>Ga0105238_10000690_pt1 | contig 35415 bp, 26 predicted proteins | sample KBSC34metaG_FD_81526 | JGI IMG/M metagenome (GOLD analysis project Ga0105238, IMG submission 81526) | Corn rhizosphere microbial communities from Kellogg Biological Station, Michigan, USA - KBS C3-4 metaG | ecosystem: Host-associated > Plants > Roots > Rhizosphere > Soil | place: Michigan, USA...
ATGATCCGGGGCGTTGCAGAGGGCGCCACGACAGACGCTTGGGGGAGATTCAATTCTTGGCTTTCGGCTTGAGCATTGAGGAACCTTCCCTATAATACCGCGCTCGACGCGGCAAGCCTGCCACCTGCGCTCCCATCGTCTAGAGGCCCAGGACATAGCCCTCTCAAGGCTAGTACACCGGTTCGAATCCGGTTGGGAGCGCCATTAAATCAGAGAGTTACGCGGCACCAGTTTCAGTTGTACGGAAATTGTACGGAAAGCACTGGCGTAGATTGCGACAGCTGCGCCTGGACAGCGATTGACGATTGGGCCGTCAGATGAGCGGTTTCGAGTGCTGCACGGTCCGTTCCGATCACATAGGTAACGGATTATTCCGGCCGGAATGACCTGTAACCTATGTGCCCGAAAGCACACACTTGTGCCGGGGCTCGCTTCCGTCAAGAGCACGGGGCTCCAGTTTTCAGCGTAGCGGGGCTCCAGTTTATCTCTTGATAGAACCCGCGCCGATTTCGGCCGTTCCTGCACCCGTAGTCGACGAGGTGTCCCCTTCTAAGTCTGTAGGATTTTGCGCCGCTCTACGTCGACCGACGACGAGGTGACCTCACTTCGGAGGATCGCTGCCCGGCGCTGCGCCAATATTGCGATTCTCGAGCTCAGCTCGCAGGAATGCGGCATCGGTTTCCGGCACGCACAAGAGCCGACGTTTGGTCCCGTCCATGAAGGCAGCCCGAAAATCCAAGTGCAGCAACGTGCTCGCCGGGAAAACGATTTCACTTTTGTCATTCAATATGAAATGACCCAGGCCGATCTTGCCGTGCGCATCGCCATTGCCGTAGTTATGCCAAAGGTAATCCGCGTTCTCCAACCCGAAGCAGCATGCATAGGTCCGCGAGCGGCTTCGGTCGTAATAGTCCGCTGAAGTAAAATCCGGTCGTTTCTCAAAGCCAACGCCGGTGTTTCCAGGCCGATCCCTCGGTACTTGGACGCCGTCGTGCGGATCGGCACCGGGGCCATCGCCATAGTTGTCCACACGATTGAGATGGAGATACGCGTCGTCGATCGACCGCAGCAGGTTCTCAACGGTCATGACCTTGTACAGCGGCTGGTCTTCTGGCGGCTGCGTAAGTAACCCGGAGTGCGGTTCGATGCTGCCCAAGGGCGGCGGCCTGACAAGTGGTGGCGGGGTGGACATGGCCATCTATTTTACGCAGGCGGCGTCTACACGGCGCATCGCATCACGGCGAGATCTAAAGATGCACCGCTACATCCCGATGACACGGGTGCGGTCGTAAAATTCATCTTGATGTTAGGACGATATCGGGAGCCGGTTTTCAGAGAGAAGAAAGCTGTGAGGACTGCCTGCCTGCCATCGATTGAAACGAGTTCCCGGAGGCCTGAGTGAATAAAGTCGAGCTACTGCAGCATATTGTCGCAGATCTCGACGTTGAACCATTGAGGCGTGCGTGTACCAGTATGAGAACGCCATCAACCTGAAGCGGGGCAACTGGACTACTACGAACGGCTCACCGAAGCGCTGTTTGCGATCGATAAGCCGCGCGAGGAAGACGCGAAGTTCCTCAACATGGGACTGCGCCAATTTCCCGGCGCCGACTGGGTGCGGGTCGGCACAGCGGTGGTCGACTACCGGCTGGGACACCATGACGCGGCGATGGCCACCCTGGACTCCGTGCTGCGCCCGCCAGAGCACACTCGAGGCACCGGAACGCACCTACGCCGGCAAGATGCGCATCAGCTGGCTCTTCGAGACGATGAAATCGGAGCTTCAGGAGGCCGCAGACAAGGATGATTACGCGGGTGCGCGGCCGTGATCGCCCGCTACCGCGAGCGCGTGGGAAGCGATGCCGATGCGACTTCGTATCTCGATGAAGTCGCGAAGAGCCTGGAGATCGGCGAGCTCGTGGCCAAGTACAGGACGGCATTGCGCACCAACAACAAGGCTGCGGCGAACAGCCTGGCCCAACAGCTCCTGACACGCCCCGATCTTCCGGGCAGCCTGCGCGATTTTCTGCAGAAGCAGGGGCGCGCGGCGCACTGAGCATTGCTTTTCTTCCCTCCGTGACTGATGTTCAGTATAATTAACAATTAATGAACTTTGGTCATGGCCGCGTCCGCTCAGTCGCCTTCGGTATCGCCTTCACCCTGATGCTCTTGGGGCTGGTGATCGGGGGCGCGTTCTATCTCGATCCTGCGATCTCCGCGGGCACCTGGAAGCCGCAGCGCCCGCCGCTCGGCCCCCTCGTGGTGTCCGCCCTGATGCCGATCGCGTCCCTGGTGATGCTCTCCCTGTTCGAGCGCCTGTTCAAACCGGTAGGACCGCGTAAGTCGCTCGAGAGCTATCTGCTGCACCTGCAGATCAACGTCTTCTATTACTTCATGGCGGGGATCGCCGGCGTGCTCACCGCGATGGGAGCCTCAGCCATCGCGCACCGGCTCGGATTCAAGCTCGGCCTGATCGACCTGAGATTCGCCCAAGGCAAGGGAATACTGGCGCTCGTGGCGACGGTCTGGGTCGCGGCCGCCGTCGGGGATTTCTTCTTCTATTGGTTCCACCGCACGCTGCACCGAACCCCGTTTCTCTGGGCTCACCACAAGATGCACCACATGGACCCGGAGCTCGAGGCCATCACGGTCGCTCGCCAGAACTGGATCGAGGTGTTCATCGCCGCTCTCTCCATCTCATTGCCGATGATGATCTTCTTCAAGCTCGACAACCTCGATCCCTGGCAGCTGGGCCTGGTGACCGGGTGCCTGCTGACGGTTCTCAGCACACTCCTGACCATCGGTCACCTCAACGTCCGGTGGCAGGTCGGCCGCGCCAGCTTCCTTTATTGCAGCCCGCAAATGCACCGCATTCATCACAGCCCCCTGCCACAGCATCGGGACCGGAACTTCGCTTTCATCCTGCCGCTGTGGGACGTGATCTTCGGGACGTACTACGCCCCGTCGTGGGATGAATTTCCGCCGACAGGAGTCGAGGGTGAGAAGGAGATCACCTCGTTCTTCGAGGCGCAGATCTTCACGCAACGTGAGTGGTGGCGAATGTTCCGCGCGTGGCGCAAGCGCCGCGCCACTCTTTCCGGCTGATGGCAGGAGTCGAATACGATGTCTGCACCGATCGAAGTGCCCGTGGAGGCTGGCAAGACCTACTGGTGGTGTGCCTGCGGAAGGAGCCAGAGCCAGCCGTTCTGTGATGGCTCCCACAAAGGGACCTCGCTCGCTCCACTCAAGTATGAAGCGACGCAGTCAGGACGCAAATGGTTCTGCGTTTGCAAAAAGACCCGGAATCCGCCGTTTTGCGACGGCCAACATGACGCCCGTGAGGGGATCTCGAAATGACCGGGCACGCTTGCTCGCGCCGTGCCCTGCTTCGGCAAGGCACGCTCGCCCTCGGCGGCGGTCTCGCCTCACTCTCGGGGAACGCGGCTGACGCCCATACGCCATCCAATTGCGCCGACGGAGAGATCCTCGGGCAAGGCCGTTTCCGCTACCGCGCACGACGGCTGTGGGGCCGATTGGACCCCTACAAGTACCCGGTCAGGGACTGCCACGGCATCAGCGAGGATCGCGAGGGCCGGATCGTGCTCCTGACGAACGATACTCACAACAACCTGATCGCCTATAGCAAGGCAGGAAGCCTCTCCCGTGCGTGGGAGCATCGGTTTCCTGGAGCCCACGGTCTGGACATCGTCGACCACGGAGGGGAGGATCAGTACTGGATCACGGACCACACCCGGCAGGTGGTCTCGGTGTGCACGGCCGACGGAGCCGAGCTTCTGCACGTGGGGCCGGAAGCGCTCCGGGCAAAGTACCCCGATCTCTCGAAGTATCATCCGACGAATACGGCCACCCTCCCGAACGGTGAATTCTTCATCAGCGACGGGTACGGCTCGAGCTTCATTCACCACTTCGACCCGAAGGGCCGCTATATCTCCAGCTTCGGCGGTCCCGGCGACGGACCGGAGCATCTCAACATCCCACACGCCGTGTGGATCGACACCCGGTCCGGGAAACCACTGCTGCTCGTGTGCGACCGGCAACACAACGCCCTGAAGTGGTTCTCACTGGACGGGAGGTTTCTGCGCAGCGTCGATTTTGGCGCCATGATGCTCGATGATGAGCCCATTGCCATCCTGCCGTGCAACGTCGCTCAGCTCGGGGGTCGCTTCAAGGATCATCTGGCGATTGCCGGCCTGTGGGGAATGGTCGTGATCCTCGATGGGGCTGATCGCGTCGTTTCAGCCGTCGGAGGTCTGCCACCGACCTATGTCGATGAAAAGTTGCAACAGCTGGTGATCTTCAATTACACCTTCGGGCACCCGCACGACCTCTGCGTCGATGAGACGGGGGCGATCTATGTCGCACAATGGGGATCGGGCCGCACTTATCCCATCAAGCTGGAGCCGGTCGTTTAGTCTACGGCTCCACGGCCAGATGCGTATCGAAGAACCGGGCGATGACCTGGTAGGCGGCGCGGGATTCCGGCAGGTCGAAGTCATAGAAAAACGCGTGCCCCAGGCCTTCCCAGACATGCAGCTCGGCCTCGACTCCCCGGGCGACGAGCACTGAGTGCGTGTAGACGACCGAGCTCAATGCAATATCGCGCGTGCCGCTGATCAGAAGGGACGGTGGAAATCTTCCCAGGATCGCGGCCGAGCGCACGGGAAAAGCCGATGCGTCGCTCGGGGGCGTCTCCTTGAAGTACGGATTTCTGCCGGCGCTGTCGAAAACGAGGTCATCGCCATAGACCGCCCGGCCGAAGTATCCGGAATCGCCCTCCGACCAGTAGCTCGCCCCGCCAGAGAGCATCGCGACGGCACCCGGCAACGGAAGGTTTTCTTCGTGAAACCGCGTAATCGCTTCCGCAGCCAACAGCGCGCCTGCCGAACAGCCGTAGATGCCAATATCCTCCGGCTTGTATCTCTCCAGTAGCTGTCGATAAACAGCCGTCACGTCGGCACTCGCCGCGGGAAAGGTGTGCTCCGGAGCTTCATGGTAGTCGACGCTGATGACCTTTATGCGTCCGAGGGCGGCCAGCGGCACGGACTCGGACTCACTGTTGATACCCCACCCTCCCAAGAACGCTCCGCCGTGCAGGTCGATGAGCACCCGCTTGCGGTTTCTCACCGCGACGCCCCCGGCGGGGACAAATACCTCTGTGTGAACCCCACCGATCTCCTGCTGCACGCTTGCGACGGCATATCGGTCGCGCAGCCGTTTGTAGTACGACGAGGCCTGAAAGAGGCCCCTCTCGCACTGACGGATCGCGGGTGCCTCACTGGGACGTGCCTTCTGCAGTGGCGGGCAGGTCCTGGACGGCGCGGCCTCTTTCTCAGTGCCTGCCGGCTTCAGGAAAGACGATTCGGGCAGCAGGAAGGCCGGGACATGGATCGTTCCACGATCGTCCACTGGCGCCGGCTGATCGGCGAGGCTCTGGCCCACCGGAAAGAGCGCCGCGCAGCCGGCGAGCACCATGAATAGTGCCGCGTGCAGGCGCGGGAGCCTCATCGGGTGGTCGCCTCAGCGTGGCCCTGGCGCCAGGCTCGCAGTATCTGCCACCAGCCACGCAGCGTCACCAGTTGCGCCTCGGCGAACGAGGTGATTTCGGGCTCTCCTTCCACGCCGGTCGCCGGGTACTCATCCCGCGAAGGCTCATAGTAGGTGCCGAAGATGACGTCCCAGATCGGGTAATAGTTCGCGAAGTTCTTGTCGCGGTGCTGTGGCAGCCTGCTGTGATGAATCCGATGCAGCTGGGGATTGTTCAACAGGAAGCTGGCCCGACCCAGGTGGAGTCTGACATTGGCGTGAAACAGCGGACCCCAGACCATGCTGAAGATCCCGATGACCGCACCACTCACCCCCACGGAGAAATAGTCGATGGCGTCCAACTTGAAAATCACGGCGGCCGGCAGGCCCGTGAACAAGGGCAGCATGATTTCCGTCCAACTCTGCCGGCCGACGGTAATGGCCTCCAAAGAGGTGTCCATGTGATGGAGCTTGTGACTCTGCCAGAAGAACGGGACCCTGTGCCAGGTACGGTGATACCAGTAGTAGAAGAAATCTCCGACGAAGCTCGACAACAAATAGACGCCGAACAACGTCGCCGCGGCGTGGCCGTGCGCGAATCGAAGGTCGATCCAACCCAGCCTGAAGTGTTGGTTCAGCGCCTTCACCAGCAGTCCCAGGATCACCCCACCGAGCGCAAAGAAGCTGCCCGTGAAAATATTGATCTGAAAGTTCAGCAGCCAGTCGTTGAATGACTTGCGCGGCCCCGCCGGAGGAAGTGCGCGTTCCAGCAACGCAAGCACGATGTACATCCCAAAGGCCAGCAGATACACGCGCACCGCGGGGTTGCTGAAAGGCCGCGACAGATCGCCGAGCGAAGCGACGAGAACGAGGATGCCGAGCAAAACAAGCGTGAAGCCAATGCCGACCACGGCATGCCTTGCTCCGGAAGCCACTGAAGCTGCGTGCATGGGGTGCCCGCTAGGGTCGATGTTCACGAGAGGGAAGATGCGGCAGCTCCGGGAGCTGCCCGGTCTCGAGAAACTCCGCGTGACAGGCAAGCGTCACCTCGATACCGGAGTCCGCCCGCAGAAGAATCCGATCCTCGCCCCGCAGCGCCTCAATCGCGGCGACCCGGTCAAAGCCGTTTGGAATTCGCGCAACGCCCTGAATGTACGGGATGGAGACTCGGCCCTCTGCATCCGGATCCAGGGATGTCCTTACACCGCGCTGAGTCAACGGATTGTCCCGGCGCGAAGCGGCAAGTCCCAGGTCGAAGTAGCCTGTCATGTCCTCGATCCCCATGACGTTGACGTGACGTCCGTTCCAGGGCGGGTAATCCCGTCCACCGTTGGAGAACCACAGCAGAGTGCAGGACAGCTGCCGCGGATCGCGGAGGGAAAACCAGACGAATCCCCGCTCTGGGAAGGTGACGGCGGACCAGGCAAGCCCGATCGTCTGATCGGCGCAGAGAATGGCCAGGTCCTCGAATCCCCGGCGGCCAGGAAACTGCGTGAGATCCGTCATTGACCCGTCCGTGCAGGGCACCTGGCGAAGGTCGGTGATCTCCACGTCAAGCGAGAGGCAGGATCGCCCACCCGTCTCTGCTCGCTCCATGGGCACCGGGTAGGTGAAGGCACACTTCAGGGGGCTGAAGGAGAGCTTGCCCGCTCCGGCGGTTGCAGGGAATGCCAGTGTCGCGTGGTGGCCGGGACTGACAGGTCCTCTCAGCCGACTCAGATCATGCCGCTGGTAGATGACAGACTGGCCGCTCAAGAGAGCCGTGACTGCCTGACAGCGTCCACCCTGTGCGGACAACTCCATGCCGAGCTGCAGCCAACAGCCCGAGGTGGAGCTTCCCCGCCCCATGACGTGCCACACCTCATTGGCAGTCTCTCCATGCGGTGGCAATGTCCTTCCGGCACGGCTTTCCGCATTTGCGCCAAATGCTGAGCAGAAGAAATCGCCGCGCAGCGTCGCGATCACCGGGGGAGTCATCGGATCCAGAGGCTCGCTCCACCAGGGCGCAAGGGCATAAGGTTGGATCGGATGAGCTTCCTGAGGAAAGAAAGTCACGGGCGCCAAGTGTCCGCCCGCAACGGTGAGGGCAAGCTCGACGCAGGGCGTCTTCATCAAGAACGACCGGCGACCGTAGACGTCCGCGATCTGCGATTCGCTCATGACTGCCGCGGGCCAGGTTCCAGAACGCGTAATCTCGGCAGCACCGCGGCGAGCCGGTAGCGGCCTGACTTCGTCGGCTGGGTGATGCTGATCCGGTAGACGAGGCCCGGGAGCAGATCGAGATAGTTGTCCGCCAGTACCCCCGCACCTTCGTCATCCAGATGAACGCCGTGGCAATACACCGAGGCTTTGAGCTCCAGTACGTTGCCGTGCACGTCGCTCTGGAACATCGGCTTGTTGAACGCGAGCTCTCGATGCGGCGCCAGCAGCCAGATGGATTGATCGTCCGCGATGCCCTCGCCTCTCAGAATGGCGGCATACAGCCATTGGCCCGGATCTCGTTCACTGGCTCCAGGCACCGGCACTCTTTCAACCTCGATCGCGCCGTTGCCCGGAATGCTGATGACATGCTCCTGCAGCTCGCTGGAGCTGCCGTCGAGCCGCACCCACCCGCAACGCACGGTAGCCCGATAGCGCTCGAGGGTGTCGTTCACCACACGCGTGACCAGACGACCGTCATGGGAGCGTACCAACACCTTTACCGGGGCCGCTGCACGCCGAAACCAATAGTAGCTGGGCTTGCGTCTGCCGTAATGATCAACCATCGACCAGCCGATCTCACCCCAGGTGTCGTTGTATGACCATACGAGTGCGCCTTGGCAATCGTTCTGCGGATCCTGCTTGCGAAAGCGCAGCGCCTCGACAACGCGACCGTGGAGGATGGCCTGGCACATCTGTGCGTAGATCAGATACTGCGGGACTGTCAGCTCATCGGGATTTCCGTAGTGATATCGGATGCCCGCCTCGATCGCACTGCCGTTGGCGGAGGCGTCTGACATATTGGTGTGAATTCTCCACGCGAGACTCTTCGGCGACAGCTCATCGGATTTGAGATATTGCCGAATCGAGGCGAAGACCGGTGGTCCCAGCACACCAAATTCGCTGACAAATCGCCCCTTGCACGCGTCCGCAGCCGTCTGACCGTAGCGCAGGTCCGCGGATTCCGCGGGTCCGCCTTTTCCCCACCAATGGTAATCCCCCGAGGTCTCGCTGTTGGGTTCGACGCCCCCGAAAGGGCTGCCGGGCCAGTAAGGACGGACGGGGTCGTAAACACGACAGATATCGGGCAGCACCTCGCTGTACACCCTGCTTCCGCCCATCAGCCACGTGCATTCGTTGTTCCCGCACCAGAGCGCGAGCGATGCGTGGTGCCTGAGCCGCCTGACGACGCTCATGGCCTCATTCCGCACCAGGGCCAGGAATTCCGGATCGCGATCGGGATACTCGGCGACGGAGAAGGTGAAATCCTGCCACACGAGAATTCCAGCGCGATCACAGGCCTCGTAAAATGCGTCACTCTCGTATAGACCCACCCCGTTGACGCGCAGCATCGTGAATCGCGCGTTGCGCGCTTGCTCGATCAAGTGTTGATAACGCGTGGCATCGATGCGTGCCGGTATCAAGTCCGCAGGCGCCCAATTGCCGCCCTTGCAGTAAACGGCCTGGCCATTGACCCTGAGCTCGAAGCGCGAGCCCGCGGGCAGAGCTTCTCTCACGAGCTCGATGGTGCGCAGACCGATGGTCTGCTCGAGGCGATCAGCCTCCTTCTCTGCGCAAAGGACTCTTGCCGTGAGCCGGTAGAGCGGTTGTGCGCCCATGCCATTGGGCCACCAGAGCTTCGGGTCGGGAACCTCGATGCGGCAGGGAACTGCAAATCTCCCGATCTGCGCATTCATGGCCAGCCGTTGCGCTATTGCACGGCGCCCATGCGGCTCTTCGAGCAATAGCTCCAACACGCAGGGAACCTCGCTGCGTGCTTCGAGATTCTCCAGAACGATCTCTCCTTCGAGCGTGACCGTGGAACTGCGCATTCTCGTATCGACTCGGAGGTGGTGAATGACCACCTGCGTGCGACCTTCGAGGCGTACCCCTTGCCAGATACCGATGTTCGGCAAGGGATCGCACCAGTCCCAACCGTAGGCGTTGTAGGCCGGCTTGCGCAGAAAGCGGTGCCTCGGGTAGACGAAAGAGCGCACTTGATAGAGCGGCGGCCGTTGCTCCGTGAGGAACTTCTCGCCTATTGAATCCGGCGCCAGCTCCATCCCGCTGGTCACCCGGACCACGAGCTCATTGAGTCCGTCCCGCAGGAGAGCCTTGACGTCGACCTCGAGAGTGGCAAAGGTATCTTGACTCGTCGCCGCCAGCGTGCCATTCACAAACACCTGGCCGCTGAGGTCGATGCCGTCAAAGATCAACTGCTGGCTGCTCGCTTGCCGCAGACCGGCAGGAGGGGTGAAGGTGGTCCGATACCACCAGGAGTGCTGCTCCGGCCAGCGGCAGCGCGTGCGCGCGTTGTCGCTGATATCCGGGTCGTCCATTTTGCCGGCCCGCATGAGATCCAGATGAATCTCACCCGGGACTTGCGCCGCCAGTGGCTCCCCTGCGCCGTTCAGGTATGTCCGATACCCCGCTTCCCCTGCCTCTGCAAGGGGCAGCGCCGTAACTTCCCAGTGACCATCCAAGCTCAGAGTCTGGTGCGCCTCGGGTAGCGGCGCTTGCGCGGAGGGTTCGAACGACTGCCAAGGCGGCTGCTCCGAAATCCAGCAGGTCGACCCTGGCGATTGCGGAGCGGGCGCAGCGGCATCCGCTTCCTGCGAAACCGGCGCAGTCGCGAGCGCTCCGGCGGTCACGCTCAGGTGACGAAGAAACTCCCGCCTGGAAGGAGAGTCAGCGTCTTCGCTCACGGCACTCTCAATATTCGGTGCACAGCTTGTGCGTCGCCGGCACGTCCTCCTCGATGCTTGGGAAGCGGCCGCAGCCATCGAGAAAGACGTTATCGGTCTCGTCGTCATTGACCGAGGAGACCTCTCCCGCGATCGAAGTCCCGGTCCCGGGTTGCGCCCAGAACTCGTGATAAAGATGCGGGGTCAGCGTAATGGACATCCCAGGCTCGAGCACAAAGATGTGCCCGGCTTCGACGTGATGCAGAACTCCATCCAGAGAGACCGCGACGTCACTCCCTGCGAGCGTTCCGTCGGCCGAGGAGTTGTAAACGCGGCACAGGATATTTCCGCCCGACCGACAGATGATGTCCTCGGACTTTCGCAGGTGATGGTGCATCGGCGTATGCTGATTCTCACCGACCATCAGGATCTTCTCCGCGTACGGCTTTGCGGTATAGGGGGTCTGCTGAGGGTGCCCATTGCGGACGGTAAACACCGTCAGCCCGACCTCTTCGAAACGCCCCGAGCCGAAATCGGTGATGTCCCATCCCAGCTTGCAGTGTCGGATCTCATCGCACTCGGCGCCCTTCCCGGCCCACTCGCCCGGCGTCCAATACGCGAAGGGCGGGAGCCTGATCTGATGCGCATGAAGCAGAGCGATGGCATCGTCGATCAGCGCATTGACCTTGGATCTTTGCATGCCCCCTCCTCAGCTCTAGATGACTCTGACGGTGCCGCCATCCACTGGGATCTGCGCGCCCGTCGTCTTCGCGAAGGTGGGGCCGCAAAGCTCCGCAGCCAACTCCGCGACGTCCCGGCTCGTGACCTCCACCTTGAGCACGTTATTGGTCTTGTACTCCTCTACGCTCAGGCCGTAGGAGGCGGCCCGGGCGGAGAGAACTTCGGGAGTCCATATTCCGGTATCGAACACGGCGTTGGGATGGATAGTGTTCACGCGGATGCGGTCGCCGCCCCACTCGAGCGCAACCACGCGCGCGAGCTGCTGCAAAGCGGCTTTGGATGCTGAATAGGCGGCGGCTCCCGGACCGGGGGCCGGAACGTTCTTTGAGCCGATGATCACCACGCGACCGCCGCGTGGAGAGAGCTTGAGCAGCGGATGACTCTCCCTCAGCAGGACGAGATTCGAGTCCAGGTTGATGCTCATCGTTTTCCGCCAGGTGTCGCTCGAAAGAGCGCTCACGGGAGCGCTGGGCGGAAAGATTCCTGCGTTCAATACCAGAATGTCCAGGCCACCGAAGGTGCGCACGCCCTCCTCGAGCGCTTGGCTGATCTCGGTCTCGCTCGTGACGTCGCAGGTCAGCCCCAGGTAGTCCTTGCGGCGGTGGAGGGAAGTTACGCTCGAAGACCGGTCCAGCGCGACCACGGCGGCGCCACGAGACATGAGCGAGGCTACGCAGGCCTTGCCGATGCCGGAAGCCGCCCCCGTGACGACTGCGACCTCACCTGTCAGGACCGGCGGCGAACCTCCCTTGCGCACCTTCGCCTGCTCGAGATCCCAATACTCCACATCGAAAATATCCTGCGCCGGAAGAGCTTCCCAGCCGCCCAGGACCGTGGCCGCCGAGATGATCTGCATCGTGTGGCGATAGATATCCTCGACGATGGCCGCTTCCTTCGCGGTGCGGCCGATCGTGCCCAAACCGAGCTGCGGGTCCAGAATCACCCTGGGCGCAGGGTCCAGCATGGTGAGCGACGCATTGCCCAGTTCCCGGAAGTACTCCCGATAAGCGGCTGCGTACCCCGCTACATCGCGGCCGACCAGCGGGACACGTTTCGTACGAATGACGTGGTCGGGAGTTGCGGGCCCTCGCTGCGAGATTTGCTGGACGTCCGGGCGACTCGCGAACGTAAGCGCCTCGACATCGGTATGTACGCTCATGATCAGCGGCGCGCCCGCGGCATCCGAGACTGACTTGCGCAGAGCTGCGATGTCGGCGCGCAGCGTCGAGGGGCGCTCACTCGCAGAGTCCTTGCGGAACTCAGCGGATACCGGAGCCCATGCACCTCGTTTGGCGAGCTGTCCTTCGGCCAAGCTCACCAGCTCGATCATCCGCTCGTAAGACTCCTTCGCCGTCTCCCCGAAAGTGAACAGACCGTGCTTGAGCAGCAGCATGCCCACGGTGTTCCGGCCGGCCTGGGCGGGATACAGCTCAGCGCACAAACGCGCGAGCTTGAATCCCGGCATCACATAGGGGATGTAGACAAGCCAGTCTCCAAACAGCTCGCGCACTCGCTCTTCGCCGTACGGGGAGTTGGTGAGCGTCAAAATGGAGTCGGCGTGCGTATGATCGACGAACCGCGCGGGAAGGATGGCGTGCAGTATCGCCTCGACCGAGGGCGACGGCGCACTGACGTCGGTCAGGCTCTTCCTGAGCTCCGACGCCATTTGCGTATCCGAGAGCGTTTCGAGCTTCGACAGAGCCAACAGCGGCGGCATGCGGCAGGGCGAAAAGCCGGCCGGCTCGATCGTCTCCAGATCCCAGCCGCTGCCCTTCACATAGAGGACCTGCTCTTCCTCGCCAAAGAGATTGGTCGCAGTGCTTTTGACGGAAGTATTCCCGCCGCCGTGCAGAACGAGGGACGGCTCCGCCCCGAGCAGGCGCGAGGTGTACACCCGTAAGTCAAGATTGCCGGTACACCGGCTCGCCTCTTGATCGGACCAGCGGCTTTTCATGAATCTACCTGCCCCTCACCCTCATTGCCCCACCCCACCGTCAGCGACGCCGTCCAGGTTCTTCGTCACTACGCCGCCCGCAGGAACTCGCACCCGCAGGATCTCCCGCTTTGTCAGGCGATCGATGACGCGCACGTCAGTTTCCGAGGCGCTCACGACAATCGCCTGCAGACCCCGGCCCTCCGTCGGAACGATCATTCCAAAGGCCCGGTCCTTGGGCTCGAAGTCGAAGCGATCCTGCAGCGCCGCAGGAACGGTCACGCTCTTCCAGTCCGTCGATAAGGGTACCGTGGTGTACACGGTATGCGTGGGACGGAGCGCCAGCACGGTGAGGGGCGCGCCGCCGTAAGGAATATCGGACGCCGCCACCCAATCCCAGCCGGCGGGAAATTCCGGGTGGAGCCTCAGGCCCTGAGGTCCTGGCTCAAGCCCAAGAAAGCTCTCCAGACTGGAGTAGACGAAGGTGCCGGCAATGTACGGCCCCAGCGGGGCGCTGCTCCAAGGCTGACGCCGCACTGAATCGTTGTAGTAACCATCGCCGAATTCCCCCGGAACCGTATAGGAGGTGCGCGGATCGGGCATATTGGTGAGCAGCGCACTGGCCCGCAGAGCCTTCAGAGCCAGATCCGGCTGATCCCGCAGCGCAGCCGCATGCCCGATCCACGAGCCCAGGACCGCCCAGATGCCGCCCATCAGCCCGAAATCGTCATTCTGTCCGGGATGGTAGGCCACTGTCTCCGGCCGGTTGCGGTGATAGGCCGGCTCGCTGGAGCTCACCGTGTGAAAGCCACCCGCTCCACTGGAGCCGACGACGAAGAATCGATCGCTGAACAACTCCTTCAGGATCGAGCCCGCCGGCTGCGGATCTGCAACACCGTAGAGCACGGGAAACACCTGATCCCCCGTGGCCTCGCGCACGATCTGACCGGCCGGGTTGATGTTGAGATAGTAGAGCGCCTTGGCATCGTCGCGAGGACGCAGATAGCGATTGATGGCCTCGCGCAGGCTTTGCGCCGCCGCTCGATAACGCTGCTCATTCGCCGAATCCCCGCTGGCACCGGCAAGCTCGCTGACGGCGGTGAGTGCGGCGTATGCCTCACTGTTGACCTCGGTGACCGCCCCGGAAATGTTGATGGTCCCAAGATTGCGCCAGGTAAACAGACCGCGAGTGCCGAGCTCCGTGGAGGTACACCAAAGGAGCCCGTAAGTGTTGTTCTCGCCGACGCGGCGCTGCGACTGGATCCAATCCGCGGCGCGCAGCAGGCCCGGATACGCCTCGAGCAGGAAACCGCGGTCACGAGTCAAGCTGTAATAGTGTCTCGCCGCAATGAGCATGAGGGGCGTATCGTCATTGATGTTCATCCCGTAATCGTCGGTGAAGAGCGGCTCACCCGAGGCCAGCATGTACTCGCTGAATTTCCCGCTGGGCTCCTCTCCATGCTTGAACCAGAGGGTGAGCAGCTGGCGCGAGAACTCCGGGGCAAAGTAGCTGCTCCCCATCAGATACAGAGCCGAGTCACGTGCGACCACGACGTCCGCCGGGGGGCCGTTGGTGAATCCTTCACCCCAGCGGTATTGCTGCTGCACCCTGAGCATGTTCACCTTGCCCCAGGCGTTGGCGTAGTTGATCGCCGCATCGGGTGTCATCAGCCTCGCGGTGTCCACGTAACGCCCGATCGCGTCACTGGACTCTCCGAGGAGCTTCTCGACGCGAGACAGGTAGGCCTGTCTGACCGGAACACGGGGCTGAGACAGATCAAACAGTGTCGAGAGCAGGAGTTGCTCCACGTTCCCGCCGAGTCCGCCTTTCGCGGCCGGCCAGTACGCAAAGCTCAACGCGAACGGCTGGCTGTCCGACCACTGATAGCTCGTCGCGAGCTCTACGACACCACTCGCCAGGGTCTGCCCTTGTATGCTGGTGCTGGCCGCTCCCCACAGAATGGCAGTACCGCCGCCTGCATAGCGCAGCACTGCGTACTGCCACCCGTTCAGCTGCGCCTGCTCGACCGAGGTTCCCTTGGGCAGCCCGAGTACCGATCGAATAGCGACGCTCCCCTGCAGACTCGCGGATCGCTGCAGGAGAAAGTGCCCCTGGCGCGCGTATTCGGTCTCAAAGGGAACGAAGAACGCTTTGGTCACCTCACCCGACCCCAGGCGGTAGCGAGTCTCCTGGTAGGCGGGATGAAGGGATGTACTGACTGGAACCGCCTGCGCGCCCGTGGAGGATGCGATCTCTACCCGCCAATCCACGGCGTAGTCACGCTGGTTGGTCGATTCGTTGAGCTCGTGTCCGGGATTGCCCGGCGAGGATTCGTCGACGAGATCCGTCGTGCGATTCAGCGTGACGTAGGTGTTGCGATTGCCAAGCGATTCCCCGATCCACAACTGCTCCACCGGCCGAGTCGAGGCAAGCGCAGGGCTGTCGTCTACAGCAAGCGGCGACTCCGGCGTCCTCGCTTCGCCGATCTGCGCCAGGAGGAGGGCCAATGTCGCAGGCACGAGCACTCGCAGCACACTGAGCGCGCGATCGCCCGCACACGAGGCGAGCAGATGGCCTCCGAGCTTGCGCACGGCGTGCCGAGTGACTGATCTCATTGCTACGCGCATGACCGAATCATCGCACTCACCGCTGCGGCGATCCGCGCCGCATCGGGCTTGTACGTGTCTTCCAGGACCGGAGTGAACGGTACGGGAACATCGGGCGACGCTACGCGCGCGATTCGCGCACTCGGCCAGCGCTCGGCAATGCCCGCGGCCAGCTCAGCGCCGACGCCTCCAGTCTTCGGCCCCTCCTCTACGATCACGACACGGCCTGTCTTGGCGACGGAGGCTCCGATCGTATCCCAATCGATGGGCGCGAGGCTCCGCACGTCGATCACTTCCGCATCGATCCGGCCTTCGGCGGCCAGGCGCTCTGCCGCCTGGATGCAATAGTGAGCCATCAAGAGCCAGCCGAGCACCGTTACGTGGCGGCCCTCGCGTCGCAGGGCGGCCTTACCGAGCGGAACAAGATAGTCCTCCGCCGGGATCTCGCTGGTCGCATCGACGGCACCCGGCTCCGACCGCGCGCCCTTCGAGCCATACAGCAGCTTGTGCTCGAACATCAGGACCGGGTTGCCGTCGCGGAGCGCGGACTTGAGCAACCCCTTGGCGTCGTAGGCCGTCGAGGGTGCCACCACCTTCAGGCCCGGAACCCCGGTAAAGTAGCGTTCCATGTTCTGCGCGTGTTGCGACCCACGGCCGGTGGCACCAACGGGCGCGCGCATCACGAGCGGCACGCTCGCTGTGCCACCTGACATGTAGCGCATCTTGGCGGCGTTGTTGATGATCTGATCGCTTGCCAGGAACAGAAAATCCCCATACTGCACATCGGCGATGGGCCGCATCCCCATCATTGCCGCGCCGGTCGCCACGCCGAAGGAGCCGAGCTCGGCGATCGGCGTATTGATCAAACGATCGGCAAAGCGCTTCTCGAGCCCGAGCGTCACGGTGAAGGCGCCACCCCAGCCCCCGACCACGCCGATGTCCTCACCGATGCAAAACACTGCAGGATCGGCCGCCATCTCTTCAGCGATGCCTTCGCGCAGCGCCTCGGCAATTCCCAGCCGGCGGGCAGGAGAATTTCTCCCCTCCGGCGGGTTTTGCGACCGCACCGGCGGAATGGCGCGGTCTGCAGGGCTCGCAAACACGTACTCGGTGATTTCGCTGGCTTTCGGGTGGGGAGCGGCTTTGGCCCGCTCGACGGCCTGCGTGAGCTCGAGTTGAATGCGACTGTGAATCTCCTCGCGCTCGGCGGCGGAGAGATTCAGGCTTTGGGCGAATCGATCGATGGGATCGCGCTGCGCCCACTGCTCCCGCTCGGCCTTGGGTTGATAGTGGCAGGGATCGCGTCGCGAGTGCCCTGTTCGCCGGTACGTCAAGAGCTCGAGCAGTACGGGCCCTCGTCCGCTGCGGCACTCCTCGACGGCCCTCCGGCCAGCAGCAAGGACGGCCAACACGTCGTTGCCATCCACCGTCTCACCCCGAAATCCATAACTGGCTGCCCGGTCGGATATCCGGGCATTCTTCATGACGAGGTCGATGCGGGTCGATGCGCCGTAGAGGTTGTTCTCACAAACGAAGATCACGGGCAGATTCCAGATGGCCGCCATATTGACGCCTTCGTGAAACGCGCCTTCAGCAATGGCACCGTCACCGAAGAAGCAGGCGACCACCTTGTCCTCGTTGCGCATCTTGAACGAGAGCGCCATTCCCGTAGCGAGCGGGATTCCGCCGGCCACGATGGCGATGCCCGGAACCATGCCCTTGGCCATGTTGCCCACGTGCATCGAGCCGCCACGACCCTTGCAGCATCCGCTCTCCGCGCCAAACAGCTCATCGAGGAGCTCCTGGGCCGTCAAACCCTTGGCGAGCGCATGCCCGTGGCCGCGAAATGTCGAGGTGATCCAGTCCTCGGATCGAAGCGCGGCGCAGATCCCCACCGCCGTGGCCTCCTGCCCCTGGCATTGGTGAATGGTCCCCGGCATCGCTCCCTCGAGGAAGAGGAATTTCACGGTGTCTTCGAATTCACGGATGAGCACCATCCGCTCGTACAGCGACAGCAGAAACGCGCGGTCCTTGTCTGACATTACCCCACCCGGATGGTTGCGATGACGGCGCCGACGGGCACTTTCGCGCCCGCAGGCGCATGGATCTGCCGCAGAACTCCGGTCACGATGCTCTCGACCTCAGTCAAGGCTTTATCCGTCTCTACCTCGAGCAGCGGCTCGCCTCGCTTGATGCTGGCTCCGATGTCGACCAGCCAGCGTACGATCTCCAGCTCCACACCTTCGTTGGTCGCAAGGTCGGGCATCTTCATGTTGACGTCCATGGTCAGGACCCTTGCGTCACGGTGATGGGATGCGACCTGACAAATTCCGCGGCCTCGGAGGCAGTGAAGACCGACTGCGTCGTTCCGATCGCCCGGGTCGCCGAAGCCCCGATCGCGCTCGCATAGCGCAGCGTCTCCTCGATACTCCACCCTTGGAGGAGGCCCACGATGACCCCGGAAGTGAACGCGTCTCCGCAACCGGACGGGTCGATGACCGCCATCTGGTACGCCCCGCAACGCCACATCGTCCCGGCTCTCCCGGCGATGACTCCTTGCGCCCCGCGAGTGATGATGACGGTGTTCGCCCCCATACCCTGCAAAGCGCGCAGCTGATCGTGGGGATCGGTAAAGCCGGTGAAAGCGCGGGCCTCATCTTCATTGGGAAGAAAAACATCGATGAACGGGAGCAATCCCGCCAGGGGGCTCATCCCGCGTTGCTCGTGCGGCACCGCAACATCAAGGACCGTCGTGACACCGCAACTGCGGCAGAACTGCAGCAGCTCGGCCAGCATGGACAGCTCAACCCCGGGTAGCGCGAACAGGCCGCCGAGATAAAACACCTTGAGATTTCGCACCCAATCCCGTGCGATCTGCTCGACGGTCAACGCCCGGTTCGCGCCGACGACATGAAGATAGCGGCGATCCTGACCCTGGATGAGCAGGATGACCGTGGTGCTCGTCGGCAAGTCCTCTACTCGCTGGATCCTCGATGTCCCCACTTGATGGCGCGCGAAATTCTCGAGCAGAACGCCACCTGCAAGATCGCATCCCACGCAGCCGAGGACTTCGGTTGCAACGCCCTGCCGCGCGAGATCGATGGCCACGTTGGCTGCGCAGCCGCCGGCGCTCACCGGCATCCCCTCGAGAACCGTCAGTTCTCCCTCCGCAGGCCAGGCTGCAAGAGGGCCACAGAAGGTGTCCTGGACCAGAAGGCCCGCGCATCCGACCTGCGGTGGGGTATGGGCAGGTTTCATCGGAAGCTCAAGCTTTCCCACAGCAGCCAAGAATCTCGATGCGCTCGAGCACAGCGTCGCGAACGACCCGACGCCCGACGACCATGATGTCGTTCTCGCTCGGGCCGCCGACGATGGCGTGCGGGTTGGCCTCGGTCGAGGACAGCACGGGGCGAACCGCCTCGAGGTAGCGCTGCTTGATATAGGTTCCGTAGTTGACCTTGAGAACACCCAGCCCGATGGCCTCGCGCAGAGATGCATCATCGATACCCGTGCCCCCATGGAGCACGAGGGGAACAGGCACGCGGCGACGAAGGGCCTCGAGTCGCACAAGATCGAGCGGCGCACGTCCGTCGAGTTTGATGTGCTCGTTACCCACGCTGACCGCCAGAAGATCAACACCGGTCGAGGCTACGAAGTCCGCCGCCACTTCCGGATCGGAGGCACTCCCGCCATGGTGCTCGCCGCCGCCGGAGGGCAGCTCATCGATCTCGGCCTCGATCGCCACACCGTTGCTGTGAGCCAACGCCGCGAGCCGCACGACGCGACGCCTGTAGTCCGCGAGAGTTGCTGCAGGATCGGCGGGCATGACGAGGTTGAAGCCCGCCGTGATCGCCTGCTCCACCCACGTGTCCTCGGCGCACTCGTTGAAGATGAAGCCGCAGGGTACGCTCGCCTGCGCGGCGGCGGCCTTACCGAGCGCACCGTAGAGGGCGAGGTCCGATGGCCCGGCCCCTGCGCGCTGACTCAAGAACTCGCCATTGAAGCCAATGATCACCGGCGCCCGCATGGCCTCCGCCGCATCGATCACCCCCTGGAGGGACTCGAGATTCCAGCTCTCGAAGTAACCAATGGCATACTTGCCGCGCTGGGCGGATTCCATCATTCGAGCAATTGGCGTCAGGGACATAGTTATGAATTCTATTCAACTTTTGTGTAGAGTACTTGAATGACGATCAACGCTAAGGCCAGGCGGGTGGCCCTGTCAAGTCCCGCACCGCAGCCCAGCCGGAGATCTCTCGCGCCCGATACCTGGGCGGGCAGCAGCGATGGGCCGCGTCCGCTGCTGACGTATCTCAAGGGCGTCCTCAACTCTCTCAATCCCACTGAACGGCTCATCGCCGACTGCATCCTTGCCGATCCCGAGCGGGTGATTACCTCCGCGATCGCGGAGATCAAGTCGCGCTCGGGCGCGAGTGTCGGCTCGATCGTCGGGTTCTGCCGGCGGCTGGGCCTGAAGGGGTTTGCCGAATTCAAGATCGCACTCGCGCAGGATCTCGCCCAATCCGGCCTGCCCGGAATGGAAGGACCTCAAGGCGGCTCGGTCGCGGAGAAGGTGTTTCACTGTCATGCCCAGAGCCTGATCGAGACCCTGCAGGCCAATCCGGCCTCCGCCTTCGAGCGCGCCACGGAGATGCTCGAGCGCGCGCGGCGCATCGAATTCTTCTCCATCGGTCTCTCCTATCCCGTGGCCTATACGGCCTACTCCAAATTCGTGCTGCTCGGACTGGCCGCCTCCACCGAGGCGGATTCGCACATGCAGCTCATCAAGGCCACACAGCTGCGCCCCGGGGATGTGGCGTTCGGCATCTCTTGCTCCGGCGCTACTCGTGAGACCGTGCAATGCCTCGAGGTCGCCAAAGCGAAGGGAGCCGCCACCCTCTCGCTCACCAACGCCATGAAGTCGCCGATCACCACTTGCAGCGATCTGTGCTTCTACGCCACCCCAAGCGAGATCAACTATTTCCAGGCTCCGCTCGCATCGCGGGTGACGCAGCTCGCGGTAATCGACGCGCTGTTCGTGAGCCTGGCACTCAAACATCGCAGCAGGACCTCGGCACGGCTGCAGCAATCCAGCCAGGAGCTCGTCAAACGCCGCTTGACTTGAACGGGTGGCCTGTCAGCGCGATGGAACGTCACTGCGAAAAGGTACGGCGGGCAGCCCCGCGCTGTTGAATACGTTGCCGTCCGGAGTGTTGCTCCAGTCGTAGCGCACGTACACCGGTTCGCGGATACGGTCGTTGAAGATGACGACGTCCTGCCCGACCTGCCTGCCTCGAGCCCGGACAAGCTTCCCATCGGCTCCCGCTATCTCAAAGCCGCGCACGTAGCCGTAGAGGTCTTTGATGAAGAGCTCGCTGCCCGGATTGGAGAACCTGACGCGTATCCGGCTACCCTCGATCTGCAGGGAGCGAACCGTTGGTCCCGAAGACACGAGGTTCTCGCCGTAGCTCAGTCGTTCTGCGGCCAGTGCCAGGCGATGCGCCACGTCCTGCTTGTTCTTCGGATGGATGTCGGTCGCATCGCCGATATCGACCGCGGAGGCCATTGCGGTATTCTGAAGCGACAGCGCACTGGCTTGCGATTCCCGCAGCTCCGCCCAGGGGCAGTCTGCCGACTCCGCCAGCTCCGGCCCGAATCCGGCCAGCTGCACGAACAGAAACGGAAAGTCATCACCCCAGCGGCGCCGCCAATCGCGGATGAGCGCTGGAAACAGTGCGCGATATTGAGCTGCGCGACCTACATTCGTTTCGCCCTGGTACCAGATCACGCCGCGTATCCGGTAGCTCGTCAGCGGATTGACCATCGCATTGAACAGCACTGTCGGCGCGGCGGCGAGCGACGGATGGCCCCCGAGGACGGTGGGATCGCCGGCCGGCAGGTCGCGAAGGTCGGCCCCGATCTGGTTTTTCCAGTCCCCCTTCATCGCAATCACGGCGCCGCCGACTTCGGCGTGCAGCTCGCCGGCTAAAATGCCCACGAGCGATGCGTCCGTCTCGTTGTCACGCAATCCAACGAGTCGCACGGCGACGACGTTTCGTCCTGCGCGCACGTATTTGCCGGGCACTACGTAGACTCGCTCCTTGGCATATCCGCGAGTCGCTCCGACCTGTTGGCCATTGAAATAGGCCGTGTCGTCCTGGAGCATATGGCCGAGGAACAGTATCGCCTCGTGTCCGGCCTGCTCCGGCCGGATCAGCACCTCCTTGCGTAGCCAGAGAACGCCACTGAATCCGTTGAAATCCTTGCCCCACATGCTCGCCGGTCGCGGCTCGGAGATCGTGGGCCAGGCAGAGTCATCGAAGTCCTGCTGAGCCCAGAGATCGCGGCCCGCTACGCGGCCGCGGTCGTCCCTGCCGTGCCGCTCATACCACGACACTTTTCGCTTCACATAAGCAGCGTAGGCCGCTTCGTTGCCCGGAGTGGCGCGCGCGAGAGCCTGGAGTGCGCCGTGAAACTCCGCAAACGGCCGCAACGAGTCGGGGCTCATCCAGGCCTCGATCGCAGTGCCGCCCGCACTGGCATCGATCAGCCCGATCGGTACTCGATAATGCTCGTGCAACTCGCGCCCGAACAAATAGGCGACGGCCGAGAAAGCGGCGACATTCTCGGGAGTGACCGCGCGCCAGCCGCCCTCTTCCACCGCCACATCCTCTTGCGGCAGGGGCGTCGCGCGCTGCGCCACCTGAAACAGCCTGATTCGCGGAAAGTACGCCCGCGCGATCTCGAGGTCCGCATCCTTGACGCCGGTCCTCCAGTCGCCCATCGCCTGCATCGGAAAGGCCATGTTCGACTGGCCGGACGCGAGCCACACATCGCCGATCAGAATGTCATGTATCGCGAGCCGGTTCTTGCCGCTCACCGTCATCTCAAAGGGCCCCCCGGCGGCAAAGGGACCCACTACTGCGGACCAGCGGCCGTTGCGTTCGGCGCGGGTGGCTACCCGCGCATCATGAAATTCGACGACGACGTGCTCGCCGGGATCGGCCCAGCCCCAAATTCTCAAAGCGGCGTCTCGCTGCAGGACCATGTGATCGGCAATGGTGCGCGGCAAGCGAACCTCCGCGCGAGCGGCACTGAACGCAAACACGCAGACCACGGCGAGCGCGTTCGCCCCCCACCTATGTACGCGGCGTCGTGCCCGATAGCTTTCGTTCAACATCTCTCGCGTGTGAGCTTGACATTCTGGTCCGGGCTACTTTACCTTTGAACTGTGTTCGAAAATAGGGGGGCTTCAGTGAACCACTTTCACATGATTGCCGGACACTTTGATGGATCAAACGAAGTCCGTGCACGAATTCAGGCCGCGAGGACGAAACCCAGTGTCGGGAGCGTCGCTGCGTCCGTAGCCGCGCTACTCGCTCTGGCCAGCGTGACCGCTCAGGCGCAGCAGTCGCAAGAGAAGCAGGACCCGGGTCAGTCGCAGAGTAAAGCGGCTCCCGAGGACGCCGCCGTGTTGCAGGAAGTGGTGGTCACCGGCTACGCCGCCAGCCTCGAGAAGGCCATCCAGGATAAGTTCAAGGCGGTGAACATCATCGACGGCATCTCGGCGGAAGGCATCGGGCAATTCCCGGAGCAGAACCTCGCCGAGTCGCTGCAACGAGTCACGGGAGTGCAGATCACCCGCAACCAGGGCGAGGGCCAGTTCATCAGCGTGCGCGGGCTCGACCCCAAATTCACCGACACCCTGTACAACGGACGGCAGCTGCCCTCAGGCTCGGGAACCCGGGCATTCGACTTTCAGGTGCTCAGCGGTGACTTCGCGCAAAAAGTCGACGTCTACAAGTCTCCCACCGCCGATCTGCCCGAGAGCGGGCTGGCGGCCACCATCAACGTGCAATCGATCCGTCCCCTGGACTACGGTAAGCAGCACATCGCGGCCACCGTCGAGGGAGCGTACGACGAGCAAGCTGGCGGGGGCGCGAGGCCGCATCTGCAGGCGCTCTACACCAATACCTTCTTCGACAACCGGCTGGGGTGGCTGGTCGCTTTCGATCTCAACGAGAGAAGGGTCGACGACCAGAGCAGCATCACCGACGGCGTCCTGGCCGACTCGACCTATCCAGGGCCGGGCACCGCGTATCGGGTCTTCGGGCTGGTTTTGAACGACCAGGTCGGCTTCGACCGGCGCGCCAGTGTCATGAGCATGCTCCAGTTCCGCGTCAACGACTCCCTCGAGCTGCGCCTGGATACCCTCAACTCGCAATTCGACCAGACCTACAACTGGTTTCAGGGCGATGCCTACTATCCTGACGCGTTCGCTCTCGGCCCGGAGACCACCCTCAGTCAGAGGCTCGATTCGAATAACGTCGAGACCCAATGGCAAGGCACCCACGTCTACAATCAAACCTCGGGTCACCGCTTCCAGTACGCGCAGTGGCTGACCTCCACTGCTCTTGGGGCCACTCTCAGCCTGGCGCAGTGGACAATCAACGCCGAGGGGTCCTTTGGCCAGTCCCGGGAGGAGACGACCACCATCTACACCAACTTCGCGTCGAACCAGCCGGGCTCGACGTTCTCATACGACACGACCCAGGACCCCAACGGTCCGATCGGCTTCAGCATCACGGGCTTTGATCCGACCAATCCCAATAACTACACCTTTGCCGGCATGCTGGGCGAGTACCAGGCGCCGACGACCGACAAGATATGGAACTTCAAAGTCGATGCGAGCCGTCCCCTGGAGCTCGGGTGGCTCAAGGGGCTGCAGACGGGGGCCGATTACGAGGATCGAACGCTCGGCAACACGCCGAATGGGATCAACACCAGTAGCCTCGGGTTCTCGAACATGAGCCAGTACCTGGTGATGCACAACGACCCCAACTGGTTCAACGGCTACAGCGGTCGCGCGCAGTTTCCCAGGACTTGGCTGACGGTGGACGTGGACAAACTGTTTGCCGCTTACCCGATCGCCAGCTTTGTCGCCAGCCATCCTCCGACCGTCAATTTGACTCAGACCACGGTCGTCGAGGAAAAATCCGCCGCGGCCTATGCGCAGATCAATTTCGCGAGCCCCGACGGACGGGTGACGGGCAACGCCGGTGTGCGCCTGGTGCATACCAAGGAATTGTCTTCCGGTTATGTGCCTGCGCCCGGGGCGACGTTGATCTACGGCTTCGCGGGCGGAACCAACAACATCACCTACAGCGACCAAGGGGTGTTTTCGCAGGAAAACACGTATCACAATGTATTGCCGGATCTGAACCTGACATACAAGATCACCGACCAGTTGCTGACGCGCTTCGCGGCGGCGCAGGTCATGCAGCGGCCGGATATGAACCTGCTCGCCCAATCCAGCAGTCCGAACGCGGCCGCACAGCCACCGCCGCCCCCCGCCCCCTGGCTCGGCACCCTTGCGGAGGGCAATCCGAACCTGAAGCCTTACCTCTCCAATCAATTCGACCTGTCGCTGGAGTGGTACTTCGGGCCGAGAAGCCTGTTGGCGGGAGACTTCTTCGTCAAGGATGTGAAGAACCTGGTTCTGACCAACTACTTCCAACAGAATGCCAACGTGCAGGTGAGCGTGGCCTCATCCGGCGTCGCCGCCGGCAGCACGTTGCCGATCACCTTCACGGTAGGGCAGCCGCAGAACGCGCAAGCGACCACCCTCAAGGGGGCGGAGGTTGCGTGGCAGCAGCCGTTCAGCTTCCTGCCGGGGTTCTTGAGCGCTTTGGGCGCCCAGGCGAACTACACCCACATCTGGACGCAGCCCGTGGTGCTCAACCAGGGGCAGCCCGCGGTGCCGGTCACGGGCGTGTCGACCAACACATATAACGTAGGCGTCTACTACGACACCCCGAAATTCGGGCTGCACGCCAATTACAACTACCGTAGTGAATGGGTAGCCGACCCGCTCAGCTACTTCGGCGACGGCGACTTCGTCAAGGGGTACGGCCAGCTCGATGTCTCTGGTAACTACAACGTGACGAGCTGGCTCGCCATCAACGCCTCGGTGATCAATGCCACCAACGCGGCGTCGATCCAGGTCAATCGCTATGGGATCAATCGGTACTACGAGTTCAGCGGCCGGCGTTTCGAGCTGGGCTTGCATGCGAGCTTCTGAGGCGTTAAACGGCACGCTGCTGCGCAGCGTGGCCGTCGCCGCCCTCGGCGGCTCACTCCTTGGGTTCGACACGGCGGTGATTTCCGGGGCTACTCAGTCCCTCACCGATACGTTCGCACTCACGCCGGGTGAGTTGGGCATCACGGTCTCCGCGGCATTGTGGGGGACTGTGGTCGGTGCAATCGGGGCCGGTCCGTTCGGCCGCAGGCTCGGTGCCCGCACGAGCCTGCTGATCCTGGCTGCCTGTTATATGGTGTCCGCCATTGGATGCGCGGTCTCACCCTCCTGGACGCTGCTGCTGGTTGCTCGATTCATCGGCGGTCTTGGCATGGGCGGCTCCTCGGTTATCGCGCCCGTTTACATCGCGGAAGTCGCACCCTCCGCCTGGCGCGGGCGCCTGGTGGGGGCGTTCCAGGTCAACATCATCGTCGGAATCCTGCTCGCCTATTTCTCGAACTATGTCATCGGACTCTTCTCCCCGGGAGCGCTCGAGTGGCGCTGGGAGCTCGGCATTGCGGCAATACCCGCGGCGATCTTCCTGGTCACGCTACTCGGGAATCCCCCGAGCGCCCGTTGGCTCGCGATGCAGGGCCGGCGCCAGGAAGCGCGCGAGACCCTGCGAAAACTCGGGTCGCGTGATCCCGACGCGGAGCTGGCGCTGATCCTCGCCTCGGTCGATGAGCCTCGCTCTGCAGAGGCGGATCGGCTCTTTCAGTGGCGACATCGCCGCCCGATCACGCTCGCCATCCTGCTCGCCATGTTCAACCAGCTGATCGGCATCAATGCCGTTCTTTACTACCTCAACGATATTTTCGCGATGGCCGGTTTCAGCCGCACTTCCCAGAACCTGCAAGCCGTCGCCGTCGGTGCCGTGATGCTGGTCGCGACGCTCCTCGCCCTGTCGCTGATCGATCGCTTCGGCCGCCGCACCCTGCTGCTGGTGGGATCGGTGGGTCTTGCCGTCTGCCTGGCCGGTATCGCAGGCATTTTCCATACGCACGCCTACGAGCAGCTGCTGCTGCTGTTCGTCATCGGGTACGTGGGCTTCTTCGCGTTCTCCCAGGGTTCTGTCATCTTCGTGTACTTGAGTGAGATCTTTCCCGGCCGGGTGCGCGCTCAGGGGCAGAGCCTGGGCTGCTCGACGCATTGGGTCATGAATGCCTTGATTTCCGCGGCGTTTCCCGTGCTCGCTGCCCGGTCGGCCGCCGGCCCGTTCATCGTATTCCTCGTCATGGTCGTGCTGCAGTTCTTTGCGGTGCTGCTGTTCTTCCCCGAGACGAGCGGCGTCACGCTCGAGGACATGCACAAGCGCATCGGCGGTGAAGGCACCCCGGGTCGATACCTGGAGGCCGTGGACAAGCGGACGTAACATGCGCTTCTCACGCCGGAGCTTCCTGGGTCGCGCAGGGATGTACGCCACCGCATGCCTGGCGTCGCAACGCCCGCTTCTCGCCAAGAGCGACGCCTCCCTTGCGAGGCTGAGCGCGGGCGTCGGCTCGCAGATAGCGATCCCCTATCTGGAGACCATGCCCAACATACCGTCCCCGTTTCGTGTCCGGGATTGGACTCGTGTGGCCCTCGAGCTGGATAGCTACCTGTTCGACCTCAATGCGAAGGGGCCCTACCTGCCACTGATCTGGATCGACAAAAGCCGCGTGAATTTCGATGCGGATACGTTCGGTCTCGACATCGCGGTGGGCCACCCCATGTCCGGGCCGCACGTGCGCAAAGGTCAGCACCACCTGGCGATCTGCGACATGCCCGCCGTCATCGGAGCGAGCCTCGCCGGCATCGACAAGAGCCGCCAGGGCGGCCACGACTGGGTGAACATGGAAAAGGCGTTCTTCAACAAGGCGCACGGCGACGACGTGTTCCTGATGACCGTCGATCAGGATCGCGCGCGCAGGGAGGATCACGTTCAATCCCTGGACTTCTGGACGGACACGTTGCCGAGCCTGTTCTGCGCCCAGTTGGTCCACTTGTATCCGCAGGAGAGCGAGCTGGTTGCGCTGATGAGGCGCTGCGCGGATCAGTTCCACCAGGCGGTCTCGGTGCTGGTGAAATCCCCGGGAGGGTTTGAACACCAGAGCTTCGACTTCGCGAAGATGAAGCCCTATGACGGACCGAAGTCGCAACATTGGGTCGAGCCGGAGTCATCTGCGGCCTTCGCCTGGCTCGAGTACATGGCTTACGTCAAGTTCGGGGATCCCAAGTACTTCGAGGCGGCGCTGGCTTCCATGGACGCCTTGAATGCGGAAACGCTCAATCCCCTGTACGAAACCATGCTTCCCTACGGCGCTTACCTCGCCGCGCGCCTCAATGCGGAGCATGGGCGGGACTACGACACCGCAAAGCTACTCGCCTGGTGCTTCTCCGGAGGGCGCATCGCCGCCGATGGAGTGATCTCAGCGCGCGCCGGAGCGTACGACGTCACCGGGCTGTGGACGATGCACGGCCGTGCCTACCTCTTCGAAACGTTTCAATTGGCCTCGAGCCTCGTGCCTCTCGTTCGCTACGACCCGCGCTTCGCGCGGGCGGTCGGGAAATGGCTGCTCAACGCCGCGAACAGCGCCCGCTTGTTCTATCCGGAGGAGATCCCCGATGAGTATCAGGCGATTCCGCAACTGAAGTCGTTCTCGAGGAATCTCATTGCCTACGAAGTAGTGCTTCGCAAAGAGACCGAGTACCTGCTCCCCTGGGAGACGCCGATCTTCGCAACGGAGCCCGTCAAGCCGTTCTTTGCCACACGGGATCGCTGGGAACAGGTCAACAACTCTGCGGCGTTCCCGCCCGTCACTCACTTCAGCATCTACAGCTCAACCTCCGTAGGCGTGTTCGGCGGAATCATCTCGAAGACGAACGATGAGAAGATTCTCTGCCTGGACTGTCTCAAGACCGACTACTTCCATGCTCCGGCTTACCCCACTCATCTGTATTTCAACCCGTACAGCCAGGACAAGGAAGTCATCGTCGAGGCCGGAGACCAGCCGGTTGACTTGTACGATGTCGTTTCAAAGCGTCGGGTAGCGGCCGGAGCGCAGGGACGGGTCACGGTGCGGCTCGCGGGCGATTCCGCCGCCGTTCTCGTACGAATACCCGCAGGCGCGTCGCTCAGGCGTGTCAACGGGAAGCTGTATGCCAACGACATCATCGTCGATTTCAGAGCCTAGCTGACACACACGCCGATGGCGGTCGGCGACTTGGCGAGATTCAGAACGTTACCTGCTGGAGTTACTTTGAGTCAGTCCTGACCTTCATAACAAAACCGCAGTGGAGGAGTTCGCGATGAATAAGCCTGACCTCTCGGTACATGTACCGGCGCTGACCGCCAATACTCGCCGCATTCTGTCGTGGGTGATTCTCGGGACCGCCGCGTTGTGGCTCCTGGGCAAGCCCGGGATCGCTCATTCCCAGGTCCTGGCGGTCAGCGGCGGAGGAACGGGCGGAAGCTCCTTCAACGGCTATCTGTACGGAAATGGATCCAGTCCGTTCACGGCTGCGACGAGCATTCCGGCCTCCGCATCCTCATTCACCCAGGTGGGGACAGGCGCCCTCAGCCGTACTCTCGATGCCAAACAGAAGGAGAACGCGCTGAGCCTTCTGGATTTCTGCTCGGACAATACCGGTGCCACCGATTGCTCGACGGGCATCGGGAACTGGTTTGCCGAGGGGATCGCCTTGAACAAGGCGCTGTACATTCCCGCCAGCGTCTACAAGGTCTCCTCCCAGCTGGTCTGGAATCTTCAGACGGTCGCCGCCAAGGGCATCAACGTCTTCGGCGACGGACGCCTCGCCTCGATCATCAAGTTCGATAACGGGGTCACCTCTCCGAACTGGGATATCGTCGGCAACGATACTCCCGGGGAGCCGGGCATCTGTTATGCGCGTTTCGAGGATTTCGGGGTCCAGGGCAACACCTCCGGTGAGCTGATGACCTTCGGCCGCGACGACTACAACGACGCCATGAACGAGTTTCAGCTCAACAACATCTATGTGCAGAACTTCAATACGACGAGCACCGCGGTCGCCCTCAAGTTGAACTACTTCCTCAACGGACTGGTCAATGTCGCTGCCAATGGCGGAGGCTTCAACACGAGCACGAATACGGGGTCCGGGTTCGCGGCGCTGCTCTGCAACGCGTGCGTGATGAACACCTTCATGGGCACCTTCGGTACCGATGGAAACGGGATCGTGCTGGCGAACGGCTTCAGCTACACCAATACGTTCCTGAACATCGATACGGAGGGGAACACCATCGATATCAACATTTCCAGCGCCAACGCGACCAGCAACACGTGGGTCGGCGGTCAGATCGCAACCGCGACCTACGGCATATTCGCGGCGAACGGCAGCGGCAATAAATTCATCAACGTCAATAATGCCATCTCGGGCGCCGGAACCAGCTTCATGCCGAGCTCCACCGGCGTGTGGCTGGAAACGCCCAATATCAATACCGTGTCTACGCCCGGGATGCCGGGGAGCGGCACGGCAGTCACGAACACCAGTGGCCAGGTGGCCATGGTAGCGATCAACGGAGGTGCAGTGACCGCGGTGAAGCGTAACGGCGCCACGTTGTTCACGACCACCAACGTGACGGTGATCCTCGAGCCGGGCGATTCGATTGCCCTCACCTACAGCACGGCGCCGGGCTGGACGTGGATGCCGATCAGATAACGGCAGCCTACGGATGTGCAGAGGCGTCGGACAAGTCGGAGAGCGCTGCGAGCAGCTCGCGCAACTTCGGGGGCTTGCTCAAGACACGATCCACATGAGGCGGAACTTAACCCTCGGCCACCAGGCGCTGTCCCCAACCAGGTCAATAGAATGACGGGCGTTTCAGGCGCGGCAGCCTTCACGGCGCCGGAAACCTTGCGCCCGTCGCACACCCGATGCAGCCCCGAACCGCCCGATCACTCGCTCCCGGCCCTGCGTTTCGAGATTCCGGAAGCGGCCCAGGGGGTCGTGCGGTCAGGCGCGCAATTGAGTGAGCTTGTCCTTCATGGCCGACTGGATGAATCGGAGATACGCCTTCTCGATCATGGCCAGGCTCGTGCCGGTCTGCTGTGCGACCGTGAGGGGATCCACTCCGTGGATCTGGAGCAGTTCGCTGATGCGGGCGTGGCGGAAGCTGTAGGCGCTGGCGTCTGTGGGGATGCGATGCTTGACGTTTTCCTGGGCGTTGTTGGCCGCGATGGCACTGCGCACTCGACGACCCCACATATGCCTTCGCCAGGGTGTCTCGCCGTCCTCGGTAAAGAGAGGGGCATTGGGGAGCTTGTCTTTGACCTGCTTCTTGAAGAAGGCAATGCCGTCGGCGCCGAGGACGACACGGCGCACGCGCAGCTTGGGGGGTCTGCCCTTCTTGTGGGCGAGTCGGAGAGTATCGCCGTCGAAGTCGGAAACACTTGCGTTGGCGAGCTCGTGGGGACGGGCTCCGGTGAGCTCCAGTCCGCGGAGGAATTCCGCCGCGTGAAGCTCAGCCGACGCAAGTAGCGCGCGCCGCTGATCCTGATCGAGGAAGACGGCGGTCTCGCCATCGTCGTCTACGGCGTCCTGCAGCGCAGTGAGGTCCCAGGATGCAGGACTGCCGATATGGCCGAGCTGCTTCGCGCGATTGAGACCGGCGACCACGGCCCTGACGTACCGGTTCACGGTGCGAGGTGCGCGCCCGGGAAGCAGGCGATCGCGCCACTCCAGAAAGTCAACGAAAGTCGCGGATTCGAGCTGGAGAGCGGCGATGGGGTCGTCATAGACGACGACTTTGAAGCGCCACAGCGCCTCAGCAGCGGCGTCGGGGCGCGCGTGCCGCTTGAGGTCGGCAAGATAGGTTTCGAGCGCCGCACGGACGGTATCTCGCTTGACAGACCTGACAGCAGAAGCCGCAAGCCGGGAAAGCCAAGCCTCTGCGAGGCGCTTGGCTTCGTCATATTCGACGTGGTCACCGAGGCTCTCGTACTGCTGCTTACCGTCGCGGCCGCGGAATCGGGCCAGCCAAGTGTTCGGCCCAGCCCGGAAACCGAGGTACGCGCCTTTTGCCAAACGCTGCCAATACGGCTCCCGTCGGATGCTCAGGCGTTCGCGATCACGCTTTCGAGAGAGGTCAGCCATGCTCCTTGGCTCCGTACGGAAAAGTACGGAAAAGTACGGAAAAGTACGGAAAAGTACAAATCTTACGCTGGAGCTGCGTGGACCGCCATAGACAACTAGCCTCTATTATAGTGATTTCTAGAATGGCGTAGACGGACTTGGATGGATTTTAAGCCCTATCAAGGCTAGTACACCGGTTTAGAATCCGGTTGGGAGCGCCATTAGATCAACAACTTACAGACCTTGAGGCCGGTGCAGGGCCGTGGCGCGCCGGGACATCGTCCGCCCCTTACCGGGGAACATACCGTCCAGCTCGGGTGGACTGAAGGTCTATCCGCAACTGCCAGGGTCGCTCAGCAAGCGGCCACTGCGATCGCGCACAACCGCTCCCGGGTCGCCATTCTCGCTCACCTCTTGCCCAAAATCTCATCACGCACGTCGGCGATCTCCCTCACGCGCGACTGCCGTGATCGCTCGCAATGCTCAGGCCTCGGACATCGCATGCTGCGAGGGCAAATGATCCTGGCCGGATGCGCGAGGGCGTCCTCGATCCAGGCAATGTTGAGCACTTGCGCGATGGAGGCCAGCGCGGCTCGTGCGTCCTTCGAGATCCGCGCTGCTCCTCCCTGATCCAGACACGCTCGCAAGAGAGCAGCGATGAGCGGCTCACTGCGCAGCCCATTGGCATCGAGAGCGGGCGCCAGGTCGACTCCGACCGAGAGAACGTGGTGGTTGCCCGCCATATCTCGAACGCGATGGGAATGACAACAGTAGAGGAGCGATCTTTCACCATCGCGCAGCACCGAGATCTGGGATGCAGGCTGACCGCGGTCGTCGTCGATCATGCGGAAGACGGCCCAATGGGGACAGGGATCATTGACGTGTCCGAGATTGCCCCAGGGTAAGGGAATGCCGTTGCCTCGATAGACGGCACGCAGATAGCCGGGAGGATAGGCATCGAAGAAGTGCCAATAGGGATACGGGGACACCTTCGTCATGCGTCGCATGATGACGGCGGGTGTGAGCTGCAGCTTCTGACCGGCCTCCACGCAATAGCGCTCGCGAGTGAGAAAGCGGCGGAAGGGAATCTTCGGTGCCAGCAGCGCACCGGCAAAGAAGCTGCACTCGAAGTCGCGCCAGGCATGCAGGACGTCCTGAGGATTCATGCCGGCGGCATAGGCCTTGCCTTCGGGGCTGCCGCCCATCTCGCCGCCGGTGGCATGGGGAGATTTGAGTCCGTCGCCGCGGTGCAGCACCTTGTGGGCGATGTGGGTGGCGAGATCGAACTTGAGGCGCGCCGGATCGCTCTGCAGCGCTTTGTTGGCGTAGATGGTCTTGGGCGCCTGGTAGAAGGAGCGCACGACGCTGCGCAGCTCGCGGTCCTTGTCCTGCACGAACACGGGTTTGCGCTCGAACCACTCGATCTCCAGTCCATGGCGCCTCACGAGTCGGATCAGATCCTCGACGGAGAGCGGAAAGCGGCGCTCGCCGACCGCATCGGCTGCGCGCTCGAGCTCGGGAAAGTCGTTGCGCGAGGTCTCCTGGTGGGTGCGAATCAACAGATGCGCGAACTGGCGTCCGCTGGTGCCCGTTTGGGCGAGCAGTTCGGGAATGGCCGCCTGCAGCACGCTCTTGGAGAACAAGAAGGCGGGCTCGAGGGGGATCCTGGCGGCGCCGGCTTCGGGAGTCTCGGGCACGAGGGCTTCCAGGGGCGCGCTCTCGTCCAGGAACCACTCGGATTTGCGCTGGAGTACGCGTGCGATCAACTCCAGAACTTCTGCGGAGGGCGCGCGCTTGCCGCTCTCAATGAGACTGAGATACGGCACTGAGGGCGCTCTCTCGGCATCTCGCTGTACGCAACGAGCGGAGAGCTCCTCGAGGGTCAAGCCATTGCGCTTGCGGAGGGCGCGCAGCTTGGCGCCCAGGAAGTGACCTTTGTGCATGAGGGCCATGATGATGAGGCCTCGCCTCTACGACTGGCACTTCAGTAAAATTTACGATGTAAAGTTTCTATCGTCAATTTACGAAACGAAGTCGTCTAAGCTCTCCCGCACTTCAGCAAGCAACTCTCTCGAGGAGCCCGCATGAGCTTAACAGCCAGATTTCCAACGCCTGAGGAACTGCGCCACAGCTGGCGGGCGGGCCCGCGCTGGCGCGGAGTTGAGCGGGGCTATGAGCCTGAGGACGTGGTGCGACTGCGCGGCACGGTGTGCGTGGAGCACTCGATTGCGCGATTGACTGCGGAGAAGCTGTGGCGCTGCCTGAATGAGAAAGAGCTCGTGAACGCGCTCGGAGCGCTCACGGGTAACCAGGCGCTGCAACAGGTGAAGGCGGGTCTGGATGCGATCTACCTGTCGGGCTGGCAGGTGGCGGGAGATGCGAATCTCGCCGGTGAGATGTATCCGGATCAGTCGCTGTATCCGGCGGATTCGGTACCGGCCGTGGTGCGGCGCATCAACAACACCCTGCGACGCGCGGATGAGCTCCATCACGCGGAGGGCAAGGAGGGGATCGACTGGCTGAAGCCGATTGTCGCGGATGCGGAAGCGGGTTTCGGCGGAGTGCTGAATGCCTTTGAGCTCATGAAGCAGATGATTGCGGCCGGAGCGGCGGGGGTGCATTTCGAGGATCAGCTGTCTGCGGCGAAGAAGTGCGGGCACATGGGCGGAAAGGTGCTGGTGCCGACGCAGGAGGCGATCTCGAAGCTGGTCGCCGCCCGTCTGGCCGCGGACGTCTGCAACGTTCCGACGGTGCTGATCGCGCGCACGGATGCGGAAGGCTCGAACCTGTTGACGACCGATGTCGATGAGCGCGATCGGCGGTTCATCGAGCGCTCTCAGGAGCGGACGGCGGAAGGCTTTTTCCGGGTGAAGGCGGGGCTCGATCAAGCGATCGCCCGCGGATTGGCCTATGCGCCGTACGCGGACCTGGTCTGGTGCGAGACGGCGAAGCCGGACCTCGCGGAAGCGAAGCGCTTTGCAGAGGCTATTCGTCGGGAATTCCCGGACAAGCTGCTGGCCTACAATTGCTCGCCGTCGTTCAACTGGAAGGGCAAGCTGGATGACTTCACGATCTCGCGTTTCCAGCATGAGCTGGCGGCGATGGGGTACAAGTTCCAGTTCATCACGCTGGCGGGCTTCCATGCGCTGAACTACTCGATGTTTGAGCTGGCGCGGGGCTATAAGACTCGCAACATGAGTGCGTACGTGGCTCTGCAGGAGGCGGAGTTCGAGGCGGAGGAGCATGGGTATACGGCGACGCGGCACCAACGGGAAGTGGGCGCGGGTTACTTTGATGCCGTGACGCAAACGATCATGGGGGGACGGTCGTCGTTGACTGCGCTGACGGGCAGCACGGAGGTGCAGCAGTTCAAGGCGGCGCGTTAGGCGCTCCGCTCGATCCAGAGTCCGGCTGCAGTGTCCCGGCCCCTCGTCGGCACAGCTATTGTCTGAAACGGCTCGAGGAACCGCCACGAGGCTGCGAGCTCGCAGGCGCGGCCGGGCCCGACCGCCTGAAAATCGATGCGCGGCATCGCCTTC
>Ga0105238_10000694_pt1 | contig 35250 bp, 35 predicted proteins | sample KBSC34metaG_FD_81526 | JGI IMG/M metagenome (GOLD analysis project Ga0105238, IMG submission 81526) | Corn rhizosphere microbial communities from Kellogg Biological Station, Michigan, USA - KBS C3-4 metaG | ecosystem: Host-associated > Plants > Roots > Rhizosphere > Soil | place: Michigan, USA...
AACTACAAGCTGGACCCCGACACCCTGCTCTATGCGAAATTCTCGACCGGTTTCGTTTCGGGCGGCGCGCTTTCCACCCTGACCTACAAGCCCGAGAAGGCGCGGTCCTGGGAGCTGGGCGCCAAGACCGAGCAGTTCGATCACCGGCTGCGCAGTAACCTTGCCCTCTTCGATGCGCGGTATTCCAATCTGCAGTACGACACGTCCGGACTGCTGACCGGCAATCCCGCCACCGCGGCGTTCGGGCAAGCCATCGTCAATCAGGGTGACGCGCACGCGCTCGGTTTCGAACTCGAGAACACGATCGCCGTGACCGACGCCATAACCATGACGGCCAATGTCGGCTACACCAACTTCAAGTTCGAGCAGGCGACGATCCCTGCCGGTCTGGCGTCGCTTTCCGGCCCGCCCGGTTTCAAGCCGGCCCAACGTCCGAACTTCACCGGCACGCTCGGTGCGCAGTATACCAGCGGCGAGATCTGGCAGGGCGCTCATCTCGTCGCCCGGCTCGATGCGAACTTCCGCAGCAACGCGATCATGACGTCGAACACTATTTCGGCCAACAGCCCGACCAAGCCGGACCCGGCGATCCTCTATGCCGCCAACAGCCCCTTCGTATGGCTTCTCAACGGCCGTGTCGCACTCGCCGACATCGATCTCGGCGAAACGAAAGCCGAGGTCGCTCTCTGGGGTCGCAATCTTCTGGACGAGCGCGAGGTCACGCAGTTTGTGGGCCTGGGTCCGGTCGGTTCGGTCATTTATGAGCAGGCGCGGACCTTCGGCGTGGATGTCAGGTTCGATTTCCACCCGGAAAGCGGCCCCGCGGAAGCCGCGGCGGCTTACGTGCCGCCGCCGGTCCAGGCCGTGGCGCCGGCGCCGAAGAGCTATCTGGTGTTCTTCGACTTCAACAAGTCGGATCTCACCAGCCAGGCGACGCAGATCGTCGATCAGGCCGCCAGCAATGCCGGCCCGGCCAAGGTCACCCGCCTGACCGTCACCGGTCACACCGATACGGTTGGTTCGGACGCCTACAATATGCGTCTCAGCCGCCGCCGGGCGGAGTCGGTGGCCGCGCGGCTCGAGAAGGATGGCATCCCGTCGTCTGAGATCGAGATCGTGGCCAAGGGCAAGCGCGATCTGCTGGTCCCGACCGCCGACGGCGTGCGCGAACCGCAGAACCGGCGCGTGCAGATCGTCTATGACGGAGGGGCGGCCTCCTGATAGGACAGCCGGCGCGATAGGAAACGGCGCTTCTCGCAAGGGAAGCGCCGTTTTTCTTGCGCTCCGGGCCCTCCGGGTAAAAGTTGGCGCATCGAAGGGAGACATCAGATGGGGCGGCTTCACGGGAAGATTGCCATCGTGGCGGGCGGCGCGACCGGGATCGGCGCGGCCACCGCCGAGCGCCTGGCGTCCGAGGGCGCGGCGGTCATGGTCGGCGACATCAACATGGCCGAGGCCGAGGCGACCGCCGCCCGCATCGAGGCGGCTGGGGGCAAAGCGGCTTGGGCCCGTTGCGACATCGCCGACGACGCCTCGGTCGCGGCGATGGTCAAGGGCACGGTCGACCGCTATGGCGGGCTGGACGCCATCCACATCAATGCCGCTGACCTGTCGATCATCGGCCAGGACCTGGATGTGCTGGCCGTCTCGATGGACATCTTCGACCGCACCATCGCGGTCGACCTGCGCGGTCATGTTCTGTGCACCCGCCACGCCCTGCCCGAGCTGCTGAAGCGCGGCGGCGGCGCCATTGTCTACACCACCTCCGGCGCCGCCTTCATCGGCGAGCCGACCCGTGTCTCCTACGCTGTCGCCAAGAACGGGCTCCATGCCCTGATGCGCCATGTCGCCTCGCGCTGGGGCAAGGAGGGTGTGCGCGCCAACGCCGTGTCGCCCGGACTGGTCCTGTCGGAAACCGCCCAGGCCAATTTGAGCGCCGAGCAGCTGGCGTCGCAGCTCGCCGATGCGCACGCGACGAGGCTCGGCAAGCCGGCGGATATCGCCAGCGCCGTCGCCTATCTGGTGTCTCCCGACGCCGAGTGGGTGAACGGCCAGGTGCTCGTCGTCGATGGCGGCCGGTATTTCCACTAGGACCTCACTCCCCTTGCCGCCGGTCCCTTGACCGGCGAACATGCGGCCCAGCCGTATGGCGAAATCTGGGGAAGAAGGAATGCCTGACGGGTTCGATCCCGGCATGACGCCGCGCCTGGCGGACCCGCTGCCCGATCTCAGGGCGTTGCAGGCCCGCGATCCGATCCATTGGGCCGAGCGTTACCGGGCCTGGCTCGTTACGCGCTGGGAGGATGTGCGGGCAGGGCTCAACGATCCGCGCCTGTCGACCATGCGGGCGATGCCGGAACCGGAAGCCTTCCCCGAGGATTTCCGCGCGGTCTTCGCGGATTACCGCCGCTATCTCGACCCCTGGATGGTGATGCGGGACCCGCCGGACCATACGCGGCTCAGGGGCCTGGTGAACAAGGGCCTGACGCCGAGCGCGATCGAGGGCCTGCGTCCGCGCATCGCGGCCTTGGTCGACGGGCTGCTGGCCGAGATGCCGGGAACCGGGGAATTCGACCTCATCCCGTCCTTCGCCTACCCGTTGCCCGCCGCCGTGATCGCGGAGCTGATCGGTGTGCCTGAGCGGGTGGTCGACGATCTGAAGCGCTGGTCCGACGGGCTGGCGACCTCGACCAGCACCGGCAAGGACATTTATGCCGAGGCGGCCGCCGCCGTCAGCGAGATGGGCGCTTACCTGGCCGGATTCGTTGCCGAACGCCGCCGTAGGCCCGGCAATTCGGTGGTCGACGCGCTGATCGCGGCGCATGACGGCCAGTCCCGCCTCGACGCGGACGAGCTGATCGGCAATCTGATCCTGCTGCTGTTCGCCGGGCATGAGACGACGACCAATCTGCTGGCCAACGGCCTGCGGACCCTGCTGCTCAACCCCGCCCAGATGGCCGCTCTCAGGGCCAATCTGGACGATGCCGACCTGGTCAGGAACGCGATCGAGGAAATCCTGCGCTATGACGGCGCCCTGTTTCTCAGCCTGCGCGTGGCCAGGACCGGCTTCGACTGGGATGGCCGGTCGATCCGTCCCGGCGACCGCGTCTTCCTCTATCACCTGGCGGCCAACCACGACCCGGCGGTCTTCGACAGGCCGGAACGGTTCGATATAAGGCGCCCGGACGCGGGCAAGCACATCGCCTTCGGCTATGGTATCCATTTCTGCCTGGGCGCGCCGCTGGCGCGGCTGGAGATGGAGATTGCCCTGCCGGCGCTGCTGCGGCGCTATCCGAACCTGCGGCTGGCCGATCCGGCTATAGCCTGGAAAGACAATTTCACCCTGCGCGGGCCGAAGTCGCTGCTTCTGATAGCAGATGGATCGCTTGACACTTGACAAGCGGTCGGAATTTGAACAATCGACTGCCCGTCAGGCACACTTGCGCTCTCGCGCCTCAGGAGGAAACGGTTCGATGAATGCTCTCAGCCAGTTCGGGACGCGCTATCCGTTTCATCCCTATCCGACCGGCTGGTTCGCGGTGGAATTTTCCGATCAGCTCGCGCCCAAGGAGGTGCGGCCGATCAGGTATTTCGGCCGCGAGCTGGTGATCTGGCGCACGGAAGAAGGCAAGGCGGTGGTGGCCGACGCGCACTGCCCGCATCTGGGCGCGCATCTGGGCTATGACGCCAAGGTCGAGGGCGACACGCTGTTCTGCCCGTTCCATGCCTGGGGCTATGGCAGCTCGGGCAAGTGCGTGCATGTGCCCTATACCAAGCAGATCCCGCCCAAGGCGGTCCTCAATGTATGGCCGGTGGTGGAGCAGAGCGGCATCATTTTCCTCTGGCACGATCTGGATGGCCGTGCGCCCCTGTTCGCGGTGCCGGCGTTCGATGAATCGCACAAGCTGCCGAACACCGGCTTCCAGAAAATGCATGACGATTTCGGCGGGCCGCATCCGCAGGATGTGATGGAGAACGTGGTCGATTTCGGCCACTTCCCGGGCGTGCATTCCACCGGCCGGGCCAGCTCCAACGGCAAGGTGCGTGCCGAGGGGCACCGGTTCTTCACCTATATCAAGGTGCAGGCGCCGGGGCATGTGGACCCCGATGACGATGCGCCGCCGATGTCGTTCATCGCGACCGAGGTGATCGGTGGCGGCTTCGTGCGGATCGAATCCACCAGCCCGATGCTGCCGGGCATGAAGACCATCACCTTCGTCAGCGGCACGCCGGTCGACGAGACGCTGACCCATTACCGGGTGAAGACCTTCATGGAAAAATACGACGACTGCCCGCTGACCGACCAGCAGATCGCCGAGATCGACCGCGTCTCGGTCGAGCGGACCAAGGAAGAGCAATACAGCGACGGCAAGATCTGGCCGCACAAGGCCTATGTCGCCCGGCCGATGCTGTCGGCCGTGGACGGCCCGTTCAACGAGTACCGGAAATGGTACGCCCAGTTCCACCCGCGGGTCGCCGAGGCGGAAGCGGCGGAGTAGGCGGCCGCGGGTTAGCCCTCGGCCGGCGTAAAGACCGTCACCGCGCGCGGCAGGATACCGAACCGCGCCGGCGTCTGGGTCACGATCTCGCCGTCGGCGTTGACTGATCGTGGATGGGGGGTTTCGACCAGCACCTCCTGCCCCGCCATGGTCTCAACCTCGGCCCAATGGCCCTGGGTACCGCGGCGGAGCGACGGCAGCAGTTTCAGCGCCGAGATCACCCCGGACGCTTCGAGGCTGTAGACGTCCAGCCTGTTGTCGTCGATCGAGGCATCCTCCGAGAGGGTCATGCCGCCGCCATAGTGACGTCCGTTGCCGACGGCGAGGTGCAAGGTGCGGGAGCGGTGGACATAATCGCCGATCGTGACCGTGACGTGGAAGGGCTGGACGCGGTGGAGGACGCGCAGGCCGGCGGCGACATAGCCCAGCACGCCCCACCGCTTCTTGGCGTCCCGCGTCAGCGCACGGGTGAGATCGACGCCGAAGCCGACGCTGGCGACGTTGAAGAACGGCCGGTCGTTCACCAGCCCGACATCGATCCTGCGCCGATGACCGGCGGCAATCACCGCGACCGCGTCCTCCAGCTTCACGGGCAGGCCCAGCGTGCGGGCGAGATCGTTGGCCGTGCCGAGCGGAATGATGCCCATGGGCAAGCCGGTTTCGAGTATGCCGGGCAGGGCGGAATTGAGCGTGCCGTCGCCGCCGCCGACCACGACGCTGTCGACCTCGTGCCGGGCGCGCAGGATCAGCTGGCGCAAATCTTCCGCAGTGCCGCACTCCCGTCGGTCGACAGCGATGCCCGCCCCGGCGAGCGCCTCCTCGGCGGCATCGCATGCCACCCCGCCGCTACGGCTTTTCTGGTTGACCGCCAGCAAGGCCCGGCGCGGCCGGGCGGGCGTCTCTTGCGCCAGGGTCACCGGCACATCGGCGCCGGCCGGATCGTCCGAAAAGCGCATGGTCCTCTCCGGTAGCTGCTTTCGCGGCTCAACCGGTGGTCGTGCGGGAAGTTCCGGAATCGGCTCTTAGGACGGCAGTTCCTGCCCGGCCTGTTCCCGCACCATGTATTCGGCGTACCAGTCCGGCCAGTTTTCGTCGTGCCGGCCGCCGTTCCGCTTTTCATGCTCGCCATGGGCGGCGGCCGCACGGCGCAGCGCGGCGGCGAGATCGGACGCCGAGCCGAAGCTGGTGTCGCCCTCCACCCGGCCGGGCAGGCGGCCGGTGATCTCCTGGAACAGCCAGCCATTGCCGTCCGGGTCGCTGAACGACGCGAAGGAGCGGTAGCTGCCGTGCGCGGGATCGGGCCCGGGCAGGCGGATGCGGCCGAACAGATAGGGCTCGTCGGGGCCGGTATAGCGGTCGCCGGCGCCGTGGAAGGCCGCGCCCACCGTCACGCCGCGGGCGATCAGGTCAGCGCGGGCGGCCTCCAGATCGGGAACGATCAGATAGAGACCCTGGGCCGAGCCCGGCGCGGCGGGGGTGACGTTCCTGCCGAAGATCACCGAGCAGCCAGAACCGGGTGGGGTGAACTGGATGACGCGGAAATCGTCGCCTGAGGCGAAGTCAGCATCCTCCCGCCAGCCCAGCCCCGCATAGAATGCCTTGGCGCGGTCGACGTCCGAAACCGGGATCACCACGATCTCCAGCTTCATGTCGATTCCGCGTGTGCCGGTGCCGCTCATGTCTCCCTCCTCGGGTTACCTTTTCGGGAATGTCGTGAAGACGTAATCCTTTGCCTTCGCGACGTTGTGGCACGCATAACCGCAGGCCGCGCCGGTGCCGAGCGGCGAGAAAGTGTCGGTCGCCGCGTCGTAATTGAACTGCCCATAGCCCCAGCCGCCGGTAGCGGCGAATCGCTTGCTGTCCTTCACCATCGTGTCGATGTCGTGCAGCGTATCGGGCACCAGCGGGTTGCCGGGGTCCTCGGCGCTTTTCTTGGCGTTCCAGTGGATCTTCACCATCCGGGCGCCATCGGGAACGGGCTTGCCGTTCGCGGGGAAGCCGGCCTTGTAGGTCTCGATCATTTCGGGGTTGCCGAGGATGACCTCGATCAGCTGGAGGCCCTGCGGGTTGGCCTGGCTGACCCCGATCACCTGCCAGGTCTCGAATCCCTTGAACTCGGACAGGGCATAGCCGTTCGGCACCGCCACCGTGTCCTTATTGTCGGCGAGCGCGACGCCGCCCGCGATCGCGAGTGACATAGCTGCCGTCGCCGTCAGCGCGACCAAAGTTTTCGCCATCGCTTCCTCCTGTACTGGTGCCCAGGCGACATTTGCATAAGGTCGGCAGGAGATATTGTACGGAACTGGCGAGTTTGGAGTTTGCTGAGGCAGTCGCAGCCCCAGATCGTGCGTTAACCAGCCCGCAGGAACCGGTTGGCCTCTTCATGCTGCCGCTTGAAGGCCAGCGGCGGCAGGTGGAACACGGCACGGAAGGCGGCCGAGAAATTGGCGGCGTTGGCGAAGCCGAGGCGGAAGGCGATTTCCTTCAGCGGCAGGTCGGTGTTCAGCAGGTAATTCTGGGCGCGCCCGATCTGCACCGCCTTCAGGTATTTGCCGGCGCTCTGCCCCATCTCGTCGCGGAACAACTGGCAGAAATAGCGCTCGCTGAGGCCACAAAGGGCAGCCAGCGCCGAGACGCTGGGCGCCTCGTATTCCAGGCTGGCGATATACTCCTCGATGATGTGGTGCTGGCGCGGCGTCAGGCCGGTCCGGCGCGGCCTCTCCGCGTCCTGCCCCTTGATCAGCCGGCCGCATTCGATCAGCAGCGCCGTGCCCAACGCCTCGGCCAGCGCCGCCGAGGTCGGGCTGGGCGCCAGCGTCTCATCCATCAACCGGGTCAGCAGGGTGGGCAGCAAGGTGCCGTGGAGGTCGAGCGTGCGGTGGAGCTCCGCCGGGGTCAGCCGGCCGATCGGGTTCAGCGTACGCCGGTAGAAGTCCGGCTCGAACACGCAGCGCACCGCCTTGATCGCGCCGCCGGTGCCCCAGCCATAGAGCTCGGTATCGGGCGGCACGAAGAACACGCGGCCGACCCGATCCAACCGCCGTGCCGCCCCAGCGTCCGGATAGCGGCCTTCGATCTCATAGTCGGCATCGCGGAACAGCAGCGTCAGCACGGCATGCGGGTCATGCCAGGTCAGCTCGACCGGCTTCGGCCAGTCGGCCTGCAGCACCTCCACTGTGCAGGTCGGCGTCTTGATCGTGGCGATCGTGCTCAGCATCGCGTTCCTGAAACGCCTCCCTGGGGCCGGCTTCGTCTTTCACTGGACAAAAGCCGGTTTCCACAATCGACGGATGAACTCGGCGATAGGACCGCATGCTACACCGTCGCGGTCAATAAAAAACATTGCGAGTGAAATGATGCAACTTTTGCCATCGGGGAAGGTGGCTGTGGTCACCGGCATCGGGCCGGGCCTCGGCCGGGAAATCGTGCTCGGCCTTGCCGAGCTGGGCACCAAGCTCGCAATCGGCGCGCGCAGCGCGGACATGCTGGAAAGCGTCGCGGCTGAGATCCGCGAGAGGGGCGGCGAGGTGATCGCCCAGCGCACAGATCTGGCTGATCGCGACTCCTGCCGATCGCTGGTCGATGCGGCGGTGGCGCGCTTTGGCGGCATCGATATCCTGATCCAGAACGGTCACGACCCGGGCGACTGGTCCTCGGTCGAGGATGCCGATCCGGAATTCTGGCGCAAGGTGATGGAGACCAACCTGTTCGGCGCCCTTCACCTGTACCAGGCCTGTCTGCCGTCGATGAAGGAACGCGGCGACGGGCGCATCGTCTTCGTCAATTCCGGCGCCGCCAACAACCGCGCCCCGCAGGGACTGTCGGCCTATGCCGCGTCGAAGGCGGCGTTGGCCGCCCTGGTGCGGTCGATCGCGATCGAGAACGGCCGTTACGGCATTCGCTGCAACAGCGCGCATATGGGCGTGATCGACGGCGGCAATGTCCGCCCCTGGTTCAAGGCGATGGCCGAGCAGAAGGGCCAGAGCCTGGAGCAGTATATGGAGGAATATTACGACGCCAACCTGCCGCTGCGCTACGTGCCGACGCCCAAGGAATGCGCCGGAACGGTGATCTGGCTGGTCTCCGACCTCGCCCGCGTGGTCACCGGCCAGGCCGTGTCGACCAACGGCGGCGAATGGTTCGCGAAGTAATCTTGGGGAGGATATCATGGCCAAAAGACAGGCGCCTTTTCGCGTCATCCAATGGGGTACCGGCGCGGTCGGCAAATATTGCATCCAGCGCACGATCGAATCGCCGCACCTGAAGCAGGTTGGCGCCCGCGTCTTCTCCGACGCCAAGAACGGCAAGGACGTGGGTGAGATCGCCCATCTGGCCCCGACCGGGGTCAAGGCGGTGATGGACAAGCAGGCGGTCTACGATGCCGATGCCGACATCGTTCTCTACACCCCGCTGATCGTCGATCTGGACGATATCTGCGCCATCCTGGCCTCGGGAAAAGACCTGATCACCCCATCGGGCTTCGTGTTCCTGAAGGACCAGGCGGTGCTGGACCGGATCAACGCCGCCTGCGCCAAGGGCAGGTCCACCATGTATGCCGCCGGCATCCATCCGGGCTTCGCCGGCGACCGGGTGCCGCTGGTGCTGTCGGCGCTGTGCCGCAATATCCGCAAGGTCACAGTCTATGAGCTGGTCTCGATGGCCGACATGACCGAGAGCCCTGACCTGATCTTCGGCTATCTCGGCTTCAACATGGATGCCGAAACCGCGGCCAAGACCCCGCCGCCGCTGCTCCAGACCATGAGCACCATCTTCAAGGAATCGATGCAGATGCTGGCGGCCGGCCTGGGCTTCGAGATCGAGAGTTTCCGCACCAGCCATGAATACGCGCTGACGACCGAGGACAGCTACACGGTCCCCGGCCTGATCAAGAAAGGCCGTGTCGGCGGCCAGCATTTCAATTACGAGGCGCTGGTCGGTGATCGCACGGTGATCGAGTTCAAGACCTATTGGCGGATGGCCGACAAGCTGACCCCGGCTTGGGACCAGCCGATGAAGGGTCTGACCTATATTGTCGAGATCGATGGCGATCCGGGCGTACGCTGCGTCTTCGAGCCGCGGGGCGAACGCCCGGCCGAAGACGGCTTGGTCTGGACCGCCGCCCTGGTGATGAACGCCATTCCTGAGGTCTGCGAGGCCCCGCCGGGCTTCAAGACCACGCTGGACCTGCCGCTGATCGCAGCCAAGAGCGCGGTGCATTTCACATGACCTACCGCGTTATCCAGTGGGGCACCGGCAGCGTCGGAAAGCAGGCGCTGCACGAGGTGCTGAGGAACCCGGAATTCGAACTCGCGGGGGTCAAGGTCTATGGCGACGCAAAGGTCGGCAAGGACGCGGGTGAGCTGTGCGGAATGCCGGCCACCGGCATCCTCGCCGCGAAAGACCCGGCGGTGCGCAAGGGCGATACCGTCCTCTATTGCCCGATCGTCGCCGACTATGACGAGATCGCCCGGCTGCTCCGTGCCGGCGCCAATGTCGTGACCACGGCCAGCAACGTCTATCCGCAATTCTACGGCCCCGGCGTCTACGACAAGATCAACGATGCGGCGATCGAAGGCGGCGCGACCTTCCACGGCTCGGGCATCAATCCCGCCTTCATGAGCGAGGTGTTGCCGCTGACCCTGTCCGGCCTGGTCCATAAGGCGCGGAAAATCAGGGTGCAGGAGGTATCGGACGTCAACCACTACGCCTCGACCGCGCCTGAGATCATGCTGGACCATGTCGGGTTCGGGAAGTCGCCGGAGGAGGCGTTGAACGCCGATGCGTTCCTGAAAGGCATGACCGCCTATTTCAGTGAGTCCATCCAGATGATCGTCGATCATCTGGGCGTGACCTTGGACCGGATCGAGGAAGCCCACGAGGTGGCCACGTCGAAGGTGCGGGTCACGCTCGACAATGGGCGCGTGATCGAGCCGGGCACGGTCGGCTGCCGCCTGTTCCGCTGGATCGGTGTCGTCGGCGGCAAGCCCCGGATCGAGCTGTCGACCTTCTGGAAGGTGACGGCAGAGCTTGAGCCTGCCTGGAAGGTCAGCACCTCGAAGCTGGTCGAATGGACGGTATCGATCGAGGGCACACCGTCGGTCCGCTGCGTGGTCGGGATCTGCGAAAGCTTCGATCCGGACAGCCCGGATTACCTGAAGGGCGCTGAAGCCGCGGCCGTCGTCGGCACGGCGACCCATGCGGTCAACGCCATTCCATATATTCACGCGGCCGCGCCGGGGGTGAAGACCTTCCTGGACCTGCCGATCATCGCCAGCCGTGGGGCGCTGAGGGATTAACTCTCCGCGTCATTCCCGCGAAGGCGGGAATCCAGCCAATACGCGCGGCAGCGCGGAAACGACTCCTGGATTCCCGCCTTCGCGGGAATGACGAGAAGAAAACGTTGCGAAGGCTTTGATAGAGGAAAACCAATGACAGTCAGCAACCTGCGCCTCGACGGCCAGATCGCGATCATCACAGGCGCCGGGCGCGGCGTCGGACGGGGCATCGCCACCGTGCTGGCCGAGGCCGGCGCCACGATCGTCTGCAGCGCCCGCACCAAGACCGAGATCGACGAGACGGTCGCCCTGATCGAAAAGGCCGGCGGCAAGGCCATAGCGCTCACGGCCGACGTGATGAAGAAGGCCGACCTCGAGAAACTGGCTGAGGACACGATGGCCCGGTTCGGGCGCATCGACATACTGATCAACAATGCCGGCGGCAACGAATTCCGCCCGTTCATGGAGATCAGCGAGGAGGAGTTCAAATTCCATTTCGACTGGAACACGACCTCCGCCTTCCTGCTCGCCCAGGCCGTCACCCCGCACATGGTGAAGGCCGGGCACGGCGCCATCGTCAACGTCTCGTCGGGCGCGGCGCGGATCGGCATCCGCGGCATGCTGGCCTACGGCGTCGCCAAGGCCGGGACCGAGCAGCTGACGCGCGGCCTGGCGCAGGAGCTGGCGCCCAAGATCAGGGTGAATTGCGTCGCGCTCGGCGCGGTGCTGACCCCGGCGCTCCAGAACATGTACGACATGCAGCCGGAGTTTAAGGACAAGCTCCATGCGCTGACGCCGCTGCGCACCCACGGCACGCCGGAGGATGTCGGCGCCGCGGTGCTCTGGCTCTGCTCGAAGAGCTGCTACGCCACCGGCTCGATCATCCATATCGACGGCGGGCTGCAGGACACGAACCTGCCGTTCAAGCTGCCGGATCTGTGATCAATTCGTAGGATGGGTAGAGCGGAGCGAAACCCATCATCAAGCGCACCTGACGATGGGTTTCGCCTGCGGCTCTACCCATCCTACGATTTTGACTACCCCGCGTGCGGCAGCACGAAGTTCTCGACTGCCTTGGCGAAGCCCTCGTCGGCGAAACTGTCGGTGACGGCGGTGGCCTGGCTCTTCACCTGGTCGCTGGCATTGCCCATGGCGATGGAGAAGCCCGACTTCACGAACATCAGCACGTCGTTCGGCATGTCGCCGATCGTGGCGATGTTCTCGCGCGGGATGTTGAACCGCTTCGACAGCCACTCGGCGACGAAGCCCTTGTTCGCATCCGGGTGGGTGATGTCGAGGTAATAAGGCTGCGACCGTGCCGCTGAGGCGTTGTGGCCCAGCGCCTTCTGCGCCGCGGCCTCTGCGTCGGCCACCAGGTCGTAATCGTCGCCCACGCCGACGATCTTCGCCAGCTTGGACAGATGCTCCTCGGTGAATTCCGGCACGATCACCGGCTCGAACCCCACCGTGCTGGCTTCGCGCGCGACATGCGGGGCGTCGCGCTTGCGGATCAGCCAGGCGTCCGGCGTGTAGAGCCAGGCGTCGAGGCCCTTGTCCAGGATGGTCTTCAGCGCCGTATGCGCCGCCTCGGGTGACAGCATCCGGCTCTCGATCACCGACATGTCGGGGTTGACCAGCACGCCGCCATTGAAGCCGGCGACGGGGGTCTTGAGCCCCAGCGGCGCGACCAGCTTCTGCATCCCGCGCGGCGGGCGGCCGCTGGTCAGCGCCAGCATGATGCCGGCCTCGTGCATGGCATGGACCGAGGCGATGGCCCGGTCGGTGAGTATCTTGTCCTTGGTTACCAGCGTGCCGTCGACATCGGCGAGCAGCAGCTTGATCACGCGTTTTTCGCTCATCCGCAGCTATTCCTTTGTTCTGTGCCGGCTGGCGGAACATCCCGCCAGGCCCGGCCACCATCGTCGTCGAGCAATGCGTCGGCGGCAGCAGGTCCGTTGCTGCCGGATGGATAGAGATGCGCCTTGGTCTTGTGCTTGGCCCAGTCGTCCAGCACGGGCTGAACGACCCGCCAGGCCGCCTCGACCATGTCGGCGCGATTGAACAGGGTAGCGTCGCCGATCATAACATCATGGATCAGGGTTTCGTAGCCGATATTGGGCTCCTTCGGGAACCAATCGGCATAGGCGAAGTCCATCCTGACCGTGCAGGTCTGGAACTCCGGCCCCGGCCGCTTGATGTCGAATTGCAGCGAGATGCTCTCCTTTGGCTGGATACGGATGACCAGCCAGTTTGGATGTGTCGTTTCGACCGCCGTAGCGGCGAAGGGCGCCAGCGGAGCCGGCTTGAAGCGGATGGCGATCTCGGTCAGCCGGCCGGCCATATGCTTGCCGGTGCGCAGGTAGAACGGGACGCCGGCCCAGCGCCAATTGTCGATCTCGACCCGCATCGCGACATAGGTCTCGGTGTTGGATTTCGGGTCGACCTTGGGCTCGTCGCGATAGGCTTTGACCTTTTCCCCGGCCATCTCGCCGGCGCCGTACTGGCCGCGCACCACATCCTTGGGCGACAGCGCCGGCATGTTGGTGAAGACCTCGGCCTTGCGGTTGCGGATGCCCACGGCGTCGAAGGTGGCGGGCGGCTCCATCGCCACCATCGCCAGCAGGCTGAAGACATGGTTGGGCACCATGTCGCGCAGCGCCCCGGTCACCTCATAGAAGGCGCCGCGCTGCTCCACCCCGACCGTCTCGGCAGCGGTGATCTGGACATGGTCGATCCGGTCGCGGTTCCACAGGGGCTCGAACAGCCCGTTGGCGAAGCGGAAGGCCATGATCGCCTGGACCGTTTCCTTGCCCAGGAAATGGTCGATGCGGAAAATCTGGTCTTCGGTCAGCGACTTCAGGATGCGGGCATTGAGCGCGATGGCCGAGGGCAGGTCGTGCCCGAACGGCTTCTCGATCACCACCCGGCGCCAACGCTTAGGTACGCCGTTCTCATCCGTCTGCTGGTCGGCAAGGCCGGACGCGCCCAGATTGTCGACGACATCGCCGAAGAAGCGATCACCGACGGCGAGATAGAAGATGGCATTGTCGCCGGTCTTGAATTTGGATGCCGTTTTCTCGAGTTCCTTGCCCAGTGCCGCGTAGACGTCGGGCTTGGTGATGTCGCCTTTGACATAGGCCATGCGCTCGGCCATGTGCCGCCACAGTTTTTCGTCGATCTCATCGACATTGAACTCGGATCCGGCGTTGCCGACGAAGCTCACCAGCATCGCATGCAGATGCTCGACCCAGCTCTCGGCTGTGCCGTCGGCGACATCCACACCGATGATGGCGAAGTTCTTCGGCAAGGTCTTGGTGCGGGCCAGGTTGTAGAGCGCCGGCATCACCAGGCGCTTGGTCAGGTCGCCGAAGGCGCCGAAGATGACGATGGTGCAATCCTCGCCCTTGGCCCGGGCCGGACGCGCCGGCGCGCGGACGACGGCCATCGCCTCGGTCGGCGGGCGGTGGTGGTGAAGGTCATCGGGCATGATGCTGTCCCCTGATGTCGGCGTGAAAATCCGGGCTGCTCGTCATGCGTGCCTCCTGCGCTCACGGGGTTGGACGCGGCTGTATGTGTGTGGGGTCATCCGATTGTCTAGGACGATCCCGGCGCTGTAGTCTTCGCCGACGAACAAACGGCGGGGGAAGCAAGATGTTCAAAGCCTGGCAGGTTCACGCAGCGGGGCAGCCGACGGACGTGATGCGGATCGGGCAGGTCGACCTTCCGCCGCTCGAGGCCGGCCAGATGCGGGTCAGAGCCGCCGGCGCCTGCCTCGGCCTGCCGGACTATTTCATGTGCACCGCCGAATATCCCGCCATGCCCAGCCCCTATCCCTTCACCTCCGGCCAGGAGGTTGTGGGCACGGTGATCGCGGTCGGCGCGGACGTGAAGACGCCGGTCGGCACCCGTGTCATGGGCATGACCGATTTCTGGCGCGGTCTCGGCAGCCTGGGCGAGGAATGTATCGTGGCCGAGGACGAGGTGAACCCGGCGCCCGACTTCATCGATGACGCGGCGGCGGCCAGTTTCCGCATCGCCTATCATACCGGCTATCTGGGCGTCGTGCGAAACGGCCGGGCCAAGGCCGGGGAGACGATGCTGGTACTGGGTGCGGCGGGCGGCACGGGCGCCGCCGCGATCCAGGTCGGCAAGGCTGTCGGCCTCACGGTCATCGCCGTCGCGGGCGCGGACGACAAGCTGACCTATTGCGCTGAGCTGGGGGCGGACCACGTCATCGATCATCGCGTCCAGAACGTGCCTGAGATGGTGATGGGTATCACCGGCGGGCGCGGCGCGGACCTGATCTACGACCCGGTCGGCGGCAAGGCGGGGGAGGAGGCGATGGGCTGCATCGCGATGGAGGGGCGCTTCCTTGTCGTCGGCTTCGCCAGCGGCAAATGGCCGTCGATCGAATGCTGGCACACGCTGGGCCGCAACTGCTCGCTGGTCGGCGTCTATGCGGGCCGCAGCTTCGGCGGCGACGTCCACACCCAGGTTCATGAGGCTCTGATGGAATTTTACCGCGACGGCAGGATCCGTTCGCTGACCACGCGCACGATCGGATTCGAGGACGTGCCGGCGGCGCTTCAGGCGCTCCCCAGCTCAACCCAGATCGGGCGCACTGTCGTCATCTATTGACAGTCGAATCCTGGGGAGAGTTTCCATTCCGCTGCTGGAGGCTTTTTGGTCAGAGCTTAAAGATAGTATACAGTCGTGACAGCGAATCAGTTCCAGGGTCGATATTAATATTGACCTAAGTGAACTCGGAAATTAGTGTTAATTTTAGATATAGGGGCTGTTTGCCGCCTGCGGCACTTTTTTACTGTGCGGTTGGCGCGGAATGTGACAAAGCTGTGTTTCCGCGCTATGAATGGCCCCTAAAATGCCGCAATGCACAAATTCTCCACATTTGTCGGCGATGCGGATAAGGCCCTGAAATGGGCTGTAAAGCAGGTCTGAGGGATTTCAGCTCACTGTCGGCAATCCGGTGCCGTCGCTTTGCCGTATGGCAATGCTGGGCGGCCCTCCGGGGGACATCGGGCCAGGTCAGGGAGAGGGAGAGGTTTGTTTCGACCGTGCGAATAGTGCGTTATCGACTGTCCTTGATAGTGCTCGCTGGGCTTGCTGCCGGCTGCGGCCATTCCAAGCCCGAGAGCAACGTGGTGCAAACCGCAGCGCCGCCGCCGACCCAGGTGGCGATGGCGCCTGAGGCTGTCCAACCGCATGTGAAGAAACCGAAGGCGCCGGCGGCGCCGCGTCCACAGATCGATGAGCTGGTCGGGTGGAATGAATCGGAACTCAGAACTGTCTTCGGTGCGCCGGCTTCCCAGGAAGACCGCGCGCCGACCAAGCAGCTGGTCTATCGGATCAAGCAATGCACCATGAACGTCACCCTCTATCCCGAAGTCGAAACCAAGCAATTTCACGCATTGAATTACGAGGTAAATGCCGATGACGGATCAGCAAAGCGACAGCAGGCTTGCGTCGCCGAGTTCACATCCCGACTTCCCGCAAAATCTGTCAGCAACTAGCCTCATGTTGCCGAGCGAAGCCGCGCCCGAAGCCGTCCGGGCGATCCTGGTCGATGACGATGAGCTCTATCGCGAGGCGATCTCGGGTGAGCTCGAGTTCCATGGTTTCAACGTTTCCGCCTTTCCGACGGGCGAGCAGATGCTGGCCCATCTGGAGACCGGCGCCTCGGCTGAGGTGATCGTGCTGGATTGGAAGCTGGAGAGCGGTCTCGGCATCGATCTGCTGCCGGTGCTGCATCAGCGCGGTGTCCATCTGCCGGTTGTTTTCCTGACCGGCATGCCGGCGGTGGCGGCGGAATATGCCGCGCTGGACCTGGGCGCCGTCGATTTCGTGGACAAGGCGCGCGGCACGGCCATCCTGGCCAAACGGCTGCGCCTGATCGTCCAGGCTTACCGCAACCAGCCGCAGACCGAGAATGGGGCGGCGGATGCGACAGAACCACTGGTCAGCGGCAAGCTGACCCTCAATGTCGACAATGCGCGGGCCTATTGGAATGGGGTCGATGTGCAGCTGACCCTGACCGAGTTCAAGATCGTCTTCCTGCTGGCCTCGCGTGCCGGGGAATACGTCACCTATCGTTCCGTCTATGATAGTGTCCGCTACTCGGGTTTCGTGGCGGGCAGCGGCGAAGAGGGGTTCCGGACCAATGTACGCTCCTCCATCAAACGCATCCGCAATAAGTTCCGCGCCCTCGATGACGGATTCTCCAGCATCGAGAACTACCCAGCCTTCGGATATCGCTGGTGTGGACCCCCTTCGGGAGCCGCATAGGGCCTTTCACCTGCTGAGGCGGGCAGCGTCATCGCTGACGCTGAAATTTGCTGTCCTGATTGCGATCTTCGTCGCCCTGCCGTTCCTGGTCTACAACCAGTTCGACAAGTCCGACGCCCGCCTGCGCGACCTAGTAACGGCGGGCTTGCGCCATCAAAGCTGGCTGATCGCCCAGGGCCTGAAGCCCGCGCTCGATCGCGCGGACAAGATGCCCGGCGGCGAACTGGCCGCGATGCTCGCCAAGTACGACAGCGACGGCACCAAGCTGCAGCTGATGCTGAAGCCGGCCAAGGGCGCGGTCGGGCATTTCTACTATGTCGCCTCGTCTTCGCCGTTGCCGGCGGACCAGATCAATGCCGAGCTCACCAGCCTGGACCAGAACGGCATCCTCGACCGGCTGTCCAGGAGCTGCGATTCCGATGCGCCGATCGACGTCGAATATCGGCGCCCGGGCGGCAGCGACCAGATCATGAGTTCGCTGGTCCCGCTGCAGACGCGGTGGGGCTGCTGGATCGTGGTGTCGTCGCACACGACTGCGGAATATCTCTACACCGCGGTCGACCGGCCGCTGTGGCAGTCGCCGGAGACCAAGGTCGCGGTTTCCTTCTATGTCGCGGCCGCGCTGATGGTGATGCTGGTCGTTGCCGGCGTCGTCCGCAGCCTCGGCCATTTCCGCCGCGTTGCCGCCGATATCCGCCAGGGCCGCACCCGGCATGTGTCCTTCGCCTCGCACGATGTGGCACCCGAGCTGGGCAGCGTCGCCGCCGATTTCGACGCGCTGGCGACCGACCTGCAGAATGTCGCCCGCGACATCCGCCAGTCGGCCGAGGACAACGCGCATTCCTTCAAGGCCCCGGTTGCAACCGTTGAGGCCTCGCTCGAGATGGTCCGCCGCAGCCTCAACCCCGAGGATACCAGGGCGCATCGCGCGCTCGCGGTCATCGGCGGCGCCATCGACCGGCTGAAGGCGCTGATCTCCGCCTCGCAGCAGCTCGACAATGTCACCGCCGACCTGATCGAGGCGCCGCGTCAGCGCATCGAGCTGGTCGATGTGGTGAAAGATGTTGCCGCGCGCTTCCAGGACGTGCTCACCGAACGGCGGATCAAGCTGGTGCAGAACCTGGATGAGAAGGTCTCGGTGGTCGGCAGCACGGCGGTGCTGGATGTCGCGATCGAGAACATCATCGACAATGCGATCAGCTTCTCGCCCGAGAACGGCGTCATCACCATCACGCTGACCAAATCGTCCCAGGTGTGCGAGCTCAGGATCGACGACCAGGGGCCGGGCATCGATCCGGAAAAGATCGAACGCATCTTCGACCGCTACTTCTCGCTGCGCCCTGTGCCGCTTGGCGAGGATGACGAGGACGAAGCCCTGCCGCACGCCGGCCTCGGCCTGTGGATCGTCCGCCGCAATATCGAGGCGCTGCGTGGCAACGTCACTGCCTCGAACCTCAAGCCGACCGGCCTGCAGATCAGGATCGTGCTGCCGGTCAGCCGTAAGTGGCAGTAAACCGGGGTTAAACGCGCCTTCCGTACAAGCGGCTGTCACAAACGGCCGTTATTGTCCGCCGTCCCCACCACAGGAGATTTCAGGATGATCCGTAAGGCGAAGGCACTTTGGCGCGGCACGGGCCGGGATGGAACCGGCGATCTGACTTCCGATTCCGGCGTGCTGTCGCACACGCCCTACAGCTTCAAGACGCGGTTCGAGAGCGAGCCCGGCACCAACCCGGAGGAGCTGATCGCCGCCGCCCATGCCGGCTGCTTTACCATGGCGCTGGCCTTCCAGCTTCAGGGCGCCGGCTTCACCCCGGACGAGCTGGAGACCGAGGCCGCGATCACGCTCACCCAGGACAGTTCCGGCTTCACCATCACCAAGTCGGCGCTCACCTTGAAGGCCCGGATCCCGGGCATCGACCGGGCCAAGTTCGACGAGCTGGCCGGCAATGCCGAGAAGGGCTGCCCGGTGTCCAAGCTGCTCAAGGCAGAGATCACGCTCGACGCGACTCTGCTTTAGGCCCTACGCTTGAGGGACGGGACGGTATCGGCCGTCCCGGTTCCCGGTGCTGGATGGGCTGATGCGAACAGGGATGCGGTGGCTGCTGGCGCTGATCTATGCGGTCGCCGGCGTCATCCATGTATCGATGCCCACCGTCTTCCTGCCGGTCATGCCCGGCTGGGTGCCGGCGCCCGTGCCGGTGATCCTTTTCACCGGCGCCTGTGAACTGGCCGGGGCGGCCGGCCTCATGATCCCGCGCACGCGCCGGCTGGCCGGGCTGATGCTGGGCCTCTACGCCGTCTGCGTCTTTCCGGCGAATGTCAAACATGCCCTCAGCGGCGCGACGGTGTTCGGCCTTCCCAATCCGTGGCTTTATCATGGGCCGAGGCTGCTGCTTCAGCCGGTGCTGGTCTGGTGGGCGCTCTATGCCGGGGACGCCATCGACTGGCCGTTCCGGCGCACGGAACAATAAGAGGGGAGGACCGATGCCGATTGCCTTCGACGACACCGATCTAGCCGCCACCCGCAAGGCCAACGAGTTCCTGGCCCGCATGCCGCGGCTTCGGTTGCAGAGCGCCATCCACCGCAACCTGATCCAGGGTCTGATGGCCTTCGGCAACCGCTTCGGGCCCGATCTCGCCGCCAGGGCAGGGGTGTCTACCGAGGAGCGGACCGTCACCGCGCTGGGGCGGACGGCACGGGTGCGTATCCTGCGCCCGCCGGGGCCGCTGCATGGGGTCCATGTCCATATTCATGGTGGCGGCTGGACCATCGGCAATGCGCGGATGGACGATGCGATGAATGCCCGGCTGGCCCTCAGCATCCATGTCGCGGTGGTGTCGGTGGAGTACAGACTTATCCCGGCCTTTGCCTTCACCGACTCCATCGACGATTGCGAGACCGCCGCCCGCTGGGTGCTGGATTCAGGCAGAGAGGTCTTCGGCGTCGAACGCATGACGATCGGCGGGGAATCCGCAGGAGGGCATCTTGCCGCCGCCACGATCCTGCGCCTGCGCGATGCCGGCGCCCATTTCGACCGGGTTAAAGGCGCGGCGCTGATCTATGGCTGCTACGATCTGGGCGGAACCGAGATGCGCCGTCGCGCCGGGCGGGAAACGCTGGTGCTGCACGGCCCCACCATGTCCCGTATCCTGAACAAGGCGCGCGGCATTCCCGACGGGGATCGCCGCCACCCCTCGATCTCGCCGCTCTACAATCCGCTCGCCGGCCTGCCCCCGGCCCTGTTCGTCTGCGGCACGTGCGATCCGCTGCAGGAGGATACGGAGCTGATGTACGCCAAATGGGTCCGCGAGGCGCACAATGCCGAGCTGGTCATCGTCCCCGAGGCGGCCCACGGCTTCAACAAGCAGGCCAACAGCACGGCGGACAAGACCAACGCCTATATCGCCGCCTGGATCGGGCGGCAGCTGGCGTATTAGCGGCTTCTTGTCCGTCATTCCCGCGAAGGCGGGAATGACGGACAAGAGAGCGGCTGACGCGTGAATTTGATTTTCCCCCGGCGAAGGGCCACAACCCCGCCCATGACGCACACGCTTCAGATCGGCGACGTGACGGTGCCGGGCAATGTGCTGCTCGCGCCGATGACCGGCGTGACCGACCTGCCGTTCCGCCGCGCCGCCTCGCGCCTCGGCGCGGCTTACGTCGCGACCGAGATGGTGGCCTGCGCCGAATTCGCACGCGGCCGGCCGGATGTCGTGCGCCGCGCGGCGGTGGGCGAGGGGCTGCCGCTGATGGTGGTTCAACTCGTCGGCCACGATCCGCGCTGGATCGCCGAGGGCGCCCGCATGGCCGAGGCGTCGGGCGCGGACATCGTCGATCTCAACATGGGCTGCCCGGCCAAGGAGGTGACGGGCTGCGCCTCCGGGTCGGCGCTGATGCGCGACCTCGACCAGGCCGAACGGCTGCTGGATGCCGCCGTGGGCGCCACCGTCCGGCCGGTAACGCTCAAGATGCGGCTGGGCTGGGACGACGCGTCCCGCAACGCGCCCGAGCTTGCGGCGCGGGCCGAGCGTGCCGGCATCAAGGCGGTGACGGTGCATGGCCGCACCCGCCAGCAATTCTACACCGGCCAGGCCGATTGGGCGGCGATCGCCGCGGTCAAGGCGGCGACGAGCCTGCCGGTCATCGTCAACGGCGATATCGTCGATGCGGCCTCGGCGCGCGCGGCAATGGCTGCCTCGGGCGCCGACGGGGTGATGATCGGGCGCGGCGTCTATGGCCGCCCCTGGGTCGCCGCCGCCATCCAGGCCGCGCTCCAGGGTCGCGCGGCGATGGAAGAACCGGACCCGGCCGAGCGTCTTGTCATCGTATTGGAACACTTCCGGGATAGTTTGCGCTTCTACGGCGATGCGCTGGGTCTCAAGATCTTCCGCAAGCATCTCGGCTGGTATGTGGAGAACGCGCCCTGGCCGGCGTCCGCCGAGGCGCGTCGCGCCGCCAAGGCCCGGCTCTGCCGCCTCGAGCGGCCTGCCGAGGTCGAGGCGGGGCTGACCGATCTGTGGCTGCCCAGTCAAGGGGAGGAATCCTCGACTCTGCGCGCCGCCTGACTATGATAGAGGCATGCTGAAACTTATGGCCGATCGTCACATGATCTCGCTCTCCGATCCGCTTCGCCGCTCGCGCGAACGGGGCTTTACCCTGCTCGAGCTGCTCGTCGTCATCGCCATCCTGGGCATGCTGGTCTACATGGTCGCCCCCGCGGCGCTGCGGCAGCTCGGCTCGTCGAAGCAGAAGATCGCGGCCCAATCGGTCGAACGCCTGGTCGGTGTCCTCGATATCTACAAGCTGGATGTCGGCAGCTATCCGACGACCGACCAGGGCCTCCAGGCGCTGGTGGCCAAGCCCAGTGACGCCGTCGGCTGGGCCGGGCCGTATCTGAAGAATGCCAGCGGCGTGCCGCTCGATCCGTGGAACCACCCCTACCTCTATCGCAGCCCCTCCAGCCGCGACGGCCACGATTTCGACCTCTGCTCGCAGGGTGCGAACGACAAGAACGCCAGCGCCGGCGGCAGCGGCCAGATCTGTAACCAGTAGGTTCTCAGTTGGCCTGGGGCTCGGTATCCCAGGCCAGGATGCCGTAGGTTCCGGATTCCGGCGGATCGATCCGCACGACCGCATGGCGCAGGAAATGCCCGCCACGGTCGGTGGTGACGCGGGCGACGATCGAGACGATCTGCGTCACATCGGCATTGGGCGGCTGCGGCGGCAGGTTCAGCGTCCTCAGTGCCTTGGCGACCGCGGGGCTCGCGACCGAGATGTCCGGATCGCCGGTCTGATAGATCGACAGGTCGGGCTTCAGCCGGCGAAACAGCTCGGGCGTCATGCCGATGACCCGTTGAATTTCATCCAGGCTTTCGAACGGCGCCCCGGGCGGCGCGTAATCCAGGCGCGCCGAGCGGTACTGCGAGATCTTACGCTCGGTGTCGTTCTTGTTGTTGTCGTCAGTCTGGCGCCAGTCCAGGATCGCGCGCGATACCGCGGCGGCTTGTGACGGCTGCGCGCCGACGGCGGTCATCAGCGCCGCCAGCATCTGCTGCGAGGCGGTGTTGGGGTTGACCTTGCCGGCCTCGCTCGCGATCGTGATCGTCGCCTTGGCCTTTTGCAGCCGCAACCCATAGGGCCCGCCGCCCACGTCCCAATGGGTCTGAGACATGTCGATCACCCGGAAGATGGTCTCGACCACGGCGCCGTCGGCCTGGGTCTCGGCATCGGCGTTGGCGACGAAATTGGCTGCGATCCGGGTCTCGGTCCTGCCGGCAATCATCATATGGGTCATGACGAAGGACAGCAGGACCAGCGTCCACAGGACGATGATGAGCGCGAAGCCGCGCGACCTTATGGCCGCCCTGCGTTTCACGGTTGGCCGGACCTCACGGCGGGGTCAGCGCCGCATTGGGATTTGAGCTGCCGCTCCGGGGCAGGCTCTCCAGCTGCTGCGGCACCAATCCGGCATTATGCAGCTTCTCCCGCATATCCTGGGTCAGGGACCGCGCATCGCGCTGGTCCTGCAGCACGTGCGGCGTGTTCAGGATCAGAAGCTCGGTACGCTCCCGTGTGTTGTTCTGGACACCGAACAGCGTTCCCAGGACGGGAATATCCTTGAGGTAGGGAATACCGGCATTGCCGCGGCTGGTCGTGTCGCTGATCAGGCCGGCGAGCCCGATGGTCTGGCCGTCCTGGACCACGACATGGGAGCGGACCTTCCGTTCGGAGAAGGTCGGGGAGTCGATGCCGCTGGACGGGGTCGAAGTCGCCACCCCGCTGACCTCCTGCGAGATGTCGAGCGTGACCAGCCCGCCGCTGTTCACCTTGGGCACGACCTGCAGGATGACGCCGGTTTCCTGATAGGCAACCGAGTTGATGATGTCGGCTGTGTTGGTGATCGTGCTCTGCGCCGACTGGGTGAGATAGGGAACGTTGTCGCCGACCTGGAGGCGCGCCATCTGGTTGTCCAGCACCAGCAATTGCGGTGAGGACAGGACCCGCACATCCGTGACCGATTGCAGGGCCGAGAGCGTGGCGGCGGCCGTGGACGTGGAGTACCCGAACTGGAAGCCCGGCAGGGTGCCGGTGGCTTTCGTGGCATTCGCCAGGGATCCCGCCTGGGTCAGCAGGCCGTCGATGCCGGTGCCCAGGTTCTTGAAATAGAACTGCGTGCCGTATTTCAGGTTATCGTTCAGCGTCACCTCGGCGATGGTGGCGTCGATCCGCACCTGCAGCGGCACGATATCGATCTTGTGCATCATCCCTTCGATCGTGAGCGCTTCCTCAGCCGTTGCGTAATAGAGGATCGCATTGTTCTTGTGGTTGGGGATGATGCGGATGGTGTTGGTGTTCTCCTCGGTCGGTGCGGAGAGCGAATCGGTTTCCTCGACCGGCATCGGCAGGTCTTCGTTGCCGCTGCCCCCGCTGCCCTGCGTGTCGGAGCCGGTGCCGGGCGTACCGCCGGGCGATGTGCCGCCAGGGGAGCCGCCGCTCGGGGAGCCGAAGCCGCTGCTGCCACCCGGGCTGCCGCCGCCGATGCCGCCCCCCTGATTGTTGCTGTTGTTGAAGCCGCTCTGGTTGCTGTCGCTGATCTTGGCCTGGCCGCGGCCAGGGGCGGTCGAGCCGCCGGCCGCCTTTTCCTGCTGCGCTTCCTTGGGATTGAACGCGCGCTGCAGCATGTTGGCCAGATCGCCGGAATCACCATTCTGCACGTAGTAGACATGCCAGGTCCGCGCGGTCGAACGCCGGGCCTTGTCGACGAGTTGGAACAGGCGGCGGGCATCCTCGATGAAGCGGCGCTGCGCTGAGACGACGAGGATCGCGTTCACCCGCTCCATCGGGATGATCTTGACCACCCCGGCCAGCGCGCCCTCACCCTCGGTCTGCATCGCCTTCTGCATGTCGGTCGCGACCTTGCCGGGATCGTCGGCGGTGACCGGGAACAGTGCGTAGGACTGGTTTGCCAGGATATCGATGTCGAAGGCGCGGATCATGCTGACGATCGCGGCCCGCGCATTGGGCTCGCCCGTGACGAGCAGGGCATTGCGGTTGGGGTCGGCGATCACGCGGGCGCTGTCGCCAACGAAGGGCTGCAGCACCTTCACCAGGTCCTTGGCCGAGGTGTAGTGCAGCGTCTCGACCTGGCTGCCGAAGCTGACGTCGCCGGCCATCGACGGCTCGGTCAGCGCGACCGCGCTTGGGATCACACGATAGATGGCGCCGTTCTGGGTCAGGGTCGCGCCGTTCTGGTTCAGCAGCGTCTCCAGCGTGCCCATCAGCTGGGCCTTCGGCACCGGCTGGTGGGTTTCCAGGGTCACCGTTCCGGCGACGGCAGGATCGACCACATAGTTGACGTGCAGTATGTCGCCCAGGATCTGGCGGATCACCTCCTTGATGTCGGTGTCGGCGAAGTTGAGCATGACATCGCCCTCTTCGCCCGCCGCCGCGCCGCCCTTGCCCTTGGTCGAGCCTGATCCGCCATAGGCCACTTCCGGCGGCTGCAGCGGCCCACGCGGCGGCGTGACGACGCCGTTGACCCGGGGGCTGGCGACGCCGGTCTGGCTATTCGTACCGCCGGGCAACTCGTTGAGGGGCTGCTGCTGGGATTTGCAGCCGACAAGTGCGATGACGGCGGTCGAGAGCAGGAGGACACGAAGCATCAATGTTTCCTTGACGGCGGCTGCGGCGGCCGCATGTTGTCGTGCTGGCGGCGGCGGGCATTGAGCAGCGCCGCGCCGCGTTTGGGCATTTGCGGCAACGGCCCGGTTCCCGGTGCAGGCCCGGGCATCGGCTCCGCCGCCGGCACCATCGCGTCGGGCGGGGTTGCCGGCACCGCGTTGGCGGCGAATTTCGGCCTGATCCGCCGCGTCCCGTCGGGACCCGTCATTGTCACTGAGTCGGGTGCGATTTCCTGCACGCGCCAACTCCCAACACTCTCGCCCTCCGAAACCACGATCGGCTTCTCGCTGCCGTCCGGTGCGAAGATAGCGCGCTTGATATCCGAGGCCAGCAAAATCCCGGTCAGCCGCGGCAAATCGATCGGCGCGGTCGATACATCCTGGTCGTTGGTCGCGTACGGATGGCGGTCGGCCCGGAACAGGGGGCGGGCGAGAATGGTGTCCGCGAATTCCGACGGGCTCTGTGTTTCGGCGGCGGGCGCGGCCTCCGCCGTCTGCGCGGCCTGCGGCGCCGCGCTTTCGGTATCGCCGCCGGACGAGACGAAAAGCTCGATCCCGATCAGCGCGGTCAGCGCGACGGCGACGAGGGCAAGCAGGCTGACGGTGCCGTTCACTTCTGCGTGTCCTCCGGCGGCGTGTCCTCGGCCGGCGCGGGCTCAGCGGGCGCCGCTTCAGCCGGCGCGGTCTCCGCCGGTGCCGCGCCGGCCGGTGCCGCACCCTTGGGCTGCTGCGGTTCGGCGGTGGCCGGCGCGTAGACGGCAAAGCCGGCTTCGAAGACCTGCTGGTCGGGGTTCTTCGCCGTTTCGCTGCCGCTGTGGATCTGCAGGTCGTCGATCGCCATGGGCGTGTCCGATTCCTGCAGCGCCTGCAGGAAATGGATCAGCACCGGCCATGAGGCAGACAGCGACAGCTTGACCCCGACCCGGCGATATCCGTTGCCGGTCTCCCCCGGCAGGCTCTCCACGCTCGCCAGGGTGGCGCCGGAGGTGCCGGCGATATCCTGGACCAGGCCCTGCAGGGCGGCTGTCGCGACCGGGATCGAGCTGCCGTCCAGCAGGGTGCCCTTCGACGGGCCGGCATCGCCAAGACCCGCGGCCTCTTCCATCAGCGCTTGGCGCTGGGCGACCAGCCGTTCCATGCGGGTGAGGACGGCCTGCTCCTTTTCCAGCCGGTCGGTCCGGTCTGCATAGAAATCGATCAGCGGCGAAATGACGATCAGCCACAGTGCCATCACGGCGACCAGGGTGACGCCCAGCGCCACCATCTGCCCGCGCCGCCCGGTCGGCAATGTGTCGGCCGATGCGATCACGGACGGACCTCGGTTTCGATCGAGAAGGCGTCGGCCTTCGAATTCTGCACCCGCGTCACCGCGGAGGTGAAGGCCGGATTCTTGTACAGCGGATTGCCGGTCAGCAGCCCGATCAGCTTGGCCGCCTCCTCCGACTGGCCGCTGAAGGTCAGCTTGTGCTTATGGAGCGCGAGGTCGGTCAGGTGGGTGTCGTCCGGCAGGATTTCGGTGGTCGCCGACAGCACCTTCAGCGGGTCTGCGCTGCCGGCCTGCTCCATGGCGAGTTGGCTGGCGCCCTGGCCGGCGCTCTCGATCCGGCGCTTCAGCTGCTGCACCTCGTCGACCTGCGGCTTCAGCTCGGCGATCCGCGATTCCACATGGCCCAGCAGGACGGCCTGCTTGACCAGGGGGGTGATGATGGCGAGGACCGCCAGGGCGGCGCAGGCATAGGCCAGCACGCGTGTCTTGCCCGACAGAACGATACGATGGACGGCGCTGTCATCCAGCCTGATCTGGTGCCGTGCGCCCGTCACGGTGGCAGCGTCGATCACCGAGGGCTCGAGGTCAGCATCTTTCAGCGCGGCGGCGACTGCCCTGGCATTGGCCTTGGGCAGCAGGAACAGCGTGAGGCTGAGTTGGCCTGTCGCCTTGTCACGCGTATCGACATGCCAGTTCCACCACACCTCGTCGGCCGCGAACGGTGTCTCGCGATCCATCTCATAGGCCAGCACGCGGCCGAGCTCCCGCTCAGCCGCCAGCGGGAAGGACAGCTGCTTCTCCAGCATCACCGACGCCGGGGTGAGCCAGACGGGAATGGGCCTGCCGCCCAGCGCCGCGGCATTGCGCAGCGCGGTGAGGCCGGTAGGGTCGGACGGAAAGCGGCCTAGCGGGGTGAGCCGGTCGCCCCGCCGCATGCTCGCGGTCAGCATGGAGCCGGCGGCGTCGGATTCGATGATCAATATCTCGCTCGCCGCCGTCTCCGCCGCGCGGGTGCGCTCGGGCAGCAGATCGCGCATCTGGCTTGTCCACCAGGCGAAATATTCGCGCAAAACCGGCGAAAAACGGCTCAGATCGATGGCGCGCATGGCGGGCGTCTTGTAGCCGCTGGGCGGCGATAGCGAAAGGGCGGACGATTGCGCATGACCCTACGGACGAACCGGCAAAGGCGATCGTAACAATAACTTCACAATTCCAGCCCCGTCATTCGCTTTTGTATGGATTCCGCCCATCAGAGGGATAAAGACGCCAGGATTGTGGCGAAAATTCCGCAATCGAGACCGTCCCGGCTTACGCTGGAGCGGATTCCTGATATTGCGTTGAGGGAAAAATCGAAGGGGAGGCGGGATATGGAAATGAATTTCGGCGCAGCGCGCAAGTTCTTGCCGGAGTGGGTCGACCCGAAAACGACCGCTCTGCTCAGCATGGAGATGCAGCGCGGCGTGGTCGGCGATTTGAGCAAGATCGATGTCCTGGTCGCTGCGATTGAGCAAGGCGGCGTCGTTGGCAATTTGGCAACCCTGATGAACGCCGCGCGCGCCGCGAATGTTCCCGTGGTCCATTGCAACGCCGTGTTCCGCGCCGACCGCCGGGGCTCGGCCGCCAACTGCCCGATGCTGACGCGGGCGATGAAGGATCCGGACCAGATATTGGAAGGCTCGCCCCAGACCCAGGTCGTGCCCGCGCTCGGTCCCGATCGCAGCGACTTCGTCCTGTCGCGCTATCACGGCGTGTCGCCCTTCTCGGGCACCACGCTCGACATCACCTTGCGCAACCTCGGCGTCAAAACGATCGTCGCCACCGGCGTCTCGATCAATCTCGGCGTCTTCGGCCTGTGCCTGGAGGCGGTCAATCTCGGCTATCGCGTCATCCTGCCGGTCGACTGCACCGCCGGCTTCCCAGCCGATTATGCCGAGGCGGTGATCAAGAACTCGCTGGCGCAGCTGTGCACGATCACGACCAGCAAGGACGTCGCGGCGGCCTGGGGCTGACCCTCAATACATCTGCGCGGTCGGGTTCCGCCGGGCCAGAATGTCCTCGACCCGCTTGCGGAAGCCGTCGTCGAAGGCGTGGGGCTGGGGGATGATCCAGAAGGCGCCGTCGGCGATGCCTGCATAGACCAGTTCGGCGAATTCGTCGGGCGACAGGCCGTGCTGGGTCAGCAGCACGCGCAGGTAATCGACGAACTGCTGCACCTCGGGGCGGATGTCGGCGCCGAACGGGTCGTTGAAGATGCCCGAGGTCACCGGCCCCGGCGCCAGCAGCGAGACGCCGACCGGTGCCTTCAGCATCTCCAGCTCGCCGCGCAGCGATTCTGTCAGCGCCAGGACGGCGTACTTGGTCACCGAATAGGGGGCCATCATCGGGCTGGCCATGAAGCCGCCGACCGACGAGGTGTTGACAATATGGGCCGGCCGCCCGGCCTTCAGCAGGCGCGGTACGAAGCTGCGCAGGCCATGCAGCACGCCATAGAAATTGACGTTGATGCTGCGTTCCCAGCGGTTGGGCTCGATCTCCCAGCTGAAGCCGGTCGCCATCACGCCGGCATTGTTGAACAGCAGGTCGACCTGGCCGAATTCGGCATAGGCGCGCTCGGCGAGGGCCTCGACCGAATCCGGATCGGAGACATCGGTCGGCACGGCAACGACTTCACCCCCCAAGGTCGCGGCGAAAGCATTCAGCGCGTCGGCCTGGACGTCGGCCAGCACCACCCGCATGCCGAGCGACAGCGCCTTGCGCGCCAGACCGGTGCCGATGCCGCTCGCCGCGCCGGTCACCACGGCGACGCCGCCGTTCAGTTGCAGGGATTGGGTCATGTCGAAGTCCTTTATCGTTATTGCGCCTGGCCGGGCTGGGTCTCGTCTTCCGGCCCCAGCGCCGCGGGGGCGATGACTATCGCCGGCCAGTGGCGCCGGTCGCCAGGCGGAAATTCAAGCGTCAGCTTGATCAGCTTGGGTGTTTCGCCGGCATTCACCTGGTCGTTCCAGCCCGGCTGGCCGCCGTTCGGGTCGGCACCCTCGAAATAGCCGATACCCATCCGCCCGACATTGCGCAAGAGGACGGTCGTCACCGGCTTTTCCGGGTTGCCCAGCGGGGTTTCGTGCCGGTGCGGCACCCAGCGCAGGACCAGCTGGTGATCGGGGTCGACACCCAGGTCCATATCGGCGCGCCGCGTGCCCAGCGCGACGGCGGCGGGCAATGTGCCGGTGAACGACAAGGTGCCGGGCTCGGTGCCGGGCCGCATCTCCACATGGGTCAGCAGCTGGCGCAGCGTGCGGTCCACGGCATCGAACTGGTCGTGGTCGGCGATCATGTCGGACTGGTGCTTCCAGGCCCTGAAGCCGAAACGGCTGCCCTCGGTCAGGCCCACCATCAGGAAGCCCATGATCGTCACGACGACGACCATTTCCAGCAGCGTGAAGCCGCCTTGGGAAAGGCGCCGGCGGCTAGCCATTGCCCGCCCCCTGCTGGGTTCCGGTGCGCTGCGTATGCAGCACCACGCTGTAGGGACGCCCGCTGTCCGACCACGAGACCGAGACCTCGACATTGTAGAGGACGAGGCGGTTTTCCGGTGCGCTGCCCTGCGGCGGCTGTGCGGCGGCGGATGGGGTGATCTTCACCCGCCAGCGAAAGCCGCTGCCGTCGTCTCCCTCGCGTTCGCCTGGGCTGATGTCGGTCTCGCGGCCCACCATCGCCATGTGCGATTTGGCCCGGGACACAGCCTCCTCGTAATAGCCGGCCTGGTGCGCGGCGGTGCCGCTGCTGCTCGCCGCCTGGAACAGCAGACCCAGCGCCAGCGACGCGATGATGAAGGCCACCATCACCTCGATCAGGGTGAAGCCGCGCTGGCGTGACGAGCGGCCGGTCATTCCTTGGCGACCCTGACCATGCCGGTCAGCCAATCGACATTGACGGAGAATTTCCGCAGGCCGTCGTCGAAGCCGATCTGCCCGCCGGTGGAGCTGCCGTCGGGTTCGAATACGATGGCCGCCAGATTGCCGCGCGCCTCGCCCTGCACCGTCAGGACCGCCATGCGGAATTGCGGCGGCACCTTGTGGAAGGGCTGATTGTCGATCTTCCACTGGTGATTGGCGATATCGAGCATCAGCGACACCTGCCGGTTCTGCACGATCGCCCGCGCCCGCGCCTCGCGCAGCCCGCCGGCCAGCTCGGATGCCGTCCCGTTCTCCTCCAGCGCGGCGCTGCGCGGCCTGCCATGCATCACGAGCATCGTGGCGATCAGCCCGGCTATGGTGATCGCGGCGACCAGCTCGATCAGCGTGAAGCCGGCCGGGTGCCGGGTTTTAGCCGGCGAGATCATTGAGGCTCAGCATGGCGAGCATGATCGCGCCGATGATGAAGGCGACGGCCAGACCCATGACGATGGTGATGACCGGCACCAGCAGCGAGACCATCCGCTGCACCGAGATGCGCGTCTGCTCCTCATGGATTTCCGCGGTCTTCAACGCCATCTGGCCCAGTTGCGCGGTCTCCTCGCCCAGCCGGATCAGATGGATCATGCGCGGCGGGAAGACCTTGCGTTCGTTCAGCGGCTGGGAGACGCCGGCGCCGCTGCGCGCCCGGGTGATCGACCATTCGACTGCGTCCACGGCGGCGAGGTTGCCCAGCGTTTCGCGCGCGATACCCAGCGCGCTGATCAGCGACACGCCGTTCAGCAGCAGCGTGCCCAGCGTGCGGCTGAAGCGTGCCGCCAGCGTCTCGCGGATCAGCGAGCCGACGACCGGCACCTTCAGGAGCATCCCATCTGACCAGCGCTTGACCCGCCTGTCCTTCAGCGCCTGCCGCCAGCCAAAGCCCAGGATCAGCAGCGCCAGGACGAACCACAGCCCGTAATTGCCGACAGCATCGCCGATGGCGATCAGCAGCTTGGTGGCGAACGGCAATTGCGCGCCGTTCTCCTCGAACAGCGGCACGAATTGCGGCAGCACCTTGGTCAGCAGCAGGGTGATCGACCCGGTCGCGACGATCAGCAGCAGGATCGGATAGACCATCGCCGATTGCACGGTGGCGGCCAGGCTGCGCTGGCGCTCCAAGAGGACGGCCAGCCGCTCGAACGTGTCGGTCAGGTTGCCGCCAGCCTCGCCCGCCTGGACCAGGCTGACATAGAGGCGGGGAAAGCTCTTCGGCTCCGCCTGCAGCGCCGTCGCCAGGCCCGAGCCGCCGCGCACCTTCTCGCGCACCCTGCTCATCACCGCGATCGCCTTGCGGTTGGTCGCCGTCTCGACCAGGAAGCGCAGCGAGGCGTCCAGATTCTGGCCGGCGCCGAGCATGGTCGCAAGCTCGCGGGTGATGTTGGCAAGATCGTTCTTCGACAGCGCGCTGCCGCGGCCGAGATCGAGGGTCAGGAACTGGGAGCCGAAGCCGGCGCCGCGGTCCGGCTCGGCCTTCAGCGGGATATAGCCCTTGCGCTGGAGCGATTCGATGACCCGCGCTTCGCTGGCCGCCTCCATCGTGCCGCGATGGGTGGCGCCTGCAGTATCGACCGCGACGTAGCGGAATGCCGGCACGTCAGGCCTCGGTGCGGATCGAGCGGACGACTTCCTCGATCGTGGTCTCGCCGGCCAGCGCCGCGATCAGCCCCTGGTCGAACAGCGGCACCATCCCGCCCTCCACCGCCGCGCGCTCGATCTGGATATGGTCGGCGCGGGAGAAGATCAGGTGGGCGGTCTCGTCGTTCGGTGACAGAAACTCGGCGATGGCGAGGCGACCGCGATAGCCGGTATTGCGGCAATGCGGGCAGCCGACCGGATGCCAAAGCTGCAGCGGCTCGCCCACCGGATGGGTCGGCGCCAGCCGCTCCAGCCCAAAGCGTTGGACGATCTCAGCTGGGGCGGGCGCGCTTTGGCGGCACTGGCGGCACAACCGCCGGACCAGACGCTGGGCCAGCACCCCGCGCAGCACGGCGGTGACCAGGTAATCCTCCAGCCCCATGTCGCGCAGCCGGGTGATGGTGGCTGCGGCCGAGTTGGTGTGGACGGTCGACAGCACCAGGTGGCCTGTCAGCGCCGCCTGGACGGCGATCTGCGCCGTCTCGATATCGCGGATTTCGCCGACCATGATCACATCCGGGTCCTGGCGCAGGATGGAGCGCAACAGGTTGGCGAAGGTCAGCTCGATCTGCGGCTTGACCTGGATCTGGTTGATGCCGGCCAGCTGGTATTCGATCGGATCCTCGACCGTCACGACGTTGCGGACGACGGAATTGAGCTGCAGCAGGCCGGTATAGAGCGTGGTGGTTTTGCCGCTGCCGGTGGGGCCGGTGACCAGCACGATGCCGTTCGGCAGGTCCAGTGCGTCGCTGAACAGCCGCACGACGCCGGGGTGCAGACCCAGCTTGGCGAAATCGAAGCTCACCGCTTGGCGGTCGAGAACGCGCAGCACGACCTTCTCGCCGAACAGCGAGGGAATGGTCGAGACGCGGAAATCGACCTCCTGGCCGCGCACCGCCATCTGCAGGCGCCCGTCCTGCGGCAGGCGGCGCTCGGCGATGTCCAGCCGGGCCATGATCTTGATGCGGGAGATTATGGCCGCGGTCAGCCGCTTGGGCGGCGATTCCGCCTCATGCAGGATGCCGTCATAGCGATAGCGCAGGCGCAATTTGTCGGCGAAGGGTTCGAAATGGATATCGGAGGCCTGGGTTTCCACCGCCCGGCTGATGATCTGGTTGACCAGGCGGATGACCGGCGCCTCGCTCGCCAGGTCTTTCAGCCGCTCGGCATCTTCCTCGTCGCCGTCGCCCATCTCCTGGGCCAGCGCCTCCTGCTCGGCGGGGTCGAGTTCGGGATAGAGCCGGTCCAGCGCTTCCTCGACCTCCAGCGGCACGGCGACGGCAACCGAAACCGGGCGGCCGGTGGCGGCGGCGATGGCCTGGAGGGTGAAATCGTCGAACGGGTCGGCCATGGCGACCAGCAGCCTGTCGCCTTCGATCGACAGCGGCACGGCATTGGCTTTGCGCAGGAATTTCGCCTTCAGTCGGTCGGCGAACATCGGCTTCTGGGGGAAGCGCTCGGCGGTGACGAGCGGCACGCCCAACAGCTCCGCCTGGGTTTCGGCCAGCACCCGCTCCTTGACCAGCCCCAGCTGGACCAGCACCGCGTCCAGCCGCTTGCCGCTTTCCTGGGCGACATTTCGGGCGCGGTCCAGCGCCGCGGCCTCCAGCAGCCCGCGACGGACCAGCAGATCGGCAGTCGCCGCCGCCATCGCGTCCGGACCGGACGGAACCTCGGCGTCGCGGACGTGGTCAAATTCCAGGTTTGCGACCATTACGCTTCAAACCACCCTTCGGCGTATCCGCTTAGAATATAGGTCTTCGAGGACGCGGGCAAAGCCAGGCTATTCCGCCATCGCGTTCCGGCGCGATACATAGGGGGTTTGCGCAACAAGAGGAAGCGCCCTTTGCCCGACTGGCTGCTCCCCATCCTGGCCTCGCCCTTCATCGGCAGCTTCCTCGGCGTCGTGATCCAGCGCCTGCCCGCGGGCGACGACCTTGTCGCCTCCCGCTCGCGCTGCAACGCCTGTCAGCGAAACCTTGGGGTCGCGGATTTGATCCCGATCCTGAGCTATCTTGCGGCAAGGGGCCGCTGCCGCCACTGCGGCACGCCCATCGGGCGGTTCCACCTGTGGATCGAGCTGGCGGCGCTGCTGGTGGCCGTCTGGGCGGCCACCTTGGATGAGGGCTTGCGCTTGTGGGCCGATTGCGTGCTGGGCTGGACCCTTCTGGCGGCGGCCTGGATCGATGCCCGTCACATGATCCTGCCGGATGTGCTGACCCTGCCGCTGGTGCTGGCGGGATTGGTCTTCGCCTGGTTCCTTGAGCCCGACGCGATCGTCGATCATGCGGCGGGTGCAGCCGCAGGCTGGGTACTCTTCTGGGGTATTTCGCGCCTCTACCGGTGGCTTCGCGGGCGCGACGGTCTGGGCGAGGGCGACGCCAAGCTGATGGCCGCCGCCGGCGCCTGGGTGACTTGGCTCGGATTGGGGCCGGTCATGCTGGTGGGGGCGGTGACCGGGCTGGTGGTGGCTTTGGCCGGTCGCCTGCGTGGGGGCGATCTGTCGGGGACCACCGCCATTCCGTTCGGGCCGCCGCTGGCATTCGGGATTTGGGTGGTTTGGCTATACGGGGCCGCGTTCTGACGTAGGGTGGATGAGCGGAGCGTAATCCACCAAACCATCTCGCGGCATGTCCGGATGACGCGTGTTGCGCGTCTGGTGGATTACGCTTCGCGCATCCACCCTACTTCTTGCCCAAAGCCTCCAGGCAAATCGCCTCGAACTGCCGTGCGATCGTCGCCCAGGAATAGCGCGCCTCCAGCAGCGCACGACCGCTCTCGGCCATCCGCAGCCGGCGTGGCCCATCGGCCAGCAAGACCAGGATGGCCCCGGCAAAGGCATCATCGGCATCGGCGGCGAGGTAATGCTCGCCCGGCACCAGCCCCAGCCCTTCGACGCCCAATGTCGTCGACACGACCGGCAGGCCGTTGGCGATCGCCTCGAAGGCTTTCAGCCGCGTGCCGCTGCCGACGCGCAGCGGGATCAGCGAGATGTCGCCTTCGTGAAGATATGGGCGGATATCATCCACCGACCCGGTGAAGTGCCAGTTCATGCCCGATGCCTTGGCCTCGGCGACCAAAGCGGGCGGCGGGTTGCGGCCGGCGATCAGCATGCGCGCCTCCGGCCGGATGGC
>Ga0105238_10000696_pt1 | contig 35244 bp, 46 predicted proteins | sample KBSC34metaG_FD_81526 | JGI IMG/M metagenome (GOLD analysis project Ga0105238, IMG submission 81526) | Corn rhizosphere microbial communities from Kellogg Biological Station, Michigan, USA - KBS C3-4 metaG | ecosystem: Host-associated > Plants > Roots > Rhizosphere > Soil | place: Michigan, USA...
CGGCGTTCTCTTCCATTCCTAATTTCCCACTAGGCCCACGGCAGAGGTCGCGCGGAAATTAGGAATGGAAGAGAACGCCGTTAGGATTATGGCACGGAGAAGGGGCATACGCAGGCTACCGGAAGCAATGATTGCTATAGCGGAAGAAAAGGCAAAGGTTGAAATTGAAAGGATTATGAAAGATGTCAATTAATACTATTCAGACTTTGTACGACGAGCTTTTCGGAACGATCAAAGCCTTACGGGCTGGCAAGATGTCCGTAGAGGATGCCAAGGGGGTTGCGGATGTATCAAACGCTCTAACCAGAGCGATCGAGTGCGAGCTAAAGTGTATCGATAAGATAGGTGCGAAAGGAACGGGAATCATTAGCGAGGCGCATCTAACCCCGAGGGAAGGCGAGGAGGCGACGCGTCCAGCGCTGGTATCCCCCCAGCGCAAGATAGCGGTATCCGTTACGCCAGTGAACAATTGGCCACGCTTATCCAAGGATGGAACTGACAAATAACGAAGCTGACAGCATCCCCCTTTGCCCCGGTGTTGCGATAACCGGGGCTTTTTTTTTTGCCCTATGCAGGCTGATCCGGCTCGTCATCCTGCAAAGGCAGCTCCGCAGGGGGCGGGCCAAGCGCCGCAGGACGCCATACCCTGAAGCGTTCCCCGCCTGCCATCACATCATGCTGTAGCCACCCTAGATGCCGAAGCGCAGTCGTGGCGCGGTTCATGAGGGTTTTATCGTAAGCCTGGTGCTTCTCGAGCCCGAGGCCCTCGCGCATGACCTCGTTCAAGGTCACTTGATGCCTGGCGCGCAGATACAGGCGAATGGTGCTCGCAAGGGTGTCTTCGGCGCGGCGCGCATTCTGCTCGAGTTTGGCTTCAGTGTCGGGAACATCCCACCATTTTCGACCGGCCTTGTAGAGCGCCACCGCCTCGGCAAAGAGCTGCTCTCGTTCGAGGGCGAGCCAATCGGTGTCTACGGCCGTACACCGCACGGGCCAGAAGCGGCGCGCACCGGTGTCATCGCGGTTCCACTCCAGGCTATTGGTGGTCGCAGCGAACGCGCACGAGCGGGGGTGATCGCTGGCACGCCGCTCGTAGGGTGCGCGGTAGCGATCGTCGCGACACGTGACGATGCCATTGATCCGCTCCATGTCGGCTTTCTTGAAGCTCGAGAGCTCGGAAATCTCTACCAGCATTTTCCCCTGCAGCACGAGGTAAAAGTCCTTGGTGCTGACGGATTCTTGACACTCCGCATACCAGGGCCCGCCTAGGATTTTCAGGCCCGAGGTTTTCCGGATGCCTTGCTCTCCCTCGAGGACGGGCATGTTATCGAGCTGGCAGCCTGGCAGGTAAATGCGCGCTACCACCCCGGTCATGAAACAGCGGCCGACCGCGCGCATGTACTCGTTGCGTTTGGCCCCAAAGCCACGGATGAAGAGTTGCTCCACGCGCGGCTCGCGATCCCACTTGAGGGACTCGAGCCACTCGAGCACACAATTGCGCTGGTTCTGGTAGGCGTAGAGCGTCACGGCATCATCGACCGTGGTCTTACGGATGTTGTGGATGCCTAGCCGCGCCTGGAGCTCGCGGAGCAGTTTTAGAGTGTCCCAGTCTCCCCACTCGCGCAGCTTGCCCTCCTGCCCGGTCATGACCTTCTGGAGAAACACGTCATAGTGCAGGGGATCGTACTGACCGTCTTGGACCTTGCCGGAAATGATGGCGGTCGCGTTCGCCATGTTGGCGTGTACCCCCTGCTTGCTGAAGGTGAGCCCATAGCGCGCGGCCAGGGCGTAGGGGGCGGGGTCCTCGACCTCCTGCGTCTCATGGTTAAGGGTCACGCGCCCCGGGACGGAGGTGGGCCGCTGTACCTCAGAGGGGGCCACAGCGGGCCGCGAGATAAGCTTTATACGCGGCCGTAGCCACACGTTGATATCGTTCGACTTGACCCCTTCGTGCACAAGGTCCGCCGCATCGAAGCCCTCGGCTAACCCATCGGTGTCAACCAGGCTGACCTTGCAGTGTAGGGCTAGCAGGATCGCGGTGAGCTTCTCCATGGCTTTGAACCCTGCCGTGTCGGCATCGGGCCAGAGCAGGCACGGCCGACCGGCCAGGGGCGTCCAGTCATTTTGCTTGACCGCGCCCGCGCCGCCCGACCAGGTGGTGACGGCCGCGCGCTCGGACTGCTCGAGCAAGGCATCTGCCGCCTTCTCGCCTTCGACGATGATCACTACACCCCGCCGCGCCTTGATGATGGGCAGGTTATAGAGCGGCCGCGGGGCGGGAAGCGCTTTAGCGCGCCATTGGCCATCCTGCCACGTCCAGGGGGCAAACTCCTTCCCTGCAGGGGTGTGGTAGCGGGCATTGACGAAGATCAAGCGGCCGTTTTCATCCGGGTACTCGTAGGCCCTCCAGGGCAGCCCGTGCTTGATGTGCTTGAAGGCGGGACCGCCGCGGGGCGCGTCCAGGGGGGGGTAAACCCAGGCGATCTCCCGCACGGCCGGATCCTCATTTTTCTGCGGCCGGATGGGCGTGACTACGGTTTCCAGATCCCCATAGCCGTACTTGCCGGCGAGCTCGCGGCCGGCCTCGAGCTGCTTGAGCCCATGGAGCCGCGCATAGAGGGCGGTCATGCCCTTGCCGCCGATCTCCTCCTGGCCGTTGAAATCGCGCCACAGGCCCGTGTTGACGTTGATCTTGAAGGAATCCCCGGATTCGCCTTGCAGGCTGCCAGAGCACCACTCATGGCCGACCTTCTTGCCGTTCGGGAACCACTCGCGCCATACCTCGCGCTGCATGAGCCATCCGTCCAAGGATGTGAAATCGAAAAATACATTCGACGAAGCCACGACCCCTCCCCGCGAGTGCGCGCGGTTACGGCTTGTTGAGCTCGAGCTCGAACTTCAATAGGCGGAGCCTGCCATCTGGGATGACGGGGGATTCCTTGAGCCAGTAAGAAACGGTGTTACGCGCGCAGCCGACCAGCTTGGCGACGCGCAATTGGGAGAGCCCGTGCCTTTCCATGAGGCGCACGAGTTCCAGTGTACGGGGGTTTTTTGGTTTTGGTGTCATCGGGTGAGCGTACCTCCAGAGCAGGATATGTTCAATAATTGACATGCGTCCTCGACTGAGAACGCCACCCCGGCGATGCCGCCCGAGCGCTTGACAGCCTCGATGAAATTTTGCTGCTCAGGCGTCATGCGCTTGCCGGGCATCTTGGTTTCGATCGCGAGGAAGCGCGCGATCGTCTGGCCCACCATGTCGGGGGTGATGGTCACGGAATGCCAGCCGATCAAGTCGGAGCTGCCCACGCAAAGCCCGTACTGCACCCAGTTACCGGAACGATCCTGGTAGCGGCCGACGTTGTTCCGGAACAGGCGCGTGCCGATGCGCGCGCCTATTTTGAGGTGAACGTCGCGGACGAGTTTGGTCTCACCCATGGCGCTTGAGGTAGTCGATTCGATCCTTGATGCGCAGACATTCGAGCGTCTTATCCTGGCGCGTGAGAGCTGCAAGCTCATACTCGTTGCGAGCCTCGATCTCGACCTTGATCAGACGCATTTCCTCATCTTGGGCCTCTTTAAGTTGGCTCAGAAGCATTTCAATCATCATTGGAACCTCCGGAAAAATCGGGTTGGTTGATATATGCCCAGTGAGTGACTTGATTCAAGGACACCCAAGTGTCTCCATCATCCAGCCACCAGCCGGGCTGATTCGGGCTATCCATGGTGTACGGGAAAGGCATGTGCAGGGTTCCCGTGGTCATGCGGCCGCGATCGAGATACCTATCGCATACTCTGACTAAGACCACATCGGATTCTTTGAGGTCACTCTCAACGAGGTTGAGATTCGGAGTGGCGTCCTCGAGCTTGTGCCAATTGATTCCGGGAGCTGCAGATTCGCTAGCCTCGCGCTCGTCCAGCCACTTGGAAAAATCATTGATAGCTTGCGCCTGCTCGGGGTGCAAGGGAGGCCCTACTACGCCGATGTACTGGATAGAGAGTTTTTGGTTTTTCTTCATACCGCCACCTTCCGCTGCATTTTGAGTAACCGCCCTTCCCACACATGCTGAGCCCACCCCTCGGGGTTGCGGTAGCCGCGTTTGCGCGCGAGCTCCACCAGGGCATTCATGTCTTTGGCCATGCCGACCTGGCGCGCCTTGCGCGTCGCCTCGAGGTACTTGTCCGTGAGCTCCTGGAGCTGGCCGGCGCGCTGCGCGACCTTGCGCTCTTTCACCGGGATGATATGGCCGCAGTCCAGGCACACCCGCACATTGCCGGGGTTGGCGGCAAAGCAGTTTTTGCAGATTTTGAGCGACGCCAGCCGCTCGGCCTGGCGCGTGGCCCGATACCCTTGCAAGCTGTACTCACGCGGATCAGTCGGGAGCCCGTGGCGTAGGGCGTTGCCGGCGTGGTCCAGCATGATGGCTTCCTTCTTCCCCTCAAAGGTGCGCAGGATGCGCCCGAACTGCTGGAGCCACAATCCCAGGCTCATGGTGGGCCGCAGGCTGATCCCGACCTCGATTCCCGGGACATCGAAGCCCTCGGAGATCAAGTCGCAACTGGTCAATATACGTAGTTTCCCTGATCTGAAGTCACGGATCACATCGCGCCGCCAGTCGCGCGGCATGCCGCCATCGATCGCCTGCGCGGGATACCCCGCCTTGTTGAAGTCCTCGGCGACGTCCTTGGCGTGCTTGACCGATACGCAGAAAGCAACTCCACGCTTGCCCTCGGCCAAGCGCTTATAATGGCTCACGGCATCGCCCGTCAGTCCGGAGTGCTCAATGGCCTTCTCAAGTTCTTTCGCGGAGTAGTCACCCGCTCTTTTATGGACACTCGTAAGGTCAGGGGAGCTCGGGCAAAATACCCTAAAGCGGGAGAGACGTCCCGCATCAATCAACTGCTGTACCGTTGGGCCCGGGATAAGCGCATTGAAGTAATCATCCAGTCCCTCTCCCCCCATTCGGAAGGGCGTAGCTGTCACCCCCAGGAAGGCTGCTTTGCGAAACCAGTCCAGCACGCGGCCAAACTTGGTATTACCCGTGCAATGGTGCGCCTCGTCAACGATCAAAAGCGTGGGGGCCATCAACATCCCAAGCCGGTTCACCGCCGTAAGGACTGAGGCAACCTGAACCTTGTGCTCACGGCTGAAGGGATAATTCGGCGAGACGATGCCGTGCGGCACATCGAATTTATTGAGCGTCTCTGAGACTTGCTCGAGGAGCTCCTCCCGGTGAACGAGGATCATCACGCGCCCGCCCTTTTGCACGTGCGTGCGCGCGATATAGCTGAAGACGACGGTTTTACCAAAGCCTGTCGGGGCAACGAGCAACGGGGCGCGGAGCTGCTTGCGGTAGGCTTCCCGGATAAGCTCGACGGTACTTTCTTGTTCTGGCCAGAGTTGGATCATGCTTAAGGACCTCGGTGCGGAGGGTGTCAATAGTTGACACTAGCATAATCGCGTGCCATGCTCTTGTCCAGCCTGGCGAGTGAGGTGCGTCTCTCGAACCGGGTTAGGGCCGGAGCCCTGACTCCGGCCCGTCCTTCCGACGCACCCAACGCACACGAGGAACCCCTATGCCTTTGCAATTTCCAAAGTCCGAACAAGAATGGCTCGAGCTGAGACACCTGTACGTCTCGAGCACAGAATCATCCGCCCTCTTCGGCTTGAGCCCGTACCAGACTCCGTTCGAGCTCGCGGTGGAGAAAAAATCCCCGAAGCCCAACGGTATCGGAACCAATAACCGAATGACCTGGGGCAAGCGCTTGCAGGAGGCAATTGCCAAGGGCGTGAGCGAGGACTACGGCGTGAAGGTGCGCCGCGTCACAGGGTATGCCGTCAATCCCAACTGCAATATGGGCGCGAGCTTCGATTATGAGATCGTCGGATTGAAGGATGAATGGGACGATGACAATGATCCCATGCTGCGCCAAATGTACAAGGACCTCGGCCCCGGAGTGCTCGAGATCAAGAATGTCGATTGGCTCGTGTTCAAAAATGACTGGAAGCTCGAGGACGGCCAGATCGAGGCCCCGCCTCACATCGAAATTCAAGTCCAGCATCAGCTCCATTGCATCGAGCGCAAGTGGGGCGTGATGGGCGTCCTAGTCGGCGGCAACGATGCGCAGCTCATTTTGCGCGAGCGCGATCAGGAGGTGGGCAAGGCGATCGAGACCAAGGTGGGTGAATTCTGGGCGTTGATCGGCCGCGGAGAAATGCCGCCCGTGAAGCTGCCCGAGGATGTGGATATCATCCGCAAGATTTACCTCTTGGCCGAGCCTGGCAAGCTCCTCGAGCTCCATGAGGACGCTGAGCTCGAGCGGTGGTGCCAGGACTATCGCGAGGTGATGCAGCTGCGAGACGCCAATGAGGCGTCGCGTAAGACGATCGGCGCGCGCATCCTCCAGAAGATCGGCAACGCTGAAAAGGTGCTGTGCAAGGGATACTCCATCCAGGCCAATACCGTTGGCGAGGCGCTGATCGAAGCCTACACTCGCAAGTCCTATCGTAACCTCACCGTCCGAGTCAAAAAGGCGAACGCGTCATGAACGAAAACAGAGCATTGGTGCAAGTGACTCAAGCGCTTGCCGACCCTGAAATGCAGGGTAAATTTGTGCAGATGCTGCCCGCGGAGGTACCCGTCGATCGCTTCACCGAAGTGGTCATGATGGCCATCCGCCAAACTCCTGAGCTTTTGGATGCCGATCGGCAAACGCTCTACGATAGCTGTCTGTCGCTCGCACGGCGCGGTTTGCTGCCCGATAAGAAGGAAGCGGCCCTGGTGGTCTACAGCACCAACGTGGCTCCCAAGGGGCAGCAGAAGCGCTACGTGAAGAAGGTCCAGGAGATAGCCATGGTGGGCGGGATCATCAAGGAGCTCGGCAAGGTGGGGATCAAAGCCTACGCCGTGAGCGTGTACACCAACGATCAGTTCGACTTTTGGAACGATGACGACGGCCAGCACGTGAAGCACAAGCCGGTGGTCTTTGGCGATCGGGGGACGCGGATCGGCGCGTTCGCGGCCGGCCAGCTCCCGGACGGACGCACGTATGTGGAGGCCATGAACATGCAAGAGCTCGAGCGCGTGGCGCTTCGCAGCAAGCAAGCCTGGAAGGACAAGGAGGGGGTGGCGCACCGCGGTGGGACGTGGCTGAGCGATCCCGAGCGCATGGAGCAAAAGAGCTGCTTGCACCGCTTGCGCAAGCGCATGCCCGTGGAGCTCCCGCCCGAAGGCGAGGATGACTTCGATCAAACGTCAGAATATGGGTCGCAACCTGAAGCTGCGGATATTCCACCCTCCTCTGGTGATGCAGCGGAATCCGTGGTGGTTGACTCTGGGACGCAAGCAGAGCGGGCCGTCGATTCGGCCCCGACCCGTCAGAGCAACGGCAAAAAGAGGCCGCGCGGCCTGCGCGCGGTCATCGATCAGGTAAAGGAGCCGGAGCCCAAGCCCGAGCCAAAACAGCAGCCTGAGAACGAGAGCCAGGAGCAGGAGGAGCAGCAGGACCTCTACGCTCAGGGCGGAGACTTTGAGGGGGATATCCTGTGAGCAGCATGTTCGAGTTTCACGTCGGACTGACCAAGCCCGAAACTGCGGATGAGGTTCGCGAGCAGTCCGAGATCAATGGCATGCGCGCCACGCTCAATAAGGCGGAGCGTGACCTCGAGATCGTTTCATCGTGCTTTCAGATGGCGTACCACAGGGGCCTGAGCGGTGAGGACAAGTATGTGCTTCTCGCCTATCACGCGCTCTTGCGGTACGAGGAGACCTTCCAGCAGCTCAACAAGTTCATAAACTTGCACCCCGCGCCGCGGAATATCCTCTATAACAAAAACGATGAGAATTACGACTTCACGCCGATCTTCGATAACCTTAAGAAGATACGGGACAAGGATTTGAATTTATCGGAGAAAGAGCCGGACGGGTGGCTACATGTTCTGTGCGCGAAAGGCGAGGCGATCGAGGGCAGGCTTTCGTTCCAACCCTCCGATCCATTCGGAGTGAGCGGACGGCCGGAGTATCAAGTCATCAGCCACCCGCTTTACAGGAACAGACGGCCTGAATGATTTTGGGGCTTGACGCCGCCGCGGTATCCGCGGTCTGCGGCCAGCGTGACATGGGGCAGCGCACCGGCGAACGCTAGGTAAGCGGGCCCCGCCCCGCCTAAAAGGGTCAAACATGAAATACTACGAAGCGCTCGGGGTCGAAAAGGATGCGAACCTGGCTGAGATCAAAAAGGCGTATCGGAGGCGCTCGCGAGAGTGCCATCCGGACAAAGGGGGCGATGTGAACGATATGATCCTGGTGAACAAAGCGTATGAGACGCTCTCGAACCCTGAGAAGCGGTCCTATTACGACGCGACGGGAGGCGAGAAGCCACTCACGCAGCTCGAGCACGCTGCACGCCAGATTTTGGTCCAGTGTGCCCTGCAAGCGGCCGTGGCGAGCGATAGCGACGTGAACATCGTCGCAGCCACGCGCATCGGCATCGAGGGGTTTATCCAGCAGTTGACCGGGAACCTACAGGAATCTCGCAAGGGCCACGCGCGCGTCCTGCACCACGCCAAGACGATGACTCACGAGGATGACAGCGGGAGCGACCTCGTAACCGTCTTCCACGCGCAGGCGATGAAGATAGCCGAGTCGATCGCGCAGATGGAAATGAACATCAAGGCAGCCGTCGAGGCGCGCAAGATTTTGGACAAGTACAAGTGCAGCACGATCGAATCGGCGCACCGCATGATGCAGGGTCTTTTCACGACATATTAAACGATGAGAGGTGGCTGAATGAACGAGAGAATCATAGGCGAGCCGGTGCTGACAGAGGATCAGCAGAAGGCTAAAGAGCGGTGTCTTCACGCGAGCGAGGACTTCTCGCGCGCGGTGGGACGAAAGCTCGAGAAGTCTGCCGGCGTGGACATCGCGCAGATGTTTTTGATAATCCAGATGCTCCAGGCGCAACTGGAGGTAATCCTCGTGATCCTCGGGGATGATCATGCGGATTTTCGCGAGCGGTTTTGGAACCATTTGGCCGACATGTTCGACAAGATGACGTCCCAGACGCTCAAAGAGTTGATTGTCGTCGCACAACCCGCTAGAAAGCAGTAGTCACCACCACCACCTCGGGGAGTCTCACATGTTGAAGCGTTTCGTGTTTTCTTTACTTGCCCTTGCCCTGACTTTATCGGTCTACGCAGCAGGGCCCACCGCGACCGTCTCTTGGACGCCGCCCACCGCCTACATCGACAATAGCGCTCTGCCGGCATCCGACATTGCGAGCTATACGGTGAGCTGGAATGGAGGCTCGAAGACGATCGCCGCGCCGGCCACGACCACCACGGTGCCGGTGCCTTGTGGAAGTCAGACGTTCACGGTCCTGGTCACCACGACCTCGAGCGCGAAGTATCCGGCCACGTCCTCGGACCCCTCGGCTCCGATTACCTATGCGAGCGGGGTGACGTGCCGGCCAAACCCTCCGGGGGCGGTCACAGCCAACTGATCGTTTGGTTGCTGGCCGCGTTGGCCGCGATAGGTTTTTTGTTCCACCACTAGGAGAAAGACGATGGATGGGCTGAACGACCTCAATGAGATCGAAGAGATTGGAACGGTATCAGAGGACACCCACGGAGGAACCCATGGGTTCACCTGGGATGCGGCAGGCTGGAAGCTGCCGTAAAAAAGACGGGGCCGAAAGGCCCCGTTTTCATTTAGCCGGAGGTTTCCAGCTCTGGATTGCAGCGTGCGCCGCATCCGAGCCGCTTTTTAGTGATTGAATTTCGGCGTCCGTCAGAGAATTCCCGGCCTTCTCTCGGGCGATGATGTCTTGGACTTGCATCCACAGTTTCTCACCGACTAACAGAAGGCTTTCGATGAGCTCGAGGGTCGCGGGATTCATTTCGCAGTCTCCGTGGCTAGGATGGTGATCGCCGGCAACGCCACAGTGAGCGCGCCCTGCAAGGCATCAGCGCTCTTTGGGTCCGCCCGGTAGGCGACGATCGCCGAGAGCAGTGCATCGGCCACGGGCTTGGCTGCGGCATCGGCAGATTTGATCTGCGCTTTCACGCTGTCGGAGACCTCCGAGGATTGCACCAGGCTTGCTCCAGCCTGTTCTGCGGCGACGAATGTGCCATAGGTGGCTTCAGCCTTGGATTCGAGAGAGAGGCCCTGGCACGCTGTCAGGGCGAGCGCTACGAGACATAAGAGGGATTTCATTGTTTCACTCCGGGAGGGGGATTCAAGAGAGCGGCCTTGTCTTGCGCTGCCGTGGTGTTCTGGAAGCCTCGCAGGAACGTGAGTAGTCCTCCGATCACAACGGCGACTGCCGGCCCGTGAGTCCCGAAAAGGCTCGTCAGAGTGTCCTGAGACACCGTGGTGAAGATGCCGAGAACGGTGATGAGGGTGCCCAAGATTTTGGTGCCGTGATTTTTCCAAAGGTTCATGCGCGTAACCCATCCGGTGTAATTGAGAAATGATTTCCATCGGGACGGGTGTGGAAGTCTCCCCCCCAGCGATATTTATCTCCTAGGGACTTCCACCACGCTCCGATATCGGCCAATTTTGATCCGTCCGTGATGAGTTGTCCATCCTTAAAGAAATTGAGGTCTATAGCCAGCCGTTCGATATGCAGACTATGGGAAATGCCCGTACCATGGTCGGCGTCCCATTGGGCCTGCTGAGGGGATCGCCAGGCTTCTCCGAAAGTTACCGTGTAGCCAAACTGAGCGGCCTGCTGTATCAGCTTGGAAGCTGACTGGCAGAATTCTTCTTGGAGCAAACTCATTTTTTGAGCACCGAGATCAGATAGAGAATGGCGGAAATAGTGCCGATGACGCCTAGAGAATAAGAAACCGTTCGCTCGATGAAGCGAATGCGCTTTTCGTGGTCCTGGGCGGCGGTTCTAATCACTTCAATCAATCCTGCCACCCGCTCATTGATGACAGACTGTTCGGCGCCATTGTCAATGAGCCGATGAAGCTGTTCCGTCATGACTAAGCACGGCGACGCCGAGCGCTTGCATAGCGGATCAAGCGGCGACGATTGTAGCGGGGACGCTTAGCGGCCATGGCGATTCTCCTCGAGGTGGATACCGTTCTCCGCCAGGTAATCATTCATGATGCGCGTCTCCGTTTGCGCCTGGATAACCTGGTCTTTGAGATCGGCAACGGCCATGATCACAATAGTGAGTGCGACCAGAGAGAAGCTCAAAGCGATGATGCTGACCAGGAGCCCGGTGCGATCATGAATGACCGCGGTCGATCGAGATGCGGTCGAGCCACCAACGGCGCGCATGGCTTCGTTGGGGGATTTTTCAACGTGGGCGGGAAACATTTTCAATGAGTCTCCGGAGGTCTGCGACTTGCTCTTTGAGATTATTCACGTCCGCGCCCATTTCGGCAACCTTTCCGTAAACGCCGAACGCTCCGACGATGGTGGACACCGCCAGCGCTGCAAACACACCTAGCAACCACTTAAGTAAAGAACCATTCCCGTTGCGCTCGATGTAGAAGACATTTTTGCCTTCCATCGGAAGGTCATCGAAAGCAGGAAAGCCATCAGGTTCTCTGTGCCTGGTCATGTGAAGCGTCCATCACTATAGACCTTCCCCGAAGGTCAGGATTAGGGTGTTCGATGCGCCAACTGGCGCGATCGTGTTAACCGAAACGCTCGCTTTTCCACCCCCGAATTCGAGGGAGAATACCTCCACCGAGTTGGGAAGGATAGGACGCTCGTATTGAGGGGTGCCTGCTGTCGGCACTACCGCAGTCTGCGCGGCCTCGCTGAAAGAGAGGTAGACGGTGTTGGCCGAGGCGTTGAACACGCGGCATTGATCCGGGATTGAGCCCAATCCCAAACTTGTGGCGGTGACCGAGGCCGAGGAAGCGGTATTCTGCGTGCCGTTGGTGACAACGGCCGCAGATTTGCCCATCGCACGGAAAGAGCTGGTGGTAGCCATGGTATTTCCTTAGCGAGTGGGCCGGCCGCCGGCATTGGTGGTGCGCAACGGCTCGTACTCACACTGCGCGATCTTGTCGGGAACGATCTGCCGCTGCATGCCGTACCGGTGCGTCATGTTGGTGAACTTGCGTGAGAGTCCGCCCGGGGTGGTCTCTCGCAAGGTCGTGATTCGGGAAACCTGCAATACTTTTTTGTCAGTCGTGATGCCCATGGACATCCCCTTTTGTGATGGTCCGCCAAAGGACCGGGAGAAACACCGACAGAGCGAACCCGCCTGCCGAGGCGAAACTGACCCACGTTCCCGCCCAAAGCGCCCAGGAGAATAACCCAAAGGTCATTATTAGCGCCAGAAAGCACAATAGACGTGCGGAAAGCAGGCGGATCATGACCTTCGCCACGCTGAAAATAGCTTCAGGACTCAACTCTGAGCTCATGACTCCTCCTCCGTGCGGAAGGCTGACCCTGTTTGGCCTTCGCGATCTTTGATCTCGAGCGCGCGGAATTTAAGGATGCGATCGGTGATCGAGAGCTTCTTGTCGAGGTCCGTTTCATCCTCCGCCCGCTTGAGCAAGTCCTGGATCAATTTGTCCAGCGCCGCCTTGGTTTTCATTTTCGACCCTTTGTGTTGGAACGTCAGTCATTTGGTCGAACGACGCTGCGCGCGTTAGACCCTCAAGAATGGTAGCCGTTTTGTCTATCCACGGCGTTTTGGGATCGCGCCCAGTAACCACCCAACGGGCAATCGTTGGATGGAGCGCGATGAATCTTGTGATAGCGGCAATCGCCTGCTTATAAAGCCGCTGCTTGAGAGGCTTCTCGAGAATGGCACCCGCGTGCATTCCGGCCATACCGACGTCCCGCTCCACCCCGGATTTGAAGGGGTAGATGAACTTGATCGTTTTGGCGAGCTCTCGAAGGTCATCGGCAAAGCCTCCCGGGAACAGTAGCTCCTGCTGCTTTTTGGTGAAGCCCAGGAGCGCATCCTCGAGGGAGCGGCTGCCTTTGGCGTTGATCGCGTTGATGTTCGCATTGCGTGCCAGCTCCTCGAGGGCAGCCTGGCGGACCTCGAACATCTGCGGGGATTTTTCCCCGAAGCGGCGCGCCACCTCCATGATGCGCGTTTCCTTCCCCGGGGTGACCACCCAGCGGTACACCTCCTCCGGGGTGCGGCTCGTGTCGGCGAGCTCGGCGAGCAGGTTCTTTTTGAGGTGATTGTCGAGCGCGCGCTCGGCCGCTTTCAGGTAGGTAAGGGCCTGCTTGACGTTGCCGTCCTTCAATTGTTCCACGTGAATCGTCCCTTTTCGCGCGGCCAGCATTTCCCCGAGCTCCTTGAGCTCGATGGCGGTTGCCTTGCCGTGAACGGCTTCGGTCATCGCGCCGGGCCGGTTCAGGTAGTCGAGGAGCTTCATGCCATCGACCACGCGAGTGCCGACCACGTTGACCGTGCTTGTGCGGTCGAGGATGTTCTGGAGGTCCGCGCTATGCACGCGCTTCCACACCTCCTCGCCGAGCATTTTGCGCATCACGCCGACTTTGGCGGTTTGACCGGGCTGCAGCATCATGCTCGCGATCTTCTGGGGGTCTGGCGGCATCCCCGATCGGACGGACTTCACGATCTGCTTGAAGGTGAGGTCATTGAACTTGGCGATCCCGCGCTTGTACTGGCCATCGACGGTGCGCAAGGCACGGATCGCCGCGGTGGCCGAGGGGTCCTCTTCCGCCGCCTGGATCGCATCATCGACAGCGTTGGCCAGAAACAAGTGGTCTCCCTTGACCGTGCTCCGCGTGAGCGCCGCAGCGTCGCCCTTCTCTCGCAGGAGGGTGCGGATGCGTTGGGCGTCCTTCAGGCTGATCTTGTCCCCCTTGGGCAGCTCCACCCCGAATTCCTTGAACAGCATGGCATCCTCCTCCGTGATGTCCGCCTTGCCGAGCGCCTCCATTTCGCGCGTCATCGCCGAGACGGCCGTCTTGGGCAGCATGCCCTTGATCTGGCGCGCAGCCTCGCGGATCGGCTCCACCGGAACCACCTCGCGCCCGCCGAGCATGGTGTCGATCTTCCCGTAGGCGTCCTTCGCCCAGGCGGAGAATTGAGTCTTGGCGTTGCGCGTCATCGCCGCCACGTCCTCTGAGAGCGCGCCTGGCGGATTCTTATCGATGATGTGCTCGATGTTGGAAATGCGGGTGTCGAGCTGCTTATCGACGAGCTCGCCAGCCTGCTTGACCGTCTCCTCGAGGACCTCGCCGTGCGCGCGCACCGAATCTTGGACCGCCTTGCCCGCCTTCGCGCCGGAGAAGGCGAAGGTGGGGTCTTTGAGCTGATCCATGAGCTCCGAGATATAGGGGCTGGGAATACCCTGATCCTCGAGGCGCTTCCTCACCTCGTTCAGCACATACGCCTGGTTGCGGGTGTCCTGAGCGGCGTACTTGCCGGTGAGCTTTTCGGCATCGACCTCGATACGAGAGAGTTTTCGAGCATCAGGTGCCATAGACGCATACGGAGGCCGCGCGCCGCCTTTCCAGGCTTGCAGGGTGCGAGCTCGGCTCTCATCGGTCGCGCCCGTAAAAGCGCTCGGCAAGCGCCCAGAGAGCACCTTGCGCGCGCCGGCTCCGACGATCTTGCCCGCGCCTTCGCCCCCTGCACCGAGGAGCGCTTCCTTGCCGGTCTGCTTGGCGAGCTCCTGGGGTGTCTTGGCGAACGTGCCGGCGACTTTCTTGGCCCCCTCTTCGATCAGATGCCCGCCGCCCGCACCGATCCCCGCCCCTATCACGCCGCCTGCGACCGTGCCTAGTGGACCAAAGGCTGATCCCACCCCGGCTCCGAACTCCGCGCCTGCGCCCGCGCCGGCCATTTCCGTGCCTTGGGAGGCGATCTCGGCCGAAGTCCCGAGGCCCGAGCTATCGACGTGGATTTGTCGGCCGTCCTTGGTGACGACGAACTTGGGGTGACCATCATCGCCCCACTCGCGACGCACGTTCGTCTTGCCGTACACCTTCTGGAGATAGAGCTCTTTCTCCTGATCGGTGTCATGGGCAGCGAGCGCCACCTTGTCGAGCCAAGAGAGGCCCTCGTTAGGCTCGCCCCAATCCCCGCTCGCCCCATGGCTGCCCTGTACGACGGGATCGTTCTTCCAAGCCCCCGCTGCAGGAGCCGGTGTCACGACCGCATCATCTTGCCAGCCCATCGTTATTTCCTCTTGGTGCGCACAGACGCGTCGGGCGCAATGTACTCTGTGCCAGCCGGCAGCGCATTGTAGTCAGCGTCATTGGTGACGCGCTTCAAACCGGTGTCCGCAGGCTCCCCGAGCTCTTGCTGCAAGATGCCCTTCACCACGTCGAGCTGCTCGCTGGCAATGCGATTGTTGGTGAACGTGCGAAGCCCGTCCGCAGCCTGCTCGAGCTTCTGGCGCTGATCCTTGCCCGTGCGGGAGGACATCTTCTCGATCACGCCGGGCAGCTCGGCCAGGAAGAGGTTATTGGAGGTCTGGAAGCGGTGCGCGGCATCGTCGGTATCGAAGCCCGCCGTGCTCGCCGCCCATTCTCCAATGCGACGGATGCCACCGGCCCCGCCCGCGAGGAATTTGCTGTCCTTGAGGGACTTCTGCATGGTCTCGATCTGCGCGAGGACGTTTTTGATCGCCTGGTCATTGCCGGCCTTTTTAGCCGACTGCTTTTCCTTGACCTCGCTCGTTCGCTCCCACTTGACGGCGTTGTCCTGCTCCCACTTCTGCCAGCGATGATGGGCGTCTTCCGTCTTCAAGGACATTTCCTGAGTCCAGCGCCACTGCTTGAGCGCTTCCTCGTCGATCTTGCCCTGGTAACCGGTTGCGCGCAGCGCGATCTCGAGCGCCTTTAGGTCCGAGTTGGCCTGGCCCTTATAGACCTGCTGCATTTCCTTATAAATTTGCAGTTGCTGCTTGTACTTATCCATGTACCGCTGGTAGGCATCGTTATAACGCTGCTTGGCGTCCTCATAGGCTTGCTGGTTGCCCTTGATCAACCCCTGCATCATCCCGTTGGTCGCGCCCAGCATCACGCGCGGGTGAAGCCCTGCGATCTTCCCCCCGAGGGTCGAAAGACCGATCAGGAGGGGAGCCATGCTCATGAAGCCCTGGCGATTGACCTGCGGGCCTTGAGCCATTTCCTGCTGAGGGTCGAATTGCGGAATGCTCGCAATGTCCTTACCCACTCCATCGAGATTGGCCTCGTCCTGCTGATAGTTCGAGAGTGCCTGAGAGCCGCTTCCGGAGAGCGTTGAGAGTGCTCCCTGAAGATCGGAGCTTGCAACGGGTGGAGCTTCATCAGCCATACATGAACGCCTGCGGTTGAGTGGGGATCGAGCTCCTGGACTGCATGCTCTGGAGCACCTGGGTCAAGGAGGGGATTGCAGCATACCCCGATCCTTCGCCATCGTAATTTTCCGCGTTGCGGCTGATCGGCTGACCGGTCATCGCGCGGTCAACGAGGTCCGTGATGATCTTCTTCTGCGGCGCACCCCAAAACTGACCGTTCTCGATCGTCATGTTAGAGCCGGTGGACTTCCAATACTGATTCATCGCGGGCGCGATGTAGGATTGGAAAATCTGCTGGCTGTCCATGCCCTGCTTGATCTTCCCGCTCGAGATGCCTTGCGCGAGCTGCTGCGTGATCCAACCTTTGAACCCTTCGGCGTTGCCGCCGTGCTTTCCGCCACCATCCATTTTGGTGAAGGTGGAGAGCGCCGATTGGTTGCTCTGCCAAAACCCGAGGAGTGACTCCTCGAACGCCTTGGTGGGAATCTGCGCGCCCTTAAGATCAGCGGCCATTGCCTTCCCTCCCTCCTGGCCCCAGTAGAGCTGCTCCCAAGCCTTGTGCGAATCGGATTCCTTGCCGGGACCAAAGGCGCTCGAGATCGCGCCCACCGCGGCTCCGATCACGCCGCCCACAACGGTACCCACGCCTGGCAGGATCGCAGTGCCGACCGAGGCCCCCGCCTCCGCGCCGCGAATCGTGTCGCCCTTCGTGTCACCGGACTGCCAATTTTCGACGGCGTTATAGACCGACAGCGGCGCAGCCACGTACCCGGCTGCCTGGCCCACTCCCTGACCGAACACTCCAAGCTGGGAGCCGAGCTTCGTGGCATCGACGGCCGCAGTGCCGTACCCCATGACACCACCCTGCTTGATGCCCGAGTAGATGCCGGCGACGTCATTGACGATGCCAGCGGTGCCGCCGAGGGGGTTGGCGGCTTGCCCGCCAGCGCCGTTAAAATTGAACACCTTGCCGGCAAGGCCCACCAGGTTGCTCGCGGCGTTCACCCCCGAGACGATCTGAGAGACCGTGCTCGCAGAGCCGCTCGAGCCTCCACCCCCGCCGCCTCCGCCTCCTCCCGGGCCCGCCCCGCCCGTCCTGGGACCGGCCGCGGCGTAGGAGTATGCGGCTGCCAGGTTGCCGAGCAATTGGTTCACCTGCTGCGAGAGCTCCTGATCCGATTGAATCTGAAGCTGGATCGCTTGCATGGCGGGCTGCATGCCCTCGTTGCCGAGACCCAACGAATCATTGAGCATCTGCTCAAACTGCTGAGTCGCGAACTGCTGGCCCTGGAGCTTCAACTGCTGGCCTTCGGTCGTGGTTTTGAGCCAGGAGTCATACGCCTGGTTTCCGGTGGCGAAACGAGCGTCCAGGAGCTGCTGGCGCATGATGGTCGCCTGATTGTCGATCTGCTGATCCTGCGCGGTGAGTACCGAGGAGTCGGTGATCCCCTGAGAGGCGAGCGTCTGACGAACCTGCTGCTTTTGAGCTGCAATCTGGTTTTGAAGATTGAGCTCGTCGGCCTGGTTGAGCTTGCCAGAGTTGTAGTCAGCGAAGGCGCTCTGCGCGATCTGCTGCAAAGGGGTCGCCGCCGCCTGGAGCTGATCGCCATACTGGTTCGACAGATTGACGAAATTCTGCTGCGTCGGCGTCAACTGCTGATTCTGGTACTGCTGCAAGAGCTGCTGGCTGGCAGAGAGATACGGCTGGCCGAGCTGCGCCATTTGGCCCGCTTCCTGTTTGGCCTGGTTCTGAGCATCCTTCGCCTGACTGATCCCGAGTGCGCCCACGGCCGCGTAGGGACCGAGGCCCGAGAGTCCGCCGTTCGCTGGGTTACCGCTCCACAGATTGTTCAAAAATCCCGCAAGGCCACTCCCCGAGGTGGCCGGGGTCGTGGACGTGCCGCCCGAGCTACCCGCGCCGGCCAGAATCGAGGGTAGGCTGCCCCAAATGGAGGGGGTGGAGCTGATCTGGCCGCTCACCGGATCGTAGCCGGTGGGCAGATTGGTCCCGAAGACAGAGCCCGGATCGTTGGGCATCGTCGAAGGGCTAAAATCCCCTCCGCCACCGGAGCTCGGGGTCCCGAAGGTCCCCAGGCCAGTCGTGGCATCGTACCCGCCGCCGCCAAAAATGCTCGTGCTGCTCGTATCCGGGAAATTCATTTCCGGGATTTGAACCTGACCGTCTAAACCTGCGAGATCGTCTGCCATGTCAGTGTACCTGTAGCGCCTGATCGAGACGCGTGTGCAGCAAATTGTGCATCCGGTGCCAGTTTTGGAACTGAGCCTCGGAGCCCATTGGGTCTGCCGAAAGCGCCTGGGAGGAGATACTCCTATCCGGGATAATTAAGCGCAAGAGACCCATGTGATGCAAATAGTGAAGACGAACCCACTCCAGGGAAACCTGAGAGAAAAGCGGTGCCGGCGAGAGAGAAATTCCATTCCTCGAGAGCGCCTTACGCAAGGTCTCATGCCGAGTGCCGTGCGCAGCCAGCCACTGCAAGCTCATGGGCTTGCTTTTATAGTCGAGGTCCCCGAATGGGGTCACGATCATATCGGCTCCGCGATGAGGTAAGCACCGAGCTCCACGGAGGTGGCGCTTCCGTTGTTCGTGTTGACCGCCCACTGAATGGAAAGGGTGCCGCCTGCATTGGTTGAGATAAACCCCGTGTAGGTTATGACGTTGGTGTAGGCGGTGGTGCCGATCTGAGTCCAGAAGGAGTTGGAGGGAGTGTGCAGGAACTGCTCATAAAGCTGAGTGGTTCCAAACACAAAGGCGTTGGCCATAGCGACCGTACCCGAACCCGTGATGCTGCCGGTGTAGTTCCACCCGATCGAAAAACCCTGGTTTCCCGTACCGGTGGAGGAGTAAAACGGGATCAGAGCCGTGACCTTGTACATGGTATTGGCCGCAAGAGTCAGTTTGAGATCGGGATCGTCAGACTTAACCGCAGAGGTACGCGCAGTGTCTGATCCTTTCTTGGCGGAGAGCCGTCCGACGACCGGGACTGAATTCAAACTAGCCGATCCATCTGGAGCGATGACAAGGTTATTGTTCCCTTGGGTTCCTAGGGTCAGGAAGCCACCGGTCTCGAAGTTTTTGAGATATGCGTTGTTTGAACCGTTCTGCTGAAGCAAGAGTCCCCGACTGGGAGGGAGAACCCCTGCTCCAGCAAGATACAAAGTGGCTGCATTCCCCGGTTCGCCTGCCGAGAAAATAGTCATTGTATTGATGAGAGAGGAGGTGGTGGCATCCGCGATGCGGAAAGCCGTCCCATCGTATATAAGAGAGACTATCCTTCCTGCGATGAATTGCCCGTCAACCAGAGGGTTTCCGTCAGGATTGGTGACGTTCCTGTTACCCAATCCATTGACGTTGATGTTCACTGGGATTGCGGTGTTGGTGTTGGCAATCTTGACATTAAGGGGGACGCCCTTGGTGTAGGTGAAGATCAGGGGGGAGGGAACCGTAACGGTTATCTGGTTGGCGGCGCCACTTGAGTCCTCAAAATAATTTGAGGACAGCAAGAGATTGTTGATGAAGTTGGAGAGCGCCGAAAAATTGGCGTCCAACTGAGCCAGAGGGATAGGACCTGTCTGAGCAGCGAATGTATTAGGAACGGAAACGCCAGTACCGGGCATAAGTCACCACGAAGCTTTGAGTTTGTAGTCAAGGTAGACGCCGCTCAATTCGATCTGCGCCTGGCCCTGACCGGAAAGACCAATGTATTTGGCATAGCCACCCGGGGACGAACCGCTGTAAAGAAGAAGCTGTCCTGTGAACCAGTTGACCAGAGAGAGGGAATTGTTCTGCCACCCAACGATCTGGGCAGAATTGTTCTGCCAGGATACATATCCGGCAGCGCTGATCCCGGCAAAAGGGATAGAACTATTAGGGGTGTCGAGGGAGACCGTGAACTGCTGCAAGAGGGAGATCACTTGGACCTCGAACCCAGCGCGCACCGCCTGCTTGTCTTGCAAGGGATCTTCCATAGGCCACAGAGCCGTCATCCACTTGAAGGCGCGGGACTGATCCGTGCGTGCAAAGAGCTGATAGAGCTTATTGCCCACGAATCCATAGAGCTGCTGCACGCCTCCGCGAATGATTGGAACAAGTATCGTCACGGTGCCAAAGTTGGCAAACCACCATTTCTTGTCCCAGTACATGCACAAGATGGTGTTCGATCCAAAAATAGGATCATTCAATCGCTTCATGAGGATGCAGCGAGTGAGGATATTGTTGATCGAGACCGATCCTGCCCAGATGGGCTGGGAGAAGTCAGCGTACTGCCACGTGCCATCGATATCCGCAGAGAGCCTTTCGTGCAATACACCCTGCACAGCGTAGATGCCCGTCTTGTTGGCAAAGGTGAGCTCGCGGTTGAAGGAGAAAACGCTGCCAGGCTGATCGGTCCCGAGGTCCGCCTGGATGTTCAGGTTGCTGAATACCGGCGTGGGCGGCGAGGCCCCCTGTGGGACATAGACGTCGCTGATAACGTTGATCGAGCTTTCGCCAAAGAAGTAGAGATAGCCGTCTGCGGCATAGAGTCGGGTGACCTTGTTTTTAAGAACAGGGTCCGTGAGATTGTCGAATCCCGCGCCGTTGGCGACAGTCCAGTAATTGGTGGCGTCAGGAATTGCCGGCGCACCGCCGCCAAAGCCATCAGCGCCGCTGAATAACAATACTCGTCCCTGAGCGATCCAAACGCGGCCAAAGGCCACGGCAATATCGTCTCCGGAGGAGGGGACTCCGGTCCCGGTGAGCTTGGCAAAGGTGGTTCCATCCCAGTAGTAATAGCCGCTCGAGTCTATGATCAAGAGGATTTGATTCTTCCACTGATCCATCCTCGAGGCCGATCCTGAGAGAAGCGTTCCGCCGCTATTGATCTGCGCGGAGGTCCCTGCTCCAATGTTATAGGCGAACACCTTGCCATTGGCTGCAAAGCTTACAATGTAGTCAGTCCCGCCAATGTTGATCGAACGAGACCAATAGATGGAGTCCGCGCCATAATCGTTGAGGGAGGAGGAAATGTCATTGACGGAATGGATGTTGGCCGGGCCGATCGGCTGCAAATTCTCAAGATGCGCCCAGGCGTCCTCCGGGATCGCATTGCGAGAGGCTTGCGTGACAACGCCGCGCCACTCCCGAAATTCCTTGCGGCGTAGCGGTTCCTCCTTCTTGTCTTCAACGGGATTGCTCATGGCTGGTTGAAGAAGTTCACCGGGTTGCTGACAAAGAGCTGGAAGGAGCGGGCCGCTCGAGCAAGCTCCTTTTTGTACTTGGTCTCGAAGATGTCACTCTCGCCCATGGCCTGCTCCTTGTACTTGGCGAGGTGAGCAGCCCAAAACTGCACCACATCGAGGTAGGGAACCACCAGCTCCTCCGTCGAGGAGTCATTCACCAGGGGATTGGGATAGATAGCGATGTCCCAATCGGTCACATAGTTTTGGTCCGGGGTGTAGCCCACGTATATCGTGAGCGCGCCCTGGCGCGTGAAGACGGTGGGGCGCGTCTGCATCTGCGAGTAAAAGCGCATGTTGCGGCTGAAGCCGTCCAGGGCGCATAGAACATGGGGTAGCGCGTGTTTCCCCAATAAAGATCGATGCCAATGACCCCGACCACTCTGCCTTGGAACTGGGAGTGGACGGTCGAGTTGATCGGATAGCTCTCAACCCCCTGAAGGATGTTGATCCCGGGGTCGAGCTGGCGCAGGCAATAGGTGTCAGAGGCGACGCGCCGGCGAGCGGCGTTGATGTAGTCGGTCAGCTCCGCGTCAGAGAAGTTCTGCGCGTTTGGATCGTGCAGAAGGCGACGGACCTGCGTCAGATAGGTCGTAAGCTGGCCCAATCGCCTCTCCTCCCACGGTTATTTCCCGTGCTTCTTACCCGCTGGGGGTTCAACAGCTCCCGCGCCTTGAGTCGCGGGAGCTGCATTCCCACCCGGAGCAATGGGTCGAGAGCCCGAGTTTCGATCCGGCATGAGCTCGCCGGCAGACGCTTCCGCGGCTTCCTCTTCTGGCTCGTATTCCACAAGAGGCGGGGCTTCCGCGAAACGCACCGCGCGCAGCCGCTCAAGCGCTTGCGCGTTCTGGTCAGAGGAAGTGGCCCACCCCAAGCGCGCGAGCGCTGGCGTCTTGTCATCTTTGCCGAAGCCGAAGATGTGAGCCGCTGCCAAAGCGGAGATCGAGTTGGGTATGCCAGGGAGGAATTCAAAGTCCTCCCCGTCGTACCGACCGACGATCTTCTCCCGCGTGCTGGTGACCTGCACGTGATCAGGACGTTTGATCACGCGAGCACCGACACGAAGCTATTGGCCGTGGTGCCGTTCGCCCAGATGGCCACGTTGGGTTCTGAGCCCACGCAGAGCTCCGTGGTGGAGGCCGGCGCAAGGTCGCGCCACGTGGGAGCCACGGCCGGCGTGCCACCGAGGGCGCTGGTGCTGGCCTGGTCCAGAATGACCGCCTTCTGATCCGGGTTGTACCGCACCGCGCAGTTGGCCCCAAGGCTCGCAATGAAAGCGGACTTGGTGAGATTGGGCGGTGGGAAGGGCGTGACCACCGAGGAGATGGTCTGCGTCGGACCTGTGCCGATCAAGCTCGAAGCGCCGCTCGCAGTGAAGGGCGGGAAAAAGACCGGGATGCCCGTCAACGAGGTGATGGTAGCCGCGGTGATCGTGGTGTAGATCGTGATCGCCGTGGTGCTCGGGATCGAGAGGATGCGGAAGATATTTCCGACCAGCACACCCGTGCCAGACAATCCCGAGGTAGAGCCGCCGAAGGTGATGAAATAGTTCGGCGGAACACCCGCTGCAGGCTGAAGCGTCAGACCGTGGGCGGCGTTGAACGTGATCGTGGCGATGTTGTTCGAGGCGGCAAAAGTCGCACCCGCACCGGCAGGAATCACGAATTGGGCAATGGTCAATTCGGACTGATAGTTCAGCCCATCGACCGGAAGTGAACCTAAGCTCATGGCGAGCGCTCCTCAGATGTTATTGAAGGTATAGCCCGTCACGCGGCCGCAGGTTTTGGGCTTGGTGAGCGCCATTTCCGCGATGGTGAGGACTACGCCTTGGTAGCCAATCTGATTGTTGGGGATCAGCGAGTGGAACCCCGAGAACGCGAAAGCCGCCTTCTCATGCACGTACAGATTGACATAGTTGGTGTTGATCACATACATCAACCCTTCCGGGCAGTACGGATCAGCGAACACCGGAACGCCTGCGACGTCGAGCGCGCGGAAAGCCGACCGCGGCCGATCGTTATCCGCATCGAACCCCTTGCCGGGCTGAATCTGATAGGACTCGGAGCCGACGAAATCTTGCGCGAGCTTGCTCCACGTGCCGAAGCCCATCACGGCAAAGGAGGGCATTTCCGCGCCCGCTTTCTGCACACCAGCGAGGTATTGCAGCACCGTCGATCGAGTGGGAGCCACCGAGCCCGCGGCGTACACCTTGGATTGGAACCAAGTGTTCGAGTTGCGGTTGATGTTACCGTAGGTAACCAGGTTGGTCCCGTCATCGATCGCACCGGGGAAGCCGATGATGTTCTGATTGTCCGTGTAGTTATTGAACAACGCATTGGACAGGAAATCGACCATGTTATTGGTCGAGTCGTTCATGCGCGCTTCGATCAGCGGAACCACCGCATGATCCATCTGCAGGGCGCCTTCCATGCCGAGGAAGAGGATGGGGGTGATCAATCCCTTTAGATTGAATTCACCGAGAGACGCGCCTTGCTGCGCGGTGGGCTGCTGGAAAGAGCCCGAGAAGTTCGTGGTCTGAGTCGTGACGAACGGCTGGCCCTGAACCGGGATCGAAATGGAGCTCACACCACCGGTCGCCGGCTGCGAGTTGGCCATCAGGGATGCGATCGTGGGAGACGCATTGTAAATTTGCACGACCATCTTCGGGATGAACGCGCGGCGAGTGACAGCGGTAAGTTCGTTTGCGATCGAACCTGCTGCTGGCACGATGCCTTGGCCTAAAACCGGCATGTTTTATTCTCCAAAAACGCGCGCACCTTACGATGCCGCAAGACCCATTAAAATCAAATTCTACGCTGCGCGAGAGCGCATGATCTCCGAAACGACCTTGTGAGCTTCGCGCTTGGCCCAATTGTTGGGGTCCTTCGCGATCTCCTTGGCGTGCTCCGGGAGCTCCAAAGTGTAACTCAGTGAATCGGGCGTCGGCTCTGCGAGCTTCGCCTCGTTGGCCATGAAATCCATGGCGGTGTCGGGATTCAAGATGCCCCGATCGGTCATGACTTTCTTCACGTCATCGACCTTGAAACCGCGGCTCTCCATCCGCTTGCAAGCCGATTCCCATTCGGCATTTGACCGGCTCACCCGCTCGCGCTCCTCGCGCTCGCGTTCCTTGTTGGCCTGCTCCTGCTTGAAAGCCTCGAAGCGCTCATCCATGTCCACATCGGGGAACTGGAGATTCGGATCGATTTTCTTGAGCAGGCGCTTGGTCTCGCGGCTCACTTCCGGAGAGCTCAAAAGCTGGTGTGCAGTGCGAGCAAGCTGCTCGCGTTGCGCTTCGGTATAGCCCTCGAGACTGGGGTTGGCCGGCATGGTCGATCTCCGCTCAGGTTACCGGCTCGCGGCGCGTGCTCGCACCGGGGCGCACGATGCCCATCGAGTTTTTCTTGATGCCGCGGTTGACGCTGGAGAAGCCTCCCAGCTCGGCCATCCGCGGAGGATTCACGATATTGCCGTTCTGCTGCGCGTTCGAGATAGGGTCTCGGCGGGCAGAGTCGGCAGTCGGACGAAACATATCGGCCATAGCAGGCTCCTTACATCGGCGGTGGCGCACCGCCACCAGGGGGACCACCAGGCGGAGGTCCGCCAGGGGTTTGACCAGGACCAGCGAGACCTTGCATGAGCTGCTTGATCTCGGCCGGCATTAATTCTTCGTTCTCGCCCCCATCATTCCCGAAGATTTTCTCCAAGGATTTGATGGCTCCCATGACCGCCTTGAACTCGGGAGTCCCCGGCTCGAAGGAACCCAACTGCTGGGTCAGGACTTTCACCGCCATGGCCACACCGACTTTTCCGCCAGCGATTTTCCCTTGCGGGGACTGCGGCGTCATCATGCCTGCGGCGTTGGGCGGAGGCGCTCCCCCGGGAGGTCCCCCAGGCGGCGCGCCACCGGGCGGGGCTCCGCCAGGAGGGGGTTGCTGCATGGGTGTGGGCATTGGCACGGGCGGAGTGTGGGCAAAAGACTTATTTTTTGTCAACTACACCCTCGGAGGATCATCCTCCGAGGGCGCTTTTAGGGTCTTATCCCCAAGCGATTACCGCTTGGATTTACGACCACGGCGCTTTCGACGCGACATGATGCTCTCCTCTTCTGGTTGTGTAGACCGACCCATTCAGTAGCCATCGCTCTCACCCCTTGCGAGATGGTGCGGTGTGGCTCTCCAAAGGGAGAGCTCAAGCCTTTTTACCTTGCTGGTGTTTCAATTGCAAGATTTTCTCATCCTGAGCGGCTTTCGCCTCGGCAGGCTCGATCTTGGTTTTGAGTTTTTTCTTGAGCAGTTGCTTCATCGGGATGTCAATGAGGTCGATCAGCTCCTCACGGTCGATCGCCTTCGCCTTGAACAGCTCAAACGCTTTCTGCTCCACCTCATCCATGAAGATAGGGCTATTGGAGTGAGCATCGACCTTGACGTTGAAGTCCTTGGTGAACTGGTCTAGCACGAACGGAAGCCCATCATCGCCTTTGTACTTGGTGGCGGAATACTTCTGCATCAATTTCAAGTCAAGAGAGGCAAGTCTCTCGAGAGAATCCTCCACGATAAGCGCGCGCTTTTTAGCTCGAGACGAACCGAGCTTGGCAAGCTGGTTGGCGTGGCCCTCGCTCCTGACACCCTTCTCTCCCCTGCCAGATAGCACATTGTTGATACCGCTGGTTTCCTCGAACATGGTGTCCATTTCGCGAATCTCCGCGAAAAGGTCCTCGGGAATCGTCGGCTGGTAGGGGTCCACCTTGGCTTGAGGATTGTCGGAGATTACCACTCCATCCGGAGTATCGAAGGCATTGGCGATCTCATCTGAGACCGCATCGAAGCCGGAGAAAGACTTGGGAGGCTGGGCCTGCCGGTCCATCATTTTACGGACCTGGTTCAAGCGCTTGTTGCGCATGGTCTGAAGCGGGATCAGACGCTCAACCTCGCTGTACCCCCAGAAATAATCCGGAGTGGGGTTCGGAGCCACCTGGGTGAAAGGATGCTCGTTTTTGATCAGCATCTTCTCAATCGGCCTATCGTAGATGACGATCGAGGGATCGGCCATCGTGACGATGATATAGTCTTTGGCTTCATTGTCGTATATATACAGCTCGTACATCTGGATCAAGGGAGTCAGGACTTTGGGCTGGTAGCGAGTCAACTGCATCAGATTGACGTCCCAGTTGCCGACGATCATCGGAGAGACGGAGCTGATCACGATATTTCCGACCTGGAGGTCCTTGGTGGTATCGAGCGCACCATTGGGAACCACGTGGCTCAAAATATCGTTGAGGCGAGGGTGCTTCGCGATCGTGAGCTCTCGCTCGAGCTCGCTTTGGGTGGTGAGGTAGCAATGCACGAAAGCCTCCTGCCGATCGAGCATTGGCACATCCTCGCGGATCACGCCAAAATTGTGAGGCTCCACCACGGAAGTTTCAGTTTGCCGTCCATTCCAGCGTGTTTTGAGGAACATGCTGCCGTAGACGAACGACCACGTGAGGGCGGTGCCGAAGATGATGTCCGTGTTGGAATCGTGCCACTCATTGTTGAGGGCCTCGTTTACCGAGGGAACCTTATCGAGCTCGGCATCTGACACGCTGGGAGGGATGGTGACCGCGAATTTCGTGGTCTCCTGCGCGTACATGAAGCTCGTCAATTGATCGATGTGCGGATAGATTTTATTGACCGCAGTGCCGGGGTCTCCATCCCAGGCGCATCCGTGCATGTAATACCGGCGCATCTCGTTATAGAACGTCTTCCTCTCATCCCGAGTCAGCAAGCATTGCTGCAAGATGTCCTCGAAAAAATTGCCCCGAGCTACAGCGTCCGAGGGAATCTTCATGACCAGGCCCCCGGCTCAGGGTTGGGAGGATTCACGAAGACGGGAGCCTTGGGCTTCATCGTCTTGACGATCGAGCTTGCGTGGTTTTCTCCAGGAGTGCCGATCAGGCTTGAGGCCGAAACTTTGCTCGCCTTCTCGCCTCGCTGGCTCCATCCCGGAGCGGAGTGCTCAATGGGAACGGTGTAGGGCGCGACTTGAACCTCTTGCCCTTGGACGTTGATCGTTCCCGGCTTACCCTTCTTCAAGGTCTCCATGACCGATTCGCCATCCTTGCCGTTTCGGATGTCGCTCAAGCCGAAGTCATTGGCCAGGCCCTGGAGCTGCTGGTCTACGAACTTAGTTTTGCCGTGCTTGATGCGCGGAGGAGTGCGGAATTCCTGCGTCACAAAGCCATCGGGGCATCCCCACAGGCATTTTTTTTCGTGGTTCTCAAAGGGACCGTGCGCGACACAGCGCAATTCAAGGGTGATGGCCATGGCGGGAAGCATGGCGAGGAGGATGCAATTTCGTCAAGTCCAGCCCCACCGGATAGAGCTTCGGGCCCAGGCGCGTCATGCGCAGGGCATACTCCGGTTGCGCCTGGTGGCGAGGGACCCCTTGCAAGGGAGTGCCATCCGGCGTGTACACCATGATGGCCCGCCCGGAGCGTCGCTCATCGGGGTCAAACCGGACCTTGCCCTCGAGCACCATTAGGATGCTCTTGGAGACCGCAGTCTGCAATCGCCTCGAGACGAATTCCATATCATAGGGCGGGATAAAGACCTGACGGAAATGTTGGCGACTGACGTTGCAAGAGTCCATAAACGCCCCGAGCGCCCCCTCCACGTCCATGAGACCGTACAGGGGATTGGTCCTGAATAGTTGGATATATCGTCGAATGTCATCCAAGGAGAGGATGCCTGGCCCGCGCGCGGGGTTGGGGTTGCGCACGTATCGCATTTGTTCATAGGGAATCCTCCTCATGGCTTGAATCCTATCTGTTTGAACAAATCTTGAACGAGCCGAGAGGTCATATTATTGGACGAAGCCTTCCTCTGCTGCGACCTGACCTGATCACGAACCTCTTCCTTCTCGTACCAATGACCCAGGATTTGAAGCTTGACCATCAGCATTTCAGACCATGCGGTCACCGCCAAGGATGCCGCGGACACCCGATCGTCCTTGGTGCGAGAGGAGGCTTCGGGAGCCGAGCCGTCCTCGCGCGTGATGCCTTTCATTTCGTTGACGAGCTCGTAGCTCACAGGCACAGCAATGCCGCGCTCGAAGTAGCTTCGATAGGTCCCCATGGCTCGCTCCTTGGAAGAGAGGGACGTCTTCCAGTGCATCGCGTTGGCCTGCCCTGAGATTTGATCCACCTGCTTGTAGAGGAAGTTCCTCATGTTGCGCAGCACGTTGAAGACGGAGACCTGATCGGAGGGGGTTTTGCGAAAAAGCGCAACCTTGCGCAGATTCCTCACCTCGTTGAAAACCGCCTCACCGGGCCCGGTGATCTCGAGGTTCACCAGGCACGGGTCATACAGGCCCGCCAGATAGCACATGGCCCACGCGCACCCATAGGTGGCAAGGTCCGCATCGCAGAATTCGGCGACCTGCACCACCTTATCCCCGTAGCAGCGCCACACTGAAATGCTGTGATTATCGTGCTGCGACGAGGAGCCGTAAGCCGGGTCGCACCCGAGCACATACTGCGTGGTGCCAAGAGGCTGAGGCCCTTCCCAGATTTTGAGCGTCGCGAGGCGCTTGTTGGACACCACCACCTGCGTGTCCCAGAAGTTAGCCAAAAATTCCATGCGGTAGTAGCTCGGCTCGTCGGCCGACTTGGTGCGCTTGATCGCATCGGATATCGAGCGGGTGCTGAAAAACTGCGTGCCGGTCGCAAGAAAGGCGTGGTTTTCGGTGGCGGGAAACTCCTGCTGCACCGTGTCGATATCGCCCGCATTGTCAGCAATCTTCCAGCGGTACCAGGCGATCTGCTCGTCATCGACTTGCACGCCATAGAGGAGCTTGACATCGCGCACCCAGGACTTTTCCTCCGGGGTCATGCGGCCGCTTTTACCCCAGAAGCTCTGCCACTCCATGCTTCCGCGCTTCAGTCGATAATTCTCGTTGGCCCAGAAGGAGACGAAGATCGGGACCTGCGTCACCGATTTCTTAGCCTCCTCCCACATGTCATAGAACAGGTTGAATCCTCTGGCGGTGGACTCCCAGTGATAGAAACGAATCGGATTAGTTTCGGCAAGCGCAGAGCGCAAGGATACTATGCCCTCCTGATCTCCCCAGGAAGACATCTCCGTAGCGTGCAGGAATGCGAGCGCAGAGGATCGCCCTAAGCTACCTGAAGATTTTTTGGCTGTGGTACCCGCCACCTTGAACTGCAAACGAGAGCCGTTTCCGAAAACCATGTGGTGACGGTTATGGCTCGTGATGTTCTGCCGCCAATGATTGGGTAAACCTCCGTGGTACATCGTCAAGCTCTGCCTGAATTGCTCTCGAGCTCCGTCCTCATGCACCACCAGGGAGCCTGAGAGAGCGTCGTTCCTGAACATCCAATAAAGGTCGAATGCAAGGCTGATCGTTGAGATACCGATCTGGCGGCATTTCAAAGTGACGAAGTTGCGCTTGCCGTCCTCGAGTCCCTTGACGATCTCTTTCATGACCCAACGCTGGGTTCCGAGCATGTTCTGCTCGGACAAATTCATGATGCCGCACTCCTTGGAATCGATGCGAAGCGCGCTACAGAATTGCATGAAATGACTTAAATCAAACTTGCTCATTGACTGGTGCCTGTCAAACGACGGCGCATTGGGTTCACGCCTGGCACGCTAGGCTGAGGTCCTAAGCTGATCGTGATGACCAAGTGAGCTTGAGGGGTAACGGGAGTATCGGGAGCGGGAGACTGGCTGACGACGGTTCCCAGAGGGGAGACCGGATCGTAGAGGTACCGCAAATCATCGACGATCAGATTGGCAGACTCGAGCACAGCCACTCCGGTTTCCACCGAGGTTCCCAGGACATTAGGGGTGAGGCTCGAGCTGATCACAAGGTCGAGAGACGAGCCTGTGGAGACCAGGGTTCCCGGAACCACCGACTGGTTGAGGACCAGGCCCGAGTTGACCCCATCGATATAACGATAGTCTGTGCCGGTGAGACCCACCACAGAGCGATCCACATCGGCGATATCTTGCGAGATGCCAATCAAATTGGGAACGAGGATTCCACCGGCTCCCAGGGAAAGGGTGATTTCTACAGCGCCTCCCGGGACCAAGGCAGTCCCTGCGGGCGGGAACTGTGCCGCAACCAAACCGTTGGCGACCGTGTTGCTCTGCGAGGTATTGATCGGCGTGCCGACGACTAACCCCGCGGCCTGGATGGCGCTCGTTGCCGAAGCCTGGCTCATCCCCACGACGTTGGGGACGTTGACGGTGGAGGGAGGGTCCTGGAAAGGCAGCGTGACATAGGCGCTGAGCTTGGTGCCATCTTGCGCCGCGGCATCGACGGAGGTGACGTTGGTGCCTGCGCCGCTGCTGGCCGTCACCTTGATGACCCCCTGGCCGGTCATGGTCACATCGGAGATCGTAGGAGACGGCGTGCCGGTACCCTGCACGTTTTTGAACCGCACCTCATCGCCCAACTGCAAATCTGGCAAGGAAGCGGCTCGGCTCGAGGGATCGCCTAAATTTTGCTGCGTGATCGCAAACGCAGATTCCCCGGTCTTTGAGGCAATGGTGGTCGTGATGGCATTGGTCTGCACACCCCCGGCCGTGGTGACATAGATCGAGACGGGCTGGGTGAGCTTCAGTCCCGAGGTGTCGAGCGTCGCCGAGGTGATCGAAGTGGTGCCTTCGGAGCTCACCGGAACGGTGAGAAGGTTTCCGCCCTGAGAGACCGTGATCGTGTTACCAGAGGCCGAGAAATTGGTCCCGGTCAGATTGAGCGCAGCCCCATCGGTCGGCGTCCCGACAGAGGTCAACGTGGGAGACGTCGAGCCGGTCGGGGTGAGCCGATCGAAGGCCACCTTGGTCGTGGCGACCGTCAGGCGGTCAAAGACAACGATCTCGCTCATGAGTAGCTCGGCGTGATCTGGTAGCCCGTGGCGAGTGTGGCTGCCTTACTGGCGTTACCCTTCCAGGAGTAGAACACCACATCGGAGGGTGTGGCAGGGTTGAGCACACTCGCATCCGCAAGCGTCTTGCTCCAGGAGAAGTTTCCGCTGCCATCGGTGGTGCCGGCGTTGCCCGAATCGAAGGCCGTGACCAGCACGCTTGTGGTGGGATAGACCACCCACGTGATCCCCGAGAGGCCCGATTGGTTGGCGCTGCCGGCGATGTTAGCGAGCTGAATCGTGAAGGACGCAACGCTTCCACGCTGAACGACGAAGCCCGAGGAGTTGGTGTTGCTCGCGCTGTCGGTAGCGAACACGAATAGGTTCGTGAACCAGCCGAAGGTGGATCCCGGGAAGGCCCCCATGGTGATGGTGGTGGAGGTCTGGGAGCTGATCGGCCAGTTGACCGCGCCGGCATCGGCAGGGTTGTTCGACGGGGAGAGCTTGACGGAGCTCCACGATGCGCCGCTCTTGGTGCCGGTCAGCACGATGCCCGTGGTGCCGTTGATGATCGGCGTCGAGCCGCTAGATATCGAGGACAACAGCACGCCAGCGCCGACTTCCTTGAACACGTTGAAAATCCAAAGTCCCGAGGAGTAGGTAGGGGTCTGCTCGTTGACGGGGTTTCCGGTAGCGCCTGCCACCGTCAAGTCCTTGGTGAGTGTCGAGAGCGACATGGATCGACCGCCAGAGGGGTCGGTCACGCGATACTGAGACGCGAATGGATTGGCCCACCCTGAAGCGCCGCTTTTGTTGGTCCACACGTTGTTCAGGAGGCTTGAGAACACCACATGCGCCATGGTGCTGGCCGCGACCGTAGTGCGGCCCCCTGTGGCAGTGATATCTCCAGGAGTCACCGGCGCATTGAAAGTATGGAACTGCTCAGGAGAGTCTACCGAAACGAGGTTGGTCGAGACGGTGGGCGGGAAAATTTCCAGCATCATCTGCATCACGACGGTGCTCGAGAGCACGGAGTTGATGCCGATATCTCCGGACATCGTGCCGTTGTACTGGCAGGTAAAGACCGCCACCGTATGCGAGCCGGTTTGCCTTTGCGTAGGCGTGTTCCAACTCTGCCCGCCTGTCTTGGCGGGGTCCATGACGATCGAGTTTGAGCCGCGCCGCGCGACGGTCAGGACGAACCAAGCCCCCGAGGGCGGGGTCACGGCATTGATCTGCGCAGCCGTGATGAACCGCTCCTGGCTATCGTATAGCGAGGTGTTGTCGGGTGGATTGGTGACGACTGCAAAAGTAGTAAAGCCACTCATGGGATACCGCTCGGCTTTTGAATGTGAGTTAGGGGATTGCCGTTGATGACTTGCAGCACGGAATTCCAGTTACCTGGATTGACGCCCGTGTTGGTTCCGGTGCCAGGGTAAGCGGGTACCGGAGGATTGGTCGCTCCGATATCCAATATGACCCATTTCATGTGGCTCTGATGCAAGACTTGATCGCACCATTGGAATACGGTCATGGGAGTGGGTGGGCCGTACTTGGCAGCCGTGATATCGGGAGCCTGAGTGTCAGAGGAGGAGCCCATCACGCCGCGAAGGTCAGGCCCCGTGAAAGAGGCGTTTGGCGTAAACCCTGGCCAGACGATCTGGCTTTGCGCCGCGCCGATCATCGCCGCTTGTCCCCATCCTAGGTGACCGGGGATGGTATCGGGACTTCCCATGATGGCGCGGTTATTAGCCGCATAGGTGGTCAGGGTCTGAGTCTGCGCCTGATTGTCCGTGAAATTGATGTTGCACATGAACAAGGTGTTGGGGAAGGCCACCTGGCACGCGCTGATCAGCCGCTCGTACTGAGTGACGATGCCGTTTCCGTTGTATGTGCTGCCCGGGTCGATCGCGATCGAGGTTTCCCCGAAGCTGATTTGCTCCACGAACGGGTCCTGATCGACGGTCAATCCGGTGGCGGGGTTCACCGCGGCCGCAAGGGCCTGGAAAACCCCGATACACCAATCCATTTCCTTCTGGTTCCAAAATGCGATCACGGTCTCGAGACCACCGTTAGCGCTCCACCAGCCGAATTTTCCGGCAGTCGGTGAGGCGCTATAGGTATTGTTATTGTAGACCTCAGAGGGCAGAAGGTCCGCATAGTCATTGCCGCTGCCGAAAATCTGCGGCATGAGCTGGATGTGCAGACGCTTGCCGGCCGCGCGCATCTTGTTGAGATCGCGGAAAATCTTCGAGAAGTCATACGGCGCGTTGCCGAAGCACCCCATCGTGTAGAACATCTCGATCCCGAGCACGTTGACACCGCTGTTTATGACGGTGTTCTGCTCTTGAATCTGATTGGTGAGGTGGCGATCGTTCGGGAAGGTGATGTTATTGCTTGCGCCGTAGTGGCCCGGGTTCCACTTCACTCCGGTGGTGGAAGGGACTTGGATGTTGACCGTGGCCTGAGTGTTTCCGGTGGAGGGGTTGATATTCCCGGAGAGCGCAGTCACAGAGACTATCGAGAGTAGTCCGCTCGAGTTGGTGAGGACCTGTCCCGCGGTCGATTGAATGAACTGAGTCCCGTTGGAGCCTGCCGGAAAGGTGAGAAATCCGTTCCCGGGAGAGGGCATGCCCTGGTTGAAGTTTGAGAACTGCCACGTCACGGTGCAGCCAGGGGAGGCGGAGCCGGCTCCGGAGAGCGTGACCGCCACGGAGATCGGCTGTCCTTCTTGGACATTCAGGCTTGTGACGCCGAGGGTGACAGTACCCGGTGCAAGCTGCTGCGAGGTGGGAACCGTGGTGACAGTGACGATCTTCGAGTAGCTCGAGGACAGGCCCGCATAGTTGTGGTTTTTGATGCGAAAGTCATAGGCGCTGTTCGGTGAGAGTCCAGTGACGACAGCGGAAACGCCCTGCCCTGCGTTATAGGGAATGAGACCAAACACAGTCCATTGCCCGAGCGTCGAAGGCGAATACTCCACCTGAGTATCGAGGATTCCCGAGTCCGGGTCCTGTCCGTTGACCCAGTTGAGCGTCACCTGGCTGACGTCTGGCACGGGAGGGGAGGTGGGAAAATCCGACGTGCCTCCCAGGGCCGGGGTCGTGGGCGGGGTCGTGTCTGGCGTGCGCGTCGCCCGCTGTCCCGCGACGATCGGGACCTTGTAAGTGGTCGCGATGATTTGCTTCATGTGAAGAGGCGATCCCACGCCGCGGCGAGCGCGAGCAGGATCAAGCTTGCGAAGCGTACCCGTGGGCGGCGCAGGACTCGCCCGCCACCGATGCCGGGAACGGTGTCGAAGTCAAACGCGCTCGTTGAAAATGAGTTTTCGTCGAACGCGGCCGCAGCGAACGAGGCCATTTATGCACCCCTCCAGAGGTCACCCACGACACCGGTGCCGATGACACCATGAGAATTCATCTGCGTGGTGTTGGCGGCGATCGGCGTGGAGCTCGCGGCCGAGAGCACGCCGGCCGCGATCTCCGTCACGGCATCGGTGGCGAGCGCCGAGGCGGTCAAGGAGTTGGCCGCGAGGTCACCGGCTGCGATCGTCGAGGGGACTTTTCCGCTGGCGACGTTGACCTGTCCAGCGGCGGTACCGACTGAGACTTTCACGCCGTTGGCCGCATCGACGGTGGGCAATCCGCCGTTGGCCGCGGCCGCGGCGTTGGGCAGCGCGGTCATGCCGGCGCGCACCGAGTCGTACAAGTCCACCGCGGTCACGATGATCTTCAGGGTGTGGGTCTCCATGTTGGCCGCACCGTTGAAGGTGATATTGCACTCGCCGGCCGCGGCGATGCAGGCGTTGGGGATATCGAAGCGGTACTGACCTGGTGCGTTGGTCGAACTGATCTCCACGAATCCGCCCGAGGAGTACGCGCCGCCCACGGTC
>Ga0105238_10000698_pt1 | contig 35223 bp, 38 predicted proteins | sample KBSC34metaG_FD_81526 | JGI IMG/M metagenome (GOLD analysis project Ga0105238, IMG submission 81526) | Corn rhizosphere microbial communities from Kellogg Biological Station, Michigan, USA - KBS C3-4 metaG | ecosystem: Host-associated > Plants > Roots > Rhizosphere > Soil | place: Michigan, USA...
CCGCCGCCGCCAGGTTGTCGCGCTCGATCAGCGCGTTGAAGAACATGCCGCCCAGGTGATCGACCCGCCGCTCGAAATCGGCCGGCGCCAGGAAGGGCAATTGCGCGGCCAGCAGCAGAACCGCGCGGGACGCGGCGCTTTCCGGCTTCCAGCCCGGATGCTCGGTGTCGGCCTGATAACGAAAGCTGGACAGGAAATGCATGATGAAGCGGGCATAGGTGTGCTGCCCGCGCGCGTCGGTCAGCTCGGCGATCGGCAGGAACAGGACTTCGAGCAGGGCTTGGATATCGCCGCCGCGCGCCGCCCGCAGCAGTTCCTCGCGGCGCGGCTCGAAGCCGGCGACCCGGCGCTCGATGATCTCCCGCATCAGGCCGGCCTTGTTGCCGAAATGATACTGGATGACGGAGTTGTTGCCCTGGCCGGCCTCGGCCGCGATCTGGCGCATCGAGGCGCCTTCGATGCCTTTTTCGCCAAGCAGCCGTTCGGCGGTGTCGAGCAGGATTTCGCGGGCGTCGGCGGATTTCAGCTCAGGACGGGCTTTACGACTCAATTTCTACCGGCTCGTTCGGGCGGCGCCATAGCGGCCACAGCATCTCTTCCTTCCAGTCGAAGCGGCCGGGCAGGCCGAACCGCTCCTGCGGCGCCCTGGGGATGCGCGCCGTGCCCAATATCATGTCGAACAGGAAGATCGTCACTGCGTAATTGCCGCGCATATGCGCCTGCCGGCCGAGGCCGTGATGGGCGTGGTGCGTGTCGGGCAGGGTGACAACCTTCTCCAGCACGTTGAAGACCGGGTTCATCCCCGGCAGCCGACGCAGCGCCAGGTCCCAGCGATAGGCGGTATGGGTGAAAAGATTGACCACGAAGGTGATCAGCGCGCTGACCGCCAGCACATCGGTGAGGCCGAGATAGACCGCGACCGCGCCGAACCAGGTCTGCGGCAGGATGAAGGTCCAGAACACGTTGTAGCGGAAGATGACCCCGACATTGAGGTCCTTGGCCGAGTGATGCGTCCGGTGCAGCTTCCACAGCCAGGGCCATTCATGCGACCAGCGATGCAGCCAGTAATGCGCGAATTCCTCGGTCACGAACCAGATCGGGAAGATCGCCCAGAAGGACACATGGGACAGCTTGCCGGCGCTGTCCGGCAACAGCCGGGTGACCAGAAAGCCGACGGCCAGCCCGACGAAGGGCGGGGTGATGGCCGTCTGGAAGACCAGGCCGGTCAGGGCATAGAGCCGGTCGCGGACCGAATGGGCTCTACGCCGGTGGTGCCCGCCGACGATCTCCGCCGCCAGCATCCCGAAGAACAGCACCACGATCGTGATGCTCAGCGCCTCTCTGCTCATTGGTCCCTCACCCAAGCGTTAAGGCATCTGTCTTATCTCCGAATGGCCATTAAGACAAGCGTCTTAAAGCCTGACGGCGCGTCAATGCGCGCGGCACGAAACCATCAGTTTCTCCGGCGCGCGCACCACCGGGTTATTGACCCGCCAGCGCACGGGCTCCTCAAGTGTGAAGTCGCGGCTGGCCGCAAACAGCTCCTCGAACACCAGCCGCGCTTCCATCCGCGCCAGCCCGGCCCCCAGGCAGAAATGCGCGCCACCCCCGAAGGTGAGCAGCGCCGAGGCGTCGCGGTCGATGTCGAACATCTCGGGATCGGCGAATTTTTTCGGGTCGCGATTGGCGGCGCTGAAGGAGAAGAACAGATCGCTGCCGGCTGGAATCGTGACGCCGCCAAGTTCGAGGCCGACAGGGGTGCGCCGGGTGGAGGAGGGGGCAGACGGGCAATGACGCAGCGATTCATCGACGGCGGCGGCGATCAGGGCCGGGTCGGCCTCGACCCGCTCCGCCGCGCCGGGATTCTCCATCAGCTCCCAGAGCGTGTTGGCGATCAGCCCCGCGGTGGTGTCGATCGCGGCCGTGACGATCAGTACCGAGTTGGCGATCACCTCGGCTTCGGTCAGGCAATCGCCCTGCTTGTCGGCTGAGCTCAGCATGTCGACGATGCCGCCTGTGACGCGGCCACGGGCGTTGCGGATCATGTCCTGGAAATAGGGCGTCAGACCCTGCACCGCCGCGAAACCATGCTGCAGATGGACATTCTCGCCCAGGAAGAGCGGCTCGACATGCCGGGCCCATTCCGCCGCGTCGATCGCGAACAGGCTGCGCACCACTTCGGACGGCAGCCGGGCCGCGACGCCAGCGACGAAATCGGTGGGGGCCCCGCAGGCACTCTCGACAAAGGGGAGAATCAGCGACCGCGCGGTCTCGCGGATGACGGGTTCCAGCGCGACCAGGGAGCGTGGCGCGAACACCCGGCTCACCAGTCCGCGGGCCAGTCGATGCTCATCGCCGTTGAGCGACATCAGCCAGTTGCGGATCACCGATTCGACCGGGCTGTCCTGGCCGAAGGCGGCCGAGATACCGCTGCCCGCCCGCAAGATGGGGTTGCGCAGCGCGCTGTTCACCAGGCCCCACTCCGTGACCAGGAAAACGCCCTCGCCGGCATCATGGACCGGCGCATGCTCGCGGATGCGCTTCCAGATGTCGAAATAGTCGTCGCGCACGCCGAGCTCGAGAATGCGCCAGCCGACGGGTATGCCCAGAGGGTTGTTCAGGTCTTTTCCTTCCATCGCGCTACTCCCGGCCCGGATCTTCCTGCAGAAGCGCCTCGATGCCGCCGATCAGGTGCCGGAAGCCGGCTTCGATCATCGCCCCGGTATCGAGTTGCGGCGCGTGCGGCAGGATGTCGAGAACCAGCTTCCGTTCCCGTTCGTCCAGATAGTCCAGGCTGTCCTGGATATTCAGGCGGGTGAAGCTGGAGAGCGGCTTCTCGCTCGCCGTCTGTGTATGCAGCGGGTCGCCCAGGCCGAGCGCGATGGTCAGCATTCCGGGCGTATCGGTCAGGAACCAGGTCGAGGCATAGGCCAGGCGGCGCCCGCGAAAGCCGGCGTCGTGCATCGCCTCGATCACCGGTATTTGGGCCCGCAGCCAGGCGCCGGACAGGTGATTGTTCCAGGCCATGAGGCGGGTCAGGGAAGGGTAGCGTTCGAACGTGGCCTTCAGCGCGCAGGCCCAGGCGAACAAAGTCTCCTGCCAGGTCGCATTCGCCGGCCGCTCCATGCGGAACTGCGCGAACACATGCGCCGAAACGGCGTCCAGCAGGGCGTCGCGGCTGGGGAAATAGCGATAGAGCGCCATCGTCGTGGTGCCGACGGCCTGCGCGACCGCGGTCATCGTGAAATCCTCGGCCGGGCGAGTTTCCAGCAGGGTCAGCGCGGCCTGCACGATGCCCTCCGCCGAAAGGCGCGGCGGCCTGCCTCTGCGCTTGCCGTGAAGGGTAACGGCTTCCATTCCGAGAGTGTGGACCATTTAATTTAGCAGGTAAACAAATCTATTGACGTGCCCCCGGTTTAACCCGACAGTACCGGCAATCGAGCAACGCTCGTAAGGCAAACAATGCCGGGAAACCAGGGAGGAACGTCAATGACGATCGATCGTCGTGAATTGGTCGGCTCGTTGGCCGCGGGAGCCCTGCTGGCCGGCATGGCTTCGACGGCGAAAGGGGAAACGGCGATGAGCACAGCCTCCACGGAAGTGTCCGCGCATGAGCAGATCCGCAACCTGCTTGCCGAATATTCTTTCCTGCTGGACAGTGCCCAATACGCCAAATGGGGCCAGCTTTTCGGCGAGAAGGGGGTGCTCGAGCTGAACGGCGAGGTCTGGGCCACCGGGTCCGAGGGCATCGCCAAGAAGATGTCGGAGGTCATGAACCAGACGCCCAGGCCGGTCACCGGCTTCACCGGCGATCACATGTACCGCCATATCTTCACCAACACGCACATCACCGTGGACGAGGCGGCAGGCACCGCCAAGGCCGATTCCTATTTCTTCGTGCTGCATGTCTTTCACGGCAGCCCGCCCGCCATCCGGGGCGGCGGCCGCTATCACGACAGGTTCGCCCGCGAGGGCGGCGCTTGGCGCTTCACCGCCAAGAGCATGGACTTCGACTGGTCCGACGCAGGGTGATCATGCGCGCACTTACGACAGCCCTGGCGCTCCTGGCCGGCCTGCACGGTGCCGCCCAGGCCGCCGACACCGAATGGCCCAGCTACAATAACGGCCTGGACAGCCAGCGTTACTCGACGCTGGACCAGATCAACGCCGGCAACGTGAAGTCGCTGGCCCCGATCTGCAGCCTCAAGATTGCCGATGCCGGGGCCTTCCAGGCCGGGCCGCTTGTGATCGGCGGCGTGATCTATGTGACGGGGGCGACGACAACCGTCGCGCTCGATGCCACCGACTGCGCCGAGAAATGGCGAACCGATTATACGCCGACCGGTCCGGTCGCGGTGCCGGTCAATCGGGGCGTGGCGTACCTCGACGGCAAGCTGTTCCGCGGCACGGTCGACGGCAAGCTGCAATCGCTCGACGCCGCCAACGGCAAGGTGCTGTGGGAGGTCACCGTCACCGATGCGACCAAGGGCGAATCCTTGAATTCCGCCCCCATCGCCTCGAACGGCAAGGTCTTCATGGGCACCGGCGGCGGCGACCTCGGCATCAAGGGCAAGATGCTCGCCTTCGACGCCGCGACCGGTAAGGAAGTCTGGCGCTTCAACACCATTCCAACCGGCAATGAAGCCGGTGCCGAGAGCTGGGAGAACAAGGAGGCCACCAAGACCGGCGGCGGCGGCATGTGGACCAGCTACACGCTGGACACCAAGACGGGTGAGCTGTTCGTGCCGGTCGGCAATCCGGCCCCGGCGCTGAACCAGGCCTACCGGCCGGGAAAGAATCTCTACACCGATTCCATGGTCGTGCTGGACGCCAATAGCGGGGCGCTCAAATGGTATTTCCAGCTGAAGAGCCCGGACAGCGTCGACCACGATCTCGCCGCCCCGCCGGTCCTGTACAAGGACGGCAAGGGCAGAGACATCGTCGCGATGGCGGGCAAGGACGGCTATGCCTACGGCCTCGACCGCGCCACGCACCAGCTGCTGTTCCGCACGCCCACCACCACGATCAAGAACGAGGGCAGGGCGCCGACACCGGAAGGCTTCATGGTTTGCCCCGGCCTCTCAGGCGGCACCAAATGGAACGGCCCGGCCTTCGATCCCAAGCTGAAGACGCTCTACGTACCGGCGACCGACTGGTGCAACATGCTGACCCTGGGCACGCCGAAATACGAAGCCGGCAAGCCGTTCTGGGGCGGCACCTTCGCCTTCGACCAGACGCCCGACGCGGCGACAGGCTGGATCAACGCGCTGGACAGCGACACCGGCGCCATCAAATGGCGCTATCATACCATGACCGTAACTGGCGCGGCGGTCACGCCGACGGCCGGCGGCGTGGTCTTCACCGGCGATGCCGACGGCAATTTCCTGGTGCTGGATTCGAAGACCGGCAATCTGCTGCTGAGGACCGCGATGACCGGGCCGCTGGCGGGTGGCATCGTCACCTACACGATCGCCGGCAAGCAGTATGTGGCCTTCACCACCGGCAATATCTCCCGCTCGGCCGCCGAGCTGGTGGGAACGCCGACGATGGTCATCATGGCGCTCAGCGACGGCGCCCATCCCGCGGTCGCGCAAGGCAGCAAGACGGACGATCTGGCCCAGATCGTCAGCCGCCCCGGCGATGCCCATCGCGGCAAGGCGCTCTATTCGCAGACCTGCATCACCTGCCACGGCGCGGACGGCACGATGATGCCGAACTACAGCCTGAAGGACATCAAGGCCCGCAAGGACCAGGCGGCTTTGGCCGCATGGATCAAGAACCCCAAGGCGCCGATGCCCAGGCTCTTCCCGTCACCCTTCAGCGCCCAGGATGTCGAAGACATCGCCGCGTATGTGGAGGGGTTTTGATGACATTCGCAGCTCAAGGAGCACAGACATGAAGGTCCAGGAACACAGCCTGATGGACCCGGATATCCAGGAGAGCCCGTTCGCCTATTACGACGCGCTGCTGGAACAGGCTCCGGTCTATTTCATGCCGGAAATCCAGGCCTATGTGGTCAGCAAGTACAAGGACATCCAGTACGTCGTCGCCCATCCGGAAATCTGGTCGATCGACATGCGCGGCCTGGCGGCGGCGCAGCTGATCAAGCATCGTGCCGCCCAGGAAATTCTCGAGACTGAAGGCTTCCCGCGCGACACAAGATTCACCACCGACCCGCCGGAGCACACCAATTATCGGGTCGCCGTCCGCAACGCCTTCTCCCCGGCCCGGGTGAAGGCGAACCAGGGGTTCGTGCAGAAGGCGGTCGACGACCTGATCGACGATATGCGCGGCAAGGGCGAATGCGAGTTCATGCAGCAATTCGCCTGGTGGCTGCCGATGCAGGTGATCACCAACCTGCTGGGCGTGCCCTATGCCGACGCCGCCAAGATCAAGCATTGGTCCGATGTCTGGGTCGAGCCGCTGACCTATGGGCTCACCGAGGAACGTGAGATCGTCGTCGCCCGCGAGGAGGTCGAGCTTCAGAAATACCTGATCCGCTATCTCGAGGAGAAGCGGCGCAACCCCGGCGAGGACGTGCTGACCGACCTGGTCAACGCCCACACGCGGGAAGGGGAGCCGCTGCCGCTCAAGCTGATCGTCGGCCTGTCCGAACACCTGATCGTCGGCGGCCATGAGACCGCGACCAGCGCGCTCACCGCCGGCATGGCGATCCTGGCGCAGAACCCGGACATCGCCGACGAACTGCGCGCCGATCCCGACCAGATCGAGAATTTCGTCGAGGAGGTGCTGCGCACCGAATCGCCCAGCCAGGGCTTCTTCCGCATCGCCGTCCAGGATTACGAGATGCGCGGGGTGAATATCCCCAAGGGCGCGATGGTCCATCTGCGCTTCGCCGCCGCCAACCGCGACCCGGAGGTGTTCGACAATCCCGGCACGTTCGACTTCCGCCGGCCCAACGTGAAGACCCATCTGGCCTTCAGCCAGGGCGTCCACCACTGCATCGGCTCACCCTATGCCAGGCTTGAGCTCAACACCGCCTTCCGCTCGCTGCTGGCGGCGTTCGACGACATCAGGCTGGCGCCGGGCCACGAGACATTGGCCCATATTCCAGGCCTGTCGCTGCGCACGCTCAGGTCGCTGCACATCACCTATCGCACCCGCGCCAACTGAATCCGGAGACCCTCATGGAAATCGCCGTACCGCGCGCAACCCTCTCGATCGACGCCATCCAGGCGATGCTGAACGCCGCCATCGAGCGGACCAAGCACCATGACGTGAAGCTGCACATCACCATCATGGACCATGCCGGCAACCTGGCCGGCTTCGTCAGCTTCCCCGGCGCCCCGCGCATCGCGGAACACACCGCCAACCGCAAGGCCTTCACGGCGGTGCAGACCGGCATGCCGACCCATCAGTGGGAGGCCTACGTGAACTCGATCCCGGCCTCGGAGCTCAAGATCATCGACTCCATCCCCGGCTACGTCGCCGCCCGCGGCGGCTTCCCGATCGTCAAGGACGGGATGGTGCTGGGCGGCATCGGCATCTCCGGCGCCAACCAGGAGATCGACGGGGATGTCGCGGAGGCGGCGCTCCGGGCAATCGGGCTTTAGCTTGGCGCGACTTCGGGCAATTATGAGGGTATGGACGATACATACCTCAACACGCTCTGGGAGTTCGTACGCGGTGACCTCGCCGTGCCCGAGTTCGAGGCTTGGCTTTACAGCCACGACGATGTCGAAGCTGCTCTCGGCAGCACTTTGTATCTTGAAGTGATCTCGGCTGATTATCGAAGCTCTTACGAGATATTTGATGTTCGGGAGAAACTTCGATCCATCCTCCCGGCGCCTTTGGACTGTCTGTGTATAACCCTGCCGAACCTTGCCATCATACCGATGGGCGGCGACGGGCTGGATCGGCAATTCTTCGCGACAGTCCGCGAAGTCCAGCGATATGGCCGCGAGTTGTGGTGGCTCCAATTGGAGCGTTGCAGCGCGTGCGGCCAGAATTGGCTAGTGGCGCAAGAAGAGCGAATTTATGACGACTACATGCTCAAACGACTGAACGCGGATGAAGCCGGCAATATAGTCGATAAAGATAGATGGCCCGATGACTTCCGGACCTATGAAGCCGTTCTCGAAGTTGGAAAGCAGCTCAGCAATGCCTATCGCTTCGCCGATCCCATGTCGCCGACACTGATCCACACGATACAAGAGCTCAAACTCTCGAGGCCGAAGATCACGGAACAAGAGGTTGCGGAATTGCTCGGCATCACTCCGGAACACGTCGCAGCCTTGACTAAACGCATGACTAGCATCGGCTAGCCCTCGCTATGAATTAAGTCGCACAGGCATTCGCGTCGGCGAACGTCCGCAGATCCGGCGGCAGCTCGTCCAGCTTACCGGTCGCGGCGAGCTTCCCGGAGGCGCCGAAGGCCGGGGCAACGCTGAAATCGGTCACCGGGCCGCTGATCCTGACGGGTACGTCCAGCGAGAAGAAGCTGGTGGTCGAAGACTGGGTGCCGATCGTCATGTCGAGATAGTCCCGCCGCGCGTCGTAGAAACCGCCGCCGGTGATCGTGCCGTCCGAGGTCTTGATCCGTAATGGGGCGATCGTACCCTTGCCGTCAGCCAGGTTCAGGATGACGAGCAGGCAATCGAGCTTCCCGGAGCCGGTCCGGCCGAACAGCGACCTGACGTCGGTCGAGGCAAGGGAGACCAGCTGTCGGTCGATCGTACCGCCCGCCATCGCCAGCACGCCGAAGATGCGGTTGGCCTCGCGCGCCTCGGTGACGGTGGCGCCGGTCATAGCACCAGTGACACGGCTGGTGATCGGCCCGCCGATCGGCATCTTGCCCCAGCCCATCAGCTTCGACAGCCTGGCCGCGTCGACGCCGGTCAGCGATCCGTCGAAATCGACCGCCGCCTTGGCGCCCTGGTTGGCAATGGACATCCTGGAATGGGCCGAACCGCCCGCGACATCGAGCGCCAGCTGGTCGACCGACACCCGTCCAGGCGCCACGGTGACCTTGAGGTCGAATTTGTCGGCCTGGATGGTGCGATAGGCGACATGACCGGCGCTGATATGAACATCCAGCAGCGCTCCGGGCGCCGGATCGACGAGGAGCGAGACGCTGTCGGCCTGCTGTTTCGGATCGGGCGGCGGCGACAGCCTGTCGATGTCGAGCGTCCTGAAGGCGGCATCGATGGTGACCGCGTCCTGGCTGTGACGCTGGCCCTCCTGCAGCTTGAGGTCGGCCTTGACCGGCCCCTTGTCCAAGGTGCCGTCGCTGTTGGTGACCTGCCATAGCGTGTCGTCATGCTTGAACGTTCCGGCCAGGGTCATCGGGACGTCGATCTTGCCGGTCGCGCCAGCCAGCGCCAGCAGTTCTTGCGGCTTGGGTGCGTTCAGCACGATGCGCCCGTCGATGCCGTCGAAATTCAGCGGGTCGCGGGCATTGCCGTCCAGCGCCAGATTGATCGTGCCGCTGGTGAGCTTGATCGAGACCGGGAAGGTCTTGGTATGGGTGTGCAACCGGTCGAAGGCCGGCAGCCGGACGTCGGCATGCACGGCGATGCCGTTATAGCTGCCATTGCCGGTCACTGTGACCGGCTTGTCGATATCCACGGCAGACACGGCGAAATCGTCCAGCCGGGTGCGCAACGTATTGCCGCTGGACGTGCGGACATCGATCTCGACATTGTGAAAATGGGCGTCGAGCAGGGTCGGGAGCACCAGGCGCGCCTCAGGCTGCCCACCGATACGGGGCATGGGCGGCGAGAGCCTCCAGTTCGCTACATCGCCCGGCCCGTGTTCCAGCAGCACCAGCGCGCCGTCGAGCGACAGATGCCGGATGACCTGTGGCCCGAAGATCAGCGAGAGGGGCGAAACATCAGCGCTCAGGTGGGAGAGGGTGATCATGTCGGGCTGGCTGCCGCCCGGCATATTGGCGAGCCTCACGCCGCCGAGCTCGACCCTGACGGGATCGCCCCATTCCAGCCTGGCCGAGGCAATCGTCAGCTTCCGCCCAAGCCGCCCGGTAAGGTAGCCGGAGGCGGTTTTGGCGAGATCCATCCGGCTGAGCGCAACGGCGCCACCGATCAGCACCACAAGAAGCACGGCCATTACGATCAGCGAAATACGACGCAGCAACGGCCCCCGGCCTCCTCAATCATCGGCCCTCGAATTTAGCGGCAAAAACCCGATCAATCCAGCGAGCTTCGACGTATCATCCAGCGAGCTTCGGCGCGGAAAGTTCGCGAAAACCTTCAAATTTCCGTGTGTTCGCGGTGGCTCTGCGCACGGCGGCGTATATACTCACTGTTCAAGAAAACACGCGTAAACAGGGGAAGCGCCGCCATGATCAAGCTTGGAACCAGCATGCCCGAACACCTGATCGGAACCGATCCGGGTGCATTCAGGGAGTTCCTGCAGGGCGTCGAGGATCTCGGCTATCATTATGTCACCATCGGCGACCATATTCTGGGCGCGGACACGTCGATCCGGCCGGAATGGAAGCCCTATAACGGTTACCCGCCGCTCTACGACATTCACACCCCCTGGCATGAGCCGATGGTGCTGTTCGGCTATATGGCCGGCATCACCAAGAACCTCGAATTCTCGACGGGCATCCTGGTCGGGCCGCAGCGGCAATCGGCCTTGCTGGCGAAGCAGGCGGCGGAGGTCTCGCTGCTCAATGGCGGCCGCATCCGCCTCGTGCTCGCCGCCGGCTGGAACGATGTCGAATATGAAGGCCTGGGCGTAAGCTTCGAGAATCGCGGCAAGATCCTGGAAGAGCAGATGGTCGTGATGCGCGAGCTGTGGGAGAAACCGTCGGTCACCTTCCTCGGCAAGCATCACACGATGAACGGCGTCGGCATCAACCCGCTGCCGCCGGCCGGCCGCGTGCCGATCTGGCTGGGCGGCCAGTCCAAGGTGGCGCAGCGCCGCGTCGGCCAGCTGGCCGACGGCTGGTTCCCGTACTATCCGTATTTCGACGAGGCCGAGCTCTATCGCGACTGGGAGAACATCTCCCAGCACGCGGTCAAGGCCGGGCGCGACCCGAATTCGATCGGCCGGGAAGGGGCGATCTATTTCCAGGACCCGCGCATCCCGGCACCACCGACCGCGTCCCCGCAGCCGCAGACCCTGGATGACTGCGTCGAACGCGCTCATTGGTGGAAGAAATTCGGCGCGGAACGCTTCTGGGTGACAGCCCCCTGGGCCAACCTCGGCCCCGAGGAAACCGGCGTGCGCACCGTCGGCAAGAAATGGACCGGCGTCGAGCAGCGACTCAAGGCGCTGGAAGAGTTCAAGAACGCGGTCGGGAAGGATTATTAAGAGGTTTTATCCGCAGATTACGCAGATTTCGCAGATTAAATCCGATCCTTACCGCCTTCGGCGGCTGAAAGCCGATCAGAAATCTGCGTTAATCTGCGTAATCTGCGGATAAACTTTCTTAATTCGCTATCAGGCGTTCGCGGCGCTCCAGGCGTCGGGGTCGTCGATGAAGCGTTCGACTTGGTCGAGCGTTTCGGCGTCGAAATAGCTGCCCTTGCGGGCGACGTTCAGCACGTCGCGCCAGGTGGTCAGCGCGTGGAGCTTTACGCCGATCTCGGCGAGCGAGGTGACGCTCTGCGGGAAGATGCCGTAGTGGAAGATCACGAACGTGTCGGTCACCACGGCGCCGGCCTTGCGCAGCGCCTCGACGAATTTGATCTTGCTGCCGCCGTCGGTCGCCAGATCCTCCACCAGCAGGGTGCGGTCGCCCTCGTTCAGCACGCCCTCGATCTGAGCATTGCGGCCGAAGCCCTTGGGCTGCTTGCGGACATACTGCATCGGCAGGCCCAGCCGGTCGGACAGCCAGGCGGCGTAGGAGATGCCCGCGGTCTCACCGCCGGCGACGCCGTCCAGCGCCTCATAGCCGATGTCGCGGATCACCGTAGCGGCGGCGAAGTCGAGCAGGGCGGTGCGGGCGCGGGGGAAGGAGATCACCTTGCGGCAATCGACATAGGTCGGCGCCTTGCGGCCCGAGGTCCAGGTGAAGGGCTCGCGCGAATTGAACGAAACCGCCTTGATTTCCAGCAGGATACGGGCGCTTTGCTCGGCGATGGCTTCAGCGGTGGGGAGGCCGGAGGGAAGCTGCATTTCGGGGTCCTGCTTTAGGCTGCGATACGCCAGGCGACCTGCTCGCCGGCGCGGAAGGGACGGATTTCGCCGCCATCAGGCAGCGCGACCGCATCGGGCACGGTCATGGGCGACCGCTCCAAGGTGACGCGCTGCTCGTTGACGGGCAGGCCATAAAAGCGCGGTCCGTTGAGCGAGGCAAACGCTTCCAGCTTGTCGAGCGCGCCGGCCGCATCGAACACTTCGGCATAGAGCTCGATCGCGGTCGGTGCGTTGAAAATGCCGGCGCAGCCGCAGGCCTGCTCCTTGGCGCTGACGGCATGCGGGGCGCTGTCGGTGCCCAGGAAGAAATGCGGATCGCCGGAGGTCGCGGCCTCGACCAGCGCCACGCGGTGCTTCTCGCGCTTCACCACCGGCAGGCAGTAGTGATGCGGGCGGATGCCGCCCTGGAACATGGCGTTGCGGTTCAGCAGCAGGTGGTGCGGGGTGATGGTGCAGCCGATATTGGCGCCGCTCCCACGCACGAACTCCACCGCCCGCTCGGTCGTCGCATGTTCGAAGACCACGCGCAGGGTCGGCAGGCGATTCACCAGCGGAACCAGTATCTTATCGATGAACACCGCCTCGCGGTCGAAGATGTCGACGGCGTGGTCGGTGACTTCGCCATGGACCAGCAGCGGCATGCCGATCTCGGCCATCCGCTCCAGCACCGCATCGATATTGCGGATGTCGGTGACGCCGGCGGCCGAATTGGTGGTGGCGTGGGCCGGGTACAGCTTGGCCGCAACGAAGGCGCCGCCGCGGAAACCGGCAGCCAGATCATCGGCATCGCTGCCGTTGGTGAGATAGGCGGTCATCAGCGGGGTGAAGCTCAGCCCCGCGGGCAGGGCGGCCAGGATACGGTCGCGATAGGCATTGGCGGCGGCAGCCGTGGTCACCGGCGGCGTCAGGTTGGGCATGACGATGGCGCGGGCGAATTGCTGCGCGGTGTAGGGCAGCACGGATTTCAGCGCCGCGCCGTCGCGCAGGTGCAGATGCCAATCATCCGGCCGCCGGATGGTCAGAGTGTCAGGCATGTTGGTTTCCGATCATTCGATATGCCGCCGCACTGAAGGCCAGGGTCGCCATCCACCAGCTCTGCCAGATGCCGAAAGCGAGTCCCGCAATCACCAGGCCCGCCGCATAGCCCGGCAGGGTAAATCTGGCAACGGCGGCGGGCCATTGCCCCACGGCCTTCAGCGTCAGCAGCAAAATCCCAGCCACGATAATGGTCCCGACGGCTCCGATCTCAAGCCAGACCTGCAGGTAAGCGTCGTGCGGATGCAGCGGAATGATCGACTGCCCGGGCGGCAGGAACTGCGAAACCTCGTTGCCGTTGGGCACATAGCGCGACGCGTTGAATCCCCAGCCGAACAGCGGCCGCTCCAGGGTGCGCTGCGCCGCGAAATGCCAGATCTCCACCCGGTGCTGTCCGGAATGCTTGATCCAATGCGCGGTCGTGCCGCCGTGATCGTAAGCGAGAATTGAGAGCGGCAGGATGACGGCAAAGGCCAGTATCGTCGCCGCCACCAGAAAGCGGCGCACCCAAACGGTCGAGGCGAAGCAGGCGGCGAATATCACCAGCGACAAAGCCATGCCCAGCGTTGCCGATGAAGCGGTGAGCTTGACCGACGCGACGGTGAAGACCAGCGCCAGCAGGAAGCCGAGCCATGGCCGGCCCAGGCGTGTCAAAGCCAGGCAAGCGGGCCATATCAGCAAGGGCAGGGCATCGGCCGAGCGCTTGGATTCGATCAGATCGGCCAGCTTGGCGCTGTTCCCGATCACCGCGCGATAGAGCGGGAAGCCGAATACGGTTTCGATCGCGAGCAAGAGCAGGCCAGCCACCGTGCCGCCGACCAGGACCCAGGACAGGCGGCGGCCTTGCTCCGGGCTCAACCTTTCGGCCAGCCCCAGCAGGGAGAGCAGGGAGACGGCAACCAGCACAACATCGACCAGTTTACGCAGGCCGCCGGACGGGTTGAGGCCCCAGATCAACGACAGCGCGCACCACGCGAAGAACACCGAGAAGAATGCCGCTGCGCGCGCGGGAAGGGGTGGCCAGGAGCCGTTCTGAATGCGCTCGGCGCCGACGGCGAGCACCGCAGCGGCGACCATCAGCGGTGTCATGCCGAGCGGCGCCAGAGACAATACCGGCGGAGCAAGGGCAAACGCGGCGGTCAGGATCCATAGCGCCGCGGGCGACACGCCTTTACTCATCTTCGAGCGTGGCCTTGAGATAGGACAGGATCGGATAGAGCCCGGCCATCAGCGCGATCAGGAAGCCCCAGCGGCCCTCTTTATAGCCCTTCCGCCGCCAATAGCATTTGTAAAAACGCCCGAATATCCGGCTGATATTCTTACCGAATGTCTCATCGACCCCCGTCGTCTTCCACTGCTCCCGCAGGTCGCGGGCGCGGAGCGTGGAATAGCGGTCGAGCCGGGCTATCATCTCGGAGATATTGCGGTCGACATAGTGCTTGAGGGGGGATTTCAGCCTGTCGCCGGCCTGGCCGGTCAGCACCAGCTTGGGATGCACGCGCTGCGACCCCCAGGTCTTGGTGCCCTTGCGGAACAGCCCGACATAGGCGCCCTTGCCGAAGGCCGCGCCCCAGCCGTAACGCACCAGATGGTCGCCGATGAAATTGTCGACCGGGATCAGGTGGCGGCTGGCGTGGGAATTGCCCGCGATCAGAACGATCTCGGCGGCCAGGTCGCCGGTCACGCGCTCGTCGGCATCGACCTCGAAAATCCAGGGGCCCTTGGCGGCATCGATGCCGGCATGGCGGCGCTCGCCCTCGCGCTCCCAGGCACCCTCGACGATACGGGCGCCGAACGCCTCGGCGATGGCCTTGGAACGGTCGGTCGAACGGTCGAGCACGACGACGATCTCATCGGCGAAGCCCAGCCCGCCGAGGCAGTCCGCCAACTGGCCTTCCTCATTGCGGACGCACATCACCGCGCTGATCATGCGGCGTGTTCCACCGCATAGAGCGCCTGCGCCGCCCGCACCACCTCATCCACCGACAGCTTCTCCATCTCGGCCAGGGCCAGATAGTCGTCGATCTTGCACATATCGACTGCGCGATTGGGATCGTCGTCGGCGATCAGATAGGTCGCGGCATGGCCCCAGGGGCGATAGCGGGCGGGCAGGCCGGGCCCGAACAGCGCCAGGGTCGGGGCGCCGGCCGCGGCGGCCAGGTGGGTGAGGCCTGAATCGTTGCCGACGTAAAGATCGGCGCGCGCCAGCCAGGCAGCGGCAAGAAGGGGGCCGGTCTGGCCGACCAGATCGATGACGCGGTCGGCGGGCAGGGCGGCTACGACAGGATCGGCTTGCGGACGCTCGTTCGCCCCGCCCAGCACGACCAGCCTGCCGCCGGCCATGACGCCGTCGGGGGCCAGCAGGCGGTTGGCCAGCGCGGCATAGCGATCGCTCGGCCACCGCTTGCCGAAGCCGTGCGCGCCGGGCGCCAGCGCCAGCAACGGCACCTGGCGCGGCACAGCGGCGGCGACCTGCTCCAGCGAGGCGCTGTCGAGCCAGAGGCGGGGAGAGGCGTCCTTCGGATCGGCCATGATCAGCGACGCCAGCCCCTCGACCATGTGCTGGCGCGGTTTCAGGCCGGTGAACACCTTGCGCGAGCGGCTGCGCACCAGGCGGCTGACCGCGCTGTTGCGCAGATCGACGACCAGGTCCCAGCGCGTGGAGACGGTTTGCCACCACAGGTTCAGCCAGTGGCGGTGATAGGGCCGCTTGACCATCTCGATCAGGCGAACCACCTGGGGAATCTCGTTGAACAGAGGCGCCGGCAGCGGGCCGCAGGCAACGGTGATCTGCGCGCCCGGATAACGGTCGATCAGCACGCCCAGAATGCCGGTCGACAGAACCGCATCGCCCAGCCGGTTGGCGGTGATGAATAGGATATTCACTTAATCGACGCTTCTGGTCCGGAATGCTTTCGGCGCTGAGCCAACGGGCGATTATAGAAAATGCCGTGCTTCGGTTATAGACAAGCCGACTTCCCGGCGCAAAGCGGCGCGGCGGACAGAGGACCCGATGATGACAGGACAAGACACGGATCTCGACGGTTTCGTGCGGCTGCCCAACCGGGGTTTCCTGCGCCTTTCCGGCGAAGACCGGCTGAAATTCCTGCAGGGGCTCGTGTCGAACGACGTCAATGCCGTGGCGCCGGGCCATGCCGCCTATAGCTGCCTGCTGACGCCGCAAGGCAAGTTCCTGCACGACTTTTTCTTGATCGCCGATGGCGACTCGCTTCTGATCGAATGCGAGGCCGACCGGCGCGCCGACCTGGCCCAGCGGCTGAAGATGTATCGGCTGCGATCGAAGATCGAGATCGCCGACGCGGATTACGACGTGTTCGCCGCCTTCGGCGCGGCGCCGCTGACCACCGACGCGATTGTCTATCCCGATCCGCGCGCGCCAGAGCTCGGCAAACGCGTGCTGCTGCCCACCGGCGGCAGACCCGGGCCGGAAATCCCGTTCGACAGCTACGACCGTCTGCGCATCGCCAATGCCGTGCCCGACGGCAGCCGCGATATGGAGGTCGGCAAGGCGATCCTGCTGGAGAACAATATCGATCTCCTGAACGGCATCGCCTGGGACAAGGGCTGCTATACCGGCCAGGAGCTGACCGCCCGCACGCGCTATCGCGGGCTGATCAAGAAGCGGCTGACCCCGGTACGCGTCTCCGGCGCGATACCGCCCGCCGGCACGCCGTTGACCGAAGCCGGCAGTGAAGTCGGCGAGATGCGCGGCGCCAACGGCGATCTGGGGCTGGCGCTGCTGCGGCTGGAGCGGCTGCGCAAGCCGGAAGCGATCGCCATCGACGGCGCGGTGCTGACGCCGGAGCCGCCGCCGGCTCTGGCGGCGCTGATCGCCCAGCCGCAGGCGTGAGCTTGCCGTCCGTTCTCGTCTATCGCGACACGGTCGGCGTCCGCTCCGAATCCTTCATTCAGCGGCAATACAAAGCCTTCCAGGAACTGACACCCTTCTATGTCGGCACCAAGCGCGGGCCGCTGGCGCCCAAGGACGCGCTGATCCTGGCCGCGCCCGGCCCGCTCGGCGCCTGTGGCCGCGCCATGTTCCGCCAGTTCGGCCGCATTCCCGCCAGCCTGGACCGCGCCATCGCCGCGCACAGGCCCGCCCTGATCCATGCCCAGTTCGGCCTTGGCGGCGCGCTGGCCCTGCCGATCGCCGAAAAGACCGGCCTGCCGCTGGTCGTCACCTTCCATGGCGGCGATGCGACCAAGGACAAGCATTTCGGCCGGCGCGCCATCGTGCCGACGATCTTCCAGCGGCGCCGGGAGAAGATGGTCGAGACCGCGCACACGATCCTGTGCGTCTCGCACTTCGTCCGCGACGCGCTGATCGCGCGCGGGTTTCCGAAGGAAAAGCTCGCCACCCATTATTTGGGCATCGAGATACCGGACAATACCGTTCTTCCCCCGGCGGGCCTCGGCAACACCGTGCTGTTCGTCGGTCGGCTGGTGGAAAAGAAGGGGGCCGATACGCTGATCGACGCGATGGCACGCTTACGCGAAACCGCGCCCGGCCTCGAGCTTTCGGTCATCGGCGACGGACCGGTGCGCGGCGACCTCGAAAAGCGGGCCAGGGCCGCCGGCATCAAGGCGCAGTTCCAGGGCTGGCAGGACGAGAAGAAGGTCCGCGCCGCCATGCGCCGGGCGCTGCTTCTCGCCGTGCCCAGCCGGGCGGCGGAAGGCGGCGATTCCGAGGGGCTGCCGACCGTGATCATGGAGGCGATGGCGATCGGGGTTCCCGTCGTCGCCACGCGCCACGCCGGCATCCCGGAAATCGTCTCCGACCGGGTCACCGGCCTGCTGGTTCCCGAAGCGGATCCGCATGCGCTCGCCCAGGCCATCCTGGCGGTCAAGACCGAGCCCGATCTGGCCAATCGGCTCCGCGGCGAAGCCTATGCCGATGTCCGTGCCCGCTTCGATGCCGAACGCCAGTCGGCCCTGCTGGAGCGGATGCTGCTGGACATCGTGGCCGCTACTGGTTCGCGCTAACCGACAGGCCCAGCGTATCGATCAGCTTTTTCGGTCCCTGGGCGGCGACGCCCTTCATGTCCTTGAGCGGCACCGGCGCCGGCGGGGCCAGGGTGATCGTCATGTTCCGGGGCGCCTTGGCGAAATCCTGAAGCGCCTTCACCGATCCGGCGAGCTTCGGATCGGTAGCGACCGGACCGAAGGCCTTCAGGACGTTCATGACGTAAGCCATCCGCATCTGCTGAAGCTGGTCCGGGGTCTGCTTGCCGCCGGCGGCCAGGAGACGATCGATCAAGGTGGCGTCGCGATAGCGCAGCGTGGCCTTGCTGAAGGCGACCTCGCCGGCCTCGCCGGTCTTTGCCGGACCGATATTGACCAGATCGGCATAGAGCTGGATCGACCCCAGCTCGGCGATGTCGAATGAGACATCGTGCAGCGAGGCCGATCGCCTGTCCGGGTCCCACTGAAATGCCATGGTCAGGCTGGTCGTCAAACTCCGCAGGCCGTACCGCTCGAGGAGCGCCTTCTGGGGCGAGCTCCTCGCGGCGGCGACATCGATCCTGGAGCCGGTGACCGCGATCCCGAAGGATTTGAGGAAGCTGCGGTCGAACGACAGGTCCGACAGGGCGATCTTGTCCGTCCTGGACGGCACGCCGACGATCGGATTCTCCGCAGTCCCATACAACTCCATCGGGCCGACGCTGACGCCGTCGAGGATCGCCATCGACAGAGGGTCGCCGTTCACGAGCCGCATCGCCATGTCGCGCAGGGTGAGATTGCCCATCGTGGCACGGTCGATGCTGGACTTGCCGCTCCCGCTTTCGTCGGCCGCCAGTTCCTCGACCGTGCTCGCCCCGCCATTGCCGCGGTCGAGCGCCCCGGCGTGAAACTTGCGCATCGACAGGCGCTCGGCGGAGTCCTTCCCTGTATCGGCCGCTTTCGAGGAGACAGTCATCTCCAGCCCGGCAATGTCGAGGCTGTCATAGCCGAAGCTCAGAAGCATGGCCGATCCGCCCCGCAGGATGGGCGGAAGGGAATCGATGATCTTCTGCCCCAATGCGTCCTTTTCCGCAGGGGAGAGAGGGGCGGCATCCACGCTCTGGCCGGCATCGGGAGCACCCTGTACCTGCATCCGGCGGAAATTCTGATAGGCTTGCACCCGGTCAGCCGCCTGCGAAAAGGCCTCCAGTGCCTGGACGAGATTATCCAGCGGCGGCACGGCGGGACGATGAAGCGGCCAGGGATAAATCCGCAGGCCGGCCAGTGACATAGAAGCCGTGGTGGCTGACGACTTCGCTCCGGCCAGCTTCAGGCCCGTCAGCACGATACGATCGGCGACCGGCACCGCCCAATCCGGCCGCAGCGCATCGGGCTTCTCCCGTGCGGCATTCCATCGATCGCCGAAATCCTGTGCCGGGTTCTCGACCACGATCCTGTCGACGGTGAGGCGCACGCCGTCCGGGAGCTGGAACAGCAGGTCGGTCACCGTCGCGGTGCGGCTGGACACCGCGTAGCGGGCCTCACCGTAATGCGCCGTGACGCCCTTCGGCAGCGCTGCGACGGTTCGGTCGATGGCCGCGCGGAACTGCTGATCGGGAAGAATGAAAAGCGCGTAGTAAGCGCCCGCGCCGGCCATGACGAGCACGGCCGCGACTGCGATCAAGGTCCTGCGCATGATTCCGCCTTCTGGTCGGTCCGGTTATCGGTCCGATATAGCACGCCGCCGGCTGGGCGACAGGGCGATTTAAGGGCTCTGCTGGTTCGCGGTGATCGACAGGCCCAGCGTGTCGATCAAAGCCTGCGGCCCCTGCGCCGCGACCTCTTTCAGCGTGATCAGCGGGACTGGAGCAGGGGGCGTCAGCGCGATCGTGAGATTGCGCGGCATCTTGGCGAAATCGGTGATCGCCTTCACCGAATCCGCAAGCTTGGGGTCCGACGCGAGCGGCCCGAGGGTGGCGAGCAGATTGGCGGCGTAGGCTTCGCGCAATTGCCGCATCTCCTGGGGCTTCACCCTCTCGTCCGCGTCGGCCCTCAGCAGCCGGTTGATCAGCGTGGCATCCTGGTAACGCAGCGTCGCCCTGGCCAGGCCCGGCATCCCGGCCAGCCCGGCCGCCGGGTCGACATTCACCAGGTCCGCGTTGAACTGAACCGAGCCCAGCTCGGCGACGCTGAAGGCCACGTCATGAAGCGATGCCGTTTTCTTGTCGGCGTCCCACCGGTAATCGAGGCCGAGATTGGCGGTAATCGTCTTCAGGTGGAATTTGCGCAGGCTTTCCCGTGCCGCCGGATCCAGGTCGGCGACATTCTGCTTGAAGCCGCTGATCGTAAAGCCGAACGATTTCAGGAAACTGTGATCGAACGCCATTCCGGACAAGGCAATCTTGTCGAGGCGGGCGGTTCCCCCGGCGGGAATGGTGACGCCGATCCCGTTGAATTCGATCGCGCCGAAGCTCGCGCCATCCAGCATCGCCATCGACAGGGGATCGCCGTTCAGCAGCCGCATCGCCGTATCGCGCATCTTCATGTCGCCGATCGCGGCGCGGTCGACGCTGATCTTGCCGGCCGGGCCCAGATCCTCGGACAGGCTTTCGACCGTGTTCGCACCGCCGACCGCCCGGTCGAGCGCGCCGGCGTGGAATTTCGCCATCGCGACATGGATGTTGCCGAAGGGCGTGCCGGTCCCCTCGGGCACAGTGACGGTGGCGTCCAAACCGGCCCCGTCGAAGCTGTCATAGCCCATGGCCAGGAAGAGCGCGGCTTCGAGGCGCAGAACCGGAAGCAGCGCATCGAGGGACTGTTTCTGCAGCGCCGCGATATCCACCGGCGAGGGGCCGATATCCGGCGCGGTCTGCGCGGTGTCGCCATCCTCCGCCGTCTGCGGCTTCTGCGCCTGTTCCAGCATCTGCTTCTGCTGTGCGGCAATCTTCTGCTGCGCCGCCATGGACGCGGCGAGTACCTGGCCGACATCCTTCAACGCGGGCATGCCCGGGCGCAGCAATGCCCAGGGATAAACCCGCGCCTTGGCCAAGGAGGCGCTGGCCAGCCTTCCGGTCGTTCCGCCGCCATTCATCGTGATCCCGTCGACCGCGATACGGTCGGCCACCGGCAGCGCCTGGTCTGGCTTGAGAGCGGCCGGATCAGCCTCGGCGCGGGCCCAGCTGTCGGCAAAGTCCAGGGCGGGACGATCGATAACGATCTTTGCGATCGTTTCGTTGAGGGCCGCGGGTCCCGGCCCTTTGATCGACAGGTCGGTCACGGTCGCGACATGAGACAGGAGCGAGTAATGGGCGCTGCCGTAATGGCCGCTATAGCCCTGCGGCAGCTCTGCCAGCGCCTGGTCCAGGCCGGCACGGAACTGATTGTCGGGCAGCATGAAAAGCCCGTAATAGGCGCCGCCGGCCAGCAGCACCACGGCCCCAGCCGCAATCGCGATTTTCCGCATCATCTCTCCCTCGGTCCACAGGGCTCGGCCAACGATACCACCGAGCTATTGCGGAAACATGCGATTTCAATCCGGTGGCGTTCGCCTCCGGCTGGGCATAGACTTTCGGCAAGGACGCGGACGGCGTCATGCAATGGGAGGAAACGGCGATGGCGCACGAGGCTGATCTCGTCATCCGGGGCGGGCTGATCGCCGACGGGGCCGGCGGGGAACCGTTCGTGGGCGATGTCGCCGTCTCTGGCGGGAAGATCGCGGCCGTGGGGGCCGGTCTTGCGATCCGCGGCCGCGAGGAGATCGATGCCGCCGGCCGGGTCGTGACGCCGGGCTTCGTCGATATCCACACCCATTATGACGGGCAGGTGACCTGGGAACACCGCCTGCGCCCGACCTCGGGCCATGGCGTGACCACCACGGTCATGGCAATTGCGGCATCGGTTTCGCACCGTGCAAGCCGCAGGACCGGCAACGGCTGATCCGGCTGATGGAGGGAGTCGAGGACCTGCCCGAGCCCGTGCTGGCCGCCGGACTGCCCTGGAACTGGACCAGCTTCCCCGAATATCTCGACAGCCTCTCGGCGCGCCAATACGACATCGATTTCGCCGCCCAGCTGCCGCACTCGGCACTACGCGTCTTCGCGATGGGTGAGCGCGGTGTGGACCGCGAGGCGGCGACGCCGGAAGACATCGCTCTTATGGCGAAACTGGCGGGCGAGGCGGTCGAGGCCGGGGCGCTCGGCTTTTCGACCTCACGCACGATCAACCATCGCGCCAGCGACGGCCGGCATGTGCCGACCTTGACCGCCGCGGAGGAGGAGCTGACCGGCATCGCCATGGGCCTCACCCGGGCAGGGAAGGGCGTGCTGCAGCTGGTGTCGGACTTCGAGGACCTGCCGACCGAGCTGCCGATGCTGCGGCGGATCGTCGAGGCTTCGGGCCGGCCGCTGTCGATTGCGGTCGGGCAATGGCATCACGCGCCGGACCGTTGGCGCACCATCCTCGACTGGGTGGCCGATGTGAACCGCGATGGGCTGAAAGTCGCCGCCCAGGTGCCGGGCCGGCCGATCGGCCTGCTGCTCGGCTTCGAGCTCAGCATGAGCCCGTTCATGTACTGCCCCAGCTACAAGGCCCTGGCCCACCTGTCGATTCCGGAGCGCCTCGCGGCGCTGCGCAATTCGGAGCTGAGGGCAAGGATCATCGCCGAGGCCGGAGAACCGACCGATTTCCCGGCCGCGCCGCTGGTCAACAACTTCGACAATATCTTCGCCATGGGCAATCCGCCGAACTACGAACCCAATCCCGAAGCCATGGTGGGCGCACGGGCGCGGGCGATGGGTATTCCGCCGCGCGAACTCGCCTATGACCTGATGCTGGAGGATGGGGGCAGGGCGGTGCTGATCCAGTTCGTCATGAACTATGTCGAGCGCAACCTGGACGTGACCCTGAAGATGCTGAACGACCAGCACACCGTGCTGGGCCTCAGCGATGGTGGCGCACATCTGGGCTATCTGTGCGACGCCAGCCTGCCGACTTTCATGTTGACCCACTGGGTGCGCGACCGCGCGCAGGGCGGCAAGCTGACCCTGGGCGAGGCGGTGAAGGCGCTGACCGTCGACACTGCCCGCGTCGTGGGCCTGCTCGACCGGGGCCGGATCGCGCCGGGCTACAAGGCCGATCTCAATATCATCGATTGGGACAGGCTGACCCTGAAGCCGCCGACCGTGGCCTACGATCTGCCGAGCGGCGGGCGGCGGCTGACGCAGGACGCGGCCGGTTATGTCGCGACCATTGTGAACGGCGCCGTTGTCTATCGCGACGGCCAGCCGACCGGACGGCTTCCCGGCCGGCTGGTGCGCGGGCAGCAGGCAGCGCCCGCCGCTTAGCGGGCGAAGGCCGGGCGCCAGCGGCGCCAGGCGAGGTAAAGCGGCAGGGTCAGCGCCAGGTTGATCGCCACGCGGAAGGCCGTCCAGCGCCCGGCGCTGGCGCCGAGACTGATCTCGCCGTGCTGTCCCGGCGCAAGCGGGACAGCCACATGCAGATAGTTGAGGCTGGCGATCACGCCGATGGCGACCAGACCGATCAGCGGCCAGAGTGGGCGCATATGCTGGCGGATAGCCACCACCGCCACGACCAGCCCAAGCAGCAAGGGCACGGCATAGACGTGGATGAAGTTCACCGCCGCCGCCAGGGAGACGAGCCAGCCGGGCGCCACACCGCCCGGTTGCGGGCCGAACGCCTTGACGATCCCGATCACCAGAAGAATGCTGAGCAGATCGATCGCGGCCAGCAGCAGCGGCGGGCCGAGCAGGAAGACGGCCCAGGGGGCACGCGCGGCCCACGCCTTGAGCTCAGGCCGGTCGATCATCGCCTGGGCAAGATCGTCGGGTCGGCCGACGCGCTCCAGCGCGCTTTTCCGCGGCTCGGGATGGCCGGCGGTCTCCGCCTCGATTTCCAGATCGCTAATGTGATCGGACAGTTCGGCCATATAGCGCCGCACATGGCGCGGTGAGACGCCCGCGGTCAGCAGCCGATCGCGCAGGCGCTCAAACGGAAAAACCATGATCGGCTCCCTTGACGACAGTGGAAATCGCAGTGGTGATCCGTGCCCAATCCGCCTTGACGGCGGCGAAGCGCTGGGCGCCGGCCTCCGTCGCCCGGTAGTAGACCCGGCTGCGGCCGTTGACCGTCTTGCGGCGTGACGTCAGCGCCCCGTCGCGCTCCAAAGCATGCAGAACCGGATAGATCACGCCTTCGCCCAGAACGATGGCCGCCCCGGTACGATCCTGCACCGCCTGCACCAGCTCATAGCCGTACATCTCATTGGCCTGGAGCAGGCTCAGCAGCAGCAGCTCCGGCACCCCGCTCATGAAGCTCGGGTTGGTCTCGCGTGACGGCATACGGCCTCCATACCTTGAAGTTCGAGGTATATATACCTTGCCATTCTAGGTATGGAAAGCGGATTCCGCAGGATGCCCGGGAGAACCCCGTGTCACACCGCAGATACGTCGATAGGTGGGACGTTCCCGATGATACGCAGCCTTTGTTTCGTCCACGTCATGCTCGCTCTCGCGATGATCGGGGTCGGGGACATGGCCGGCGCGGCCCTGGACGGCGATGCGCGGGACCCGGCCTGGACCGACCAGTTCCGGTTGGCGGCCCTGGCATTCGGAACGCTGACCGCCGCCAGCCTGACCACCGCCTTTATCCTGACAAAGGCCGGCTTCCGCCGGTTCGCCGGCCGCCACTGAGGCGGATCGTTCAGGCTTCTGCGGCCAGTGCCCGCATGACCGCCGGCCTCTCGGCCATCCGATTATGGTGGTCGACGATGCGCGGCACCAGCTTAGGATCCACACCGTCTTCCTCCATCCAGCCGGCGACAGTGAAGAGGTAGGGGTCGCAGATCGTATAGGTCTCGCCCATCACCCACGGGCCTTTGAACATCCTGCTTTCGATCAGCTCGAAGCAGGCGCCGACTGCGCGGGGCGCGGCACGGCGCATGTCGGCGAAGGAGGATTCTTCGTCTGCCCAGCGATAGCCGCGATATTTGTGGGCATGGGCGACATGCAGCGTGGCGCACAGATAGGCGTTGAAGGCTTGCACCTCGGCAAAAGCGAAGGGATCGTCGAGCGGCGCCAGCCGCGCCGCCGGATGGGTCTGCGCGATGAAAGCCAGAATCGCCGGCGTCTCCGTCAGCACGCCGCGCTCGGTCTCGAGCGACGGCACACGCCCCTTGGGGTTGATGGCCGTGTACGCGGCCTCACGCTGCTGGTTGGCGGCCAGATTCAGGCGAACGGCTTCGTAGTCCGCTCGGGCCTCTTCAAGCGCGATATGGGAGGCGAGCGCGCAGCTTTTCGGTGCGTAGTAGAATTTCAGCATGCATTAACTGTTGGATTGTAACGGAAGAATACGCAAGCGCATGCGATCGATATCGACCGTCAGCAATGCGCCGCGCAGCAGATCCACTTCCATCTGCTTCAGAGCATCGATCACTAAAGCTCCGAGTACATCCGGATCGAGCTTATCAGAACGAATCTGAACGACGCTTGGCTTCTCGCCACCCGTTGCGGCCAATATAGCGCCGAAATCCAGGTCGTGCGTCAGGACCACGTAGTCATGGGTTAGGGCATAGGCCATTATTTCAAAATCGGGTGCATTGACGGGGCCAAGCGCGGACCAGTGCGCTGCGTCGAACCCTCCACCCGAAAGCGCTTCAACCCAGCGCGGCGAGAGGTTCATATCGACGAGCAGCTTCATGCCGTCGCCAGAACGACCTCACGTTCCTCGGCACGCCAAGCTGCATACCGAAGGGCCTGCATAATGTCTTCCCGCTCAAGGTAGGGATAATCGGCCAGGATTTCGTCAATGCTGACTCCGGCGCCGATCTGGCCGAGGAGCATAGCAACGGTTACGCGCATACCCCGAATGCAGGCCTTTCCGCCCATCATCCCTGGCTGCTGGGTAATTCGATCGAACTGTTCCACACGGCCTCCTAGCTCAATGCATGTGGGCGTAGGCGAACGATTTGACCACCATTTACCGCCCCAGCCAAGCCTTGGCGAAATCGCCGAGCTCGTTGCGGTTCAGGTCCGAGATGGCCCAGTAGTCCTGGCCGTTGTCCGACCAGCGGACGACATTATAGCCGCTGGGCGTGGCATGCGCGGCGGGGAGGCTGTCGGGATGGCCGCCGCCATGGCGGGTATGGGTGACGAACAGGTCGATCATGTGCAGCTTGCGGCGATAGACGATCACCGCGGCCTCCTGCCCGTCGATATAGTCCAGCCGGCCGCCGACGAGGTCGAAGCCCTGGTCGGACAATTCCTTCACCGCGGGGGCAAAATCGATCTTGCCGTCGAACCAGGGTTTCACCTGGTGCTGGTCGCTGACCTGCACATCGGTCAGGTGCCCGGGCTGCAGCGCCCGCACATGGGCGGTCACGATGCCGGCGGCCAGCATATCGTCGGCACTGTGCGTGTCGATCATGATCGCGAGGCTCGCCGCCAGCGCTGCGCCCACGGCGAAGCCGGCGCCGGCGGGCCCCAGCCAACGGCGATGGAACGGCACGACATTCGAAGGCTTCGATGGTTCCGCTGCATCGATGGGCAGGGCTTTTGCCAGGGCCGCACGCAGCTCCGCCGGCGCGGTATAGCGGGTAGCCTGGGCGCGGATGGCCGCGCTCAGTGCCTTGAGGCTGGCATAGTCGGCCGAGCAGCGCGGGCACGCCGCCATGTGCGCATCGAAGCGCAGCTGGGTCATGGCATCCAGTTCGCCATCCAGCGACGCCTGCATCAGCTGCTTCGCCTCGGCGTGGTCGATCGTCTGTGTCATTGCGCATTCTCCCGGACCAGCGCCCGCTGCAACAGCAGCCGCGCCCGCGACAGGCGGGACATGACCGTGCCGAGCGGCACCCCGGTCACCGCCGCGATTTCCTTGTAGGACAGTTCCTCCAGCTCCCTCAGCACCAGGCATTCGCGGAATTCCGGCGGCAGATCGGCAATCAGCCGGTCGAGCTGCTGACGGTTGCTGGCCCGGATCAGCGCCGCCTCGGGATCGTCGCCCTGGTCTGCGATATTCTCGAGCGGGTCGCCGTCGTCGGCCGGCGGCGGCGCGATCTGCGACGGCCGGTTGGCCCGCATCCAGTCGATCGCGGTGTTGCGCACGATGGCCAGCAGCCATGACTTCGCGCTGCCGCCGCCCCGGAACGAGCCGAAAAAGCGCAGCGCGCGCAGCATCGCCTCCTGCACGACGTCGGAAGCGTCGGCCGGATCGCGGGTCAGCCATCGCGCCAGATTATAGGCGGCGTCGAAATGGGGCATGGCCATTTCCGCAAAGCGCGCCGTGTCGGTGTCAGGTCCCAATTCCCGAGGGCTCCCAGTGCTTCATCCAGGACCATACCGGCATCGCCACGATTTTATTCCCGAGCAAATTTCCGGGAATTTTCTGCAGGCCTTTTCCGGTCCAGCCCGACAGATACCACCGTTGGGAGAGTTTGACATGGATACCAATATCGGACGCCGCGGCGTCCTTGCCTGCATGGCGCTGGGCGGGGCCGGCATCGTCTGGACCGTCACCGGCGGCGTGCCCCGCCTGTTGGGCAGCGCCGAGGCGGCGACGAGCGACCGGCTGCATTTCGTGCAGATCAGCGACAGCCATATCGGCTTCGACAAGGACCCGAACCATGACGCCACCGCCACCTTCCAGGCGGCGGTCGATCAGATCAAGACACTGAAGAAGCGCCCGGCTTTCCTGCTGCATACCGGCGACATCACGCATCTGTCCAAGGCCGAGCAGTTCGACACGGCCGTTCAAGTGGCAAGCAGCGCCAGCCTGCCCGTGCACTACATCCCGGGCGAGCATGACTGGGGCGGCGATGACGGCGCGCTCTACCTGGAGCGCTTCGGCAAGGGCACGAAAGGGCAGGGCTGGTACGCGTTCGATCAGGAGGGTGTGCATTTCGTCGCCCTGAACAATGTCGCGGCCTTCAAGGCGGGCGGCTTCGGCTCGCTGGGCGCGGACCAGATCGCCTGGCTGAAGGACGATCTGGCCGGCAAGGCAGCGTCGACGCCCATCGTGGTGATGGCCCACATGCCGCTGTGGAATATCGACGATGCCTGGGGGTGGAAGACGGAAGACAGCGACAGGGCGCTGGCGCTGCTGCGGCGCTTCGGTTCGGTGACTGTGCTGAACGGCCATATCCATCAGGTGATGCAGAAGGTCGAAGGTCATGTCGCCTTCCACACCAATGCCTCCACCGCCTTTCCGCAGCCGGCGCCAGGTACCGCGCCATCGCCTGGGCCGATGAAGACCGTGGCCGCGGATCGCCTGCGGTCCATGCTGGGCATCACCGAACTGGTGGTGAAGCGCGGGCAGGGCCCGGTGGCGCTGACCAACCACACGCTGGCGGAGGTCTGAGATGCGGAGGCTTCTGCTCGCCCTGGCCCTGCTGGCCGCCCCGCCGGCATTCGCCGATGAACCGACGACGGTGATCATCGACAATTTCGCCTTCAAGCCGAACGTCATCTCCGTAAAGCCCGGCACGCATATCATCTTCAAGAACCAGGACGACCTGCCGCACAGCGTGGTCATCCCGGACATGAAGGTGAAATCGCCGCTGATGGATACCGACGGCACCTATGACGCCGATTTCGAAAAACCCGGCGAATACAAATACTTCTGTGGCATCCATCCGATGATGACGGGGAAGGTCATCGTCGCCGAGTAATGCGCCTCAATCGACGGCGGGCTTCCAGTTCCTCAGGAAGTCCCGCCCGTCGAGCGTGCGGATGGCGCGGCCGGTCTCATGCAGATAGGTCGTGCTGTAGACGACATGACCGCTATAGACCTGCGGATCGACGGTGCAGAGCGCGAGCGCCGCCTCGGCCATGCCCTCGACCGGTTCCTCGACCCAGTCGGGCAGGGTGCGATAGCGCTCCAGCCCCGAGGCTGCCGCGCCGGGCGTCCAGACCACGGAGAAAGGCGCCAGCGCATTAACCGCGACGTTGGATGCCGACAGCTCCGCCGCCAGGCCCGAAGTCAGGCGGTTCAGCGCCGACTTGGCCGCGCCATAGAGGATCATGCCGCCATCGGTATAGAGCTTGGAGAAGGGCGGTCCCTTCGGGTGCTCGGCGGCCTTGGAGGTCAGGTTCAGGATCCAACCGCTCTTGCGTTCAGCCATGCCCGTGCCGAAGCGCTGGATGAGGTCCAGCGGCCCTTTGACATTGATCTCGAACACCCTGCCGTACTGCTCATCCGAAATCGTGTCGTACATGCCGGCGCCGGCGGTGGTCGTGGCGTTGTTGACCAGGATATCCAGCCGGCCGAAGCGCTTCAGCACCTCGTCCGCCGCCTCGGCGCGCGAAGCAGGATCGCCGACATCGCAGCGCAGACCCAAAGCCCGGCCGCCGGCATCGCGGATCAGCTGCGCAACCTCCTCGACCGAACCGTCCAGCGCCTGGCCGCCGTAATCGCTGCCTTTGCCGGCCAGGGTGCGGGCGGTAACGACGACCGTCGCGCCCTCGGCGCCGAAGCGTTGTGCGATCGCCGCGCCGATGCCCCGGCTGGCGCCCGTCACCAATGCGATCTTGCCGTCGAGTGAGCCCATGATGTTCCCCTGATCGTTCTTCGTAGGATGGGTAGAGCGCAGCGAAACCCATCATTCAATGCGCCGACGATGGGTTTCGCTGCGCTCTACCCATCCTACGTTTCGCAATCGAACTTGACACTCTCCATGACAGGCATAACCTGTATGAGGATAGTCATACAGGTTTACGATGCTCGACACGCTTCACATCGAAGCCAACGGCATACCGATCTACATCCAGGTCCGCGACCAGATCCTCGCTGCCATCGCTGCCGGCGTGCTGAAACCGGGCGACCGCCTGCCGACGATGCGCGAAGTCGCCGTCGCACTGAAAATCGATCTCAATACTGTTCGCCATGCCTATGATTCAGCGGGTGAAAGTGGCGCCATCGTACTGGTACGCGCCCAAGGAACCTACGTTGCCGAGCGCCCGCCGGAAATCGGAGACGACAGAGTCGAAAAACTGGCTCAGACTATTGCCGTAAACGCCTACAAACAGGGCGTAAATCTGCACGAACTCATCGACCGCCTGAAACAGATCGCGGCCAGCCACAAGGCCGGGGGAGAAACATCATGAATTCGCGCGCAAGCTCACCGGCCGGCATCATCAGCGTGATCTTCTTCGCGCTCACCGCCGGCACAGTCTACTGGGTGACGATCAGCGGCATGACCGAGCTCTATGTCCTGGCCGGCCTGTTCGTGCTGATAGGCCTGCTGACACCGCTGTCGCTCCAGATGGCCAACCAGTGGGAGAGGGCAGTTGTGCTCCGGCTGGGCAGGCTCAAGGCGATCAAGGGGCCGGGCATCTTCCTGATCGTGCCCTTCGTCGATTCCGTCGCCGTCTGGATCGACCAGCGCATCCAGACCACCGAATTCAACGCCGAGCAGGCGCTGACCCGCGACACGGTGCCGACCAATATCGACGCGATCCTGTTCTGGCAGGTCCACGATCCGGAGCGGGCGGCGCTGGAGATCACCGACTATCGCCAGGCCATCGGTCGCGTCGCCCAGACGTCGCTGCGCGAAATGATCGGCGCCTCGCCGCTGACGACCTTACTGTCAGACCGCAAGAATGCCGACATGCTCCTGAAGGCCGAGATCGGACGCAAAACCGCCGATTGGGGTGTGTCGGTGATCTCGGTCGAGATTCGCGATGTCGCCATCCCCGCGGCTTTGCAGGATGCGATGAGCCGCCAGGCCCAGGCGGAGCGGGAGAAGGAGGCGCGGGTGATATTGGGTGCGGCCGAACTCGAAGTGGCGCAGAAATTCCTCGACGCCGCCAATATCTATGCGCAGAACCCGGCCGCGCTGCAGCTTCGCGCGATGAATATCATCTACGAAACGACCAAGGAGCGCGGGGCCACCATCCTGATCCCGACAATGATGGTGGACAGCATGAATGCCGGCGGAATCATGAGCTTGGCAGCAATGGCGAACACGGATAACACCGGCGGTGGCAAGGGTGGTCCCAAGGGCGGGCCATGGGGCGACAAAGACGGTGAAAAATGAAGCTTGAAGGTTCGGTCTGCATCGTTACAGGGTCGGCGACCGGCGTGGGCGCCGCCTGCGCCGTCATGCTGGCCGGGAAGGGCGCCAATGTCGTCGTCAATTATAGCCGCAGTGAACAAGAGGCGCGTGAGACCATGGTCGCCTGCATGGCGGCGGGCGGCGAGGCGCTGCTGGTCCAGGGCGATGTCGCCAATGACGCGGACTGCCGCAGGATCGCCGACGCCGCGCTGGAGCGCTGGGGCCGGATCGACGGGCTGGTCAACAATGCCGGTACGACCAAATTCATCAATCCCGCTGACCTCGATGCGATCGACGCAGCCGATTTCCATGAGTTGCTGGACGTAAACGTCATCGGCGCATTCCAGATGATCCGCGCGGTGGTTCCGGCGATGCGGCGCCAAGGGCAGGGGGCAATCGTTAATGTCTCCTCCAATTCCACCGCCATCGGCGGCGGCAGCTCGCTGGCTTATGTCGCCTCTAAGGGCGCGCTGAACGCGATGACCCTGACCCTGGCGCGGGTGCTGGGGCCTGAGATCCGGGTCAATGCCGTGTCGCCGGGCGTGATCGACTCCCGCTGGCTGAAGGATGGCGTCGGTGAGGCCGCCTTTGCCGCGGTCCGCGACCGCTACGCCGATGCCGCCGCGCTGGGCCGCGTCGCCCAGCCGGAGGATGTCGCCGACCCGATCGTCTGGCTGCTGGAGGGCGCCGATTACATCACCGGCGAGGTTCTGATGGTCGATGGCGGCGTCAGGCTGGGGGCAGGGCTCGCCAAGCCGGTCCGGCCGGCAAGATGAGATTCTTCCCGGTTTTTGTAGCGGCCGGCCTGATCGCCGGCGGCGCGCAGGCCGCAACCGAATGCAGCGTGACGGCACTATCGGCGCTGAAGATTCCCGGCGTCACGATCGCATCCGCCGATACGAAGACCGAAGGACCGCCGCTCTGCGATGTGAAAGGCACGCTGACGACAACGGGTGAGGGCGCGCCGGACGGTTCGGCGCGGTTTGAGGTCAAGCTACCCGTGGGGTGGAACGGCAAGTTCCTGTTTCTGGGCGTGGGCGGCCTCGGCGGCAATCTGTACCCGTCGGTGACACGCGCCGATCTCCTGGCCGCCACCACCGGAAACTATGCCACCGCGATCACCGATACCGGCCATGAGGGGGCATCGGGCGCCGATGGAAGCTGGGCGCTCGCGAGGCCGGGCGTCGCCGATGAGGCGAAGCTGATCGACTATTATTTCCGCGCGGTGCACCAGGTCACGCTCGCAACCCGGCAGCTCGTGGAGGGCTATTTCGGCAAGCCGCCTGCACGATCCTATTTCGACGGCTGCTCGAACGGCGGGCGGCAGGCGCTGATGGAGGCCTCGCGCTATCCCGACGACTTCGACGGCATCGTCGCGGGCGCACCCTTCATGGACATCAAGGCCATCCTCGCAGGCACGCGGTTCTATCAGCACCTGCTGACGCCGTCGGCCTATGTTCCGGCCGCGCTGCTGCCTGTTGTCGACAAGGCGATGCTGGCCTCGTGCGATGCCGCCGACGGGGTGAAGGACGGGCTGATCCAGAACCCGGCGAAATGCTCGCTGGATCTCAAGTCCTTGATCTGCAAGCCGGGCGAGAAGGACAACTGCCTGAACTCCGACCAAGCCGGGGCGCTGGAAACCTGTTTCACCGAAACGCGTGACGAGAGCGGCCGCAGCCTGTTCCCAGGCTCGGCCAATACCGACCTGCAAGGCGGCGGCATGAATGTCTGGAGCGTCGGCATGAGCGCGCCGGACGATATCGGCGTCGCGGAACCGTGGGCGAAGCCAGATAAAAGCCCACTTTCCTGGCAGTTCGTCGACAATGTGATGAAATACATCGTCACCCGCGACCCCGACTTCGATCCCCGCAAGTTCAGATTCGACGCTGCTTCGCTGGCGCGGTTCGCCGAACGAACCAACGCCGGCAATGCCGACCGCCCGGCCCACTTTTACCCGTTCATCTCGAAGGACAAGAAGCTGCTGATCTTTCACGGCTTCGGCGACCCGGCGCTGGCGCCGCTCAGGACGACCGCGTTCTACGAGGACCTGACCGCGCGGTACGGCTACGATGACGTCCACAAAAATGTGCGGCTGTTCATGGCCCCCGATATGCAGCATTGCGGCGGTGGTCCGGGACCCAACGTCTTCGACACGCTGAGCGCCCTCGATGCCTGGGTGGAGCAGGGGCAGGCCCCCGACGCGATTCTGGCGCAGCACTTCGAGGGCAACAATCCGAGCCGCCCGGTCGACCGCACCATGCCGCTCTGCCCGTTCCCGACAATGGCCACCTACAAAGGGCAAGGCGATATGGCCAGGGCTGAGAATTGGAGCTGCCAGCCGAACGAGAAGCTGGGCGATCTTCCGCACTTGGCTAAAGGCTTGAAGGCCGGAAAACAGGAGTAAGGCGCATGAGGTGGAAAATCCTGGCCGTATTCGCCTTCCTCTGGGCAGTGCCGGCATTGGCCGGCCCGGCCGAGGACGAAGTCGCAGCTTCAGCCAAAACCTGGCTCGCCGTGGTCGACGCCAAGAACTATCCGGAGAGCTGGAAGGATGCCGCCGACCTGTTCCAGCAGGGCGTCAGCCAGGATAAATGGGCCGGAATGGTGCAATCGATCCGCGACAAGGTCGGGCCCGTTAAGTCCCGCCAGTTCCAGGCAGCCCAGTTCACCAAGACGTTGCCCGGCGTCCCGGATGGCGACTACGCCGTCGTCAGCTTTCAGACCGATTTCGAAGCCCGGGTTTCCTCGACCGAGGTCATCACCCTGATCCACGAAAACGGCCAATGGAAGGTCGGGGGATACTTCATCCAGTAGACCGATACAGCTCCGCGATAACGCGCCCGACATCGGCGATCGCCTTGTCACGGCCCGCCGCATCGGCCTTCGTTGCAGTCAGATAGACAGCAGCCAGGATCGGTGGACGGCCGGGCGGCCGAATGATGGCGATGTCGTTGCTCGTATTGTTGCCGGAGCCGGTCTTGTCGCCGATCTGCCAACCGGGCGGCAGGCCCGCGCGCAAGCGTTGGGCGCCGGTGGTGTTGCCGGCCAGCCAGGCTGCGAGTTGCTTGCGGGAGTCCGGCTTCAGCTCGTCGCCCAGCAGGATGCGCTCCATGTCGCCCAGCATAGCCTCGGGCGTCGTCGTATCGCGCTCGTCGCCGGGCTTTGCTTCGTTCAGGGTCGGCTCGTTGCGATCCAGGCGGGTCACAGCATCGTCGAGCGAGCGGGCGAAGCGGGTAAGGGCAGGCGGGCCGCCCATTTCCCGGAGCAGCAGGTTTGCCGCCGTATTATCGCTATATTCGATGGCCGCGGCGCACAGCGCGCTGACCGTCATAGCGCCTTCGCCGGCATGTTTCCGCGCGACCGGCGCATAGTCCAGCAGGTCGGCCTCGCCATAGGCGACCATGCGATCGGGCTTGTCCGCTTTGTCATCGATGCGCTTCAGCATCATCGTGACGGCGAGGAACTTGAAGGTGCTGCAAAGCGGGAAGGGGCGGTCGGCGTTGTAGACGCACCGAACCGTGCCGCCGGCCTCGCGCGCCGCAACGCCCAGGCGCCCGCCGGTCGTATGCTCGATGGACTTCAGCGCGCTATGCGCTTGGGCAAGCTCATTAGGCTCATGCCTGGCGAAAGCCGTGGGCGACAGCGCAGCTGCCAAGAGTCCGCCGAGGGTCGCGCGGCGTGAGATGACAAATGGTGGTGCCGAAGCGTTCATGGTTTCCTGACGGTGCTTGCCTGAAATCTGACGGCACTCTCAGGACCAATTGTGGCCGAAGTGGGGGCGGCGCATGCCGGAGCCGATGACAAATCCGGGACCGCTCAAACTGCAATATAGATCGTATAATATATATTATGGAAAATAGAGCTATTATCCATAAGCCACTATACGGAATGTGCTTTCCGGCCTCAGCCGTCGGTTGTCCGCCAACGGGGCCAGTCGCGCCACCGGTCATCGAGGATCAGCCGCGCAAGCACGAGCATGATCATCAGCGTGAAGATGATCGCGAACACGACGTCGCTCAGAAAATGCGATCCGC
>Ga0105238_10000699_pt1 | contig 35176 bp, 26 predicted proteins | sample KBSC34metaG_FD_81526 | JGI IMG/M metagenome (GOLD analysis project Ga0105238, IMG submission 81526) | Corn rhizosphere microbial communities from Kellogg Biological Station, Michigan, USA - KBS C3-4 metaG | ecosystem: Host-associated > Plants > Roots > Rhizosphere > Soil | place: Michigan, USA...
ATCCGATCCGATCCGATCCGATCCGATCCGATCCGATCCGATCCTCTTTCCGATGTACGACTGTGTCGCTCGTTAATGCTAGTGGTGATTTCAGTCTAGTAAATTCAGCAATCCAATGTGGATTTTCGCGTAATGTCAAAACGCCAGTAAGGCTGTTGGAGCACGGGCAAACAGTTGAATTCAACAATTCCGTATAGGGACCCTGTCCGCCACTGCGTGAATCATCTGGGAGCGATAATAATGTTATGAACTTGTCGCGCGTTTCTGAGCCTCAGCCTCGCAATAACGAGTTTCGGTTTTATTAGCCTAGCAGGATCAGAGTTCCTAGCTGGGCCAAAAGAATTACGATTGTCAATGGAGTTAGGTTTTTGATCTGATTCGATCTGGTCGTTTTTAAAAACGACTTCGCATCCACTCCAGCGATCTTGACACACGACCAAACTGAAGTAACAATCATCTGCGCTTTTATCCTAACACCTCGCATAATGCTTCAATGATGGATTGTTCGGCATGTATCCCTGAAGGGTAACCACAAATGTGGAAAGCCATCACATATGTTAGTTCAGGCCTAACTCTCGTGGCATTTGTAGCTGCCGTTGCGGCCTGGGTTTATAGATCCAAGATTCTTGAGCGCGAACGTCTTATTCGTCTAGCTCGGGAGAAAGACCGCGCCAAATTGGTCGAGAATACCCTTCAGTTCTTCAGTGTCGATACACAGTCACTGAAAAAAGATCAACAATATGACTTAGCGATACAGCAAATTCACGCTTGGGCCGCACGCTTCCGAACCAGTGCTATTGTCGTAGTTGTCATCGCATTCTTAACCACCACTGTAGCTGTGTTCGCTATTTGGAAGTCCGCGAATACTTCACCACCAGCTCGATCGTCTTTTGGAGATTCCCCCACTCCAAATCCCACTGTTGAAAAGAACTCCAATTCAAGAGGACAAATTCGTGAATTATCAACTGCCGTCAACCAGAGCGCGGTTAATACTCATCCTTCCTCTTCAGCGCCACTCACGAACGCGAGCAAAACGAGAGCGCATCGGCTTGCAGGGATGGTTGTTGATGAGACCGGTCAGCCGCTTGCGGGGGCCCAGGCAAGCCTTGATGATTTCCCGGAAAGGCCACCAGTTGAGAGTGCCACCAACGGCACGTTTGTTCTGGAGAACATTCCCAAACAGCTCAATGATCAAGTGCGCCTCCGTGTCTCACTCTCAGGCTACGGAACTAAGACAAGGGATGTGATTATAGGTAGATCTTCACCGAGAATCGTTTTGGAGAAAGCAAAATGACTCGAACTCTCACTCTGCTTATCGTGTTTATTCTGTCGTCACCTGCGATCGTGCTTGGCCAGGACGCCAAGCTCGAAGGTTACGTTCACGACGAAAAGGGGCGCGCCTTGGTAGAAGCGACCGTTGCGATACCTGGAGGCGAAGAAACAACGACAGACTCTGAGGGGCACTTCCAAGTTTCCTTTCCTTCCACAGCGAAGCTGGGCGAACCTGTGAAGATTGTCATCATCAAGGACGACTGGGTGGTGTTTACGCCGATGTTTGGCAAATACGTTATCCAAAATATGAAATTCAACAGTGAGCCGCTGCCAATCACTGTGGTTAAAAGAGGATCGCCCCGTTTTCTTGAGCGAGCGAGATTCGGATTAATTGTCGGAGAAATTGAAACGCGCACGAGCTTGGCAGTCAATCTCAACGGCGGTGTTAATCACGCAGAGCAACAACGAAACAATGTTCTGCAAGAGTATGCAGAAGACAGCGGGATTCCGGTGAGCAAACTCGAAGCCGCATTGGATGAATGGGCAAAGATCGTGCAGGCTGAGACAGACGAAGAAGCTGGGAGACAGGCATATTGGCGAAGGGATTATCGGAAGTCCGCGGAGTTGCTACGAAAATCGGCGCGCGACGACACGGAACAAAAGCAGCAAAGTGAAGCGTTGCTAACTACTCATCGCACCCGCATTAGCCGTTATTTGGGAGCGGCGAACTCTTCCTATGTAGATGACGACCCCGAGGAGGCCCTTTTCACGCTACTTGAGCTGGATCATAAGTTTGAAACGGGCGAGTTTGTTAAATCGCAGTCTGAGTTTCAATGGGCCGAACTACGACTGTTTATTGGCAAGTCGAAAATTGAATTGGGCTCGAAAGTATCAGGAAGCCGTTCACACGAATTGTTTAATGAAGCCTTCGATGAATGTCAGAAAGCGATGAGTGTTTACACCCCCCAGGCCTTTCCTGCTCGCTGGGCAAGAACACGGCAAATTGAATTCTGGGCATTATTCAGAAAAGGGGAGCGTATCACCGGAGCAGCGGGTTTGGACTTGCTCAACAAATCAGCTGCGGCGCTCAGGGCAATTGAAACACATACTGAATTCACCGATTCATTAGCGAAAGCTACCGTACAACAAGGCCTCGGCTTAGTATTGGTAGAACTCAGCGCAAGAACCGCCGACAGAAAGGAGCGTTTACGGTTACTCGATGATGCGGCTGCGGCTTACAAACGCGCTGGCGAGGTGTTTACCCGCGAAGCCGACCCTGAGGCTTGGGCCTCGCTTCAAAGCAACATGGGAATTGTGTATTTGTCTTTAAGTAATGAAGTTGATGAGAAACAGGCCATTGATTATCTTCGTAAAGCCAGGGAAGGTTATAGTCAGACAATCACAATAAATTCGCGCCAACATCCATTGTCGAATTGGGCCAGCGATCAGAGCAATCTTGGCATAGTATTGAACGCGCTTAGCCGAAGATCGCAAGGAGCTGAGAGAACAAAACTCTTAAACGACTCGATTACCGCCTACAAGGAAGCGCTTAAGTATTACTTGCCAACTAAAACTCCGCAAGACTGGGCCAGGACGCAAAATGGGCTGAGCAATGCATTAAAGGAGTTGAGCAAACACTCCGATCCTCCGCAAGAGAAGGAATATCTAAACCAGGCTGTCGTTGGGTTCAACGAGATCTTGAAAATCCTTACGAAAGATTCGTTTCCACTGCTTTGGGCCCATGCCCAGAACAATCTCGGTAATGGCCTACTCCAACTGAGCGGTAGCGTAACCGGCGCTGAGCGTGTGGAATACCTAACTAAGGCTACATCGTCCTACAAAAAGGCGCTTGAGGTTTACGATCCTGTCTTCTCAGCCGTACTATGGGCAGATTCATGGACCAACATTGGGATTACGGTTGGATTGTTGGCAAGAGAGTCCGTCGGCGCTGAAAGACTAAAAAACTTCCAGGCGGCCATTGATGCCTTTGAAACGGCGCTTAAAGCCAGAAACTTCGACAAATTAAGCATGTCGTGGGCAACCACCCAGCTCTCACTATCCCATGTACTCCAAACGGTGGCAGATGAAACAGATGGCGAAACACAACTGACTTACCTGCGACAAGCTGAAACGGCTATACGAAACGCCGGCCAGCTTTATACGGAGGAGACCTTTCCGACATCTTGGGCAGATCAGCAGCACAGCCTCGGCAGGATCTGCGAGAGGCTGTTCCGTCACGCAACCGGGGAACAAAAATTCAAGTATCTCAGAGAGTCAGAAGTAGCGTTACGAAACGCGTTGAGGATTTATCTTCAGGATCCTTCCACCCATGAATGGATAGCGTCTCAAATAGATCTAGGTGGCACCTTATATGAGCTGGGGATGTACGTCGACGATAGTGAAAGGTCAAAGTATTTGACAGAAGCTGTGGAGCTATATCGCAGAGCGTTAGCGACAGGTAATCGTGGAGCGTTTCCTCCGAATTGGGAAGGCACCTACGCAACGCTGGGCAATGCGCTGCAGATGCTGAGTAGGAGCGCAAACGGCAAACAGGTAACAGAGTTTTTGGAACAAGCGGTATTGGCTTATCAGGATGGTTTGCAACTGCGCGCAAAAGGCACTCGCGAGTGGGGTGAGTTAAAGCACTCGCTGGGTAACACCTTGCTCAACCTGAGTACACTAACTAACGACGAAAAGAAACTCGAGTACCTGAAAAAATCCGAAGCTGCGTTCCGCTTCGCGCTGGAATATTATTCTCAAGAAAGGGAAGCGGACGAATGGGCTGATATCCAGTTTCGTCTTGCCAGTGTCTTATTCGAAATTGGTATCCGAACTGAGAGCAACGCGCAACTAACGTACCTCCGTGATGCAGAAGCAGCTTACGAGGCCGCCTTACGGGTTTTCACACCCGAACATTCGCTCAGTCCGTGGTCGCATACCCAACTCAATCTCGGTCTCACTCGGTTTTATCTGGGAGAACTTGCCCAAGGTGAACAACGAACTACCTACTTTAAACAGGCAGAACTAGCGTTTCAGCAGGCCTCGCAATTCTTTAATCGTGAGGAGTGGCTGGATTCCTGGACCATGATTCATCGATACCTTGGTAGGTGTTATTTGAACCTTGAGAAGTGGAATCAAGCCAGTAATGCCTATTCGCTATTACTGAAGTATGATTCTAACGATCAAGAGGCCTATCAAATTAAGAGTCATGTCGATCATGACAAGCTATATGACTTCGTGGGAGTTTTTGACCTAACTCAACGCTGGTTGGCTAGCCATCCGAATGACCTTGATGCCCGCGTCAGTTTTGCCGAGAACCATTTTACGACGGGACGATTTTCAGAATGCGAGCAATTGATTCTAGCCTTGCTGACTGAGTCGAAAGTATCGGTGAGGATGAAGGTAGCCTTGCGCGCAATCAGAATAGCGAGTTTGTTGGCAAATGGTCGGAACAATCAGGTGTTGCCCGAAATCGACTCGTTAATCGAGGACGTCCGCAGTCAGCAAGCGGAGTTCAGAGTTGCTTGGCGGTTTGATGGAGCAACCCAATTTATGAACCAGGAGAAAACACTTGCGCGGCACAGAGACTGGCTGCGCCTTCTATTCGACGCATTAGAGGAAAGCCAAAATCGCGACATACTGCTAAAAGCGTTACACGCTATCCGCTCGAGTTTTATAGAACCTTAGTGAACGGCTCGTTTACTCTTTCTCTACACATTCAAGCGGAAAAGCGAGTAGGCACCATAAAAGAATACAGCTCCATTCGGCTCAAAGTTGTGGTCAAATCGATTTGATAATCGAGATCAGCTTTTCAGGGTCGGGAAATCTTAAAATGTCCAATGTGGTTTTCAAATTACAAATGCATAATTAGGAGGTATTACATACGCGATTTTGCTGACTTAACTCTCAATCTGCCTCCCGTATCGGGTTATCATAATCGTGCAACTTAGTAAAAATCCTTCTTCGTGCGAACCCTTCTCGATCTCAGGGGTGGCTTTGATTCTGAATCATGGTCGAATCTGACACGAGATCTTTCTTTTAAAGCTTCTCGGGTTGGAACATACAGTCGATTTCGAGATAGTCGATTTCGAGATATTGACTCGACCTCTTGATACGGTATATCGTTTGGCTGCTCAAACTTTACCTTAGTTAGTGCCTCGCCCAGAGCAAGCTGAAAAGTTGGCGATACTCATTAAGGAGATTTCTTCACTTAGATTCAATCTTATTCAAAGGATAGTTGTGGTCCAACTAGGCGAGTGTCAAGTGGTGTGTCAGTATAAAGACTTGTTGCTTCGAATCATCGCTGCTTGACTCGATGTCCATTCTGCGGGGCTTTGATTCGTCACGAAGTGACGCAATCTCTGGGGGCATGCCTGGCTGTCGCTGGTCCATTAGACAGGTAGTCTAAATCGAAGGACGGATAATTGCTGTGCCCGTCATCGGAATTCCGTGTCGACGCTTTGACTTTGACCAAACCTCGGAGTGTGCGGATTTCTTGCCGAGCCAACCTGTCCACGGGGTACTCACCTCCTACATTGAGGCGCTGAATCGATGCGCAGCTTCCATTGTCTTATTGCCCGTTCAACGACGTGACTTAGCCTTAACTGCTTTTGAACAATGCGACGGGCTTCTGCTTGCCGGCGGCGAAGATGTGACCGCTTCTCTTGCAGAGCTATCTATCGCAGTTAGGAACGAAAAAGTAACAAGAGATACTATTGAGTTCGAACTACTTAGTTCGGCGATTACATTGCATAGGCCGGTCTTAGGAATATGCCGCGGAATGCAGCTGATAAACCTCTTCCATGGTGGCAGTGTGCGTCCACTCGTTGAGATCCTCGAGTCGCCCCTTCGGCATGTTACCCGCTGGAGAGAGGACGAAAAATACGTCCACACTGTCACAATAGCTCCTAACTGTCTCTTGAACAACATATTGGCCTCACCTGAATGCGTTCCGGTGAATTGTAACCACTCAAGCACGATTGACGTTCTTGGTAAAGGCCTGATTGCTACCGCCTTTTCCGACGACGGTGCAACCGAGGCACTAGAGACAATCGGAGGGAGCTTTTGCATTGCCGTACAGTGGCATCCCGAATCACCTGCACTTGGCAATGATCCGTATGCCAATGCCATCTTGCGTTCTTTTGTTTCTGCTTGCGAAGCAATGCGACCGCAGGAGGTTACTTACACGGAGTAGTCAATGAGAGTCATTTTTTTGGGTGCTGGAGAAGGAAAACGTTTACACCCTCATACTCTGGGTAGACCGAAATGGCTTTTGACCCTATCTAGAATTCCATTAATGGAGCAAATGGTTGCTTGCGTTAACTCTGCGGGCGCAACGCAGATCGTACTCGTGTCCGGGCGTCATCAGCAGCAAATCAAGTGTCCGTCGGTAGTCTATGCAGCGTATTTGGAAGGGCACAACATGGTTCATAGTTTGTTTGTTGGTGCTCCAGAATATATGTCAGGAGATGTATTAGTAAGTTATGCGGACATTCTTTACGAGCCAGATATCGTCCAGCAACTCATGGCATCACGTGCTCCAATATCTGTTGTCGTAGATATGGAGTGGTATGACTATTTTGCAGCACGTGCCGAGAACCCTATAGACATCGCGGAATCCTTGGTTTTGCAGGGTAACAACATCCTAGAAATCGGTCAGCCTATCCGACGCGATCAGATGCCACAAGGCCAGTACATTGGGCTGATGAAATTCTCACAAGAGGGCGCAGCAGGCCTGACGAAGCTATATTGGGAACTTCACGCTCAATTTGCAGGCAAGGCATGGCGCAATGCGAGATTATTCGAGGATGCATATTTCACAGATTTCCTCCAAGAGCTTATCGATCGAGGAACTCCTGTAGAAGCTTTGAGGATCAATAGAGGCTGGCTAGAGTTCGACACCGTAGCGGACTACGAACGAGCACTCACTTGGCAGCGCGACGAGACGATATCTCGATACATTCGACTCGATAAGCTGCCCATCTATGCGAGTGTTGTATCGGCTGGAGGTATCGTGCTGCGATCCCGTGCTGGCCGACTCGAACTACTCGTCGTCGGTGACGGTGCTGAACACAACTGGCGGTTACCTAAGGGTATGCAGGGTAGCGGTGAAGTGATTCAGAATACGGCCATACGTGAGGTGAGAGAAGAAACTGGCATAAACGCTGCAATCGTGGGACCGGCATTTCGAAGTGGATGGAGATACGAATACGGTGGTGAATGGTGGGATGAGTATGTCCACTTCTTTCTGATGCGAGAAGTATCCGGAAAAATAGATCTTCATGATTCGGAGTTTAAACAAGTTGAGTGGATGACAATCGACGAGGCAAAGCTACAGCTTCGATACACTCAAGAGCGCCAGCCTCTGGAAGAAGCTGAGAACTATTTAAACATCTACGGGTCAGGAGAAGATTCATGACTGCTAAGAGGTCTTGCAAGGTTGTGCTTCTGAGTGTCATACATGAAAAGCCTCTCGTGACCCTAATGGAACACGATCCGGTCAACGTCGGCGGGCGCGCTCTCCTTTTCCACGCTTTGACCGAAATTGGGATCTCAGTACCACCAAGTGTTTGTTTGGGTTGGGCTCTACTCCGGCGGCTAGAGTTGTCGCTGGATGCCGTGCAGCAAGTCCTTATGCTTGGAATTGAGTACTTGGGCTCACTGGTAGCTAACCAGTATGGTAAAGCACTCGATGCTGTTGTCTTACGAAGCAATGCTGACAGAAACTGCACTTGGAAGCCTCCACTATATCAGTCCTTAGGCAGAGCCGGGATATCGTCAGATTACGCAACGGTGTTGCGAGAGTTCGCGACACGTTTTCGCTCGATGTATTTGTCGAGGCCGACTAGTGGGACTCTTGTTGCTGACGCCGTGGAATACTTCGTATTGCAGGCAGCGATACCTTTTGGGGGCCACTTAGATACCTGCTACGGAAAGGTGTGGCGTCGAGATCCGCATAGCGGCGCGCGTGTCGTAAGTGGCTACGTGCGGTCAGTCGGTCCACAAAGACCTACTTATCTTACGTACGCTGAGTGGGCGAGGACTGAGCCAAAGTGCGCAACTCAGCTTTCAGAGTGGACTGATCAGCTAGATGAATATCTCAATCCAAACTACTGTCTAACCTTTGCTCCGTCTGCAGATCACGCCTATGTATTGGACATCGAGACCGACGCTCTTCAGCAAAGCGCACGTCTAGCGCTACTAGAGGACCTTACGTCGAGCCCAAACTCACACAGCTGCATGGAAGATTTGATGATCCTACAGCCCGAGGACATTTCCCTTGAGCGCGCGATAAACAGTCGCAACCTTAGGGATCTGTCGCCGCTAGCTCAGATTGGTCGAATCGGTAGTAACTTGACTTCTGGACGGTTGGCATTGACCTCGGACCAAGTGAATTCCATCGTCCGCGATGGCGACCCAGTAATCTTAGCCACCGACTCGCTATCTCCGCGGCACGTAGCAGATCTTAAAAAACTTTCTGGCGTAATTACTCGAGTGGGCGGCTTGGCATCCCACTTCGTCCTATTAGCGCGGGGCAGCGGGCTCTCTGTTCTGCCTGGTATTGCGCAGCTAACAATTGATCAGTCCGCAGGTTTCGTGGGTTTGGAGGGAGCTACCGTCAAATCTGGTGACTGGGTAACAATCGATGAGTCCACAGGTACTCTGTATGCTGGACGAGCGCGGACACAAGTGGGGCAACGACCGCAAATGCTGGCCGTCGATGGTATCTTTAAGTCGATACTCTCTAAGCATGTCTTGGTGAATGCGGATACTGCTACTGAGACAATTGCTGGGATTGCCGGCGGAGCAGCGGGAATCGGTCTGTGTCGAAGTGAGAATCACCTTCGCGAGAGAGCGGTATCCTCCTTTGCCGCATGGGTTGACGGCGGCCAAGCAAGCACACATTTAGCGGAGATACCCACCCCCGTTATAGATAGCCTTAGTTCTGAGCTTTTGGTGCTTCTGCAAGTTGCAAAAGGTCGCCCTGTTCACTACAGATTGCTTGATCTGGATCTGATGGAGCTTGCTACAGAAGCCCCTTCGAACCGCGCCATCGATACTAGCGGCGAGTCTGAATTGATGGAGACATTGGAAAAGTTTGGAGGAGCCTTTCGATGGCGAGGCTGCAGATGGGGACTCTCTTCGGGCTTTTACAAAGAACAGGTTCGGCTGGCAATTGCAACTGCTTATGAAGCTCAGACAAAAGTACCTTCCGTAGATTTAGGGATTGTAGTTCCGTTGGTATCAACCGCCGAAGAGTTTGCTGAAATGAGGCGACTGTTCGACGATGAAATGGAGATGCGGCGTAACGAGCTCGGTGAGCATGATGGTCTGACAATCAGATTAGGCTGCATGATTGAGACCCCGCGCGCCTGTGAAATAACTATTGACCTCGCGGTAACTGCGGACTTCCTATGTTTTGGGACTAATGATTTAACACAAGCGATGTGGGTGCTTGATCGAGACTCCGACCAACTGCTGAATACTATGCGAGCGAGCGGGACGGTAATCGCGGATCCATTCGTGAGTTTAGATGACAGCGCCGTAGCGAGAATCTTGCAGCGATCAATAGCTGACGCACGAAAGGCCCGTCCTGACATCAGGATCATAGTGTGTGGTGAGCAGGCGAATGATCCAAGATCGGCGAGGAAGTTCATCGAACTCGGTGCGAATGCAGTTTCTTGTCGATATGATCGAGTGACGTCAATCAAGCTCGCTCTATGGCAGGCCGAGCATGAAAGACAGCAACACAATCGACCTTTGCAATCGTTGGTTCATACATCGTCAAACCTCAAGGCAAATGTTGTTGCAAAGGAAAGGATTCAGCTCGCCCGTTCTGGTGGGCGGCAAGACTGGGCTCACTCCATAGCGTTGGAATGGTCAAAGCTTTTGAGAACGCGATTGGGTCTGCCAGAAGAAAAGAATTGGAAGCTAATAAAACGCGACCTGGTTCAGCATTGGTTTGGTAAATGGCGCTTCAAGCGTTTTTTCCCTCCATGGTTAACCAATGATGTCCTCTCCTATGTTGAAGAGTTGAATGTCGAGGGGCACACCGTCCGCTACTCATTGTTTCCCAATGAGATTGCCTGTCATGCAGTCAGCAAGGTGTTAGACGGGCAGATGACGAGCGCAGAATGGCAATCTGAGCTAGATGCTGTCGATCATGATGTAGTGATTGAAGTCTTTCCACAGGCTCCTCGGAACTATTTGTGCTTCCGGGCAATCTATTGGAACTCGGAAATACAGTTAGAAGCCGGTATTGGTCAGGCGATGTATGTATTCGAAAATGAGCGTGGCCAGCATCCAGTTGTTCGGGCCACAATTGGGATGTCAGGCAACATAGGCTTACCGGAGTGTAGCTCAGGTGACGATCCTGCAGTGCAGTCTCAGCTGATGGAGATGTTGTTTAGGTACTCAGAGTGGTTGCGACTTCGCATGTGGGACATGTCAAATGCTCTCGGTACTGTCTGGCTAGGCGTGGAGGGATACTACAATCCCGTCACTTGTGCCGAGCCAGTTGTGGTCGATGTTGATATTCCGCAGGATGCCGCGTTCCTGGGGTAGCGAGTTGCGGAGTCAAAGACGATATGTGCAGTTCATGAAGCGACAATCGAAGTGGCTCCGCTATTGTCGGCACACAATCGCTTCGTTCCAGCTTCGAGCCAGTGTTCGTTTTCCTTACTTCATTAGTTGCCTTTTCAAGCACAACGGCTACACCCGAGTCGTTGTGGATTGCACGCTGTTCAGTCTGCCGCCCGCTGTCTCAATATAAAGCAAAGATAGACCTATTCGGTGTGTACTCGTCTTTGGAGGCAAAATGTTAGTGGTATTTAGTGGGGCATCGGGTGTTGGGAAGAGCACGGTATGGCTGCCCGGTGCATATAGAGTTGGCTTCCATAGTGAAACGCCCGTCACGAGCCGAGTCCCGCGCGAGGGCGAACGGCCTGATATCGACTACGAGTATATGACAAAAGCTGGCTTCGAAGAGTGCATACATCGACGTGAGTTTGTTGTATGGGACTACGTGCTTGAAAACTATTATGGATACCGTCTCAGACTAGCGACCAGGATTAAAAAGGGCGAGTGCATCGCAATTCACGCACTTGCACGCATGGCTATTCGTTTAAGAGAAGAGTGTATTCCGAGTCGACTTCTCCTATTGCTTCCGACCAATGAAGAGTCTTTGCGAGAACGCCTACGAGTCCGTGGTTGCACCGATGGTGAACTCGCAGCACGAATAGAGCACGGAATGGAGGAAGCGTCTTACAGTACGTTGTTCGACCATGTGGTGGAGGCTGCGGACCGAGTCGAGCGAGATCGCGTCCCGGCGATACTTGAGCAGCTAGGCATCACGTCGTATCTGGGAGGGCGAGCGAATGAGGATGGACGATTCATCTAATGACAAAAAGATATCTGTTCCCGACGTGTCATAACTTCCCGAAATCTGGATTTCACTTTCCGGACATAACACAACTGCTGGAGAGCGAACCCCAACTGTATCAAGTTATAGTAAAGGATACTCTGTCTTCGGTCCGTCTTCATTCTCCGGATGTCATTGTATGTATTGAGTCTTTTGGCTACATTTTTGGAGCGCCTATCGCATACGTGGTCGGTTGTCCTTTAGTTGTTGCTCGGCGCTCGGGAAAATTGCCGAGAACGACAGTCGGTCAAGCATATGAAATGTGCTATTCCTCCGACCGCTGCATTGAGATGAATGAGCACGCAATTGAGCAGAACTGCAAGGTGCTAATTATAGATGACTTTCTGGCCTCGGGCGGGACGTTTTTGGCTTGTGCGACCCTTGCCGCGCGTATGGGTGCGAGCACGGTGATTGGGGCCTTTGCGGTTGAATTGCCGCAACTTGGCGGTGGACCAAGAATTAGATCACTGGGTTATGATTTTACTGCTGCAATGAGTCTGCAATTTGAAGATCGCGACTCAGCCTGGTGCGTTGAGAAGTGGCCTTCGTGTGGCCGAGTACGGAATTTACTGTAGAGTGGCTGAGTTAGACTCAGCCTGTGTCCGATTAACGCCTTCCTGACATCAGGAATTGGCTGTCCATCGCCACATTCCTCATGAGGGCTGCTTTGATGAGCGAGAAAACAGACGTGCTGCTCGTGACCACCGCGGATGTCGAGCGGGACGCGGTTCTGCGCGCAGCAGCGAAGTATACGAGAACAAAAGCCACCTTATATGTGGGCCAGTCTCGTACGCTTCATTTGCTTGGGAGAATCGGTGGATCTCGTATCCTGATGGTCCAAACCGAGCAGGGTACCTCAACCCCTGGCGGATCCTTACCAACACTGCTTAAAGTAATTTCAGAAATTCGGCCCAGCGAAGTCATCATGGTCGGAATAGCCTTTGGTGTGGATCCGGAGAAGCAAGATCTCGGTACCGTGCTTGTGTCTCGTCAGATTCAGCAATATGAAGTGCAGCGGGTCGGAACAGAATCTGAACATGTTCGAATCATCCCTAGAGGCGATAGAGCAACCGCAAGTGTGAGGCTTCTCAGTCTAATACGCGCTGCCAGCGTGGGTCTTCAAAGGGTACCCGTCTTTGGGCTCCTCCTCTCAGGTGAGAAATTGGTCGACAATGAGGCGTATCGGACGCTGCTGACGCAATTTGAGCCGGAGGCAGTCGGCGGGGAGATGGAAGGTGGTGGTCTTTATGTCGCGGCGCTAGAAGAGAAAGTGGATTGGCTCGTCGTAAAAGCTATCTGTGATTGGGCCGACGGGTCGAAGGGACAGGATAAGCGTCGTCGTCAGAGACTCGCGGCTGGGCGTGCGGCGAGTCTCGTAATGGCTGCTCTCAATAAGCGAGGTGGCGTGTCTCCGGACGATCCCCCCCTTGGGGCTGAGGTCTCAATGTCTTATGCCGACGTCGCAATCGATTCGACGCGTGACACCGGGAATACTGAACCCAAAAGCAAAGACGCTCCGAAGAACCTGACAATACTCGTGCCTGCAAGCACGGCTGTTACATTGCCAGATATTTGGACGCCTGGATACAGTAAAGAGCATTTCACGCGCGGATACTCGGCTCAATTTGGGACCACAGTGGGCGCCGAAATCTGGCGGTTGTCCCAGCGCGCGATTCAGGCAGTCGCATTTGGTGATTTTCAGGAGCAAGTGCGGATCGCAGCGGAACTTCGCTCGATGGCGGACGGCAATGCATTCTTGTTGGCAGAGTCTTCATACTTCTCTGCGGAAGGATTGCGGCTTCTCGGAGACATTGAGGAAAACGAAACCAAGCGAAGGGATCTCCGAGCACGAGCAGACGCCGAGTATAGGGCGGCGATTGAACGAAATCCAAGCGATCCCCGACCACTACGGGGTCTTGGTCGAACTCTTGAGTTGCAGGACCATTACGATGAAGCACTACAATTGTTCACGCAGGCGAAGGGTTTGTCTCTGCAACAAAGTTTGACGGATCCTAAACGCACGCCGGCGTTGGCGCATGAACTCTTGCGGTCCACTCGTCATCTCGTCCATTGCGTTCTTGCGATCAAACGATCCAACGTCGGAAACTGGAACCGAGAGCACAAGGTACGACAGATTGAAGGATATGTCATAGAGTGCGAAAATTTTCACCGTGAATTGCTTCCGTTCTTTCGGGGGAGCGAGAGATGGTGGCGTATAGAGTGGTTCATGGGTCTCACATTCATCGCCAAGGCATGGGCGGCGCTCGGAAACAAGCAAGGGGTTCATCGTGCCCTTATCCACGCCCTCGTAGCGCGTCGTAAAATAATGTCGTCGATAACTGCGGAACTAGAGCCTGTCGAACGGGCCAACCTACATTGGTGGTTGAGCGGTGCGCTCGGTACACCAGAAGCATTCTCGCGTGATAGTCTGAGACTAGTCGAACTAATAGCAGAGAGTGTTCACCGTGGCTCAGCCAGTGATGCTCGGACTTTGATTGATGCACTCCTATTTGCAGAGATACCGCCATGGGAATCAGTTCCTAACTCCTAACTAGAAAGGGACAACATCGGTATTCGTGGGACACTCACCAGAGGTTGTAGATGCCGACGCTGGTGGCTAATTGTCAGATCGCTATTGCTATCCACGGCAATTTACACAGATGGCACTTGAGTATTGTGTCGAATTATGCGGCGTCAAGACGAAGCTTTAGCGCAATAAATGTCATCAAAATATTCGTTGGCTCGCGCGGCCTCAGTCTAAATTGACTCCACGTGCCCGCAGGAGGATCTAACTCGATGAGATTTCACGTAGATTGTCTGCCTTGTAGATCTTGAGGGCAATAAAGCATTGTGGTCAGAAAATGGCAAATGTGGGGCGGGGATGGTTGACGGTTGGTTGACCAAAGCCCAGACGCTGAAGCGCCTAGAAGGTGTGGCTCAGAGGCCCTACATTATCGATCCGTTTATATCGTTTTCGGTTAATGAGTGGCGAAGAAAACCGGAAGTAATCATTCAGCAAATTGGAAGATCGGTCCACAGCCCGGAAATCATAATTCGTAGTTCAGCTGCCGGCGAAGGTGTCAATCCAGAGCTTCCTGCGGGATTCTACAGGAGCGTTCTCGGAGTAATGCAAAATGATACCCAAGCTCTCTGTGCAGCAATTGAGTTAGTCATTGAGTCCTACAAGAGAAACCGAATACCACGGAGCTATGATCAACTAGACGAGGTAATTGTACAGGAGCAAGTCACCCTTGTAGAGCTGGCGGGAGTGGCCCGCAATTATGGTCGAACGGCGGGCTATCTGTACGTGGACTATGATGAGAGTACTGGTCGAACCGATACAGTAACTCAAGGAGGTGCGTGCAAGAGCATAGCTATCCTTCGAGCTAGTCGCGGGAGTGAAAATCGCTGGACAGGGTTAATTCGCGCCATGGCTGCGATCGAGAATGCGCTTAATGTCCAGCATCCGCTAATAATTGAATTTGCTATGTCGAGAGACGGTGCGATTCATATATTTCAAGCTCGCTCTTTTGGGCGATCACAGCCGATGCGTGAGTTGCAGCGTATGCCCGACTCGAAGGTTGTGGCTGCGATTAGAAAAGCCCAGGCAGACTGGAATCCGAGATGGGCTCTGTCTGACATGTGTGACTGGAACCCTGCAGAGATGTTAGGTGACCGACCGCGACCCCTAGCCGTCTCGCTTTATCAGCATCTGATTACAAATGGAGCGTGGAATAGAGCCCGCTCAAGCCTTGGTTACCGGTCGGTAAAAGGTCCGTTATTGGAGGTTATCCTGGGAAAGCCATATGTAAGGATGGAGTTGTCTTTCCTTTCTCTCACCCCGGCTTCGTTAGAAAGCCGATTGGCGCGACGCCTTGCAAGAGAACGCCTAGATCGACTTCGAGAGCAACCTGAGGTGCACGATAAAGTTGAAACTAATCTACTATTTACCGCAACCGACATTGGAGCTCACAAACGCACGAGCGAACTGCTTGAACACGGGTTCACGCGGAATGAGGTTGCTCGAATCGACAAACACCTTAAAACCCTGACGAATAACATTTTTCGCGGATATTTAGATGGCTTAATCGCTGACTACGCGAAAGGGGAGAGATTAGAGGTCTGGCGTCGCCGTAATCATCATAGTGAACCAACGGACGTCGATTCAGCAGTTCGCTTGGTTCAAGCTAGCGTTAAACGGTGCCGTGAGAACGGTGTGATTCCGTTCGCCCGACAGGCACGGCTAGCGTTCATCGCGCGGGACCTTCTTGAGCGCTTGCGGATTACAGGTCTGTTGACCAAAGAGGACCTAACTGCATGGTGGGAGAGTTGCCCTACCGTCGCAGCGGAGGTAGCTAGCGGACTCTCGCAAGTTTATGCAGGTGTCATGGGTACACAAGAATTTAGAGATCAATTCGGCCACCTTCGTGTACGAACTTACGATATAGAAAGTCCCAGATATCGCGAATGTGAAAGTTTGCAAGCTTGGCCGCTGGCTTCGAGGACGAGTGGTGACTCGGTCGTGGCTGTAGGACCTCCAGCGAAGATAGATGCAGCGCTCGCGAACAGCGGGATTTCGATCAACAGCATCACACTCTTTAATTTTGCGCGGGAGGCGACGTTGGCGCGTGAACGACTGAAATTCATGTTTAGTCGCGTCGTGTCGGATACGCTTGAGACGATAGCATATATTGGTCGTTGTCTCGGACTTGATCGGGGTGATGCGTCATTTCTGATTCTCGACGATTTCGATAACTTCGATCGTCGAGGTCTGGTAAGGCGGTGGTCCAAAGCAATAGAGGGAAGACGGCGCACTTGGGAAGAACTTGTTGGAGTTCCGCTTCCGCCTGTTGTTTTTACGTCAAGCGATCTTGAGTATGTTCAGCGTCTTGAATCTCGTCCGAACTATGTGACCGAGAACGTGATAGAGGCAAAGACGGCGTTGCTTATGAGTCCGATGCAAATCGGTCAAATAGATCTCACTGGAAGAATCGTAGTCGTTGAAGCAGCCGATCCCGGATGTGATTGGATATTTGCCTTTCGACTAGCAGGGCTAGTCACAAAATACGGAGGAGCTGGATCACATATGGCTGTACGTTGTGAGGAATTTAGAATTCCGGCTGCCTTAGGCTGTGGTGAGATTTTCGAAAACTTGCGAGATGCTAGTGTTATACGACTTGACTGCGGTCGGAAGGAACTGCGGGTGGTGTCACGCCACTGATGTTAGCGGATGGTGGTTGCAGCGGAAGGCTTACTGTGTTCGCGCGCCGCATTCAAATTGTATATTTCTAGTGTGGTGTCCAGTGGTTCGTGAAATGAGTCTTCAGAGTAGCAAGTCAGCACGCATTTGCGTTTTATCTGACATCACTTAGGTCACTTATTTCGGGGAGACGACACTAGCAGCGACTGCACTATGTAGAAACAGCTCTGCAGTGCTCGTTTCCCAGTACCGCCGAGGAATGGACGCTGGTCGGTGCATTGACGATCGACAACGTCATGCTTAATCGTGAATATCAACTCCCTCCGTGTGCTCAATTTGGAGGTTTGGCGGAGCCCAATGCAAGACCGTGATTGCGAGCAGATCCAATCCGACCTTTCGCTTCACATGAAGAATGTGTTCGTAAATAGTTCTAGTCACATTGCCATGCGTAACGATGGCGATTTCATCATACTTAGCCACACAGGCTGTCATGATTTCATCAAGCGTGAATTTTATTCGAACGACAACCTCAGAAAGTGGCTCGGCGCCGGGAACAAGTTCGGTTGAGTAATAGTCTCCAGGCTTGCCTTTTAGTTCCGCAAGAACATGTCCAAAAATGTCCTTTGCTTTCGTCTTTGTAACCCCTGAGAGCACGCCGTAAGAATTGCGCTCACGTAGCCCATCCTTAATGGAAAGCTCAGCTTTCCATTCGCCGGCAAGAATCTGGGCAGTCTCGAGCGCGCGCCGATACGGACTCGTATAGATAACTTTGATCCCTTTAGAGGCAAGTTTTTTTGCGAGCATAGTGGCCGTTTGGCGACCGGCTTCCGTGAGGGGATAGTCGGCGATTCCGCCATAGGCATCCTCTACGTCGTCAACTGATTCGCCATGCCTCAGCAAGTAAATCCGCATAGTGACTCCTTGTTTGATTGTTCGCAACTCTGCTCACTAGAATCCGAAAGTGTATATCCTCCCCACTTGAAAAAATCAAGATTCCTGATAGTGGCGGAGGCTCTGACGATGCGCGTGAGTGATCACGGGCCTTCGTCAATCCCTAATGAAGCGAGGTGTCTCACAGGATAGCCGATTTCGCTGCTGAGAGTCGACTGTGAAAGCGGCGGTTGTCTAGATGATGAGATGCGCGAGTTATAGTAAAGGAGTCGCATCTGCTATGTTGCTGCGATCGGCATAGGGGTGTGATTGGAGTTGGGCCATCAGTTGCGGGAGGCCGTTGGTCTGCAGTTTTTCATTTAAGTGCGAGTTGTTTTGAGGCGTCCTGTTATTATGGACCAAGTCATACTAAATCATTCTTCAGCGTTTGCCGTGGCCAATACTTCCTGGCTTGTGGTTACTCAAACACCTCAAGTCCCAGCTCAAATCCAAGCCGGGGGAAGGACCCGGCGAATCTTCGGTTCTCGCGTACCGTAGCTTCCCATCGCTTCGCATGCCCATCTTATAAGTCATTAAGTCCCACGCGCGTATTCCAGCGCGAAATACGGGCACTGCTAGGCGAGATCATATGTGTACTTTCACGACCGCGAGTCCGAATAACTGCTCGATATGGACGATGAATATCCGCCACGGCAATCGACCATCTAGAACAATTTCCGCTGTTAGGTCGAACGGTACCTGAACGAAGTAGCGACGATCTGCGCGAACTCATCAAAGCCACCGTACCGAATCGTTTATAGAGTTAGCGAAGCAATCTTTATCCTCACCATCTTTCGTACCTCTCGCATGTTTCCGTCCAGGTTAGACTAAACCGTCCTGTTTACTTATAAAGCCCAAGCATGGCCGGCCGGATTTGTGACTATTGGCAATCCAAACAAGACTTTAAATGAATGTGGACAGGGTACGGCGATACTTTCACAGTGAGAGCTCGAGCTCGACGCTGCTACATTTTCCTCTCCTCGTCTAAAAAATGGAATCCAAAGTGGATTCTAAGGAGCGTTTAGCTCCTTGTCTAACTGCCCAGCCGGAGCGAGGACGGCAGTCAACGGCGAAGCGAGCGAAGCGAGCGGAGTTCATCGAGCGCAGCGAGACCGTTGACGGCTGCCGCAGCGGAGGCTACCCGCTCGTGTGCGAAGTACGCAGGCGCACTCGCCGAACAACCAAGATGTCTTGACGGCTGACGCAGGGACAGTCCCGGTATCGCTCTTTGCTTGAATCGGCAAAGGTCCGGAGTTATTGAATTAGCTAACGAGAGCGATCCCGTGAGTTCAACGTCGATCGAGTGATGTTTGGGAAGCTTACCGCGGTGCAAACGATCGCGGTGGCTTTTCGGAAATCAAATCGTTAATTCGAGTTCGTCATCAATGATTCGTTCGACGGGAATTCCTGCTAGGCGGGCATAGGTGAGCAGAATGGTAAGCGGAGGTTCGTTCTTGTCGAGTTCGTACTTGGAAATGTTCGTATAGTGGATCACACCTTGAACACCAAGTCGTTTGACCAACTCTCCTTGAGACAGTCCTAAGCTGCGTCGGATTTGAAGCAGTTTCTTTGCTAGATGTTTCGGACGCGGTCGCGAGTGTCCCATAGTTTTAGATTCCCGTGAAAAGGTGGATTTGGGCGAATGACTGGAGCGTGTACTGGTGGCAGGCTAAGAAGACAGTGCAATGAACCGCCGGAGGATTACGGACAATCGAGAACTTGCGGATTGTGAAGCTCGTCTGCGAATTCTGCGATGAAAGTTTCCGCCTGTTCAGTGTCCTTGAATATAAATGCAGTATTGAAGTCTTTGGAGAACAGACTCGGAATGCCTGATATGTAACCTTGAAGGGTCACTATTATTACGCCTGTCTCCGTTTCTCCACCTGCTGCATGAATCCGGCGTAGTCGTTCCATCATTGCCTGATTGATCGCCTCGGCATAGAGTTCGTCGGCATTGGGAATGTGACCGACCTCTAACAGGTGAACGCTGGTGCCGAGAATTGCGAGCAACGCTAGTCCAGCTCCGTCAGTCCCTATTTCGGCATCTTCTGGCACATCCATTAACCAATCGAGCAGTTCATGTTTAGTCGTTGGCATTACTTGCCTCTCTTTCTTTCCCGCAGAACAGTTGACTCGAGTAAATCCAAACATCGCGGTCCAACTCGCTTCTAGCTCAGTAGGCTTAGCTACAAGTTGGACCGCAATGTTTCCAAGTACCTATTTGGCTTTGGCCTTCTCGATTAACACGATCTCTTTGGTGAGCACGTCACGAAAGCGCGTGAGAATGGCAATGAGCAAATTGATTTTGGCCAAGGATCGACGACGCTCGCGCTTAGTGCCCAAAAAGAATTCAATCTGCACTCGGCGCCGGCAGTCGGCAATGGTAAGCATGTTGTGACCCCACCTGTATTCGCCCTCGTTGGAGGATTCAACCTCAGCGAAGATATGCGACGTATAGCCGGTTGAGACAGGTGAGAGGAATGAACGCTTGCGAAGAGAGAAAACATTTTTCATGGTAGCAACCTCGGAGGAATAAATACGTGAAAACCTCCGTGTCTCTGGAACAAAACGATTGCAGTGTCGCGCCTATTGAGAGACAGGGAGGTTGGATACGCCAAAAACGCAGCGTGTAGCTTATCTGGTCCAATGCACTAGCTTGCCTTTTATGGACCAGGGCCAGCGAAATCCTTTCTGCTAGTGGTAATTCCAACCGAGTAGCCGACCGCTACTTTCTCTCCAGGTGCAGGGGTTTGGTCGATAATCAATCCGGGTTGAACGCCGGGATCGTAACGTGTCGCCAACAGACGAATATTCAAGTTAGCGGCGTGAAGCTTCTTCTCTGCGTCTTCATACGTCAGTCCTTTGAGCACCGGCACCTGAGTTTGAGCTGGTCTAGACCGACGCTCTCGTTGGACGTCAATACTGAGGCTCAAAAGTGCAATTGCCGGTATAACGACGTACACAACCAGTGCCAGCGTCACAAGAACTCTGATCAGTAGTTTGTGTTTGCCTCGTACGGTGTAACCAACGAGGACGCCAAGTAAGAATCTCATTACGCGGTTCCTTTTGGAGATTTCCTAGTGAATCACCTACTCGGTATCCGCTTCTTTTTTCTCATTGAGTGGCTTGAGGAATATTGGTTGAAGGAAAGTGTGGGGGCCGCAATGGTTAATCCCAGGTGGGATAGAGATTAGGACTTTGCGGTTTGAAGAGAAGGATATTAGAAAGCAGTTAGATAAAGACGGCTACCCCATTTCACCTTACCTTGCCTCAGATCCAAACGAGTTTCTGAATCCATATCAAAGCTGCAATGGTGGTTCTACTAGGCGACGATGTGAAATTTCGTGCGCCGAGACATGGAGTACGTTGGTCCAAAACTTGTGACGGTATTGTGACGGGAATTCAGAGAAGAGCATTGGCAGGCGATATAGCTGCATATAGAAGCATCAAAAAACCCAATAAAACCGCTATGGCTGCAACCTGTTTTAGTTAATAGAGTTGAGAATTTGCGTGTTTTCGGATTATGAATCCCACGCTCTAACCATCTGAGCTACCCCGCCATGTGGGTGAGATTATAGCAGAATCAATAGTTTAGCTCTTCCTCTGCTCCATCAATTTTCGCTTCTTAGGCGCTTGCCAGACTTTTGCCAGACATTTCTTCGTTTTGGGTTAAATCTTCACCCCATGCTTGGCAAAGCCTAGCCACGGCACGGCGCCTCATTTCAATCGTCGAGTGCGTGTAGTCGTCCGTAATGTCCCTTGGTTCGTGTCCCAGGAGGTCGCGACGCACCGTCTTGCTGACTCCGAGGTCTTCAAGTCGGGTGCTAAACCAGTGGCGTAAATTGTGGAATGTAATTCCACCGCGTACTCCCAAGCCGTAAGGAATTCCGGCCTTTCTACAGGCGCCGGCGAAACCCTTCTTCACTTCTTTGATCTGTTCCTTGGTCCGGTTACTCGGAAAAACAAACTGACTAACTGTTGCGTCGCTTAGTTGATGGACCGCGACGGACCGAGCTTCAGCGTTTAAAGGAATAACACGAGACTTGCCGTTTTTGCTTTTCACCACGATAAAACAGTCACGCGGCACCTCGTGATATTCGCCATCTACCTCAACCCACTTAACGTCGGCGTCGAGATTGACGTGATCCCGTTCAAGTCGTGACAGCTCTCCGAACCTCAATCCAGTGTTCCGGTCGAATAAGCACAGCGGTCGTAGATGCGCGTAACGACCAGTTAACCCGTTTTCGAATAGCAATATTTCCTTCTCAGGCGTCATAGGACACTGCCGCTTTTTCCGCATGGGAATCTTCTTCCGCACCGTTCTTGGAATATTGCGGCACGGATTTTCAAGCGCAGTCTTTTGAACTATTGCCATGTTGAAGATTGAAGACAGTAATCCTACCTCCTTGTGAACTGTGACCGGACTCCGCAGCTTGGTCGGTGGTGACACTTGATTGTGGCGACGGATCTTTGTTGAGAGGCGGTACTTGATAAAACGGACCACGTCCAACATTGTGATGCCGCTAAATAATTGGCCAGCAAAGTACTCTGTGAGAACCTTGCAGCGGAATTCGTCATGTTTATACGACCTCTTATTCTCTCTTGCGTATGGAAGATAAACGTCGTTGACGAAGGCGCAGAAATCCCCGTCAATGGGTTTATCCTCATTGCGCAGTCCGAGACGAACCTTCGCTTTTTCATCCTTCTCAAGTTTACGAGCTTCGGCGTCGGACTTCGCATCTAAAAACGTCCCATAATACGTTTGATTCTTGATCTGGAACTGGTAGTGATAAACACCACCGCGTTTCCTTACACTCATGCGATGCTCCTTTCCAAACGAGCGGATTGCGTCCAGGCAAGGAGCGCCCGGAGCATACTGCTAGAATCTGGGAGCCGCAACTTTTTTCTATTGGTTGACTGCGACGGGATACCGTTTTTTCTTACCACCAGTCTTTCGCCTCTTTCGATCAAACGGCTTTCGGAGTCGCGCCCACTCAAGCACTTCCAATCGGTCAAACTGTACGAGGCCGTTCAAATCAATGTAGGGTACGGGATACTTACAGTTTGGTTGCTGGGCTTGGTCCAACAGCTTGTCTACATGACTGCGCGAGCAATTGAAGAGTAAGGCAAACTCGGGAATCGTTATGAACTGTTTTGCCATGATTCGTTGGAGGGTTCGTTCAATTCTTTCTGCTTCTTCATCTTGGACAATCGCCGCTGCATGACCCACCATCGATTCAAGAACTTCTCGAGTGATTTGTTCGATCGCTTCTCTAGGGATCTCGATTTCAATACCAGGCATATCAATCTCACTCCGGATTAGTTGAGACAACAGGCTTGCGAAACAGTGTTACCTTGCCGACTTCGCTGAATTGGTTATGTGGTCAAGCAAAGTGCAATAAGGTTTTGCTGTTTCGGGGCGCTGTAAAGAGCTTGTGTAGTCGAGTGAGAATGGACTGGCTCAACTTCGACGGCTTTCCGAGCCGCATTGGTCCAACTCACATATCTGAGGATTGGGCAAGGCTCACGCTGGAGCTTCCAGCACTGGCTACGGTGCAGCTACTGTGCCATCTCGGTTTTGGACCAGTACTTTGTATCAAGACAGATCTATTAGGTGAAAAAACCCTAGTTGCATTTCAGATCAGGACAAAATCACCTAGCGTTTCAACGGTTCCCAACACAGCGGGTGTAGGGTTTCGTATCTTGGGGTGTTAGCGCTCGCTAACACCCTCACAGCGACAACGATTGTCAGATTCGCCGCTGCCTTTGGGCCAGAATTGCGGTGCCTAAACCGCAGCCACGTGATCCAAGTCATTGGTCGGAATCTTGTATTTCCTCGCAGTTATTGGGGACCCACGCGCCGCTATGTCCTGAATTCTCATGAAGAGTTAGCCATTGACACAGAATGGCGTTTTTAGAGTGTTCAATCGCGAACACTGTAACTTTTTATTAAGGGTGTTAGAGAACTCTAACACCCTCTAAACTTTTTTCGAATTCCGAATAGTTCCTGGCGGTTCGCCTCGCAGCAATTTAGAAAAGAAAAGGTATAGCGTTGCATGGAACCTAGTAGTCGCAAAGAAGATCACATTGGTCAGTAATATTCAGATTCGCAGCTCCTTAAAAACTCTTGGAAGGTTTGAGATTCGGGATGGTTAATCGGAACGCGGCAAGTGCTTTTGAACACTACCGGATTCCCACGGCATATCTGTTGCCAAGCATGAGCGAGCCAGGGAAGCAACACCAAACTTCTATTGGAACAATTGGTGTTGGAGGTGATGGACGGGGCCAGCACAATCACTCGGAGCCCAAGCCATCCTGCTATTTCACAGTTCTTGGCGAAAAGAATTCTTTCCCACGAAAGAACTTCTTTCGTCACATCGACGCGGCGCTGTAGAAGGTAAGTACGAGCTACGTTTGGATCAATTCGAATAACTAAGGAAGGTTTATCAATGTCTCATCTACAGGTCACAGTCGGCACTCCACAAAGATCGCATGAGGAGATGCTGAATGATCATAAGCGAATCCTACAAAACTCGATTGACACTCTAATCGGGAGGGGACTAAGCCCGAAGACAATAGAGAGATCCCGCTGGTTTATTGAGCGCTGGTTTGAACAGATCAAAGTTTCGGATGCGATCGGTGAACGTCAGATTTTCATATGGGAAGTCATGAACCGGGGTGAAGGGCGTAAGCGTATTAAGGATTTCTTGAGGACCCTGAGCGCAACCGATGACGATGGTCAGGTATGTTTGCGGGCTGGGACGGTGAGAACCTACGCCCGGGAGCTCGAACGGCTGTTCGCTCATACCATCGAGTGGCCCTTTATCGAGGGCCAACAACCGATCTCATCCAAATACGGCGAAATCGAAAATCCGTTCACCGGGGTCGAGTACCCGCTGCATAGCCGCGATATTTTGCGCGCGGAAGGCTTCTTCCTGACGCCCGATCAGATTTTGGAACTACTGGTCTTTCTACGTGAAGTGTATCCCGGTCTGACGAATAGGAATATTACTGCTGGACGGCTTTACACGATCGTCATGTTAACTACTGAGACAGGCATGCGTTCAGTCGAAGTAATCAACTTGGATGCCTTCGGTGACAACCGGGACATCTTCTATGACAAGGGGGTTATTCAGACACGTTATGGCAAGGGATACAACTCATCGGGTCCTCAGACCCGAGTGATGGACTTGACAGATCGTGCAGCGGTTACGCTGAAGCAGTACGAACGATGGGTGCGGCCGCAATTCCTCAATCACTTGATTGATCCGGCGTTGTTCTTGACTCTGACAGGCAAAAGACTCTCTTACTCGACTCTAAGGGACAGCTTTAAGCGACTAGTCGAGGCGGCCCGCAAGCACGGTGTAAACCTCCCGACGAAACTGACGATTCACGACCTCCGCGCAAGTTTCGCGACTAATTACCTTGAGGCAAACCCCGAGCAATTCTGGGAATTGATGGAGTTACTCGGACATGTCAGTCCCTCTTCGACCCGACTCTACGTTAGATGCAGAGGCAAGAAAAGGTGGTTATCAATGAAAGAAGCGCGTGGAGCGCGGCCAGGCAGGACAGGTTTCACTGCGATGGCCTACAACAGATAAGGAGTGGGAACCGACGTGTGGGACGTTAGAGGACTTGCGAAACAGTATCAGATCACCACCGCTGTTCAGCTCCAGGCATTTATCGCGGAGAAGTTGGGAGTAATCGTGTCGGTGCAAACTGTCAGAGCGGTAATGCGAGTCTCGCCAGTTGCACCACGAATCGAAATGATCCAACTGCTATGTGACGCCTTCAACTGCCGGTCTGACGCTTTTTACATTTTGAATCCGAATCCGGCCAGGGCGCAGCAGTGGGCCAAGGACAGGTCCGAAGGTAAGAAACCATCAACGCTATACCAACCGAAAGCTACCGAGGCGGTCAATGACAATGTCGAAGCACAAGATGAAATTGTTCAAGGTGAGAAGCGTACGTCCTTACGGGCGACGTTCACCGATCCCAGAGCACTCTTCAAGAAAAGAGTGGAATCCAAGGAGCAACAGATGTGAGAAAAGTGCAGATCAAAATTCGCCCCATCGTAGAGTGCAAGCGTTGCCAGAGGCGCAAGATAACAAAGCTGCTCGGGGAGATGATTTGCGCAACCTGCTACCAGGCTGAGCCGAAGGCCAACTGCAGTATATGCGGCATGGAAAGACGATTTGTGACGGATGAAGGTGGAGTCTGCCTAAAGTGTCTTAGGAGAAGCTCACCTGCAGAGATCGAATGTGCCGGGTGCGGGAAGAAGAAACGGCCAGCAAAGCGAGGCGGAAAATACTGTAGGCCATGTCAGGACAGGGTGAGGCGTGGCAGGGGTATATGCTCAAGTTGCAAAAAGGACCGAGCATATATACATATGGCGAAAAAACTCTGTTCTAGGTGTGTTTTGAATTACTGGGCGCCGAGCCGCTTGCGAAGGTATGTTGAAACCGTAAGTATATCGCACGAATATAACCTGACTCTGTTTCGTCAACTCACTGGGGTCATCAATTGGGAGACGGTCAACGAGGAGGTTCGCAGCCAACTCTATGATTTCGGCAAATTCCTCCAATGTCACAAGTTCGAAGAGCCACTCACTTGGGAAAGTATCCTCAAACTAAAAGCCGACTTGACGGTTGCGCAGTTCGAGAGGGTGCGCTGCTGTCTTGAGCAACTCGCCGAACTCTTGTTAGGTCCGGAGAAGGACGAGCACTGGGAGGATTGCATGAACGGGATCAATCCCCTCGTTCCCGTTGCCTCCCTGCAGGCGGACGTCAGCGCCGTTTTCAAGAAATACAATCTCTGGCTGCGTACCGAACGAAGGAATAATCGTAAGACCAGACGTAATCACTGTGAAACATTGGGTGGATTCTGGCGATGGTGCGCCATGCAAGGATTGAATTCGCTTGATATGGTCGAAGCGGCGCATGTGGAAGAATATCTACATATCCTCGGGTTGAGGTGGAAGTGTCGCTACTGCTCTTTTACAAAAAACCTAACTAGGCGAGGCGAAGTTCCGCCGACCGTGTGCGAGAACTTGGAGTGCCACGCACCCGACTCCTTTGAAAAGGTGATCCGTTGCTTACCGCGTACGGTGGACTGGCACCGCGCCGGGCTCCGCATCTTCTTTGGTTGGCTCAAAAACGTTGAAGATGGAATCGAAGTAAACCCAGCGCCGGCTGCTCAGCGAAGGAAGGCAGAGAAAAAGAAGAGGGGCTGGAGACGAACGAGAAAAGCTATACCTGCAATTCAGTATTACCCTTGGGAGGTGATCTCTGCTCTTTTAAACGGTATCCAAGATCCGAAGATGCCGGCCGAGGAAGCGATGGTCCTCTATCTACTCCTCCACCACGCGTGTTCCTTGTGGGAACTTCAAACTGTGCGAATCCCGTCGCAGTGTCGGCCGCTAGCGCTCGGCGTGGAACCTCCAGAGAAATTGGAAGATACTCTCCTCCTCGAATGGCGTCAGCGGGAACTGTCGAGGAACAAGCAGTTTGTCGGTCGGAGCGGAGAGATGCTTCGGATGGAACCGACAGACGAGCCATGGTTGCGAGATTTGGTTGGGCGATTTATACGGGAACGTAATCAGAAACTACGAGATCCAAATTACCCATACCTCTTCGTCGGGGTCAAAAAGAGTTCGCGAGGCGGACCAGTAGCCCCCCGATATATTCGTACACTGGTTGAGAGTGCGACAGCCCGCATTACGGGAAGAGTATGCACGGTCAACATGTTGGGTAAATGTTCCAAGGTTCTCTACGCAGAGTTCGGCGGCCATGAAGGGTTCCTGCATTTGCGAGAACTAGGATTATGTGACCAACAGGCGCGCTCCTACTCATGGCTTAAACGAGTCAAGGTGATTCCAAAGAAAGCAAGTGAAGCGCGGAAGGGAGAACGTAAGGAGCACCTGCGAAGCCTGATGCTCCCGTCGATAGATGTGTTCGGCATCCCAACCCATTCGTGACACGAGTTAAGTAACGATGAGAAGCAGGGCTTCTGAGCTAGCTGGGCATGCGCGTGCTGGTTCATCAAGGGCAATACGCGCAGGTTTGAGTCACTAATGTCCCACTCCAGCGCAATACCAAGTGCGCCAGCCCCCAGCGGGGGCGTAGCGTAGTGAGCGGTGCGAGGTGCGCCGAGCGCGCGAGCGAAGCGGGCGCAAGGGGGAGAGCGAATAAAGTAAGCGGGCGTTTGATAACAGCGATTCCGTTCGGGAGCGCCGCCAGGCGCTGTAGTTGGGAGAACGGAATCTTCTGTTATCAGATGACCGTCCTTGTTGAAGCGCTTTGTGCCGGTGCCTTTCCTGCGGCGTTCGAGAACTGAAAACATATTGAGAGAACGTGAACGCGCGTAAACGAGTCTAGACATAGAATCTCCATTCAATGATTCCAGCGCAGGTAGAACGCATTCAAATCAAGGCTGGACATCGAGCGACGCCCGGTCGCCCTAGTTGAACTGAATCGATCTATAAGTTCACAATCAGAGATTGATTGGCCATTATTATTGTAGTGGGAACTTGTGCGGCACCAGCAACTTGTCATGGAAAATAAGAAAGAGCGATCTGTGTACAGGGCTGATTCAGCAAAAGCCTTGTCTGTTCTCAGTGAAGAACTGGCGAAAGAACATCCCCATCAGACTCTCCTGTTTCGCGGTCAAAACAATCTGTTCCCCTCTGTTCGATCAGGACGGGCACGTTGCGAAGGGCAGTTTAATCATAACGTGGACCACTGTTGGAGTGTAGTCGCCGGTTATGTAATTGGTTCCAGCGACCAAGAAGACACATGCCACCTACGAAAGGCTGTGCTTCAGCATTACGGGTTTGTAACTGAGTATGTGGATTTGACGTCTGATATCCATATTGCTGCTTGGTTTGCACTAAACGAATATCAGTTTAAGGATATCGTATGGGCGGGTGGTCCACCTCGACGATTCAAACAGGTTCGATATGCTCCGCGGAAACAAGGAAAGGGTTATGTGCTCGTCCTAGCTGTGCCTCACGATCAGTTATCTGCCGAGCCGCCCAACCTATTCGATGTTAGCAATATACCTACTCTCATTCGACCAGCACGCCAGAAAGCTTGGCTGATGCTTGATCGTGCCGCCTCTCATGATCCAAACGCCTTTTGGGTCGCGACGATCGAGATCGACTGTAAACACGTAACGATACATTTGACGACAAGTGAACTTTTTCCCTCGACGGAAGATGACCCAGGTTACAGGGCATTACTCAGTTTTCCATTCGTGCAGGCTCAGTCAAGTTTGTTGGAGAGTGAGGGTTCCGATAGCGCCACTGAGATACACCGGGTTTTGTTGAAGAACGCCATCCCATACTTCGCCACCAGATCGATTGATGCTCCTGAGTATGTAAATGAATTCGGGCATGGGTACTATGATCATAAGTGGCAAGATTCAACCCTATTGGAGCCCCCACCGATGCAGAATTGGTTCAGGTGGAGTTTTCGCCTGCAAGAGAGATATGCGCGTGTAAATGGCGACATCGGAAATGCCAAGAAGATTTCGATCGCACCGAGCGCATACGAAAGGCTGGCTGATAAGAATTCTCAAACCACACTAGGCTGGCCCAATATGGGCGCTCAAGATCTACTCTTCACCTACGCGCAATATGCCTACGATAAGGTGGATGATATGACGTGGCCGTTTGTGGGTGTTTGGTTGCACAAGGATAACGAATTGATCCTGGAGCATCCGGTCACGGCAGACTTCGACAAATTAAATGTACATGCCGGCCATGCCTACAGTCTTAGGGAAGGCGAATTGGTGCGTCGCGATTTCGAGGGAGCATGTAAGTGCAATGATCCAGCAAGTCACGACACGCGAGTGCGGTCTTTGTTGACCTTAGACTCACATCTAGATCGAGAAAGGATTATTTTGCTCCCCCATCCTATGAATCTAAAGAACTGCTACATAGCGCTGTGAAAAGCTTTGTGGACACTGAGCGAAGAAGTTACGAGTTCCTTTGTGCGCAATGTTGAGGCCAAGCTTCTTCAAAAGCTTGAAGACAAGATAGTCTCAAGGGTTATAGTAAGCATTTTCATTACCACCAACGACCGACATCTCTAATAGCATCGATGATGCCAGCGATACCATCGGTATCACTGAGAGCAAGAATGACAGGTGACATCGCCTTTAGGTCGGATAATAAATGTCGACGCGATCGTTTAGCTAAATGGTGAAGACTATCGGACCAAATCGAATAGAGATTCGTACGTTCAACCAAGGTCACATGCTCTCTGGCAAGTGATGAGAGTGCTTGGTATCTATCATTCTCCTCATCGATTCTCACAGCCAGGTGCCATGCTTCGGCAACGAGGTCACCGGAAAGGTACGGGCCAATAAAACCCAAGACTTCAGCCTGCCACCAACCTTGACCGGCGCCAAACGCTCCTTGCATATTCTTTGTAATGACCAAAGCGTGCCGGATGGAGTCCGTTCGTAGTTCCATGGCGGCGAATCTAGTCACCCTCGCTGCCGCCAAAGCGGCTTGGAGAGGTGCTTTTATTTCAGCGATCAAGTATCTCACAGCTTCCTCGTTACCTAGTTCCGCAAATCGTGATGCTAGCATGGCAAAAACCGAGTGTTTTCTGCCCTCGTAAGAGAAAGACTCGCTGATTCGAAATACTTCCAATAACAGCGCTTCATCCAGGTAAGGAATTATGCCCTCGAGTGAATCGACGACATATAGTTCGTCTTGTTCATCACAAGCGATACTGAGTGCATCCCTTTGCTTCCCTAACATCGCCAGACGTTCTGCGATAGCGGCGCCTAACTTTCGTTTTGAGAAATCATTCGTAACTCGACCTAGCTCGGAGAGATAATCACGACATACAATCTCTTCCCGGACGTAGCGAGCCAGACTAGTTAAAGCCGTCACTTTACCTCCCTCCCAATTAGCCTTAAGACAAAGAGCAACTGCTCGCAACACCAAATCTTCGCTTAGTTGACTCGCAATAACAGGAATGATTTCTGCAGTTTGAGAATCATCATTCGATCGTTCTAAGAGTTCTAATATCGATTGGAACTCTTGTTTTTGCGCAGCAGGATCAAGGGACGTGGTGACTGCGGTGATCGCGTGAGCAAAATAACGCCACGGTCTCAAACTTCGAGCAATTTCCAACGCCCGGGTCAACTCGCCTGTTTCAAGAAGCACTGGAAGGATACTAACGTATGCTTGCGCGCGCTGGGTCGCGTCCTGTAGATTCGAGACCTGCCGGAGTAATTGGTCCGCTATTAACGATTTCGCCTCTCCATTCAGACTGCTAGCTAAAGCAGCTATCGCCTGAATCTGTTGAAGGTAATCATCAATGTTCCTTGCTGCATCGAACAGACGTTTAACCGTGATGCGGCATAAGTACGGCGCTAGTGCGGTCAATACGTCTCGTTGAACATTTGAAAGATTCTCCTGAACCGCGGTCGTTACGACGTTCAACGCGTCGTCTTTCTTGCGGCCTGCTAGAAGTGGGATGAGTGCCGTCAACACTATGGCTCGAGGCATCGCCTCCTTCATTGCTTTCGCGCGCCTAAGAACGTTATTGAGCAAGCTCTCAGTGAGGTATGGCGCGAGCCCGGCAAGTGCAATTGAACGATACTGTTCGACTAGGATTTCAAAGGCCATTTCTATTGCACCGCGAATTCCATCAGGCGACAGATGAGGCGCAGCCTGTTGCAGAGCCGAAGCACGTTGTAGGCCATACCTTTCAGGTGAAATATTTTGTATCAACCGCAATGCGGTTTTTATATCTCCCTGCGAGGCAATCCTGGCAGCCAAAGGGGACAGCGCCGTTATCCGAGATTCTTCCATCTCAATTTTCTTTGCCAAAGCCACCGCCCGCTCGAGCATCGAATCTGGAGCCACTCTAATAAAATTCTCAATTGCCTCGGCCTGCCGATAGTTTGCTTCGCTCTGTTCCAAAAGGTTGAGCGCACGCTCAAACGTTGACATCTGGAGCGGGATCGGAAGGTTACAGGCTATCGCTATAAGCGCTTCAGCCTTCTCGCTTTCCTCTTTGAGCTCTTCAACAATTGCAGAAGCTTGTTGGAGGACCTGATCCTTCACTTCTTCTGTCAAGCGAGACACCAAGCCTAGGAGGGCTTGCAGGCGATCATTAGGAAAAAGAATTTCGGAGGCGATCTGAATCGCTCGTTGCAATTGATCTGCTGGTACCTGATTGGCTAATGCCGCTAAGGTGGACGCCCGTGTTGTCTGATCGGAGATGGCTTCAGCCGTGGTCAAGGCTTCTAGGAGAACGGTCGCTTCAGAATTCGGCTCTAGGTTCTGACCAACGCCAGCTAGAGCGACAGCCTGTTGTGGTAAATCGGGAGTTTGCCTCGCGTATGCGAGTCCTTGTGAGGATGTAATGAGACCCTGTTTGATCGCTGCGGTCAGAAGCGGCGGCGGGATATTAGCGGCCAAGTTATTAACGCATGAACTAATAAGGGCATATCGCGCTTCTAGAGCAACAGCCGGAACCAGTCCGCGATCAGTCAAATTATGGGCGGTTTTTTGATGGGCCAGACGCCAACAACGCGTTACATCCGATAAGTAGCTCTCCGTTTCTCCAATGTCTTCATGGGCTGCATACCAAGCATTCGCAACCTTCAGTACTGGCAACGGATCGTCCTGGACTGCTCTCCTGAATAATCTCTTTTTTGCAGGTCGTTCAAGTTCTCTGCTCTCGCGGAGAAGAACCTCGTGAACCTGATCTCCCCGTCCAGCCCGCTCCAGATGTGCTAAGTAATGGCGCAGATCGTATCTATCAAACTCGGCGTAAGGATTCTCACTAATGCCCTCCATAAATCTTAACCTTGCCGTCCATAGCGCTCGCAATTATGTTGTCGTAGGTATGCAAGCCGATGGTCTCCTGCAAGAAGTCTCGAAAACTTGCATGGTAAAGTCGATAAAATGGTTGGTCTTCCATAACTTCCTCATTCAGAAATTCACGCCATTCAAGTAGGACGCGTTGAACGGCTTGATGAGGCAAACCTGTCCAAGCCATGAGCTGTGACATTGATACGGGTTCGAGGACGGAAGCTAGTATGCAAATGATCTGCTGGTGCACTTTTTCGAACATGACAGGATCGCCTGATCGCATTACATTCCAGTGTTGTGTGTAATAACTTTTCAAGCCTGCTGGCAAATCACGTAACTTGCCAAGATTCGCAGCGTTAATCCTGCCGGTCCGAATATCCATAAGCACGTAGACCAAGTACATGAAGTTGCCCTCACTCTTAGCGCTCATGATATGCACGAAGGAATCCTCATCCACTCCCCAGCGTTGCAGGGCTTGCTGCATTTCAGATTGATGCTGCTCCAAAGTGCCGCGAATATAATTCTCTACATCAGCAATGTTCCGCGGATCGCTTTCACTGATGTAAATAGGTTCTTCCCGATCGACATGTAGGCGAACCTCGTCCGACTCGCGCGTCGTTACTACAAAATAGACTTTGTCAGGCAAACTTGCGGGCAATAACAGAGTGTTTACGTTCGGCTTAGGAATACTTTCAACCTCGTCAAGTGCATCGATAAGCACAACAACAGGCTGCGCGTTCTTTTCGGCAGCTTCCAACAACAATTCCGAAAGAAAACCACTGTCAGTCGCGGCATCAGTGAACGGCAGTGACGCATAACTGAGTTGAAAACGAACAATGAGCTGCGCGCAAATATTCTTGAGGAATGCGTCAGTCGAGTTTATTTGTTGCTGGGAGATATTAAAGTGATGGACATATCCTCCTTGCTGAACCATTCGAGCGATTAATGCGGTCTTGCCAATGCCTGGCTCACCTTTAATAACTATGTAGCCGGAGGGAAATCCAACCTTATTGATGTGTTGATCGATTGACTCGAAGATATACTGACGACCGACAAAGTTTCGCGTGCGCTCCTCCACTAAAGCGCTAAATTGTCGCGTTCTAATAAAACGACTTAGAGGTTCAGGTGCTTGGGCGAAATTTAGATAAATACCAGAATTCACCAAACTGTTTTCTATGCGCTCGGCAGCTATGCTGCCCGACCCGCTTGCAGTTATTTCTTTCAAAGGTGCCTCAATAACGGCAGTCAGAGAGTGTTGACTCTCTCAGCCCTTTCGATATGAATCGCCAGTGTTGATTGTACTGTTGGTAATGTCACGTCCTACTGCAATACTTCGTTCACCACTGGAAACTACGTTAACCCCTGAGTCTTTCAGCTTGCTAAGAATTTGGGCTAACTCAACCGCTAATGATCCATCCTCAAGAAGAATCTTTCTTAGCTGAACACGCAGAGCAGCCTGCACATCTTCATCTTCAGGGGTGTTGGTCACATCGTCAAAAGCCGTCTTTAGCGCGGGCCTCTCTTCAACTTTCGGCCACAGCTTTTGCCATAAGGTGGTGGCGCCGTTCCAAGCGCTCTCGCCAAACTTCTTTGCGGCCGCTCCGGCGGCATATTTACCTGCCTCGACCAAGTATGGCAGGAAGGGAGTCAAGTAAGTAGCTAGCTCTTTAGCGGTTGAAACCTCGTCCATGTTCTCTCCTCAGCAAAAATCGGTTCGAGTGAAATTGCTACCCATGCGTTATCAATGGTGACCCAACTATTGTTCGTTCGGAATTATACTCCGTCATATTTCGGTTGCCACTGTATACTAAAGTTACGGATGCCCACACTGCGAGATGCTAACATGCGACATGCGGAACATTACCGCCCAGTGCTTGAACTGGCAAACTCGCTATTTCTTCAAGGTGGCGAGGACTGTTTCAAGGGTCTCGATCTCTTTGATCACGAATGGCCGAACGTTCTCCTAGCTTGGGTTTGGGCCGAGGGTCAAGTGACGACCGATGTAGACGCAGCTGCTTTTTGCCCCGCAATTAATGATGCAGGTTCGCACTTGCTCGACTTACGTCAGCATCCTCTTGAGCGGGCTCGTTGGCTAAAAGTTGCGATAGAGGTTACCCAAAAGCCGCCGACGAATAGACTCCTCGAATGTATCCTCTCGTCGAACCTCGGGAGCGCCTATCTACGACTTGGTCAGCCCTACGAAGCAATCAAGATCTTGGAACAAGCGCTGAAAATTGCGACAGAGTTCAGGAACACTCATGTAACAGGTGTTGTTATCGGAAGTCTCGGCAACGCTTACGCGGATCTCGGGGACGCTAACAATGCAATCAAGTATTACTTGCAGGACTTACAAATATCTCGGTGGGCCGGTGATAAGTCAGCCGAGGGGGAGGTGTAGTGCACCCCTAAAGTGAAACAGAAAGTTAAGAAAGTTTTAGTTGCGCCAGCGAACCTTCGAACTCGACCGGTGGTCGGTAGCCGATGGCTGAGTGAAGTCGCTTGCGATTGTAAACCG
>Ga0105238_10000701_pt1 | contig 35045 bp, 26 predicted proteins | sample KBSC34metaG_FD_81526 | JGI IMG/M metagenome (GOLD analysis project Ga0105238, IMG submission 81526) | Corn rhizosphere microbial communities from Kellogg Biological Station, Michigan, USA - KBS C3-4 metaG | ecosystem: Host-associated > Plants > Roots > Rhizosphere > Soil | place: Michigan, USA...
GCCGTCACGTGGCGGGGCGTCCCGGTGGCCTCCCCCTCGGGCGAGGAGGCCGCTCCGCCCGCCGCGTTGCTGGTCTTTGCCAGCCGCAAAGGGGGCGACGGCTCGCGCGACGACGACCGCGGCGGGGCCGCGCGGTCGCGGGTGAAAGCCATCCCGAAGGCCAAGGCCTTGGACGCGGCGGGGCCACTTCGCCACGTGCGGCTGGTGGCGGACCTTCCAGCGTCCGGGGAGGGGAGGGTGTCGCAGGGCGACTTCGTGCAGTTCGTGCTGCGGGGGTTGCAGGTGAAGGCGTTCGTGACCGTCGTCGGAATCGACGACGGGGGCGAGCTCCACACCTACGTCCCGGCCGCCGGCGCCCAGATGACGAGCCACCAGCCTTCGTCGTCGTCCATCTCGCTCGGCGCCAGCGTCGACCTTTCCACCGGTCATCGAACCGGGCGGCTGCGCCTTTACGCCTTGCTGCCGCCCGCGCCGCTCGATCCCGCGCGGCTCCGCGCCGCTGCGCGGAGGGTGGATTTGACACGGCCGGGCGCGCCTCCCTTGGATTTGCCCGTCCCGCAGGTCGCGGGCGTATTGACGATTGGACCTTGACCATGCAAATGGTCGAGAAGGTGACGACCGAGCCGGCGTGCGACGCGCAGGGAGCGAGCGCCAGCGAAAGCGTCACCCCCTCGGCCAGGAAGGATGGAAGGAAGGGGAGGGTGAGAAAGAGGAGACGCCTGGCATCCGCTCTCGTGGTGCTGCTCGCCACGGCGGCGAGCGCGCGGACCAGGGCTGCCCCCGCCGCGCCGGAGATCTACGCGGTGGTCATCGGCTACAACGGCGGCGGCACCGGCCTGCCGACGCTGCGCTTCGCCGACGACGACGCGGTTCGCTTCGCGCTGTTCTTCTCGGGCCTCGACGCTCCCGATCGGTCGAGCCGGGTCTGGCTGCTGAGCGATCTCGACGCCGAGACCACCTCGGGGCTCGCGCGGGCCGGGCTGAGCGTGCCGTCGCACCGGTCGCCGACGCGCGCCGCGCTCTTCGGCGTCTTCGACGAGGTCGGCCGGGCGCTGGCCGCGCGGGCCCACCCCGAAGCGCCGGTGGCGCTTTATGTCCTCTATGCCGGGCACGGCTTGAAAGGGCGCATCCTCATGAAACCCGAGGAGGCGCCCGAGGCCGCCGTCACCGGGCGCGAGCTGCGCGCGGCGGTGGCCGAGCTGGCGCGCGTCGCGCCCGCGCTGCGCTCGTACCTGTTCTTCGACGCGTGCCGATCGCAGAGCCTTTTCACCGAGCGCGGCGGCGACGGGGTGGCCGAGCTCGGACCGGATCTCGCGGCCGCGGCCGACGCGCTCGAAGCCCGCGCCAGCGCGGTGACCATCGGCGTCCTCACGGCCGCCTCCTCCGGCAAGCCGGCCGGCGAGGTGTCCGAGCTGGGCGCCGGATACTTCTCGCACGTGCTCGCGTCGGGGCTGGCGGGCGCCGCCGACGCCGACGGGGACGACGTGGTGTCGTTCGGCGAGCTGGCGGCGTTCGTGGCCTTCAACACCGAGCGGCTGACGGGCCAGCGACCCTGGTTCTCGCCTCCCGGCGGCGACCTGCGCGCCCCCGCCATGGATCACCGGGGCCGGCGCACCCGCCTCGATCTCTCGGCAGCGGCGGCGGGACGCTACCTGATCGAAGCCGCGCCGGGCCGTCCCGTGTTCGCCGAGGCATGGAAAGGCGATCGCCGTCCCCTGCGCCTGTCTCTGCCTCCGGGGCGCTACCGGGTCGTGCACGGCGGCAGCGGCGATTCCGCGGCCCGGCCGAGCCGCGCGGACGTGACCCTGGTGGCGGGGGCGCCGGCGGATCTGGCGCGAGTGGCCTGGGCCGAGGCCGTGACCGACGGTGGGGGGAACGGGCAGCGCGGGGCGGATCTGGGGAGCGACGCCGGCGGTGCGGCGGGCGGCCCCGAGGTGCCCGTCTTCTCGGCGGCGTTCACCCCGGACGTCGTCTCGACGCTGACGGCTGGCTACGACGCAGGCCGCGAGCCCCCCGCGCCCTTCGGGCACGCCCGGAACACGGTCGAGGTGGGCCTGGCCCTCGGTGCGGCACCGCTCGATCTGGGCGGCAGCGAGCCGGAGGTGTGGCTCGGGTACCGCCGGAGCTTGGGGCCGCGGTGGTTCGCGGCCGGCTCGCTGCATTTCGCGCGATCGTCGCAGGCGGCGGCCGAGCCGTACACGCTCGAGCGCGGGACCGCGCTCGTAGGCGGCGGGGCCCGCGCGTGGGTCATGCCGCGCCTGGAGCTGGCCGCGCTCGTCCTGGGCGGTGGTGGTCCCGTCTTGCGGCGCGCCGGTGACGTCACGGGCGACTGGTTCGCGCCGTGCGTGGCGGCCGGGATCGACGCATCGCTGGCGGTGAGCGGTGGCTGGTCGGTGCGCGCCGGCGCCCGGTACTTGGTGCAATGGATCGCCGTCGATGGCGCGCGACGCGCATCGGGCGAGCCACGAGGAGAGCTGGGTGCGGCCTTCGCGTTCTGATCACCACGTTGACCGGGCGCCGGGGCTGGCCGGTCCGGCAGCGGCGCGGGCTCGGTGCGTTGCGATCGGCCGGCGCTCGCGGAGGCCGTCCCTGTCCGTGGGCCGGCGCGCCGGCATAGCACCGTTCGTGATCGAAGATCGTTTCACCCGGATGGGGCGGATCCTGTCCTTCTGCGGCGCGGTGTCGCTCGCCGCTCTGGCCGCCGGATGTGACTTGAAGGGGCTCGCGCACGATCAGCTCTACGGCCAGGCCGACGCCGCCATCGAGCGGCCGGTGGAACCCGGAAGCGACGCCGATCCGATCGCGGAGGACGGGAGCTCCGACCTCGGCGCGCCCGACTCGACCTCGCCCGACGCGACGGACGATGTGTCCAGCGCCGACGCACCGGGCGCCGACGCGGCGGTCGACGCCGGGGGCGGAGAGCGCGATGCCATCGAGGACACAGTCCCCGACGCGCTCCCGCCGCCCGACGCCATGACCGATGTCGCGGACGTCCCGCCGGCCCCCTGCACCCCGGCCTCGTGTCCATCCACCGAGTTTTGCGACGACATCAGCGGCGCGTGCCTGCCCCGCGAGGGAACCGGCATGATCAGCGGGGCCGTCTACGACGCCTGCCTTCACGTACCCGTGAACGCGAAGGTCGGCATCGCGGGGCACCATGCCTGCGCCGCCTCCGGCAAGGGCTCGTATTACTTTTCGAATATCCCGCTCGGCCGCCTCACCCTGACGGCCGCCGCCCCCGGGTACCAGCTGTTCATCCAGGAGGTGACCATCGTCCCCGGGGGCAACACCCTCAACATCGCCCTCGACCGCTCGGCGCCCGCGACCTGCGCCGATCCCGCGCCCCCTGCGCCCGCCTGCACCTGCCCCGAGCCGACCTGCGTCGGGCCGTAGAACACGCCAGATGACCTCGCGTCACCTCGCCCCGCGAAGGCGGGGAGAGGTCGCCAGCCGAAGGCTGGCGGGAGAGGGGACGGCGCCGCTCACGAGCGCGGACCCCTCTCCTTTATCCTCTCCCCGGCTGATGCCGTGGCGAGGACAAACGGTTGCCTTGGCACGACCGCGGGCTCTCTTTCGAGCTGCCGGCGCCCCGGCGATCCGCGTCCCGCTCGCCCCGGGAATCGCAAAAGTTGCCGGGGTCGGACGGCGCCTCGATACTTGGTCAACTCGGGTCGGTTCGATGCGCCGCGGAACCAAGAAATGGCTGGGTCGAGTCGTGGCCGCCGGGCTGATCGCGGGCGCGCTCACGTACGTGCCGTATCACGTCTACGCGCGATCCGGCCTGGCGCGGACGCTGCAACTGCGGCGCGAGCTGGCGGCCCTCAAGGCGCGCAACGACCAGCTCCGCGAAGAGACCCTGCGCCTCGGTCGCCAGGCCGAGGCCCTGCGCGACGACACCGACGCCATCGAGCGCGTCGCCCGCGCGGAGCTCGGCTGGGTGCGCCCCGGCGAGATCATCGTCGATCTGTCGCCCCCGGCCGCGGCCTCCGCCTCTGCAGCCAGCGCCGCGACGGCCTCGTCGCCGTCGCCACGCGCCGGCGGACATGGGCCATCCGCTGCCACCCGGCGGGGGGCCCGGTGAAGCGGACGGCGCGCCGACGCGCGCGCGTGGCCTTTCATCTGCGGCGGGCCATCCGGGGAAGCCTGGCGTTCGCCGTCTCGGGCGCGTGCGTGGTCTTGCTGTGGCGGGGCTGGTTCCCCGACATCCGCGCGCCGGGCTCGAACCTGGCGCACGCTGCGGCCGCGGCGGTCCTCACCGCGGTCCTGGCCGTCAAGATTGCGGCGCGCGTCCGCACCAGCGAGCGGCGCCGGACGCAGGGGCGCGAGGCCGTCTCGGACGTCGAGGTCGGCCTGCTCCTGCTGACGGTGGTCTACGTGTTGCTGGCGATCTCGGGCGGGTCGGCCTCGCCTGTCTACCCGCTCGTCTACGCCATCGTCAGCTTCCTGGTCACCTTCCATCGCCTCGCGGTGGGGCTCCCGCTGGCGGGCGCCGCCATCGCCCTCGAGGCGGTCCTGTCGTTCTCGCCGAAGGTGCCGGCGTCCGCGGCCGCCACCTTCCCCGAGCACGCCGGCTTCATTGCCATCTTCGCGCTCCTCAACGTCGTGTTCTTGCACGCCGAGGTGGCGCGCCAGAGGCGCGAGCGGCGGCGGCGCCTGGAGGAGGAAGTCTCCTCCATGCACGAGGAGGCGCGCGAGTTCCGCCTGATCGCGACCGCGCTGTCGCCCGACAAGAGCGTGCGCTCGCGCGAGGAGGAGGTCGCCAAGATCGCGCAAGGCTCGGTCGAGACGATCCACGAGCAGCTCTTCGATACCCTCGACCTGCTGAAGAAGGTGATGGAGCTGCACACCGTGGCGCTGCTGTGGCTCGACGAGACCGGCGAGCGCCTCAAGGTGAAGGAGCTCTGCACCGAGGCGCCCGCCATCACCGAGACCCCCATCGCGGCGCGCACGGGCGCGCTGGGTGCGATCTTGAAGGACGGGCGGCCGGTGCTGCTGGAAGCGCCGCGGCCGGCCCTGCTGCCGTACTACGCCGAGCCGGTCGACATCGCGAGCTTCCTGGGCGTGCCGGTCCTCGAAGGGTTGAACCCGCGCGGGGTCTTGCTGGCCGATCGCAAAGGCGACCGCCCGTTCACGCCGGCCGACGCCGACACCCTGTCGCGCGCCGCTCGTCAGGCCGTACGCGTGATCCAGTCCGAGCGCGTCTTCCACGCCGTCGAGCGCAGCAAGCACGAGCACGAGCGCTTCTACCGGGCCTCCGCCGAGCTGAACCGCGCGCTGACGCTGGAGCAGGTCTACGACGCCGCCATCGCCGGCGCGCGCGGCGTGTGCGACTTCGACTTCGCCGCCATCGCCACCTACGACCCGCGCCGCCGGTCGCACACCATCCACCGCGCGGTGGGCGAGTGGTCGGAGGGCCTCGAGAACACCGTCCACCGCGATCCGTCCGCCATCGTGTCGATGGTGGTGAAGAACAAGCTCGCGCTGCCGGCCGGCGGCGAATGGCGCGAGCGCGACGTGCCGGTCTTCTCGGCCCCCATGCGCATCAAGGGCGACTCGCTGCTGGTGCTGCCGCTGCTGGTGAAGGACGAGGTCATCGGCACCTTCAGCGTCGCCGCCAAGCGACCGGGCGCCTTCCCCGGCGACCGGCGCGAGATGCTGGGGGTGATCGCGAACCAGGTCGCCATCTCGATGCAGAACGCGCGCATGTACCAGCTGGTCGAGGAGCAGGCCACCACCGATGGGCTCACCGGCCTGGTCAACCACCGGACCTTCCAAGAGCGGTTCCAGGCCATGCTGGTCCGCGCCGAACGCCACCAGTTTCCCGTGTCGCTGCTCCTCACCGACATCGATCACTTCAAGAAGATCAACGACAGCTACGGCCACCCCACCGGCGACGACGTGCTCCGGCGGGTGGCGGCCATCCTGGGCGCCAGCGTCCGCAAGATCGACATCGGCGCGCGCTACGGCGGCGAGGAGTTCGCCATCGTGCTGGAGGCCACCGACAAGGCCGGGGCCCGCAACCTGGCCGAGCGCATCCGCGGCGAGATCGAGCAGCAGACCTTCCAGTCGAGCAAGGGCTCGTTCAAGGCCACGCTGTCCATCGGCGTGGCCAGCTACCCCGAGGACGCCACGGTCAAGGCCGACATCATCGCGCGGGCCGACCTGGCCCTCTACAGCGCCAAGCACGGGGGCCGCAACCGGACCGTGTGCTTCTCGGAGATCAACCGCGCGGCCGGAAACGGGAACGGCAACGGCAACGGCAACGGAGGCAAGGCGGCGCTGCACGAGGTGAAGTAGAACCAGGACCATGTCGAACCAGAACCAAGACGATCAGGCCGCGCGCTGGAACGGGCCGTCGGGTCGAGCCTGGGTCGAGGCGCAGGAGCCGCTCGATCGGATGTTCCAGGCTTTCGAGAAGTTGCTGGTCGATGCCGTCGTCGCCGAGGGCGCCCGCGGCGTTCTCGATGTGGGCTGCGGCACCGGCGCGACGACCCTGGCCGTGGGCCGGCAGCTGGCCCCGGACGGCGGCTGCACCGGAATCGACATCTCCGAGCCGATGCTCGCGCTCGCCCGAACGCGCGCCGCGCGCGCCGCGGTCGCCGCCGAGTTCATCCGCGCCGACGCGCAGGACTACCCGTTCGAGCCGGCCAGCTTCGATATGATCGTGTCGCGCTTCGGCGTCATGTTCTTCGACGATCCCGTCCGGGCGTTCTCGAATCTGCGCCGGGCCGCTCGGCCCGGGGCCGCCCTCCGGACGGCGGTCTGGCGGCGGCCGGAGGAAAATCCCTTCATGACCGCCGCCGAGCGCGCCGTGGCACCGATGCTGCCCGACCCATCCGTGCTGGCCCCGCGCCGCCCGGGCGCCCCGGGACAGTTCGGCTTCGCCGACTCCCATCGTGTTCACGCCCTCCTGGCCGACAGCGGTTGGGCCGAGGTCGCGGTCTCGCCCATCGACGTCCCCTGCACCTTCTCCGAGGCCGACCTCACCGGCTACGTCACGCGCCTGGGCCCCGTGGGTCAGGCGCTGTCCACGGCCGACGACCGCACGCGCGCCCGGATCATGGAGGTGGCCCGCGCCGCCTTCGATCCTTACGTGTACGGCCGCGAGGTCCGATTCACCGCCGCCTGCTGGATGATCGCGGCGCGCGCGCCGTGACTTCTGGGGGCCCGATTACTAGCAGGGGCCGGAGACGTCGACGCCCATGGCGCGTATCGTCTCGTCCGGGATCGCCCCTGCGTCTCCGGTGAAGTGCAGGACGACGTCCACGTCGGCAGTTTTGACGGGGGCGGAGGTCCCGGTGGTCCAACTGGCCGTACCGGTCTGGCTGGTGGAGGTGACGGCCCCCGTGGGAGGGAACCGGAGCGAGCATGTGCCGGCCGGCGAGGCGATGAAAGCGAACTCGACTTTCCAGTTAGGGGGCAGAGTCACCCCGGACGGGTTCGTGGACGCGGCGTCGGCGAAGACGATCACGGCGCAGATATTCCGCGCAGGGTCGCGCTTGGCCACGGAGATCCGGTCGACCCCGCCGATGAAGTTGCAGCCGGTGTAGGAGACGGCCGCGGCGCCACCCGGCCCGCCCGCGCCACCCGCCGCTCCGCCGGAGCTGGCCGCGCCGCCACCGCCGGTCGCGCCGCCGGTCGCGCCGCCGCCACCCGTCGCGCCCCCCAGACCACCGCCACCCGTCGCGCCGCCGCGTCCGTCGCCGCCGGTCGCGCCGAGCCCGCCGGCTCCGCCTCGGCCACCACCGCCGCTGCCCACGCCGCCGGCTCCGCCTCGACCGCCGCTGCTGGCGGTCGAGGCGCCCGCGCTTCCTCCTGCGTGTCCGGCGGCGCCGCTGCCCGCGCCGCCGCTTTCCATCCGGGCGCCTCCTTCACCTCCGCCGCCAGAACCTCTGCCCGCGGCTCCCCCGTCCGTCGGGCTTCCTTTTCCGCTTCCACACCCGACCATCAGCAGGAAGCCGAGGCAAAAAATCGCGACGGCAGCCCGTTGACGCAGGAGGGTCGTCATTCCAGAAGACGATATCACCGCCTCATCCCGGCGGTGACGAGGCCATTCGCCAGCGACAGCACAAGCTGACCCGCCAGTAGCGCCGGGGGCCTCTCTTCTCGTAAGCCGATTTTTTCTCCGGGGGATGTCGATCGGGCGGCGTCCCGTTCGTGTAGGGGGCGACAAGGAGGTCCCATGAGACGCACTACCCCCATCAAGACCCGGGTCCTGCTGGACGGGCTGGCCATGGTCGAGTCACCGTGCTGGCACGACGGCCGTCTCTGGTTTCCCCACTGGGGGACGCCCGAGATCGTCGCGGTCGGCCTGGACGGCAGGTCGCACATCATGGCCCGCGTGCCGCCTGGGCTGGGCCACGCGATCGGATGGCTCCCGGACGGCCGGATGCTCGTGACGGGCCGGCACCTCACGCGCCACGAGCGCGACGGCTCGGTGGTCATGCACGCGGATCTCGACCGCATCTCCCCCCACGGCTGGAGCGAGCTGACCGTCGACGGTCGCGGCAACGTCTACGTCAACAGCATCGGCTTCGACTTCGGCACCGAGATGGCCGAGCGGGTGAAGGAGCCGACCCGATCGCCTACGGGCGTCATTGCCCTGGTCACTCCGGACGGACGCGCGCGCCAGGTCGCCGACGGGATCGCGTTTCCCAACGGGATGGTGATCACCCCCGACAACCGGACGCTGATCGTGTCCGAGTCGTTGGCGGGCCGTCTCCTGGCGTTCGACATCCAAGAGGACGGAGCGCTCGGGCGCCGGCGCGTCTGGGCCGCCGGCATCTGGCCCGACGGCATCTGCTTGGACGCCGAGGGCGCCATCTGGACCTCGACCTGGAACAACGAGTGCGTGAGAGTGGCCGAAGGAGGTGAGATCCTCGACCGGATCCAGCTCGATCGCCCCTGCTTCGCGACCATGCTGGGCGGCCCGCGGCGAGCTACCTTGTTCATGATGGCGAACCAGTTCCTCGGCCCCGACCGATTCGACGAGATGCTGTCCCTGCGCTCGGGCCAGGTGCTGGTCGCGGAGGTCGACACGCCCGGTGCCGGTTGGCCGTGAACGACGCGCGCCCGGAGACGACGTCATGAAACAGTACCTGCTCAGCGTCTATCAACCCGACGGGGATCCGCCGCCCCCCGAGATCCTCGGGCCGATCCTGCGCAACGTGCAGGCGGTCACCGCCGAGATGAAGGAGGCGGGGGTCTGGGTCTTCACGGCGGGATTGCACGCGGCGGACGTCTCGACGGTCGTCCGTGTCAGCAACGGCCAGCCGCTCGTCACCGACGGCCCGTTCGCGGAGGGGAAGGAGCACATCGGCGGGTTCACGGTCATCGCGGCGGCGGACCTCGACGTGGCGCTCGCGTGGGCACGCAAGCTGTCGGAGGCGACCACGCTGCCCGTCGAGGTCCGCCCGGTCCGCGAGGGCGCCCAGCGCTGATGCCCGGACCGCCGTCGTCCACGGACATCGACCGTGTCTTCCGCGAAGAGTATGGGCGGGCGGTGGCGGCCCTGGCTCGTCAGTTCGGCGACCTCGATCTGGCCGAGGAGGCCATCCAGGAGGCGTTCGCCGTGGCGGTCGAACGCTGGCCGCTCACCGGTCCACCGCCGAGCGTGGCCGGGTGGATCATCACGACCGGGCGCAACCGGGCCATCGATCGCGTCCGGCGCGAGGCCACCCGCGGTGACCGCGAGGCTCGGGCGGCGCGCCTTCTGGAACCCGACGAGCCGGTAGAGCAAGACGCCGTGGGCGACGATCGGTTGCGCCTGATCTTCACCTGCTGTCACCCGGCGCTGGCCACCGCCTCGCAGGTGGCGCTGACGCTCCGGCTGCTCGGCGGTCTCACCACCGCCGAGATCGCCCGCGCGTTCCTGTGCCCGGAGGTCACGATGGCGCAGCGGCTCATCCGGGCCAAGGCCAAGATTCGCGACGCGGGCATCCCGTACCGAATCCCGGAGCCAGCCGAGTTGCCCGCGCGGCTCGGGCCCGTGCTGGCCGTCCTTTACCTGATCTTCAACGAAGGCTACACGGCCAGCTCGGGCGCCGCGCTCGTCAGGGCAGACCTCGGGGCCGAAGCCATCCGTCTCGGGCGCCTCCTGTCGCAGCTGATGCCCGATGAGCCGGAGGTCATGGGCCTGCTGGCGCTGATGCTGCTCATCGAGTCGCGGCGCTCGGCGCGGATGACAGTGGACGGTGATCTCGTGACGCTGACCCACCAGGACCGCGGCCGCTGGGACCACGACCTGATCCTGGAAGGGCAGGCCATCGTGCGCGCTTGCCTGCGCCGGAGTCGGCCCGGGCCCTACCAGATCCAGGCGGCCATCAACGCCGTGCACAGCGCGGCCGCCGTGGCTGCCGCCACCGACTGGTCGCAGATCTTGCAGCTCTACGACCAGTTGATGGTGTGCGCGCCCAGCCCCGTCGTGGCCCTGAACCGCGCCGTGGCCGTGGCAGAGACGGCCGGGCCCGTGAAGGCGCTGGCGCTCGTCGAGGCTCTGCTCGAGGGCCCGTCAGCCTCTGCGCCGCTCGAAGGCCATCACCTCGGCCACGCCATCCGCGCCGATCTCCTGCGACGCCTCGGGCGCTGGGCCGAGGCCGCGCAGGCCTATCGCCAGGCCCTCGCGCGCGTCCAGAACGCCGCCGAACGCAGGTTCCTCGCGGCCGCGCTCGCGCGGGTGGAGCGCCCTTAACCAAACACCCCGGGCAACGGACCGGTATAAAGGGGCGCCCCTGCGATACCCGACGTGTACTTCACGCCGTCGATGGCCTTGGTCAGGACGCTGCCGTCCACGCCGAATCTGGACATCAGGGCCAGCCAGAGGTCGTTGAACGGCCGGTTCCCGGAGCCGCCGCCCGTCTGTGGCGGCAGCGGTCCCCCGGTCACCTTCAGGAACGTGCCGCCTTTGACGCCGGTGTTCTTCCCGCCGAACACGATGAGCGGCATGTTCTGCTGGTTGTGGTCGTACGCGCGCGCGACCTCGGTCAGGTAGACGATGATCGTGTTGTCGATCAGCTTGCCCCCGTCGACGTCGGGCTGATCGACGAGCTCCTGTAGGGCGGTGGCGGTCGCCGTCGAATAGAACGCGTTGATCTGATTGAGCCAGGCGTTGGTGGCGGAGTCGCCCTTGTGGCTGGGCGGGTGGTGCGGGGTGGACTGCAGATTGCCTCCGATGGTGGCGCCCTGGAACGTGCCAGGAAACACCACCCAGTTCGTGCCCGCCGACCACATGAACGTGGCCACGCGCGCGTAGTCGCAGGCGAAGGCCGTCTTGATCAGGCTGAGCTGCGCCAGCCCGAGGTCACGGTGCGGGTGACTGGAGGACATGTTCGGCACGTAGTAGTCGACGCCCGAGAGGTCGGTCGACACGCCGTTGGAGTCTTGCTTGCCCGTCACCTCGCTGAAGCTCTGCGGCATCGGAGGCTTCGTGCAGACGCCACCCATCCCTCCCCCTCCGGACATCGAGCCGTACGTCTGTTGCAGCGTGTTCTCGAGCTGCGTGATGGCCGTGGCGTGCGCCGCCAGCCGATCCTTCTCGCTGGCCGGAATCAGCGTCTGCATTCGCGCCAGATCGCCGCGCAGGTAATCGAGGACCGACTTCTTCTGGGCCAGGATCTTGGCGGCGTCCGTCCCGGTCATGCCGCCCGCGCCGAAGATGCGCTTGTAGACGTTGATGGGCTGCGTCTCCGGCGCCATCGGCTGCCGGGCCTTGCTGATGTCGGTCTGACCGGCGAGCGGCGGCCGGTAAGACAGCGTTCGCGGCGCCACCTCGTCGCGATCGGAGCGGACGTCCGCAGCCAGGCGCAGAGATCCGAAGGGCGTGGCGTCCTTTTGATTGGGGCCGCCGAGCAGGGGGGAGTTGTCGAGGAGCAGCTGGTCGATGGACGCGCCCCCCGCCGCATGGTCCTGCTGGCCGATCCGTCCCAGCACCGGCACACCCGTCATGATCACGGCCATGCCGCCCTCGTGCGTGTTCTGGCCGCTGTTGGCGCTGGAATCACGCGTCCCGAAGACGACGTTGAGCCCGTCGATCATCGACATGTAAGGCTTGAGCCCGGCCGCCTCGAACGGGGCGCTCTCGAACGGGAGCGTGAAGTCGGTGGTCGTCGCGTTCGCGTTCGGCCGCCACGAGCCGAGGCCCGGCGCCGCCCCCAGCGGGTGGTGCACGATCAGCAAGCGCAGCGGCGCCTTCGCCCCCTGCGCGCGCGCCTCGATGGACCGCAGCCAGGGGGCGAGGAGCACGGCCGAGCCGCCGCACGCCCGCAGGAACGACCGTCTCTTCAGATCGTAGGACATCACTGGGTACCTCCGGCGCGCGCGTGCAGGAAGTCGGCGGTGGCCACGCTCTTGAACAGCGACGCGAGGGTGCCGCTCGTCCGCGAACGAAGGTCGTTCAGCTCGCAGGTGTTGTAGGTCCGGATCATGTCGCCCAGCGCGTAGCTGGCGATCTTCTGCACGGCGCACCCGCGCAGCACCCCGCTCTTCGTCAGCGCCTGCGCGAACGCCTGGGCGCCCGTCGCCATGCCGGGGGCGAGCGGCGAGTTCGGGACGAAGCTCACCGTCGGATCGATCGCGTGTCCGCCTTCGTCCTTGGTCCGGTAGTCGCCGATCGGCCCGAAGTTGAGCAGCACCCGGGCGTAGGGATCCATCTGCGAGTGGCAGGCCATACACGGCTGATTGGTCATGCGGGCGTCGGACTGGAGCACCTCGCTGTCGCAGGCCGAGAGCGTCTTGCTGCCGTCGGGCGACTTGCAGGCAATCACGTTCACGGCGATCGAGGTCGTGAGATCGATGGCCATCGCGAGCGCGTCCTGACAGATGACGTCGTCGTGGATGAACTTGCCGCGCCGGACGATCGACGTGACGGCCGGGTCCGAGGCGGACCACAGGAACGCGGGCTGGGTCAGGATCCCGGCCCGCCCCTGTGACGCCGGCCAGGTCGCCTTCACGAAGGAATCGTTGCTGGTGGGGGCGCCGTTCGGGAACGCGAGGTCTGGATACAGGGTCGCCAGGCGCTTGTTGACCCAGACGCTCTGCGAGCTGAGCAGGTCGTCCACCGTCCCCGACGGGTTGGTCCAGAACACCTCATTCATGAACTTCTGGGTCGAGCTGTAGAGATCGTTCTCGATCGCGGCCTGGTCCTGATCGGCCGTGGCCAGCGTCGAGAACAAGCTGGTGTCCTTGGTCTTCGAGAACATCTGCCGGACGTTGAACCAGTCGATCAGGATGTTGACGAGGTTGGCTTGAACCTTCGAATTCGCGAGCAGGCGGTCGATCTGCTTGCCGACGCCGTCGGCCGTCCCGAGGCTCCCGGAGTCGGCGGCGGCCATGAGCTGGTCGTCGGGCCCCGAGCCCAGGAACAGAAATCCGAGCTGGGTGGCGACCTCGTAGGGGGTGAGGGCGGTCGCCGGCGATTTGCCGGGAGAATCGGCGGACGGCGCCCCGAGCTCCGTCCGATAGACGAATGACGTCGAGATGAGCGTCGCCTGGATCATGAGCTGGATGCCCGTGGCGTAGTCTTGCGTCGCCCCCTGCGCGTACACCTTCATCAGGTTCGCGATCTCCGTCGCGTCGGGCGGGCGTCGGTAGGCCTTCTTGGCGAACGCCTGGATGAACGTCTGGGCGCACGTCGTTTGCGCCGCCGCCGTGGTGCCGCTGCACGGAGCGAGGGTCCCCTGGGCGCCGCCGCCCGCCCCGCTGATCTTGGTCGCGATGGCGGGCAACACGGCCTGCTGAGTGGCGTCGTAGAGCGCGTACTGAAACTCGGGGCTCACGCCCAGCGTCGTGTCGCTGAAGAACGCGTACTCGTTCTGACCGCCGATGTTCGTGACCGTCGGCGCCGACGACAGGCCGAGCAGCTCCTTGACGGCCGCGCTCCACTGCGCGGCCGACAGCCGCCACAACCGCTGGGGAACGGGGGGCAAGGGCGTGCAGGCCGCGGGACCGCCATCCCCGCCGGATCCGCTGCCCATCATGCCCTGGCCACCCGTTCCCCCCATCCCGCCACCGGTGCCAGAATTTTCCGTCGAGCCGCCCGAGCCGGCTCCGTTCGTGCCGCTACCGCCCGAGCCGCTCCCGTTCGGGCCGCTGCCGCCCGAGCCGCTTCCGTTCGTGCCATGGCCGCCGGAGCCGGTTCCGGACCCGGCGCCGATCTGGCCCGTGCACCCCAGCGCGGCCGCGAGCGCGACTGCGGAGAGGCGGCGCAGCCGCCATGCCTTTTCCAGCGTGAACATCGTTCCCTCCGGGCTGGAAGGGGAGCGTCCCCGATACGCGTCCGGCCGCTCGCCGGACACGTACTGGGAGACCCGCACGCTCGGAAAAAGAGGTCACCTTTCTCTCGAGGCCGGCCGTCGTCGTGGAGGCCGCGCGATCGTGTGAACGTCAGGGGGAGTCGGGCACCTGTCTCTTGTTCAACGCCGCGACCTCGTCGGGAAGCAGCGCGCGCTGCCAGATCGCGAAATCGTCGATCACCCCGGAGATTGGTCGTGGCCCCTGCGTCCAGCGACCGATATTGAGGGTGCTGTCGCCCGGGGAGATCGGTGAGCGCATCTCGGCAGAAGCGACGGGGAGCCCGTCGCGATAAAGATGGAAGCGCTTATTGGTCCAATCGAAAACGACGGTGAATTGCATCCAGCGATCGATGTCGATGCACCTGCAATTCAGGATGGGGTAGTCCTTCATGTCGTAGTACGAGGCCTCGAGATAATCGAATCCAGTCTTCAGGTCGAACTCGATCTCCCAGCCGCCCATGCTGGGGAGCTCGGTGGAGAGAAGGACCGCTCGCTCTTTCTGGTCGGTCAAGATCATCCTGTCCATTTCCGACATCTTGATCCAGGCGGAGGCGGTCCAGTCCGCGGTGGCGTCCGGAAAGCCCGAGGGGCCCGAAATCGCGACGCTGTCGCTCTTTTTCAGGCTCAAACCGCCGCCGAAGCGCCCGGTCACCCACGTGGGGTTGTCAGACGTCAGGACGCCGTTGTAGCCGTGGCCGCTGCGGTCTGCGACCATCGTGCCGCCCGACTCGTCGAACGGCCAGTGCGCGAGCAGCTTGTCCGCCAGGGCGCTGTTCGAGACTGAAAGCGGTTCGATCGCCGCGGCCCCGCATCCCGCCAGGGCCAACACCAGCAGCGCCGCGGTCGACCACCGCAGCCACGCCTGGGCGCGCCCACGGGAGTCGTCGAGGTCGGGCGGCGAGAGGATCATAGGGCCGTCACCAGGGTCAGCGATGCGAGCAGCGCCGGACGGGCGATACGCGCGACCTCCTGGCCAGAGATCTCCACCGTCGGGTAGGGCCCGGCGATCTGTCCGTGCGCCTCCACCGCGACCGCGAACCGCTGGCCGAGCGCGATCGTGACGCCCGCGCCCACGTCCAGCAATCCGGCCCAGACGCGGCCGCTTCGTCCCTCGTAGGGCAATGTTCCCACGCCATCGATCCGGGCCAGGAGGACGCCGCCGCCCAGACCCACCGCGGGGCGCACGGCCCGACCGTGACGGAAGGCCGTGCGTAGCTCGACGAGGCCGATGGTGCAGTCCACGGTCGTCGTGCCCGCGGGCTTCACGACCTGCGAACTCGTGCCCAGGCCCGCCACGGTGAGGCGGGCCTCCAGCCAGGGCTCCAGCTCCGCGCGGAGCCGGCCGAGCGGCAGGTACGCGGGCCCGAGGGATCGCGACGCCTCGAGCAGGCCCACGCCGAGCTCCAGCGAGATCGGTCCCGGTGATGCGGGACGCACGGGTGGGGCGGCCGCTGTCGTGGTCGTCGAGGCCGTGCGGTCATCCGCGGCCACGACCGCCGCGGGCGCCGCCGGCGGCGTGTTCGCCGGCCCGGGCGGCGGTGTGGTCGCCCCGCCGCTCGCGGCGGCGCGCGCCAGCTCGAGGGCGCTCGCCCGCAGGAACTCCAGCGTGCGGACGGCCAGGACCTCGTCGTCGTGCGTGGTGCTTCCGCCCGGCAGCAGCAGGCGTCGGACCGCGAAGCGGACCCCGGCCGCGCCGTCGACGATCCACAGCTCGGCCGGGCCCTCGTCGGGATTGCCGATCAGAGTGATCGTCGCGAGCAAGCCATCGCGGGGGTTCGGCGGGCCCACCATCCAGAGGGCATCGCCGCCCGCGCCAAACTCGCTGATGACGATCTCGAACCCGCCGGAGGTCAGCTCCTCGCGGAGGCGGGTCAGGCAGCGCCGCGCCCTCGGCGACGCCGCGCTCGGCTGCAGCACCTGCACGCGCCCGCGGGTCGCGACGGAAGGCGTCGTCGTCGCTGCGGCCGCTGCGGCCGCGACCACCGCCGGGAGGGCCAGGACCACGATGAGCGCGACGAGCGAAGCGGGGCGGCACGCCGTCAATCGGCACTCATCCCGTCATCACCGCGAGGTCACCTCTCGAGCCGCGCGCGCATAGACGCCCTGGGGGAAGCGGCGCAGGTACGCCGCCGCGACGGCGCGTGCCTCGTCCATGCGCTGTTGCCGCTCGAGCGCGATCATCATGCGGCCCATCGCCTCGGCGGCATACGCGCCGGAGGGCGCTTCATGGAGATAGCGCTCGTACCAAGCGAGCGCGTCCGCCCCGCGCTCGCCGCGCCCATCGGTGAGGCGCCCGAGGAAGAAGGACGCCTCCTGGGCCCGCAGGGTCCCCGGGAACCGATCGCGCTGGGTCAGCAGGACGCGCCGGGCCAGGCGATCCTGCATCTGGAAGCGAGCGGCGTCCGCCAGGGCCGCCAGATCCTCGCTGCTCGCCGTGCGCAGAACGCTCGCCAGGCCGCGCCGCTGGGCTTCGGCCAGGATGCCCGCGGCCTCCCCATCGGCGAGCCGCTCCGACCAGGGCACGCGTGGCTGAGCGACGTTGGCCGTGGCGCGGGCCGCGGGCGTCGCCGGCGGCGGCGCGGCGCTCGGCCCCGGCAAAGTCACCGGAACCGGCGGCGCCGCGGGCGTGGTGGCGGCGATCGCGGCCTCGACGGGCGCGGGCATGCTGCCAGGCGCCGGCCGAGCCGCCTCTTTCCCGGCCTGAGCGGCCGGGGTCGTGGACACCACCCGTGCCCCGTCGGGCTTCACCGAGAGAGACTGTCCGGCGCGCAACGTGACCGCATCTCCGAGGCGCGGGCCATCGACGGACACCACGCCGTTCTCCATTTGCAGGTCGAAGCGCGAGTCATTCCACTCGACGAAGAAGGCGGTGCCGTGCACGTGGACCACGTATGAGCCCGCCTGAACCTGCCAGTCCGCGCCTGGCCGGTGGACGACGTGCACGTGGGCGCGTCCTTGCTCCAGCACCACGCGGGCGCCTCGGCTGCTCACGTCGACCACGCGGGCGCGCGCCTTCGGCATCATGTGGATGGCGGTCCCATCCGAGAACGTCAGCTCGGGCTCGTGAGCGGCGGACGACCGCACGTAACCATCGCGCGGAGGAGCGGCGCCATCCACGGTGTAGCTGAGCATCGACGGCGCCGGCAGGTGGCTGGTCGCGGTCCAGGCGACCAGCCCGGCGGCGGCCAGCGCGCCGAGCGCGGCGCCGGCTCCGGCCCTTCGACGGACGCGCTGGCGGCGGGCCTCCCGGGCCAGAGCCTCCCGCAGCACGCGCGCCCCTCGGCCGCCAAGCCCGTCGCCGGGTGCGCGCGCTGCCCCGTCTCGAGCCCCTTGGCGAGCAAGGAACGCCGCGAGGCTCGCGGCCCGCGCGTCCAGACCGTCCACGCGCGCGTTCGGTGGAACCGGCAAGTGACTCACCGCCACGCTGTCGTCTCCCCCCGCGCCGGTCGCCGGCGCGCCCCCTCGTTGTCGCAGCTCATCCACTGACCTTGGCCTTGTCGTTCGTGTTGGTAGGAAGATCGGCGCTGGTCTGCGGCGGAGCCGCCGCGGACGTGCGCCGGTCGAAGAAGGTACGGAGCCCGGCGTCGCTGCCGACGTGCTTGCTGACGCGCTCGGCGGCGCGGGTCACCAGGCGCTTGGCGGTGCTCAACGAGACATCGAGCCCGCTCGCAACCTCGTCGAGCGTCCGCTCCTCCATGTAGCGGAGGACGAATGCGGCGCGCTCGCGGGCGCCGAGCCGGTCCAGGATCGCATAGCAGCGGGAGAGCGCCTCGCGCGCCTCGGGATCGGCGCTCGGAGCCTCGACCTCGGGGACCGAGCCATTGTCCGACAGCTGCAATTTCCGACGGACCCAGCGGTAACGCAGCTCCCGCCTCAGGACGTTGACGGCGACGGCGAAGACGAACTCCCGCAAGGCGCTCGCGTCCCTCAGGACGCCGATCCGCGAGAAGATCCGCATGAAGGTCTCTTGCGTGAGGTCCTCGACCTCGGGTCGGGGGCCGAGCGCGCGCGTGATCAGACGCCGGACGCTAGCGGCGTGTCGGTTCCACACCACCTCCGCTGCCCACGGCTCTCCTCGGCCGAGCGCCTCGACCAGCTCGCGCTCGTGGGGGTCGGCGGACGGCTCGCCCTCCAGCGCGGGCGCCTGGGACGATGCTGGCGCTGGGGCCGACACGCCTGCCGCGACTGAGCGGGACGGCGCACCGGGGCCCTCGGCATCCGAGGTTGGGGGAAACGCTCGCATGGCCCGCAGCGCAGTATGCCACGGAAGGAGTTTCCGCTCGATGGCGACGAATGCGGTCACCTCATTGAAGAACCCTCAGGGCCCAAAACCGGTTCACCAAGATGCTCTGCAGCATCTCCCGCCGGCCAACGCGTCAAATCCCCCGCCTTCCCTGCGGAATCACGCGCCTCGGCGGCCCGCGTCGCTCTGGCTCCGGCAAGGGATCCGTGCCAGCGACATCGTCGCTCGATTCCCCCCCGAAGGAAGATCATCGTGTTCGCGGACGCAGGCGGCAGCGGTGCGCCCGGCGCTAGATGCCGCCGGTCCCGCCAGCGCCGGCTCCACCCGGTCCGCCGCCGCCGCCATCTCCGCCCGCGCCCGCGGCACCTCCCGCGCCTGCTCCACCGTTGCCCCCGTTGTCGGGGGGGGTAACGGCGCTGAGCGCGATCGTGGCGGCGGTCGTCTTGTTGACCTGGACGAGAGCTTGGCCCGTGCCGGTCGCGAGCAAGGTGGCGTTGGTGATCGGGTCGGTGTCGCCGCCATCGACCGTCACGTCGACGACGCCGTCGATCGTGCCGCTGGCGATGAGGTAGCGGATCGTCGCCGGGAACCCGAACGGCGCGATGTCGGCGTCGGCCGGCGCCAGGGCCAGCGCGACGAAGCCCTTGGAGATCTTCGTCCCTGCCGCATCGAGCGTGACCTTGAACGCCGTGACGGGGCGTGCCGGCGTTCCGTCGAGGGTGAGGGTGAGGACGAGCTCGGTCGGATCCTTGGCGCAACCGGTACCGAGGCCCAGCAGGCAGGCCAAGGTGAGCCCCCCAATGGTTCGTGCCGTGCTTCCTGTCAACGAGCGCCTCATGAGTCGGTTCCCTTCACCTTCATGTCACTGCTGGCCTGGGGCACCAGGCGCCCGTCCTCCGACGGGCGAAATCGGATCTCGGTCTTCACCTCGATCACCATGTGGGACAGGGCCTTGGCGATCTCCTCGCTGATGTTCATGTGATCGAGCCAGGAACGCACCTCGGTTGCCGCCACCCGCACGATGTCTTCCTTCGAGCGAGCGGCAGCGCCCACGCCGGCAGACACGGCGAGCTTGACGAAGTCGGCTATGCCGCGATCGATTCGTTCGCCGGAGGGCCCCGATCGTTCCTCCGGCGCGGGACCGGGACTGGCCGCGGTCGCCGCCGGAGGTGGTGTCACCGGAGGTGGGGTGCCCTCGGCCGCCTGCGGCCCGGTTTCACCGATGTCGGGTGTCGCTCTCGCGCCCGCTGAACCGGTGTTGGCGCCGGCGAGGGGCGGCGTCCGCTGGGGGCTGTCCGACATGCGGGGAAGTTACCAGCCGCCTGGCGGGCGCGCTACGAACCGCGCTGCCGTCAGTGACGGCGCTTCTTGCTCGCCTTGCCGGCTTTACCGGCCTTGCCCTTCCCCGCCTTCTTCGACTTCAGCAGCTTCATGCGGCTCTTGGCGTGATCCACGGCCTCCTGGGTAGCCCCATCCGTGCCCGGCGAGAGCTGCGCCAGCCGCTCGTAGGCCTTGCGGGCGCAGTCCGTGTCCTTCGTCAGGTCGCACGCCCGCCCCAGCGTGTCGAGCCCCCGCCCGTCGTCGCCGCGGGCGTCGACGACCTCGCCGGCCAGCTTCGCGGCCTCGCTCCCATTCCCGTCGGAGACCAGCAGGGCGGCCAGCTCCAGGCGGGCCCCCGCGCCGGCGTCGGACTTGGCGTCGGAGAAGCCGCCGACCGCCTTGCGGTACTCGCCCTCGGCCGCCTTGCCCTCGCCCCCGGCCTTGGCGAGCCGCGCCCGGATGAGGTGGGTGGCGGGGGCATCGGGCCGCAGGTCCGTCGCTGTGTCGGCTGCTTTGCGGGCGCCCGCCGAGTCGTTGGCGGCGAGCTGCTTCTCGGCCTGGACAGCCAGCCCGGCGGCCACCTCGTCGGCCGCTCGGGCCCAGGCTTCGTCGTCGGCGCACTTCGGGCAGGCCTGCTTCGATTCGACGAGCGCCTCGGCCGCGCCGTCGGGCTTCTCCACCTTGATCAGCGCGTCGGCCAGCTGGGTCCAGGTCGCCGGGGTGGTGGGCGCCATCTTGACGGCCTTGCGCAGATGGGGAAGCGCTGACGGGTAACGGTTCAGCGCCCCAAACGCGTTGGCCAGCTGCAACCGCGTCTCGACGTCATCAGCGATCTCGAGGCTCCCCTGCAGGGCCTCGACCGCCTTCTCGTTCTTGTCCTGCTTCATGAGGGCGATGCCGAGCCCCCGCTTGCCGGCCGGGTTTCGAGGTTGCCGGCGCGCGAGCTCCGAGTACAGGGACTCTGCGCGGGTCCAGTCCTCGGACTGCAAGGCGTCCTTGGCGGCGGGCTCCAGCGCCGAATCGCCGAGGGACGAGCTCGAGCCACCCCGCTCGACGGACTTGCCCTTGCCCTCGCCCCGCATCGCCGAGGCCGTGCGGGCGGGTGGTTTCTCCTCTTCCCCGCAGCCGGTTGCGACCACCGCGGGAAGCCCGGCCCCCAGCGCTCCCATCAAGGCCAGGGGAACCCAGCTCCGCGACGCGAGCAGGGGACGAAGCGGGGACGGTCCGGCGGGTGGACGCGACATTTAACTCGTCTATATCGAAAGCTGGCTAACGTCCAGACGGACCCGAGAACGCGACCGACAAATGAGTCAGGACGGGCCGGAGCTCGCACGTCTCCGACGGTGGGCTCGCCACGATCGGCGCGCCCGCTGGTTTCGTGGTCAGTGCTGCCGGGGCAGAACTTCCGTCATCGCGTTACTCTCTTTCCAGTGCTCGGCCGATCTCGCCTGCTGGTGGTGTACTGGGTCGCGACGCGCGTGCTGCTGTCCTATCTGGGGCTGGCCGTCGCGCGCCGGTTCCGGGGCGACGAGGCCATGGCCCGGCTGACGCGCGAGAAGCACCGGCGCAACGCCATCCGCATCGAGGCGGCCATCGTCCGGCTGCGCGGGCTTTTCATCAAGGTGGGCCAGCTGATCAGCATCATGGCCAACTTCCTGCCCGACGCCTTTCGCGACGAGCTGGCCGCCCTGCAGGACCAGGTCCCGCCGCGCCCTTACGACGACATCAATGGTCGGCTCCGCCAGGAGTTCGGGGGGCGAGGCCCCGCTGAGCTGTTCGCCGAGTTCTCGGTGGTGCCGGTGGCCTCCGCGTCGATCGGCCAGGTCCACCGCGCTCGCCTGCACAGCGGCGAGGAGGTGGCGGTCAAGATCCAGTACTCCGACATCGAGGACACCGTGAAGATCGACCTGCGGGCGCTCCGTCGGATCTTCCGCTTGCTCACCTGGTTCCTGCCCGGCTACGGCTTCGACAACATCTACGAGGAGATCCGCGGGATGGTCCTGGCCGAGCTCGATTATCGGCTGGAGGCCGCCTCGCTCGAGCGGATCGCCGGCAACTTCAAGCGTCGCTCCAGCCAGGCCCGGGTCCTCATCCCGCGCGTCATCCCGGAGCTGTCGACCGAGCGGGTCCTGACGACGGAGTGGATCGCCGGCACGCGCATCGCCGATCTGGCGGCCATCGAGGCCGAGGGGCTCGATCGCCGGCAGGTGGCGCGCGCCTGCGTCCAGGCCTACTGCGAGCAGATCTTCGTCGACGGCGACTACCACGCCGATCCCCACCCCGGGAATCTCTTCGTCCTGCGAACCTCCGCGACCGATCCCAGCCCGACGATCGTTTTCCTCGACTTCGGCGCGACGGCCCGGGTCTCGGAGTCCATGCGGCGCGGGATGGTCTCGTTCCTTCAGGGCGCGATGGCGCGCGACACCCCCAAGATCGTGGCGGCCATGAAGGAGATGGGCTTCATCTCCCGCCGCGCCAACCCGGAGGTGTTCGATCGCGTCGTCGAGTACTTCCACATGAAGCTGCGCGGCCAGGTGCAGGTGGGCGTCGAGACCTGGACCCTGAAGGATCTGAAGTTCGAGGCCAAGGACAACCTGGGCGCGCTGCTGGATCTCCGGTCTCTCAACGTGAGCCTCGCCGACCTGAAGGATGCGTTTCAGATCCCTAAGGAGTGGATCCTCCTCGAGCGGGCCCTCCTGCTGCTGCTCGGGGTTTGCACGACGCTGGATCCGGACCTGAACCCGGTGCCCATCATCCAGCCCTACGTGGAGCGTTTCCTGCTCGGCGAGAAGCGACAGTGGTCCGAGTTGGCCATCGACGCCGGCCGCGAGAGCGTCCTGTCGGCGCTGTCGCTCCCGGGGCAGATCGAGCGGTTCATGAGCCGCTCGCTGCGCGGGGAGCTGGACGTGCGCATCGCGAACCTCGACGAGAGCTCGCGGCTCGCGTACCTCGCCTCGGAGCAGCGGTTGTGGGGCGGCCTCGGCGCGACCGCCGCCGTGGTCGCCGTGGCGGTGGACGAGCTCCGCGGTCCTACGCGGACCGTGTGGATCGCGGGGCTCGCCGCGGCGCTGTTCGGCGGCTTGCTGCTGCTCTCGCGCCTCAACGGCCGGCGATCGATGCGGCGCGGACGTGGCAACGGGCCGGCGCCGAGCGGCCGCTGACGGCGTGCGCCGGGCGGCGGCGGTCGGGAGCCGGGGCGCGCAGGAGCCGGGTCAGGGGGCAGTCGGGACGGGCGCCTCGATCGCTTTGGAGGGCACCGGCGCCGGCTCGCCGCCAACGGCCGAGTGCGCGCCGGCGAGCAAGGGGCTCGGGCCCGTCGCGCCCGGGAGGGCGGGCGGCGAGCTGGCGGCCGGGGCCGCCGCCGGGCCATGAGGCGTCACACCGTCGGGACGCGCCGGTCGCGGCGCGCTCTCCAGACGGGCGATCTCCTGGCGAGCCTTCGAGATCCAGCGCGGATCTCCCTTGTCCTTGGCGGCCCTCACGTAGGTCCGGAACGAGACCAGCGCCTCTTGCGGGCGCTGGGCGGCGACCAGCACCTGCCCGAGGCCATAGTAAGCGTCGGCGTCGTCGGGCCGCAGCGTGATGCTCCGCCGGTACGCCTTGGCGGCTTCGTCCGGCTGCCCCGCCTGACGGAGCGCGAAGCCGAGCTTGTACCAGGCCGCCGCATCGGCGGGGGCCAGCGCCACTGACCCGCGCAAGAAGTCGGCCGCCTCCGAGAACTTGCGGGCGGCCAGCAGGGCGGCCGCCTGAGCGTTGCGTTCGGCGGACACCTGCGCGGGTTTTCCGTCGTCGTGCTCGAGGGCGGCGACACGCCGGCGGGCTTCATCGATGAACGACGCCGACGACGGGCGATGATCCGTCTCGACGAACTTGCTGAGAGCGGCACGCGCACCTGCGCGATCTCCGACGGAGGCTAGGCTCAATCCCAGCCCGAAATAGGGATCGGGATCGGTGGGGCGAAGCTCGGCGTAGCGGCGGTAAGCGAAGGCGGCTCGATCGGGATCGCCGGCGCGGCGGCTGACCGATGCCAGCAGGTACCACCCATAGGCAAACCGTGGCTCGAAACGGACGGCGGTCTCCAGCTCGGCGGCCGCGTCCGCGAAACGATCACCGAGCAGGTGCTGGTAGCTCCGGGCCAGGCACGCTTGCGCCGTCGGCGACTTCTGGGCATGGGCGGGCGAGGCGAACAGTGAGGCGGCGGCCAGCGCGACGGCGGCGATGATGCTCACACGCGCGGGACGCGTGGAGGTGCCGCGGGCGGGTTGGATCGTCGGTGTGGAGAATCGGCTCAACTTGCGTCTTCCTCGGGGCGTCTTCTTCTCTCACCTTCTTCGGCGGACACGAAAATTGACTGGAGCCGTCCGTGTAGTTAGATGTGCGCAATGATTCCGGTCATCGGGAGCGTCGCCATGGGCATCTGCACGGGAGCGCTCTACTGGGCCGCGGGGCGCATCGGCCGAGATCGGGCGCCCGTCGCGGCCCCTGCGCGCTGAGACTACGGACGCGTCCGGAGCAGATCGGTCGCCTGACCTGCGACATCGGTCGTAGCAAGGGGGCGCGCGGGATCGCCATCGCGCGCAGCATTCGGTGGCGGGAATGTCACCGGCTCGATCGGAGTTCGTTCGCGGTGTGCGAGCGGTGAGCACCCTGATCGGCTGCGAAGACCTGCCGCAATTCCTCAGCGTGATCGAACTCGCACGCAAGAACGATCCGCGGGCTCCCTTCGCGATGATCGGCGCGAGGCCCGAGGGCGTTTCCGCTTGAGGCGTCGCGCCGTCGGGCCTAAGCTGGCTTTCACTTCAGGATCGGCGCGCGCCGACGACTTCGGGCCGCGGTCCGGCCGCAGCACCCCACGCGAAGGCTGAGCTTGGAACACCCGGCAATTCCCCTCGACGAGACCTCGGCGCCAACACCGCCCCCGGTCGCGCACGCGCAGCCGGTGGTCGTCGCGGTGACACCGCCCTCGGGACCGACGGCGGCTCCGCCGTCGGCGGCCGCGCGTCCCGCGGGTTCATCGGTCGGGACCCGCCGCCTCCGACACGAAGAGTTCTCGCTCGCCGATCTGTCCGCGATCCGCAATCTGCTGCGCAGCGGGTCGGTGATCGACTGGCATCATCCGTACTTCTCGGAGCGCGAGGAGGTCGACCGCTTCCTGCGGGTGAACGAGCTCGACCCGCGCAGCGAGACCGACATGGGTCGACTCGAGGACCTGCGAGAGCAGGCCGTGGAGTACTGCGAACGGCACCTCGGCATCAACATTCCGCTCGAGGTCGAGAGCGGAATCCCGGCGCGCGATCTGCTGCTGGTGGCGTCGCAGAAGGGGCAGGGCCGGCGCCGGACTTACGCGTGCGTCGTGCTGAAGGTCATGCACGTCCTCCACCATCTGGCCGGTCGCGAGCTCCTGACGAAGCTCCCCGTCTCCGGCGACCAGATCTTTCATTTGGTCGAGGACAAGGTGATGCGCACGGTGGAGGAGATCCGGGCCGCGGGCTGCGGCATCGCCGAGTTTCAGTGGAGCCGCAAGCACTCGGACAGCCTGATCACCAAGCTGCTCGCCAAGCGCGAGACGATCGCGGCCGACGTGTACGACCAGCTGCGGTTTCGCATCATCACGACGTCGGAGGATCAGGTGCTCTTCTTGCTGCGCGAGCTCACGCAGCGCCTGATCCCGTTCAACTACGTCATCCCGGGCCAGTCGGTGAATGACGTGCTGAACTTCCGAAACGCGCTCGAGACGTCGCCGTCCCTGGCGCGATTTCTCCCCGACCTGCAGGAGCTGGCGGCCGTGGCCGCCGATAAGAAGCCGCCGGTGCTCAACGAGTTCTCGGGGCCCGGGTACCGGGTCATCAACTTCGTCGCCGACTTGCCGGTGCGCATCGACAAGTTCCTGTGCCGCCGCCCCGACGATCCGCTGTTTGCGGAGCACGGGTCGGTCGTCTTCGTGTTGACCGAGTTCCAGATCTACGACGCGCGGACCGCCGTCACCAACGAGCACGGCGAGAACAGCCACGAACGGTACAAGGAGCGGCAGCTAAGCCGCGTAAAACAACGCCTCCTCCACGGCCTAAAAGACGAGGCTTGACGCGCCTTCGGCGCTCGTGGGGGGCCGCGGACGGCCCCCCACGAACCCCCCTTTCGGAGCTTCTCGAGTGAGCCGGCGCGGCGAAGCCGCGCCTCCCGTCGACAAACCCGCTCGCTCCGCTCGCTCTGACTCCCGGGCAAGAGTCGCTCGCCGTCGTTCGGAAGGCAACGGGCCCGCGGGAGACTTAGACTAATTGGGCCGTGGTTCGTCGACGATCATATGGGTGGTTGCTGATGGGACTCGCCGTGGCGGTTGGCGTGGCGGGAGAGGCGAGGGGGGCGGATCCTTCGGTGGGGGCGGTGCCTCCCAATCTATTGCCGGCGGTGCCGCCGGATCCGGGGAGGGCGGGGCTCGCGGATCCTGCGGCGGCGCGCGCGCAGGCGCCACCTGCCAAGGCGCCTTCGTTGCTCGCGCCGTTGCCGGCGCCGCCGGCGAAGCCGGCGGAGGCCTATGAGCTGCGGCGGGCGGAGGATGGATCGGGGGACTTGCTCTATCGGGCGCCGGGGTTCGATGCGCGGATTCACCGAGACGGATCGGTGAGCTTCACGGATCGGCATATCTCGTTCACGTTCTTTCCTTGGCTGCCTTATCGAACGAACGCCGGGACGCCGACCTTGCAGAGCCTCCTGCGGGGGGCCCTCGCCAATCCCGCGCCAGCGCCGGGGGTGTACAAGGGGTCGAAAGGTGTGACGGGGGCGACGAGAGGCGGCGTGCGGGACTACGATCCCGCGCCTGCCTACGTGCCGGGCATCTCGCCCTTCCGGCCCGATCCCAACGAGGGCTGTCGCTACCCGAAGCCGTGCTTCTTCGACGCGTCGGTGGTGCTGCTGAGCGTGGCGGGGACCTTCGATTTGACCGACGAGCTCATGCGCCTCGGGGGCCAGGATCCGTATCGCTACGAGAAGGCGCGCTTCATGAAGGGAACCGGCGAGCTGCGCTCGCGGCTGGCGGCGCGCGCCCACGCGGACGATCTCCGCGCGGCCTCCGACCAGCTGCCCCGCCATCTCGAGGACATCGCGGGTGATCGCAATCTGACGCCGGCCGAGCGACGGGCCACCATCGAGGCGCTCGGCCTCGAAATGGACGCGACGACGCCCGAAGGACGGAAGGCGCGCGCGCTCATCGACGCGTTCGTGCGGGCGAGGTTCAGCGCGACTCCGGCGGCAAGTCCGTCGCCGGGCGCGCCATCGGCACGGCCGGCTTCCAGCTCCTCCGCGCGTCCCTCCGGGCCTTGATGGCGCCGTCCGATGCACCGGCGTCGCCCGATTCCGAATCGCCCGTGACGGGCACGCCGTCGCGCAACACGACGTGATTCCCGAGGGTGGCCGTCACGCGATCGCCGGGGGCGATGATGCCGGCCAGGTTGAGCGGATCGCACCCCGACAGCCTGACGACGTCACCGGATCGCGGCTTGCCATTCGCCGTCGCGCGCCGCAGGGCCCGCAAGGACTCGAGCGCCTCCGGCAGCGCGAACTGCTCGCCGACGAACCCGGCCACCAGGCGACCGCCCCGGATCTCGCCCCGCATCTCCATGCGGCGCAAGCAGCGCAGCAGCTCGCGCCACGGCGGCGCCTGCGGCTCGCGCGTCAGGGCCTCCCGGATGAGCACGCCGTAGCGCCGCAGGTACTGTCGCGCCAGCGCCTCGACGGTGTCTTCTTCTGTCGCGGACGAGGGGGGCGGGCGCAGCAGGGCCCAGCGACCTGCGCCGATGCCCCCGCCCCGTCCGTTGATCGGGGAACCGCCGCCACCGCCTTGCCGCCGGGTCCAGCGCGCGTGCCAGCGTCCGCGCGCGGTCCCCCGCGTCCCCGTGGCCGACACGAGCGCGCGCAGTCCGGCGAACCCGTCGCCGGTCACGCGGCCCGCGCCCACCAGCTCCCACAGGGCGTCCTCCACCTCCGTGCGCAGGCGGCGCGCGCCCTGCACCAGATCGTCGACGAAGCTCGCGCCCGCCTCTCGCAGATACGCCACCACGTCGCGCGCGGCCGCCGAGAGCTGCGCATCGTCCAGTCCCTCGCGCGAGGCGAGCAGCCACGAGAGGTCGCGCCTCCTCACGAGGGCGATGGGAGCCGCCCGGCTCGGCGCCGCCGCCGCTTCGCGCGCCGCCAGACGCCCCCACGTCACCTCTCCCGAGAGGCAGAGCTCGTCTAGCCACGCCGGATCATAGCGACGCACGCGCGCGGGCAGGATCTCACGTTCCCAAGCGCCGGCCGCCGCCTCGAAGCCCTGCAGCTTCTCGATGACGCGCAGCAAGCCGGCGCGTCCCTCGACCTCCGTCCCCGGGGCGGCGTGCTGCCAGGCCAGCAGGAACCGCAGATAATCCGCCGCCGACGCCGGCTCGATCTCGCGCCGCAGCCCATCGAGCATTCTCCGGTTGATCCGGGCCAGGAGCCGCCGCTCGCACCACTGAACCTCGCCGCCGGCGCCCGATGCATCCAGCCGCGGATCGAAGCGCCCGCGCAGCACGTTGCCCTCCAGCTCCACGCGCGCCAGCGCGCCGTCGACGTCGGAGGCCGGCAGCCCCAGGCGAAGTGCCAGCGCGGCGGCGGTGGTCGGTCCGACCAGCGCCAGATGTCCGCGCACCAGCTCCGCCAGCGCGCCGTCCCGCTCGCTCCACCCGCGGGGCCGCCGCAACGGGGGCTCTTCGACATCGGGCTCGAACGCGACGCCGGGCCACACGGCTTCGGCCAGCGCGCGTCGCTCGGCCGCGACCAGGAACCGAGAGGACGTCGCCGCCCCGCCTGGCGCGCCCGAGCTCCCCGACACCGTGATCCACGCGGCGCGCCTGGCCTCGCCCAGCGCCGCCGCGAGCTCCGAGAAGCCCCGGTCCCGCACCAGCCCCTCGGGCGCCGCTCCCAGGTCGAGCAGCATGTCGTGCAGCTCGTCGGCATCGCGGGCGTCGGGCTGTGCCTCGGCGACCACCTCGTCGATCCGGGCGGCGTCGAGCGTGCCGAGCCGCTCGACCACCTCGGCGGGCAGCCCCCGGCGCAAGGTGACCGCGCGCGTGCGCCGCTCCTCCAGCGGCGCGTCGTCGAGGAACGTGTACGGGTTCGAGTTGAGGATCTCGTGCGCGAACACCGACGGCTCGGGCAGCTCGCGCGCCAGCGTCTTGATGTGCCCCGCGCGGAGCTCGGTCAGCACGGCCCGCAGGCCGTCGATGTCCATGGCCTCGGTCAGGCAGTCCCGCAGCGTCTCGCGGACCAGCGGGTGATCGGGGATCTCGATGGCGCCTCCGCCGTGGTTGTCCTGGCAGGCGGTCTGCCCCGGGAACACCGCCGCGATCAGATCCTGCGCCCGCATCCGTTGAATGGCCGGGGGCACCCGCTTGCCGCCCCGCTGGCGCAGGAGCGCGAGCGAGCGCGTCGCGTTCCAGCGCCACCGGGTCTCGAACATGGGCGCCTGCACCGCCGCCTGGGTCAACAGCTCGTCCAGATCCTCGGGCCGCAACATGTGGAAGACGGTCTCGAGCGGAAAGCTGTGCTGGGCCCCCAGCGACAGGACGAGCCCGTCGTCGGTCGCGGCCGCCTGCAGCTCGAAGTCGAAGGACCGGCAGAAGCGCTTGCGGAGCGCGGTGCCCCAGGCGCGGTTGATGCGGCCGCCGAACGGCGCGTGCACCACCAACTGCATGCCCCCGGCCTCGTCGAAGAAGCGCTCCGCGATGACCAGCGTCTTGGAAGGCACGCCCCCCAGCGCCGCCTGGCCCGCTCGCACGTAGTCACGGACCAGGCCGCGCACCCGCGGACTGAACGCCACGTCGTCGAGCGCAGAGGCTGGCGCTGTCCCCTCCGGCGCCGTGGTCGTCGCTCCGTCCTCGACGGCGCCGTCGGCCACCACCGCGTCGCGGACCGCGCCGACCTCGATCGAAAGCTCGCGCGTACGCGCCGGCCCCTCGCCCAGCCAGAACGGGATGGTGGGCGGCGCGCCCTGCGCGTCCTCCACCCGCACCCGCCCCGCCTCGACCCGCCGGATCCGCCACGAGTTGTTGCCGAGCAAGATGATGTCGCCGGCCATCGACTCGACGGCGAAGTCCTCGTCGATGGTGCCCACCAGCGTGCCCTCGGGCTCGAGCAGCACGTCGTAGTTCGCGTTGTCGGGGATGGCGCCGCCGGAGGTCAGCGCGCCCAGCCGGGCCCCGCGCCGGGCCTTCAGCTTGCGGTTGACGCCGTCGCGGTGCAGGAGCGCGCCCCTGCGCCCGCGGCTGGTCGCGATGCCCTCCGCGAGCATGTCCACCACCGCGTCGAAGTCCGTCCGGGGCAGGTCCCCGTAGGCGGCCGCCCGCCGCACCAGCTCGTAAAGGGCATCCTCGTCCCACTCGTCGCACGCGCAGGCCGCTACGATCTGCTGCGCCAGCACGTCGAGGGGCGCCTCTCGCAGCGCCACCGCGTCGATGACGCCGCGCCGAGCCGCCCGCACCAGCGCCACCGTCTCGACGAGCTGGTCGCGCGTCAGCGGGAACAGGTGCCCTTTGGGCGTGCCCCCGACGACGTGTCCCGAGCGCCCGATGCGTTGCAACCCGGTCGAGATCGAGCGCGGCGAGCCCACCAGGCACACCAGATCGACGACGCCGACGTCGATCCCCAGCTCGAGCGACGCGGTCGCCACGACCACCCGCAGGTCGCCGGCCTTGAGGCGCTTCTCGGCCTTGTGCCGCCGCTCGCGCGACAGGCTTCCGTGGTGCGCGGCGACGTTCTCCTCGCCGAGCCGCTCGCCCAGCCGGTGGGCCACCCGCTCGACCAGGCGCCGGGTGTTGACGAACACCAGCGTCGACCGGTGGGCCGTGACCAGCTCGGCGATGCGATCGTAGATCTCGCCCCACTGCTCGTTCGTGCACACCGCCCCCAGCTCGTCTTTGGGCAGCTCGACCGCCAGCTCGAGATCGCGGCGCAGCGACACCTCGACCAGTTGGGGCGCGGGGCGCGCGGTCCCGCAGAGCAGCCGCCCCGCCACGTCGATGGGGTTGACCGTGGCCGACAGGCCAATCCGCTGCAAGCGCCGGGGGGCGCACAGCGCCTCCAGCCGCTCGATCGACAGTGCCAGGTGCGCGCCGCGCTTGTCACGGGCCACAGCGTGGATCTCGTCCACGATCAACGCCCGGACGTCGCGCAGCGAGCGCCGCCCCGACTCGCTGGTCAGCAGGATGTACAGAGACTCCGGCGTGGTCACGAGGATGTGCGGAGGGTGCTTGGCAGCCGCGCTGCGCTCCCTCGCCGACGTGTCCCCGGTGCGGACCGCCGCGCGGACGGTCGGCCGCGGGTACCCCATCTCCTCGGCCAGCGCGGCGATCTGGGCCAGCGGCTCCTCGAGGTTGACCCGGATGTCGTTGGAGAGCGCCTTCAAGGGCGACACGTAGACGACGCGCGTCTGCTCGTCGAGCTCGCCTCCGTTCGAGAGCGCCTCTCGCACCAGCGCATCGAGGCAAGCCGCGAAGGCGGCCATGGTCTTCCCCGAGCCCGTGGGCGCTGTGATGAGGACGTCCTCGCCCGCCGCTATGAGCGGCCAGGCGCGCGCCTGCCCGTCGGTGGGCGCGCCAAAACGGCGCGAGAGCCAGGCCGTGACGACCGGATGGAAAAGACTGGACGTGAACATCGGCAGGTCCGTGGGGGGCGCTGTGCGGCCGTTCAGTATAGACGGTTCGGTCCAAAAAAAAACCGTCTCGGCGAGCGGCGCTCGTCACGCCACGCGTGCCGATGATGTCCGTGTTTGGCGCGGCCGATTTCGGCCCGGTCCAGGATTCGCGCGGCCCTCGGGGCACCTGCGTTCACCGGACGGGCGCGCGTCCTTGTTTCGGTCGGCGCCTTGGTGTATCAGCGCCTCACAGCCTGGGGGAGTTGAGGTGACGTTGACCACAGGGGCAAAGCGGGTCGCGATCATCGTCGCGGTCGCGGGGATGGTGGTTCCGGCGCTCGGCGAGGGCGCGATGGCGGCGGACCGAGGCCGGAGCGCGCGCGCCCACACCGCCGCGGCCCGCGCCTACTTCAAGCTCGAGAAGTACCGCGAGGCCATCGGCGAGTACGAGCAGGCCTACCTGTACAAGCGGGACGCCGCGTACTTTTTTGAAATCGCGGAATGTCACAGGCTGCTCTCCAACCTTCCCGAGGCCCAGCGGTTCTACAGACGCTTCCTCCAGGACGCTCCGCGCGGTGATGCCCATCGCACGACGGCCGATGCGCGCCTGGCCGAGGTCACCGAGGCGCTCGAGCAGGCGGAGCGCGACCGGCAGGCGGCCGCGGCGGCGCCGCCGGGGGCGCCCCCAGGCTCTCGGCCCCTTCCGCCCTCGTTTCCACCCTCGGCTCACTACCTGCCGCCGCGGCCGTCCGCGGAGAGCGCGACTCGCGGCGCGGCGGTCTCCGCCGCCGGGCCCGTGGCGACGACGGTCGCGCCGCCCGCTCGTGGAGCGCCCGCGGCCGGGCCTGCGCTCGGAAGTCAGCCAGCCTCGTGGCACACCGGGACCCCGGGGCCGGCGGCCTCGCCTCAATCGACCGCTGCCGCACCTCTGGCTCGGGTCGATGCGCCGGGGCCTTCCTCGACGTCCGTGTCGACCGCGCCCAACCCAGAGCCCGCGTACGGGCCGCCCGCCCTGGTGGCGGCGCCCACCTCGGAGCGGTCCGCCGGTCGGCCCGTCTACGCACGGTGGTGGGGCTCGACGAGCATCGGCGGGGCGGTGGCGGGGGGCTTGGTCGCCGGCTTGGTCGTGACGTCATCGCGTCCCTCTCGGCCCTCGTGTCCGGTCGGAGTCAGCTGTCAATGAGGCGCCGCCGTTTCGGGGCGCCCTGGCGCGGCGGCCCAGGCTGGCTCGTCGCCGCGGGAGCGAGCATCGTTCTGTCCGCCTCGCTGGCCCCCTCGTGCAAGCCCGCCGACTCGCTGATCCAGATCGACGTACAGTCCGACACGCTCTTGGCCGACACGCAGGTGGCGCTCGTCGTCAATGGGGGCATGCCGAAGATGTATTCGGGCGTGACGTTCGGCCCGGGTGAACCTTTTCACGCGGGGCTCTACGTGGCCGGGACTCTCGTGGGGACCCTCGCCGTCGATGCGACCGTCTCCGACGGCGCCACGGGGGCCTGCTTGGCCAAGGGCGCGGCCTCGGTCTTCGACGTGGCAGCGGGCCGCGTCGTGCCGCCGACGACGGTGCAGGTCGCGCCTCAACCGGACGGCTGTGAAGGCGTTGCCCCGCCCGTCCCCGACGGTGGCTCTACCGCCAGCGGCGGGCGGGTCGTCGAGACCGGCGGGACCGCGGGCCTTCCTGGACGCGGCGGGGCGACGGGGGGAAGTGTGGCCGGAGCCATCGGTTCGGGTGGGCTCGGTGGCAGGGGCGGCCAAACCGGCGGCTCGGCCGGCCGCTCGGCAGGTGGCACGCCAGGCGGCTCAGCCGGAAGGACGGGAGCGGGGGGCTTGCCCATCGGGGCAGGAGGCACCATCGTCGTGGCGACCGGAGGAGCACCCGGCTCGGGAGGGATGGTCGCCGGGTCAGGTGGAATGATCACCGGCTCGGGAGGGATGGCTGGAGCCGGCGGCAACCTGGGCTCGGGTGGCGGCGCGGTGATGGGCTGCGGGATCACGCCGGCGCTCATCGACGACTTCGAGGACGGAGATGGAAGTATTTGCGCGAGCGTCGGCCGGAGCGGACACTGGTTTACGTACGTCGACGGCGTGAGCTCCTCGAGTGTCACGCCGCCGCCGTCGGACGCGGTCGCTGCGTCTCCTACCAAGCTGTCCACGCCTCGCGGCGCCAGCCAATACGCCATGCACATCACCGGAAATGATTCGCAGTACGCGGGCGTGGGGGCTTTCCTCGACAATCCCGTCATCGGGCAGGCGCCCGGGGTCTACGACGCCGGGGCGGCCGGATACACCGGGGTCCACTTCTTCATCAAGAGCAACATGGGCCTCTACTTCGTCATCCAGATCCCGGCGACCGTCGCCGTGAAATACGGGGGAACCTGCGCGACGGAGCCCTGCTCGGGCGCCTCGTACTATCGATCTTCGGTGGCGCTGCCGTCGTCCGCGACGTGGACGGAGATCAGCATCCCATTTTCCTCCCTGGGGGGCGGGGTGGCGCCGTTCAGGACCGACCAGCTGTGGGACATCGGGTTTCAACCCGGAACGGCGGGGGTCTTCGATCTCTGGATCGACGATGTCAGCTTCTACTGACGGAAGGGACGTGCCGACCATGCGATCTCTTTTCTCTCGTCTTCGTTCAGGATCTCGTACCTCGTCATGGTCCTGGCGGTGGTTCGTTCCGCTGTTGGTGCTGGCCACGGCCCTCGGCGTCGGTCCGGGAGGGTGCGGGCGATCCGAGCTCGAGCCCGCAGGGTCGGGGGCGGTCGGTTCCGGCGGACGGGGCGGGACCGGGATCGGCTCGGGCGGCCGTGGTGGCACGACCGCGACCCAGCTGCCCCCCACGCCCGGGCTGCTTCTGTGCGGCTCGGCCATCTGCCTGGCGACCTCCCAGCAGTGCTGCCTCGGTCTGGGGGCGAGCGGCCTCGACGGGCAATGTGTAGCCCCGGGAACGGCCTGCCCGGGCGCCACGATTCAATGCGACGAGCCCGCCGACTGCCCCTCGCCCAAGGTCTGCTGCGCAGGTCTCCTCAGCAGCTCGAGCTCGGGCAGCGGGGGCCAGGGGCCTTCGAGCGGTACCCTGGTCCCGGGGCTCAGCCTCGGTAGCCGCTGTGAAACGCGCGCGTCCTGCTCGAGCGCCGGTGAGCTGATCGTCTGCCGCTCGAATGCCGACTGCGGCACGGGCGCGGTGTGCTGTCCCGGCATCGGCGTGGCCACCTGCCAGACCAGCTGCGCCTTCTGACTCCCTTCGCCCGTTCTGGAAGGCGCGACGCGGGTTTGCGCGACCAATTCCCTTGACGCCTCGCGGATGGTGGGTACTGTCGCGTGCGCCGGGCGCCTCCCAGTAAGTGCCCGAGACAATTCGAAAAGGGGAACACATCAACATGGGCAAGATCATCGGGATAGACCTCGGCACCACGAACTCAGTCGTCGCGATCATGGAGGGCAAGGAGCCCAAGGTCATCGCGAACGAGGAAGGCGGGCGGTTGACGCCGTCGGTGGTCGCGTGGGACGACAAGGGCGAGGTCCTGGTCGGCCAGATCGCGCGTCGCCAGGC
>Ga0105238_10000706_pt1 | contig 34901 bp, 20 predicted proteins | sample KBSC34metaG_FD_81526 | JGI IMG/M metagenome (GOLD analysis project Ga0105238, IMG submission 81526) | Corn rhizosphere microbial communities from Kellogg Biological Station, Michigan, USA - KBS C3-4 metaG | ecosystem: Host-associated > Plants > Roots > Rhizosphere > Soil | place: Michigan, USA...
GCCAGGGCAGGGAAAACGCCAAGACGGCGTTGAGAGAGAACCCCGAGACCCTGCGAAAGATCGAGAAAGACGTGAAGGTCAAGTTGGGGCTGCCGGTTCGTGAAGAGCCCGAGGCCTCGAAAGCCGCCACGAAGTAAGCATTAGCCACAAAAAGGCACAAAAGGCACAAAGTAAAGAAGTTCATAACTCTAACTTTTGTGCTTCTTGTGCCTTTTTGTGGCGTAAACTGTCTTTGGATGTCATCGATCCTCATCAAAAACGGGACGCTCGTCACGATGGACAACGCAAACACCATCGTGCGGGGCGATCTACTCATTAACGGCGAACACATCGCCGCGATCGGCGGCAGCGGGCAAACAGCCGACACAGTCATCGACGCCGATGGCTGCGCAGTAATCCCAGGTTTTGTCCAAACACACATCCATCTCTGCCAAACGATCTTTCGCGGCGCTGCTGATGATCTCGCCCTCATTGACTGGTTGAAGCAGCGTGTCTGGCCCATGGAAGCGGCGCATACGGCAGCGTCGATTACAGCTTCTGCGCGTCTCGGCATCGCGGAGCTCATCAAAGGCGGTACGACGTGTGCGCTCACGATGGAGACAGTGAACCACACGCGCGAGGTGTTCAAGGTCGTCGAGGAAACTGGATTTCGGGCCACTGTCGGCAAGTGCATGATGGACAAAGGCGACGAAGTCCCGCGTGCGTTGCAGGAAAAGACTGCGAGCTCGATTGAAGAGTCGCTCGCGCTACTCGACGAGTGGCATGGAAGAGCGGGCGGTCGTATTCGCTACTGTTTCGCGCCGCGGTTTGCGATCAGTTGCACGCGCGAGTTGTTGGCGAAGGTGGCGGAGCTTGCGCGAGCGCGCGGAGTGATGGTCCACACGCATGCATCGGAAAACCGGACTGAGTGTGAGCTTGTCCAGCAGGAGAGTGGATTAAGGAATATTACCTATCTTGACAGCGTCGGGTTGACCGGCCGTCATGTTGCTCTCGCGCATTGTGTTCATCTTAGCAATGACGAAATCAGAACGTTGAAAACGACTGGCACGAATGTCGTCCATTGTCCGTCTTCAAATTTGAAACTCGGGTCTGGGCTCGCGCCGGTTGTGACGCTTTTGGAAGAGGGAGTCTCAGTGTCGCTCGGAGCCGATGGCGCGGCGTGTAATAACCGGCTCGATATGTTCACAGAAATGCGTACGGCCGCGCTGCTACAGAAGGCGCTTCACGGCCCGGAAGTTATGCCGGCGAGTCGGGTTCTGCGCATGGCGACGATCGACGGCGCGCGAGCGTTGAGTTTGGATTCCGAGATCGGGAGTCTTGAGGTTGGAAAGCGGGCGGACGTGGCTATTGTTCGACTCGATCGCCTGCACGCGACACCTGTTACCGATGTGGTTTCAGCTCTCGTTTATTCAGCCGAGCAGGATGACGTGGATACGGTGATTGTCGATGGGGATCTCTTGATGAGGGAACGGCAGCTTTTGAGGCTTAATGAGCGCGAAATCATCTGGGACGCTCAGCTTCAGAGGAAGGTTTTAGCCGCAGATTTACGCTGATAAACGCGGATCTTTTTTCGCTTTTGTGCCTTTTTGCAGATTTAAAATGGCTGTGCCAGCTCGAAGGTAGCGACTGCGGGGGGCGCGATCGGCGGCCGAGCTGGCACTGGCGGGCACTATCAATTTTGAATTGGATGGTCGTCTTTTCAACTAGCTGACGTTTGGGCATCAGCGCCACCCGCAACGTCCCGCATTATACACCCAGCCCCGTATCAGTCAACGACTTTTTGTGACTAATCCGACAAAAGTCTTTACAAGTCCTTTACACAGTTTCGTGCGATTTCACTCAGTTTTGAGCGCTCTCAGGTTTTTAATGATCGCATCACGATTTTCGCCGCCCATTGCCGCAAATAATCCCAACAGCCAGGCACGCTTCGTAGCGAACTGGTCGCTCTGGCTGATGAAGTTCCTGGTTCCCGCGAAACTCCAATCGACTTTGAAGTCTGCTTTCTGACTTTCCAGCGCCTCGATAAGGTTCTCCATCTTCGCTGGTACTTCGGCGGATCGATTCAGCGCGATCAAGTTGGCGATTTCTACTGCGCGCAAAGGTATCGTGATCTTCGCATCGATAATTTGTCGAAATTGCCGGTAGTGAAATGGTTCTCTACGAAATTGGCCGCCGCCGTCAAATCAGTTGGATTTCGTTGTAACCACGACTCAGTTAGTTTGAATGCGCGTTGATAGTTGAACAGTACTTCATGCTCGAGGAACCTGGCTCTCTCATACGCAGGCCGAAACTCCGGATACACTTCGAGAACATTCTCGTAGCACTCTGCGGCGCTCGTCCATTCTTTCAGGTTGTAATAAGCGCGCGCGAGATTGTTCTGCGCCATCGCCCACTGTTGTGGCCGTTGTTGACGCGTCCAAACCAGCAGGGCTTCGCAGTAAGACGTCACGGCTTCGCCGAACAATCCTTCTTCCTGTAGTGCACTGCCGACGTTGTGCTTCGCCATCGCCCATAGCGCCGGTGTTTCTTCGCGAGTGAAAACCATGAGGGCCTCGCGGTAAGCCACTAATGCTTCACCGAACAATCGCTGAGACTCTGGCGCTTCGGCCTTCGTGCCTTGCGCCTGGAGTGCGTTGCCTAAACTGTTTTGCGTGATGGCCCACGCGCGCGGCAGTTGTTCGCGTGTCCTTACTAACAACGCCTGGCGGTAAGCCGCTACGGCTTCAGCCAATAGTTTCTGGCCTTCTGATCCTTCTGTTCTTGTGCCCTGTTCCTGGAGCGCGCTGCCGAGATTGTGCTGAGTTTTGGCCCATTCCTGTGGCACAAACTCGCGCGTGAAAACCAGCAGCGCTTCTCGATAGGCGGCTGTCGATTCCGCTAACAATCGCCGCGCCTCCGCCATCTCAGATCGCACGCCCTGGGCTTGTAACGCATTCCCGAGATCGTTTTGCGTCATTGCCCACTGGAGCGGTAGTTGTCCTCGAGTTCGAACCGACAGCGCCTCACGATACGCCGCGACTCCCTCGCTGATTAAGCGGATGGCCTCCGGCCCGGTAGCCCTGACTCCCTGTTCCTGGAGTACGTATCCAAGGTTGTGTTGAGTCGCCGCCCAGTCCTGTGGCCTTGAGTCGCGAGTTAAAACCGAGAGCGTGCGTCGATATGCTGACGCAGCTTCGCCCAGCAATCGCACTGCCTCTGGTCCTTCAGCACGTGTGCTTTGTTCTCGAAGTGAATTCCCAATGCCGCTCTGCGTTGTCGCCCACTTTTCAAAAGCTGCTTTGGTTACATCAGGCGCTGAACCATACTTCTTGAATAGATCGTCGAGATTTTGCTTTAGTTCCTTTTCAATTCGGGCATCGGTCCAGACCGCTTTTGAGCCCCGCGCGGCTACGATTACATCAAAGCTTTTTGTTCCAGCCGGAGGGATGACCCAATCTCCGTCGAGAGGTTGGTTTATCAACATAAGCGCATTGTCAACGGTAATGACTACTCGCTCGCCCTCTTTCAATTTCGGAGATAAGCGAATACTAAATTTCCCGTTCTTATCAGTTGGCGCTGACTGCTCGTCCGCGATGCTGACGCGGACATTCGGCACAGCTTTCCCTTCGTCACTGATGAGTCTACCAGCAAGCCTGATTTGTTGGCCCATCACGACGCTACTGAAAATAGCGACCGCAAGTGAGGTCCATATCCACTGCATTCGGTTTCTCAGATAATTTTTAGGGCGCAATTGTAGGGGTGGCCCTCCGTGGCCACCCGTTCAGGAGTAAATGCTTGTTAACCAACGGGTGGCCACAGAGGGCCACCCCTACAGTTGCACCTGGAAGCTATGAAATCAGTCGCACATTATGATGGGTGAGGAGAGAGAATTAAAGGGCTGGCGTCGCCGCCAGCCCTACTTGAAAAAACAGTGCGTGGTCAGGCTGAATCAGTAATTGATGTTTCCAACCATGGTGAACGTGTAGGCGCCCGTGACGAAGTTCTGCTCGACTACGATTGCAGCTTTTCCACTTACTCCTTCGAAACGTCCAGTGCCATTCTGGAACACCATGTCTCCGGTTGCGATTCCGGTGCGAAGGTCCATCCGGCCGTTCTCGATAACCGTCGGAAGACGATCGCCGTTTGAAGCTACATACGTAATTTCGCCGGGCACGATCACGATGCTCGGGTCGTTGGGGTCAGGCACGAAATCAATCTTACCGGTTCCACTGAAAGCTCCAAGGTGAGTTCCGTGACCCGATAACATAAGGTTCGCACCGACGACATTGCCGCCGCCGTCTATGATGAAGGACGCGACGCCATTTCCACTGGAGGCAAATGGACGCTCAGTTGCACTTACCGGAATGATTGCCAGTAAAAGAGCGAAAATCAAACTTGTGATAATGATGAAACGCTTCATGATGATCTCCTTCATATCGATTCAAATTGGGGCCCTCACAGCGACCCTTACGTTTTGAAGTGGTCGATAATCGGAGAACATCACAACGTCTTGAGAAATAAAATCAGCGCCTCGCGGTCAGATGCCGACAAACCAAGACCGAAACGGTGACCTTTCACCGGGCGAGCCGTAACACCTGCTCCTCTGAATCCTGTCGGTACATAGTCAACTTGCAGACGGCGTGGATCGAACCAGTCTTCCAGTGTCGCCACCGATCCATTGTGCTCGAACGGTCCGCGATACCACACACCCTTGAGGGAAGGCACTTTGTAGTAACCGGTGCCGCGACGTGTTTGCGTAGCGAGCCGCGAATCTGTACCGACCGACGCCCAAAGAACGTCATACATCTGCCGGTGCTCTCGAGGTACTTCAAACTCATCGACAGCAACGAGCGCGTTGCTTGTGTAAAGCGGCGGTGTATGACAGGCGGCGCATCCTTCTCGCTCGAATATTTTCTGACCTCGCGCCACTAGTCGATCGGGCTTATTCGGATTCGGCGGTGGTTTGAGCGAATAGATATAGAGCGATAGTGCATAGAGTTGCTCATCACTGTTGCGTAGCAGCTTCGCTGGATCGGGCAAGGTGCGAAAGTCTCTCGTGCCAGGAATGAATCCGCTATAGCTCGCCAGATTGTCCGCGCCCTGATTCAAAGCTGCATAACGCATCATGTCAGCGATAGAGCGGTGAAGTTGCAGACCCGTGTGATCGAGATACTTGCGATCTTTGATGCCGATCAAATCCGGAACCTGGGGCGGGAACATTGGGTTCGTGCCATGTCGCGCAATGACTCCCGGTGGTATTGCTGCGTGCATTTCGGCGAGCTTTTCAGGAGACATCTGTTGAATGTCACGCAAAGGATCGGGCTTAACCCAGGGCGCGTCAAAGAACGAGCGCTCGAAGCCAAGCATTTGTTCGAGCTTGAATCTATTTACCGTCAGTGCGGCCGCCCGTTCGAAAGGAAAGTTTCCTTGTGCGCCTTTAACAACGGCGCCGTCCGGCAGCACGCGCGTGTGACACAGCGCGCATGAGATCGTTCCCAGTTCGACTTTCCCTTTCTCCCGGATCACGTAGCGGAACCAGGGCAACGCGCCGTCCTTCGTTGCGGGAACGCCGATCTTTTCGTACCACTTCGGATTTCTGACATCGTCAACCTGCGCAATGTTGTCGTAAGTAGTCGGCGAGTCGAATACAAGCTCGCCTGCCCGGATCCAATCTGCTTCAGTCTTTAGAGCGCTAACGTCGAGCGCGCATTCCGGCTCTTGTTGTTGAAGCCATTCGAGGTATCCGGCCGGTTCTTTTCCTGGCGCATACACCGGATAGTTTTTGTAGATGGTTCGAACCGGTATTCGATAGTAATAGTCCGACGAGATTTGTTTCGGTGACGCGTTGGAGTTAACTAATGGAAGTTGCAATCCCGCCATCTCCGCGTCGTCCCAAACGCGGGGAATCGCAGGGGTGAAACGCGAAGTGTTTACATGGGCCTTTCTCTGACTCAGAACAACAAAGACACTCCCCGCGAGTAAGATGAATGCGACGACAAACTTGATTCTGTATAAAGACATACGGCTCTCCTAAACTGTCATTGACGCAGTGGACAGTAAGGCACGTGAGGTGATAAGTCCTTTGAGATTTATGAAAGTTTTCTGAGAATTGAGGCGCTGAGGGATCTTCTCTGCGGTTCTCGGCGTATCTCTGCGCCCTCTGCGTTTGAGTTGCAGTTTTAACGCAGAGAACTCTTATACCCCGCGGACGCAGAGTTGAACCGTTCATCGTCATTCAGTGGACGGCACTCGGTTCCGAGCGCATTCATTGTACTAACACCTGCCTTCTGATAGATTCTGCCTGCCCCCTCTCATTTTTGGTGGTCCTCGAACGTGAGTTTGAGCCTCGCTGTTTATACGTTTTCATATAGCCGACTGGGCTGCGCGATTCTATTACTGATCTCTTCACCGGAGGCAACTCATGCGCATTGCAGTAATCTCCACCTATACGCATCCCAGCAGGCTCATCATCAAGGAAAAGTCTGTAATGCAATCGGCGGTTCCGGAGTTGATTGCCGCCCTCTGTCCCGATGACGCCGAAATAGAGATCTATAACGAGAAGGAATCGTATATACCGCTCGATCGCGATTGGGACCTGGTCTTTTTCTCCTATCTCCATTCTTACTACGAACACACGAAAGTTCTGTCGACGCTGTTTCGACGACGCGGCATCACCACTGTCGCGGGCGGGCGACATGCCAGACACTTTCCCGACGACTGCCAGAAGTATTTCGACGCCGTCATTACCGGCGAACCCGAAAGCAACGTCCCGGCGCTGGTTCGCGATTTTGAGCGCGGCGAGTTGAAGCCTCGCTACGATCTTCCGGCGGTAGAGGCAGCAGCGATCAAACCATACCGTTACGATCTGATAGATTTCAGCCACAACCGCTTTCGTCTGCCCGGCGTTGAAGCTTCACGTGGTTGTCCCTTCGCGTGCAATTTCTGTGTGCTGACGGGATGGGAAACATACCGCTACCGGCCGGTCAAGCACGTCGTCGACGAGATCAAGTTTAAGATGAAGTGGAACCATCACTACTTCGGTCTCATCAAAGACTGGTTTATTTTTCTCGATAATAATCTCGGCGGGAACGTGAAATATTTGCGCGAGCTGTGCGAGGCATTGATACCGCTCAAGAAGACCTGGGGCTGTGCGCTTACGTTTAATGTTTTGAAAGATGAGTCGACGGTCAAGCTGATGGCCAGGGCAGGCTGTCGTTACGTTTACACCGGACTCGAGTCGCTCAATCCCGAATCGATCAAGGCCATGAATAAAGGCCAGAACACGCTACGGGAAATAGACAACATTATTAACAAGTGCTATGCGAATGGAATCCTGCTTTCGTTTGGCCTGATAGTTGGATCCGATGGCGATACAAATGAATACCTGGAGAAGCTGCCGGGCTATATAGCTGATCTGCGGTACTGCGCCATCACTTTTATGGGAATCATCTGTCCTTATCCGGAGACCTCCCTGTTTCGCGATCTTCAGAAGGAGGGCCGGCTGCTGCCGGGCACCGTCAGTCGAGACTACGACGGCTACACGCTGTGTCACAGGCCGAAGTTTCTGAACCCGAGCGAGGTGGTGGACCACTACCGCAGGCTGTCGCGCGCGATTGGTTCGCTTTCCAACGTGTCTCGCCACTATAAGAGCAAGTTCTGGGCGAGCGACATGCATCGCTACAAGATGACTCTTCTGGTGTCTGGGCCGGAGATATTCAGCGTCCGCAACAACCTGCGTAACAAGAAGCGGAACTTCATCGCCGGCATGGACGAGTTGGAGGCGTGGGACCAGCAGAAGATGCAGGAGTTTCAGATCCAGCCGCAGTACTTGAGTTAGAAGTACGCACTTAACTTGTGTGTGATAGAATCCGCGCGCGTCCGCCGGTTAACTTCTCGCACCGATAGAAGATTTGTATGACGCAGCCACTCACACAGAACATCTCCCTCCTCGCAGACTGGTCTAATGGCGATCAGTACGCTCCAGGCAAATTAATGCCACTTGTTTATGAGGAATTGTGCCGCGTGGCTCACTACTGCCCGAAAAGTCTGATTTCTCTGTGCAACCTCTGTGTCCTCTGTGTCTCTGTGGTTGTTTTTCCTAAGCAATCGTCAACCACAGAGACACAGAGGACACAGAGGTTGCACAGAGAAGGACCTGTATGACGACTCATGACTTCGGAGGTGTCGATCTTATGAAAAAAGATTCGTCTTGAGCGAAGGAGCAAATAAAATTGGTGGCACTTGCCGCTTGCGACTATTGAACCCATCGCCCTGTCGCAAGCAGTACTCAACCAGTCGTCCATTATTCCTTACCCCACTCACACGTGGAGAAAGAGTCGATTGTGCCTCTCAAGAGCTATCTACGGTCGGCGCTAAATCCGATCTATCGGGTTCGTTCTTATTATCATCTACCAGGCATAGCCAAGAGCGAACGTCGCAAGGATCTAAAAGGCCTGGGTCCCGACTATGGCATTGAAGCTGAAATAGCTGAAGCGATTGCCTGGTTGGGACGAGCTCAAGACAATTCGCTTTCCAATGACGGCGGCGTGGCCCGCGACTTTAGCTTGATCAATGGATGGAGCAATTCTTACCCCGAGACTACCGGATATATCATTCCAACTTTGCTTGCGTATTCGATACGACGAAAGGATGAAACGATTAGACAACGCGTGCGAAGAATGTTGGACTGGTTGGTTTCAATTCAGTTTGCCGAGGGAGGCTTTCAGGGAGGAGTCATTGGCTCGGAGCCTCGGGTTCCCGTTACTTTCAATACCGGTCAGATTTTATTAGGACTGGCAAGCGGTGCAAAGTTACTTAATGAGGAATATCGTGAACCTATGCGCCGTGCGGCAGATTGGTTAGTCGAAACTCAGGATGCGGATGGTTGCTGGAGAAAGCACCCATCGCCATTTGCGGAACCTGGTGAAAAGGTATACGAAACTCACGTTGCGTGGGGGCTGCTTCAAGCGGCGAATGTAGACGGAAATCAGAAATATGCAGAAGCGGCGCTGGCAAACATTGGGTGGGCGTTAAAATTTCAACAACCCAACGGATGGTTTCAGCAATGTTGCTTGTCCGATCCTACTCAGCCTCTCACCCACGCGCTCGGATACGCGCTACGCGGAATATTAGAGGGTTATCTTTTCACTAACGAACAGGACCTGTTGGCTGCTTGTTGCCGAACCGCTGATGGGCTGATCGAGTCGATCAGTCCAGGCGGCTTTCTTCCGGGGCGCGTTGACGCTAATTGGCGTGGCACAGTTAACTGGGCGTGCCTGACGGGGAGTCTCCAAATTGCGTATTGCTTATTCGTTTTAGCTGAGCACACCGCGAATAGTCGATACCGCACGGCCGCTCGTGCCCTTAACAGCTATGTTAGACGCACAGTCAGCATTAGTGGTCGACCTGAGACACGTGGAGCGGTTAAGGGCGCCTTTCCAGTGAGCGGTAATTACTGTAGCTATGAATACCCCAACTGGGCAGTCAAATTTTTTATCGACTCAAATCTCTTTGAGTTTGAATTGAAGCGAGGATAGCTAAATGGCTATCGAATTTTGTGTCGAGGCGAACCCGCCGCAGGAACTTGTCGCCCAACTTGTGTCTCTCGCACCAACAAACCCGTTTTATACGCCGAAATATATCGCAGCAATGCAAACGACGGGTTATGAGCCTATTGTCTTTACGCTCAGAACATCAACCGCATTGCTTTCGGGCTGCACTGCATTTCTGCGTCGCGGGCGCTTGAATAAGAGCCTCGAAATCGTGTCGCTACCAGCCCTCATTGATAATCAGGACTTCTGGGATGGACTGATCGATTTCTGCCGGCGCACAAGACTTTCCTGGTTGGACATAGGAACCTTTGGGTCCAGTCCTACCAAAATCCCCTCCTTACCCGGAGAGATAGCTCGTCAGAAAAGATGCGAATACGTGCTCGATTTGACTGAGGGCAATTTATGGGAACACCTCTCGTCTAATCATCGGCGAAATCAAAAAAGGGCTGAAGCCGCTGGAGTTCTAATACGCCAGGTCTCTGATGAGCGGTCATGCTTACAACATGCGGAATCAATTGGCTTATCCATGAGACGACGCAGATTCAGGGGCGAGAAAGTTTCGGATGAAGTGTCTTATCAAGAGTTTTTGGCGTTCACGAAAAGCGGCTCCGGCGAGCTTTTTCAAGCTGTATTGAAAGGAAAAGTACTTTCGTCATTGATGATCCTGATGTCTGACCGAGGCGCCTATTATCAATCTGCCGGTACAAGTCCCGAGGGAATGGCGGTGGGTGCGTCACCGTTCCTGGTAAAGAAAGTGGCGGAACTTCTCAAAGAGCGTTCAATAGAATTATTCAATCTTGGTGGAGCGTCTGAGGATAACTCCGGTCTGGTCAGGTTTAAGTCGGGTTTCGGCGCAAGTGCAATTCAGCTTGAGTCGGTACGATGTTATCTGGGCAGCAACACTAAGAAAAAACTAAGTACAGCATATAACCTGCTTCGAAAGAATCCGATTGGACTCGCTCATGAAATACTCCGACTTGAGCAGTTGTATGTTTATTCGGTCGATCCAGCGACAGTTACTGGTCCAACTGAATTGATCAATGCTGAGTTGATAAAACTATCGGATGAAGTTCTGAACAGTTTTTCGAATAAAGATGAAATTACAGCGGAGCAAGCTGCGCGTTTCAAACGACTCGGTTTCAATGAAGCTTATGGAGTTTACGTTAACGGGGAGTTAGCACACATTTCGTGGATGATTACTCATGACCGTGATTCTCCTGGGAGTTTTCTGAGCCTCAAATCCGGGGAAGCGGAGATTACGCACTGCGTGACGCTCCCGCAATTTCGAGGACTCGGCATTTATCCTTTTGCCATTCGTAAGCTGTGCCAGATCGCCGCTGCAAAAGGCATAAAGAGAGTTTTTATGATCACCAATGTCAGTAACATCCCCTCTCAGCGTGGCATTTTGCGCGCGGGCCTGGCGCTCACAGGAAAGATAACCCGCACAAACCTACCGTCTCCTTCAGGAAGAGTTTCATTCACGTATCGTCCGCACAGATGGTTCGGAACGTGACCTCCGTAACGCTAGTGTGCCTTTTGGGCGGCAGCAATGATTGCTTCAGGCTGGCTGTAAATCAGAGTATCAAGCCTTCCCTCTTCAATGCCGGCAATACGTCCCAACAATCTTCTCGCTAAAGACGAATGACCGGCAAACTGCCAACGCGCCATCTCAACCAATGCGTCCATCGCTTCTTTACGAAGCTGCTTCAAGAGTTTGGGATCGCGCGACGCGGTTAGATTTACCAGCAACCATGCTCCCTTGTTACGGTCCACCCATTTGTCGGATTTAAGAAGAGCGATGAACGGGTTTGGAAGTATCATTCCTGCACGCTTTTGAGAAGAGCTGGCAATTACACCGAGCGCTCGGACGGCATTGTTGCGAACACCCTCGTCAGGATCGCGCGCGGCTTCGGTAAGATCAGCGATCTGGCGTGCAGAGAAGTTCGCGTATCCGAGAAATTCAGCGGCAATGGCCCGATGTTCAGCATTAGAAGATGACGAAAGGACGGTGCGAAGCACGGCTTCATTGGCTAATGCAAATTCACGGATCTGTAATTCTTTTGCGCGAAGCTCTGGATCGGCAGAAAGCGCGTAGCCATTGGAGAATTCTTGTTGGGTACGTCCGGCAAGAGCTGCCTTACTCAACGCCTCCTCAGCTTCCTGATTGAGCTTCAATGCAGCCGCTGGCAGCCGGTCTTCGCCCGTCGGAGCTGGTTTGTGTTGGAGCGCGGCGCTCGAGGTTCCCGCCACGCCAATGTAAATCATCGAATTACCATTTTCGTTGCAGCACAAACGCGACACGTCGGTGGGAAGCTTACCTGTTTGCGATCGAATCGCTTCATTAATCCTTGATCGATAGGTGCTCCAATCGTCTTGCTTAATAGTTTCGCTCGGTTGGATCGGCAGGACGGACCGCAGTTTCACCACATCAAGGTTTCCATAGCCAAAGAAATCGATGTTAGCGATTGTCTCTTGTTGGTCAGTTCTCGAAGCAACAACGGAGGAATGTGGTTGTAGCCATACAAGGCACGTAAGGAGGCAGAGCGTAGGGACCGTGAACAGTATCTTCCTCTTCATCTCGTAGACCATCGACTGGCTTTGCCCGAAAAGTCCGATTTCTCTGTGCAACCTCTGTGTCCTCTGTGTCTCTGTGGTTGATGAATATCCAAATAAACCAAACCACAGAGACACAGAGGACGCAGAGGTTGCACAGAGAAATCCCAGATTACTGCACTCAAACCGGCACGAGCATTCCCTCCCACTCCTCGACTTTTGCCTTCGTCGGAATCGCCTTCGTCGGGACAAGCGACCAGGGTAAATCGAGCGTCACTATTTCCGGTGACGTGTCTCCGGCTTCGCTCAGTACGTCGCTGTTCTGGTCCTTCGTTCGGTTGTCGCGGCGATAGGTGAAGATCAAACGATGATCACCCGGCTGGAAGAACGATCCTGACGGAGTCGAACCAGTCGAGACGATCATGAGTCCCGAACCGTCAGCCTTGCGCAGCACCTTGAAGGATATGTCCCCATACTGAATCTGCTGCTTACGCTGCACCTTCAGATCGATTCGTGTCCAATCCAACGGCTCCGGACTCTGCACCAGGAATGCTATCGCATCATTACCCTGATGCACACGCGTCACCTTTAACACCGGCGACGAGACAACACCCGGCACCAGCGCCACCAATCCATCAAACCCGCGTGATTCCGGATCGGCAACCGCATCGCCGATCGGTTTCGCAGCGCTGACGAACTGCGCAGCATTAGACAAACTGTCAATCGTCGCTACGTTGACCGTATTTTCGAAAGTCTCCATTTGCTCCCTGAAGTTCTTGAAACGTGAACTCAGGAAGTTGAAGCGATAGACCACTGGAACTGAGCTGCGGAAATCATCGACATAGATGTCAGTGAATTTCGCAGCCGGGGCGCCTGGGGCATAGAAACCCACGGAACCGGAATCCAGCGTATCATCGGTCGCGCTCAACAACGGCACGTCTCCCAGCTTCTCGTCTACCTGATAGACATTCATCGACGAACCGTTGACTTCGACAGTAATCCCAAACGGATCATTCGGAGGAGTGAACCGCTCGTTGCGGGCAAGCGACACCGGCTCACCGCCATTGAGCAGGAACAATTCGCACTGCCCGGCCTCCATCACGAAACGATAGTGGTGACCAGCATCACGATAACGCCACACGATGCCTGCCTTGCCGCCAATGAACTCAAGCCATACCGTCAACCGGTAATCCTTCCAATTCATCGGCTGGTCGGGATGATCAGCAGCCAACTCAGACGTTGGAGCGTTGCTGTAAAACAGCGTGCTTATCTTTGACGTCGTCTGGATCAATCCAGGGTCCGACGTAGTCTTATCAATCGTCCAATGAGAGTTTCCGGAACCAAAGGCGTCGCTTACCTGCCAACGTTCCAGCTTTCCGTTTGGTCCATCAGCGGACGTGATTACGTCATAGTCGCCAAAATCATCGTGCAACAGCGCCGGAACAAGCCGAGCTTCGCACAACGACGACGCCGGTAACAAGTGAGCGGCACTCGTGGCATTGAACGTCGAGTCCTTGTCTATGGAAGGAAGCGGAATCAACTGGCAACTACCGTCAACCAGCACTGACAACCAGCGCTCTTCGTGATCCTTGAGTCTCACCTCATCCATGCGTCCCCACTGGTTCTTCAGAATAAGCCGGCGGCCGTCGCTGCCACGGACAGCACCATTGCCATCATGCATGTGGATGGACAGATCACGCCGACCGATCCGGTACATCAGCTCGACATAGTTCTCGTCGAATTCAACGCCGACATCATACGCGCGATAAAACACTCGCGACGACACAGGATTCAACGGAGTCGGCGCATCAATGGCCGGCATGGTCTTGCGAATGTAGCGTGAGAGATCGTCGAGCGCGCCCACGTACTTATCCGTCGAACCGATCTTTTCAGCACCAGCGGGCGCCGTGAGTTGGGACACTCCCGGAGGACCTTCAGTGCGGAAGTAAGCAAACTCGACCATCGGCGTTTCTTCATCAAGTCCGGAGAGCATGTCTCCGTCGCCGAGCATGCGAACCGCCGTTTTGATCCTGAGCCGATAGGTTGTATGTGGCTCAAGCACCTCTCCGGTTTGTGTCCAGCGAATGAATTCATCCTCGAAGTGTTTGACAAAAACACTTGCGCCGACGTCGCCGATCTTCGGAATCAGCACCGATGTGGCAAACATCGTCAGCTCGTCATCGCTGACCACAACAAAACGATCGTTCGGAAGGACAGCGATGCTCCAGAATGGCAGCGGCCATTTTTCCCCGAGCACCTGCGCTTCGGTATCGTCGCTGGCGATATGAAAACGGGCGACCCAGTTGAGGTCCGGATCCCATTGCATTGCCAGAATCGCGTCCTCCCGTTCATCTTCCCAACTGAGGAAGAAAGTGTGATCAAGCTCTTCAAAGCGAGGCCGAAGGAAGCCGGTTTCGAGGTTGACGACCGATAGCCGGCCGCGATTTCCAATCTCGCCCACCCAGGCAAACTTGCCATCCTTAGTCACGACCAGACCAAACGCCTTATCGAGCCGGCCCACGATAGTGGTTTGGTTGCCAGTCTCGAGGTCAATACTGAGCAACCGGCCGTCAGTCTCCACGTCTTCTACAACGTAAGCCTTGCCGTGCGCTTCGTCCAAAGCGATCTGCATCGGGAGCTTCATGCCCTGGCTAACGACAATAGCTTGCGATCGGTCGAGGTTGTCAGACGTGAAATCGAGCCGGAGCAGGTTTCCCTCATCCTCGGTGATGTAGGCGGTCGAAAGATCAGCCGTAAGCACGATGTCTTCCGGGTTCTGATAACCACTGCCAAGAACCTTGTACTCGCCGGTAATCGCATCGATCGCCGCGATTGTTCCTTGATCCCATTGACAGAAGATGATCTGGTGCAACTCGGGATGATACGCACTTCCTCTGGCGCCGCCTTTGAACCCTTTCGCGATCGTGGCCCGTTGAAAGTCTTTGCACGTGTAATCGATCGACGTCATCTCTACGCCGATGATATCGACGTAGGGTCGATCTGATGGTCCACCCGCCACCCCTGGAAAGGACTCATCATCCGCATTGCGGCCCTGAAAGTCGCTCGGGAGAACGAGCCGGCTGTCAGTGATCAGAATGCGCACACGATTAGTCTTCTCAGGCAACGTGATCGTGCCTTTTTCCTTCCCGTGGAACGCCAACGCGTGATGCAAACCGTGGGCTGGACGCTCCAATTCCTGGATCGACATTATGTCGCGAAAGTGAAGAGTAAACTCCAGTCCCGGAACGTCCGGGTGTTGCCAGGGATCGTCGATGTTCCATTTGGCTTCAACCTTTTCGAAATCCCAACCCTCGGTCGAGACAGTCTGGCACGGGTAGGCGCTGTTTTCGTCAGTGAACCACTCGTCCCACGAACGGCTCGTGTTGCGCGTGTACGCGAACGGAGTCTTGGACCACAGCCACAACTTCGTTTGTCCAACATTGCGGCCGCCGCCTCCCGGCATTTGCGGCACGGGCGCCCACGAACCATAGAGCGTCGGAAGATTAGCCGCGGGGGGATTTGGTCCCTTGTGGGCCACCGCATCATATTGTCCTGTTTCTTCACTAAACTTCTCGAGCGTAATTTCCTTCAGTCCATAACGAACAAGTGCAGGACCGCTGTCGGTTGCCGGATCTCCGATCCGTTCAAACTCCGGCGTGACCGGCATCGCGTTCACACCGACCAGCGCGTCGTCATTAATGTTGCGCGCGAAAGTAATGTGCGGGCGACTGTCGAGCGGAACGACCGGGATCAAGCTCCTGTCTGGTGGAGGAGGGTTGAGATCAGGCGGAGCCTTGAAGTACCCGTTTTTATCCCCATCGAAGTTTGGTAACAGCATCGGCGGGTTCCCACCTCGTACTTCGCGAGGCAGCGGCCAGCTCGAGGTCGCCTTGAAGTGCTCGATCGTGACTTCCTTCAGCGGCAGCGGAATTGGCGGCTTCGCTGGAGTCGGTCCCCATTCGAGCGGAACGTTCACCGCGATGCCATCAAACGGCCAGGGCAGATCGATCGCGACACTGAAATTACCGGTGATGTGAAGCGGGTCGAAAACGTCGGCCGCAATCATTGCGTCGACAGTCACACCGACGCCGAAACCAAACGCCGCTAGTCTTGCACTGCCGTGCAGCGCCAGGTCGCCGTGGAAATGCGCCGGCTTCCAACTCACGCGCGCATTCGCGTCAATCCAGGCTTCGAGACCAACACTCAACGGGCCAAAGGTCCAGTTTTGGTTGAAACCGACCCACGCGCCCATCGCCAGCTCCTGCGAGTTGATCATTACGTAAGAATAAGAATTGAAGAGTTTGAACAAGCTTGCATTCAAACGCCTGTCGCGCGGTTCTCTTACGCCGACGTTGAGATGCCACGCATTCGGATCGTTGAAGTTGAAGAACCCGTCGGCGGAGCCGTTGATGTCGATCAGATTTCCGTTGTCGTCGTAACGGTACTTCGCATCGAGTCCGAGCTGGAGTGTTCCGGCGCGGCCATCGAGAACGGCCAGGGCGCGGAAGTTTGCATCGTCAGCAAGCGTGGCGCGCTCGCGCAGAATGTTTGCCGATCCCTGCAGCAGGAGAATCGGACCAGGAAAGACGATCGCAAGCAGCATTCGACCGGAGAACGTGTGACCGTTGTCGGCGATGGTTCCCAGTGTAACGCCGGCGCCGAAGGCCATACTTCCGATCGCTGGTTTCCATTTTTTGAGATCGGTGCAGCCTACTTCATCCTGGTGATACCAGTCGGCGCCAGCCGGCAGCGAATACCACGCCTGACCATCTGCGCGATCTGGTTCCATGTTCATCGCGAACAAACCAGCGGCGCCATAGATGCCGAGACCTGTTGCGAATAGCGGAATACCGGCAGGAAATTCAGCGGACAAATAGAGCCCGAGGAACGGTTTTCCGGCAGTGGTTCCGAAGACGGCAGTCGCATCGACCTCCATCCGCAGAGCCATGAGATTGAGTTTGACTGCGCCGCGGAACTGCTGAGTACCCTCGTCCCACGAAACGGCGCCCTCGAACTTCAACGTGTTCGGCACTTCAAACTCGATGCGCACGCCATTGATCGAGATCTTCGGACTACGGCCGTCGTCGTACCACGTGATGCGCAGTCCTTCGACTGACGCACCTGCCGGCATGCCATCGACGAGTTTCACGCCGCCAGTGAGGCCGATCCACTTTCCACCGTCTTCATTCTTTCCAAAACCAAGCTTGCTGATTTGGAGTTTGAAGCCCTTGAAGTCGACTTCATACGTCTCGCGCAGATTCAACCATCCGCCTTCTAGCTGGACGTGTCCTGTTGTATCGATCGACAGGTCATCAACTCGGAAGCTGGGCCATTCGGTCCCCGGAATGAGAGGCTTGATCTCGCCTGACAAACCAAACTTCACCACCTCACCAGTGCGGTGAACACCCAGTGAAGAGATCGTCAACTCGAGCAGGTTTTCTTTTCGAACTCTAACCAGCGCATCTGAACTATCCTCAGCAGGACGGAGTTCGAGATCGACAGAGCCATCAAGTCCGATACCGAGATTGGCCGCGACGGGCTCGTCAAAGAACGGCAACAGAAACTCCGCTTCGATCTCACTGCGAACCGGTATGTTGTCTTCAATATCGAGTTCGAGACTTCTCATGCCGCCAGGCAAACCAAAGAACGAGAAGCTACCGGCGCCTTGATAGAACCTTTTTATTGAGCCGTCCTCTTGCTCTACTTCTCTGAAGACTGCGGTTGGATTCCCATCAACGTCGAGCCAGCTTCCACTCAGCGAAGCGCTCAAACCATTGCTTCCGATCATGCAGTGGCCGCCGATCTGCGCAGGGACGATGCCGGCGATGTCAGGCGGCAGATAGATCTTGAAATTGCGCACATAGACGCCGACCCACGCCGGATCGAGTGCGCGTCCACTGACGTCAGGAAGTACTGTGGTTGTCGAGAAGTCGATGCCGAGGTTTCCTTCGACGACAACGTTCGTGTCGCCAATCATTGCGGGCGGCAACGTCAGACTCTGAGGTGAATTCTCGGGCCACGTAACTTCAATGTTGCCGCTTTGATCCACAGTGACGGCCACATTGAAAGCGAGCTCGATCTTATGGGTTTGATCCGGATCGGGTTCCCATATTTTTATCTTTTGTTCCCCAGTGGGATCGTTTGGATCAGTGATCTCTTTCTCCACGACTGGCTGGAGCAAAGTACGCGCAAAACGAATGGTCAAAACGTCAGCGCCCAACGTTACCGAGATGAGCCCGGCTTCGAAATCTGCGTTTGCATCAAGACTGATCTTACCGGCGCCCAGTACCAACTCGACGCCGCCGATCGAAGGCAGCGTGAGTCCGATCTTGTCGCTCAATCGTCCGCGGAAGTGAACGCCTAATTGCGGTCCCCAGGGGACGGGCGGAGGCATGGGTTCGCCGGGATCATCGTCGAGAGGATCTTCTTCGAAATCGCGGTAGCCGCCGACGTCTTCGGCCAACGGTCCCTGACGGATCGACATGTCCTCGTAAACGATCTGATCGAGAAAGGCGTCCAGACCAAGCGGCAACGTATACTGCCGCAAGTCTTCAGGTAACATTATGCTTAGTGGTACACCCATTTTCTTAAACCGCCTTTCTAACGTGCATCCATTCCAGAATCAGTTTCGAGATCGGGCTGCAGACGAACTTTGGCCCACTTGGGATCGGGAGTCGAGAAGTTGTTGAATCTCTTCGCGGCCGCTACGACCGCCGAATAGAACACGCCTTGATAATCACCGAACGTTTCCAGTCCCCACGTGCTGTCGGTATCCACTTTGTCAGGCTTCCTGACACTACCCGCGTTGTAACACGCGCCCGATTTCGGGAAGTCGAACATCGTCATACGCTCGCCGATCCTGTAGATCATTTTCTTGGAGTTCTCGGCATTAATAGACTGCCAGTGCACCGTTGCGTTCTGTTTGTGATAAGCAGCGATGAAGGCAATTTGCAGATCTCTCTTGTCCCACAGCTCGGTCCATAGCCAGGTTATTTTTTCGCTTATTTTGTCGGTAGGAATCGCCGCGCCTAACTCGGTGAAGATCGAGGTTGGGTAGTGCGTTTTTACAAAGTCGATAACTTTGCGCACGCCAGTGTCTAACAGAATTTGGCCCACGCCGATAGAAATGCGATGCGGATAGACTCTGCTCATCGCCTTCGTCTCTTTTAGCGTGAGGGATACTGCCGTGTTGTTCCTGTCTCTAATTATCGAGTCGTCCGGCTTTGTAGTGTTTTCCACGTATTGCAGGCTCTCTTCCGCCAAATCGATGTAGGTATCCACAACTGCCCTGGCCGCGGTCCTATCCGTTATCTTGAGGTGCTTCAAAAGCTGCCCGACCGTGAACTTGTCGTGAATGTCGGCATCCGTTTCTTTTCCGAGCGGCTGCAATGTGTAAGTCGGCTTCGGAACGTTACTGGCATCGTTGGCTCGCAACACTTTGAGCACTGCCAGCACGTCGCCCCACTTCATGGTCGAATCCATCACCAAGACGTCCGCTTTGGTCGTCAGCGGCAATGGATAGTCGCTGAGCTTGAATGGTGTCTCCGGCTTCGGAGATTCTCCGGCGGCGCCAATCCCGCCGACCTTTGCGAAATACTTCTTTGCAGCGTCCTCGCTCACCTGAGCCTTGATCAGCTCATAGTGATTCACACCGCTCCGGTTTTTTCCGAGGGCCGGCAGCATCATGTCAGTGCGTTCGATGAGGCTGACATTCACCGTCTCTATCTTCTGGATTTGCGCCCAGCTGATCAGCTTCTTGTTCTCGTTGTCAGTTCCAATCTTTGTTGTTGGATCAAGGAGTTCGGTCGGTTCCAGCTTCGGCAATTTTGTCGTGTCGATGGTCTTGTCGAGTGCTTCATAGAACGACTTGTTCACGTCTGTGAAGCACCCACCGGCGAGCTTCCAGTAGGCCTCGAGACAACTTTTGGTAAGCGTGCCCGCCTTTCTCAGAGCTTCATGATCCGTGGCGTAGTCGGCCTTTTCCGGTATTTTCTCGAAGCGGATGGAGTGCTTGTCACCTAGCTTGTCGGCCCCCGGAGCGGCTTCTCTCTTGATCGTAGCGAGGATCAATTCACACGGGCATGAGAAGAACTCGGCGTACTTGTTAATAGCCAGGTGGTCGTTGTCCCACATGTTGTTTATGTCCGTCTGGATCCCGGGGTCCGGTTGGGGCACGGTGGGACTCTGCCCCGGACGCGCCTCTACTTTTGCGGGGTAGTTCGGGTCCGCTGGATCGAGCTTATAGGTCCAGATTAGTTCCGACTGGTACGGGGTTTTACCGCCGGCGCCCTCCAGCAGTGTGAACACCGTTCCACTCTGACGAGGAAGGCGAATGGGCAGAGGCTGATCCGGTCCGGCCTTCAGGCGTGGCGCCTTGTTATCGTCAAGCTTGAACGGCGGACGAGGAGTCAACTGGCCGATTGCTTGCTCTAATTTGCGGAGATAAAAGTGCGGATTGATTGGTTCGCCGTAGAGATTGCGAATCTCGAAGATCAACTCTACGGGTAGTGCAGCTGTGCCGATGCTCGCCAGAGTGTCGGCTCCCTCGATTGGCAATGAGTCGCCCAGCGGATTCAGAAAGCCCGTATCGAATATTTTGTTGAGCGTCTCCTCAATTTTCTCGTCGACACGCCTTTTCGCGTCAGTGGGTGTAACACCTTTGTTCCACTCGGCCAGGAATACGTCTTTCAGAAGAGCTGTGGATGCCTCGGAATCGATAATGTAATAAAGCACCTTGTGTTTCTTCGAATTGTCGACTCTCCAGTCGCTGAACTTGGTGAATAGCAATTCGTGCAACTTTGGCTGGATATCACCGCGGGCGACGCTGCGGTAAACGACTCTTCCAGGAGGTAATTCGGAGAACTTCGATTTAATCCCCTTGTCGTTGGGAGTGGGATTGAAAAAGTTGTGCATGTCCTCGGACCAGTTGCCAGGCGTCAGCACAAGCTCGAGGTTGCCGACAACCGGCGCCCCGTCAGCGCTCGTTTTCCGAAAAACTACAAAGCCATCGAATAGAGCCTTGAGGACTACGGGTCCTACAGGCGCCAATACATACATGCTGCTGTCTGGCTGCGCACGGAGCGTCATGTTCGCTTGCCACTCGACAGGATCTGAAAACCAGGTCGCCATAAAAATCTCCTCAACGTAAACTCGTTTGACTGGACAAGCCGACGGGCCGGCAACGGACTATTCGCGAAACCTCCGACTCAATTTCCGAGCTGGCGCCGCCCTGGGCCACCACGCGCACCGCAGTCAGGCAATAGAAGTAGTCTCGGCCCGGATCTACTGCCTTGTCGTCAAATTCCAACGGCAGACTATCGACAAGTCGCTCGATACCTTTCTTGTCACGGAAGACGATCGTCACTTCAGTGCCGGCCGGCAGCGCGCCGAGGCCATAGAGCGTTCCGCCGTATCCGTCATCGTCAGCAAGCATCACCGCGCGTGTACCGGCTTTCAGCCAGAAGTTGATCGCGCCTGGCGGTTGGTTATGCGGCGGCGTTGCCAAAGGATCAGCCTGGTCGCGCCGGTACACGCCGATGATTTCCTGCACGCCTGCGGCATAGCGAAGACGCGTCGTGCCTTCGGCCGTGACCACGTTCCGTCTCAGGGACGGTACGGTCTCGCGAAGCAACATCGTTCGCGGATCGGTGAGGGCGGGTTGATCGGTTCTGTAAAGATTGAATCTGCTGACATCCACGGGATGACCGTGCGTCCAGCGCACGAGCACACGATGATCACCGCTTAGAACGCGCGTGATGACAGGCGCTTCCAGCGGTCGCACGTCAGGAACAGAAACCACTGGTGTCGAAAGACTGAACAGACTGAGATTGTGAGCGGCGTCGATGTTGGCGGCACGATAGAAGTAACGATTCTTCAACGAGCCGTCGACACTGTCGACGAACGCACGCAGCGCTGTGGACGCCAGTGGATTATTGGGATCGCCAAGCCGGAAACTCGCGGGATCATCTGGTCCACGGCGATTCTCATTTGCCTTGTCGTTCGGATCGAGTGGCGAGCTCGTGAGCTGCGTGAATGCGGCGTCAGTCTCGCGCAAACCTGCGAGCACGCGTAACGCGTCTGCCGAAAGCGAGCGGTAGTGAGTGAACGCCAACGCTGTTCCGGCGTCGTCGTCTGCGAACGTATTCAACTTGTTCAGCTCATTCGCGACCTGCTGACGCTTCGCAAGGTTCCATCGTGGATCGATCGACTCGCTCGGGAAGAACTCGAGGTTCGTAGGATCGAGTACGCCGCGCGGTCGTTGCGACCAGTCAGTCTTGAATATCGCTTCGTCGTACGCACGGAAGAGGTGCGTCATCGTCTGCGCTAAAGGCAGCCAGCGGAAGGTGTAGAACGAAGAGCCATTTTGATCGACACGCGTGGCCGAAAGTCGTTCCGACATTCGCGGCAACACGGGCGGCGCTGGTTTTTCACGCAACACGCGGAAGATCTTTGCCGGCGGTCCAACTCGTCCCTCGTTACCAGGACGATTCGCCCACGGAGCAGTCCACTTCGGATCGTCCGACGTGTACGTCTTGTCGTCAGCGGCGCTGACGCCTACGTGCGCATAGACGATCGGAGATGAAAGCGTAGCAGTGAGCGGAACACCTGGCTGCGCACCTTCTTCCGGCACGGGCAGGAATATCTCGTAGTTGCGCACCGGCTTGCCGGCCGGGTCGGTTCCTGGTGTCCAGTGTTGGTCCTGCGAAACGACGTAATAACGCTTCTGCCAACTAACCGATTCGCTGTAGTCGATGAAACGCGGATGGCGAATGCTGTAGACGCGATCGCCTTTGGTGACGCCTTCGTACGGTTCGTCGAGTACGAGGTGCGTCTGGGACGTCACGCTAACGACTCGATACGAGCGCTGGTCGGTGGCGATCTGAAACACCATGCCCTCCAACGCCTTCGTCCAGTTGGTGCCGGCGCCAGTAACCACTCTCGATCCGCTTGCAACAGATGCGAGACCAGACGCAAACGCAGCAGGAGTCACAATGGTGCACGGCGCGTTCGCTCGGGGCGCGATGTCGTTCCGCGCGCCAACATTCCGCACGCGCACACGTACCGGGCTGACGCTATCGCTGCTGACAATCACAAACACATCTTCACCGACGTACAGCGCTGCGCCGGCGAAACGATTGGGGGCTTCGCTAAGCGCGATGTCAGTCGTGACGATGCTTTCGTTACTGCCCGCGGCGGTGACCGTGAGCGTGTTGCCGAGCACCGTGTTTAAGGCGCCGTCCTGGTAGTAAATGCGGAACTCGCGCGTGTGCGGCGCCTGATCGATGTGCGTCTGCGGCCACTGCCAGCGAACACGCAGTCCGATCAGGTTGTCCTTTTGATCTTTGTCGAGCGCTTTGTACCAATCGGATTTGGTTAGGTTGTCCCACCAGCTAGCGTAGGCGGCGTCTTTGATGACCATCGGATCTTTGGGATCGATCGCGGACGCGTCAATCGCCGTCGGCTGTGGTGGCGCCACCTTCGTGAGCAGACGTATCGCTGATTGGTGAATGATGGCGTCGCTCGGCGGATCCTGGTAGTACCACGGCTTCGGTTCCGGAATCGGTGACCACTGACGCCACTCCGCCGCCACGCTGTTCGGCGTGTGACGGCCGAACACATCGATACCGCTTACCTGGTAACCCCACCAGCCGTCGGCGAGCGCATTGTCGAGCGCGTGCAACGTGAACGGTGGCCAGTCAGGCGAGACCTGACGCGCGCCGGATGAATCGACGACAAGGATGGGCCAATTCTTCGTGACTAGGCTGTATTGCGGGGTGGCATTCGGCAGTGTGCCGTTGCCGAGATTTGCGCGCCACAGGTGATACATCACGCTGCGGCCGGGGAGCAGCACGCCAGCGTCCGTCTTGTTCAGATCCCAGCGGAGGCCAACGTTGTTGACTGCTTCTTCAGCGCCGCCGGTTTGATTCAGGCGGCTGCTTCCCGGAAGAGCGTAGACCTCGAGGTCTTTCGGCCGTGCCAGCGCGGACGCTGGGGCAACTCGAAGATCGTAAACGATGGCGGCGTCGATATTGGTGAATCCGCTCTGCCCGATGATTGTCAGCATCGTGTCGGGATTCAACTGTGCGGCGTTGTTGTGGTCACTGACGATCAGGTAGTCGTACTTGAGATCCGGATCGGCGGTGACGTCGGCCCAGTAGAGGCCGCTCATCTGCGCGACTGCTGGATGCAGCGATCCCAGTAACACCAAATCGAGCGGTAACTGGGCGGGCATGCGCGGCGCGATTGCGCCAGTGGCCGACGATTGCAGACGCGGCCTGATGCTGTAAGAAAGGCCGCTTTCGTTATCGCCCTGATATGCTTTCTCGAGCGTAAGTTTGGTTGACGACTCAACACTCGCGATGGTGAAGAGCGTATCGTTCAATTCGAGATCGAGTCCGGCGAGAGACGCTGTCCACGATGTTCCGGCGCCCGTCACGATCGCGGAATCTTTTTGTAGCGCGATTGTGCCTGACTTGGTCACCGGTGCAGGCAGCGTGCGAGTGACCATCGAACCGGCGTTCTTGCCGCCGGCTACGAGGTTCGCGAGATAGCTATAGAACTGTCCAAACTTGTCGCGCGAGATGTTGTACTGGGCGCCGTTGCGCGAAGCGCCCGCGTAGTTTCGACTCAGCACCAGCTTGGTTGGAGACACCACCATAACGATCGAGTAGACAGTGGCGTCGCTGCCGACCTGAACGACGGCATCAACCAGCGCGTTGGTCCAGTTAGTGTTCGTGCCAACGACGATTGGCGAACCGTTCGTCACTGAGATCGTGCCGGTGGTTGTGACTGAGGTTGGCGCGCCCGTGAATTGTTGTGGGCTGCCATACTTGATGCGCTCCGTTGCGAGTTGGCGCGCAGCCGAGAAGTTTTCCGGCGCCTGCGGCGTACAAGGATAGTCGGGATGTGTAATTGGGAGACGCAGCGGATACGGCACGCCAGTCAGCTTGGTCCAGCCGTTGGTGGAGCCTTGTGTGAACGGCACAGTGCCGAGATCGATTAGTGCCGCAGGCGCGGAAGATATTTCGACGCTGGTGATGCCTTCAAACTCGAGTTGCTCGGTGACGATTCGTCCCGCGTAGCCACGGGCGGTCTTCTCACGCACCGGAACAGTCCCGGCAAAGGCCGTAAGCCCGACTTCGTACAAAGTGCCATTGCCAAAGGTTAATTCATTGAGGATCAAGCGGTCCTGGCTGTCTTCCATTTCCGGTACGATCGGGCTCAGTTGTTCGTCGATGACGATGCGCGTAATGTTTATTCCAGTGAGCAGATGTGTTTCCGTCGTGCGACTGCTCGCATCTTTCATGCTGACGATAGCTAGTCGTGTTTGACCGTTGAAAATTTCGATAGTTGGCGCGCCGTCGAGCGCATTGCGGCGTCCGGCGCCAGTGAGCTTCACTTCGACGAAGTTGGCGGATTGCGGAAGCGTAATTTCCAGTTTGAACTTGCAGCCGAGACCGGTGATTGTTTCTGTATCGGTTTGGATTGAACGAATGACTGTGTGTTCCCGCGCGCGATCTTGCTGATCAAGCGACGTGAAAGAGCAGCCCTGTTCCTTTAACGGATTGTCGAACTGGCCTGTGGCCCGGTCGCGGAAGGAGATAGTGCTCCTGGTCGGCGGCGGATCGCCGGGACGTAAACGGAAACCGATGCGGGCGTCGACTCGTCTGACCGGTGTCTGTTCCGGAAACACCATTCCCAGAACATTGCGGTTCGCGAGATCAAACTCGACCGCATTCGGTGGCGGCGGAAAGTTTTCCGTCAGGACGAAGTTGGTGTCGCTGAAGACGCGGCCGAGGGGCGTGTCGAGGCTGTTACTGCCGACTGGGCCAGGCGGTAAATTCGCGGTGTGCTGGCTTAGCCACGAGAGCGTGCCGGGATTGTGAATGCGGCGAAACAGGTAGAACCCGTGCCACGGGAACCCCAGCTCACGTTTGAAGGCCCAACGCAGGTGGATACCGTCGATCAGCGGAGGTTGTTCCGAGTTAGGCGGCGTGTCTTTCGCGCTGCCAAGTCCGACGAGTGTTAGATTTGATGTTTGTAGAGCCATTTGTAGACTAGTGGCTCTTTCACATATTCCATCACACTCGCAGATCGAATTTTTATTCGCGCGGGCAAGCTGCCTAAAGAGAGGTGTTAGACGTCATTTAAAGCGCTGGCGAGAATTGGCGGCGCCCTAATTTGGATTTTTCTCTGTGGCTCTCTGCCTATCTCCGCGTCCTCTGCGTTGAAATAACCATTAAACGCAGAGATCGCAGAGATACGCAGAGGGCCGCAAAGGATTACTTCTTTTTGGCACGTTTTGTCTCTGAGCCCATTGAGCTCGATTGGGGTTTAATGAAATGAGTTGGCAGCCATCAACAACCAAAGTCCTGCCCGAGGAGTTTGACGAAGTCCTCGCTGGCCACAACGTCGCAGTCTTCCATTTTTATGCTTCCTGGAACCGGTATGATGTAACTATGGATCAGATGCTCCGCGAAATCGCTGACACTTACAAAGATCGCATTTTTATCGGATCGATCGACACTGACGATCAGGAAAATTACGAAAGATGCAAAGAGCTTCGCATCCTAAATCTGCCCGCAATAGCAGCCTTCGTAAACGGCCAGCACTTTGAAACCGTCACTGGCTTACTTTCTAAGGAATCTTTGAATACCAAAGTGCAAGAGTGGTCCAACACGGCAAGAGCCTAACTAATGTAGCTAGAAAAGTGGGGGGCGTCGAAAACAGAGCGCCGAGCCCGGGCTACTGCAGGTGCTTAGCGAGTTGCCCATTGAAGGTTGAAGGGAACTTAGGCATGTAGGGATGTTAGGGGCGCATTGGTGGATTTGCTTTCAGTATCACATCCCAAGGCCAGCGTCCCATTTGAGCGTCATTATTGTCTTTTACCTTAGCTCTATACTTGAACTCATTTCCATACTGGCCAGTTCGTTTGGATTCTTTGAAATCCAGTTCAATTGTCTTGTGGGGGGTTCGCGAACTGATCATGAAATACCTTGCGCGAAGAAATCACATAGATTGAAGAATCCTGAAATTGGAGCCGACAGTGGCGTTGTAACAATGACGGTTCTTTCCTGGAAGCATTTTCTTTGGATTTTTGAATGATTTGTATTAGAGTTCGCGGCACTGCTCGTCCTAAATACGGTCAGGCCTCAGACGTTCCGAACCGAGAATATTTAGCCGGGAGATTAAGAACATGAGTACCCCCCTCGATTGGACTGTAATGGTCTATATTGCTGCTCCTGATGATAATTTGCTTGCGCCGAATCTAACCCTTCTCGATCAGTTAGGTAGAATCGGTTCCTCCGACCGTGTTCACGTTGTCGTCCAGTTAGATACGTCGCTAATGGGCGCCAGGCGTTTCTTTGTGAACATCGCTGGTCAAACTCCGACCCTCGTTCAAGACATAACCCTCTCGCCAAGCCAAAACACGGGTAGCGTCGCAGCGTTCATTGACTTCGTCAATTTTGTCAAGGCGAACCATAGTGCGAAGCATTATTTAGCAGTCCTCAATGGTCATGGCCATGGTGTTCAGGATTTTCCCGGAGACGAGAGCCAACCTCTCGTTGAGGTCACAACGGATGTCGTGGCCGCAGTCCATGCCGCTACGGATCTAACGGTTGGCGCGGCAATCACTGCGACTAGCGTTAGCGTTGTTGCCGAAGTTTTGCCTGACAACAATCCGGCGGATGCCTTGACCAGCGGCGAACTAAAAGATGCCTTTGAGCAAGCGTCTCAAATTTTGGGAACTAAGATCGACATCGTTGGATTTGATGCCTGCCTTATGAGCATGATCGAAATAGCCATGCAGATTAAGGAATCGGCAAGGCTAATGGTGGGATCGGAACAGGCAATTCCGTCGAAAGGCTGGCCTTATCCTCAGATCGTTAACAAGTTAATCGTTAATCCTGAGTTAGAACCGCCCCAAGTTGCCAAAGTAATCGTTTCAGAGTTTGTGGCGTTCTATGAGGCTCGGGACCAAACCGAGAGGTTGAAACAGTCAGTAACTGAGATGTTAATCAACAATCCTGGAATCGCGCCAAGCCAACTGGCCGAAACAATCGTTGATGGACTCGCGGAAGTTGCGGCCCAAAAAGAACAAGTGATGCTGGCAACCTGTGACTTGGCGAAAGCTGAGGAGTTGAGCGATACGATTCGTGCCCTGGTTCCTCAACTCAGGCAGTGCCTGGAAATTCCCGAGTTAAATTTGGCTGTTTTGCGAGCGCGTTTTAAGTCTTTGTCATTCTTAGACAGCGACTTTCTCGATCTCTTTAACTTTTGTGGTCACTTATTAGAAGCTATTGAGGACGAGTCTTTTCACGCCGCTTGCTCAGGTAATGGAGGCCTTTGCGAGCAGTTGAAGACAACGTGCAAAGCGATTAAGGATCAAATCAGCGAAGATGGAACCGGGTTTGTTATTAATAAAGGCATCACCTTTTCGCAGGCAAGCGCACTTAAAGATGCCCGTGGCGTCTCGATCTATCTCCCGCTGATCTTGCCCTTGTATCATGAGCTTGAATTCAGTAAGCAAACCAACTGGCACGTTTTTTTGAACGAATATATGACCACCTTCTTTTCAGGCGGATAGTAAGCAAGACTGCGACTGCAACCCTTTTCCAACGTACCAACAAATAATAGACGGAAGACCAAAGGAGGATTTACAGCGATGAGTAGTAATCCAACAACAGCTCCAGTGAGAACTCTGTGCCTGATACTCGATGCAGGGACGACGATCACGGACAAAAAGACTGGCAACAGCACAAAAATAACCGGCATGTCCTTCCTCGACATGCCACCAGAACCCAAGGTGCACGTCCCTGACGGTACCGTTGTCGCCGAACCTAACGCGCCTGGAAAAAAGGCAAGTAGTGGCACGGAATTGAAAGCGAGCAGCGGCACCGAATTGAAGGCGGATACGGGCGCGTCCAGCGGACCGATTCTGCAAATGGTGGTGCCGGCTTGCACGCTCAGACAAGTGACAACGACCAACCCGAATTTGGAGTTAAGCGATGGGACGTTGATTGTTGCCAGCTCCAGCGCGCCAATAGTCGTGGTGAATGTGGTCAAAGTCGCTGCGCCGCTACCTTGATCTCTCGCCCTAAGGAATGCCGAAATCGATCCTAAGTTGCATTTCCGTGATCAGATCGTGAGGAACTTCATCCTATTGCTGCTGCTGGTTTCGACCAGCGGTGGATCTTCGTATGCAGTTCAAACGGCTAAACGGCATGAAGAAGTCGGCCGAAAAGCTCTCGAAGAAGGGGATCGGCTTCGACTCGAAGGCGACGAGAAGTCTCTGCGACGCGCGCTCGAGCAATACGAGATCGCGCGTCGTTCGTTCCGGCTTGTCGGTGAAAATGAACAGTATCTTACCTCGCTCATTAAAAGAGGTGACGTGCTTGTTTCATTGAGTCGATATGAAGAGTCCGTGGGGCAATACGCAGGTGCGCTGAAGCTAACGAGCAATGATTCCCTGAAAATTGAGCTGCTGAACAAGCTCGGCGCTGTGTGTTCGGCCTCAGGAAAAGCCCAGTGGGCCCTGGACTATTATCGCCAGGCGTTGGTAATAAGTCAGAAAAACTCTGATCGGAATGCAGAAGCTCGTTCACTGACTAACCTCGGAAAGGTTTTTTACGACCGTAACGACATCAAAACTGCGCTCGAATTTCTCAATCAATCATTAACAATCTGGCGAAGCATTGGAGATGTAAATGCTCAGGCCGAGACACTGAAATATCTCGGCTACGCCCATACAGACCTCAGTGAGTTGCCGATGGCGCTCGAGTATCACCAGCAAGCGCTGGCCCTGTGTCGGCAAATTTATAACCCGCAGTGTGAAGCTGAAAACACAAATGCCATCGGTCTGATTTACGCGCTCATGGGGGAGCGAGAAAAGGCTATTGAAAACTATTCTGTCGCTGAGAAGGTCTTCAGAGCCAGCGGCGACCGGCACGGGTTGATCACCGCGCTTAACGGTCGAGGTGCGGTATATGCGGCAATCGGGTCCGAGCGAGCTCTCGACTGTCATGAGGAAGCGTTGCGGGTGAGTCGTGAGATTGGCGATCTTCAGGGTCAAGTCGTCGCGCTTCGTTTTCTCGGGACAACTTATCGCGCACTGGCTGATCGGGGCCGTTCCATTCAAAACGAGCAAACAACAGAGCAGTCATACAATCACGCGGTCGAGTGCCACAATGAAGCCTTGAAGCTGAGTCAGGAGCTGAAGGATCGGCGCATTGAGGCATATATCCTGCAGGAGTTGGGAAGCATCTATAGCTCGTTGAACAGGAAGAGCGAGGCAAGGAACTTTTACGGACGCGCTCTGGCATTAAGTCGTATAACAAACGATCGCCGGGGCGAAGCAATAAGTTTGGACAGCCTGGGAACCATCGCCGCGAGCCTGAGACAAAAAGACGAGGCGCTCAGCTATCTGCGTAAGGCTTTGACCTTAAGCCAGGCAGCCGGTGATCGCGCAAGGGAATCCGCGACATTGTTCCACTTAGCCCATGTCAATCTCGACGCCGATCAGCTTCCCGAAGCACGGAGCTCTATCGAGGCAGCTATTGACATCGTTGAAAGCCTGCGTACGAAAGTAGTCAGTCCGGATTATCGAGCTGATTATTTTGCTTCAGCGCGCGATTATTATGAGCTTCTACTCGGGGTCCTGACCCGGTTGAACAAGCTGGACGATAAATCACGCCAAGCTGATTTCGCAGCGGAGACTTTCCGCATTAGCGAACAGGCTCGCGCTAGAATTCTGTTGGATTCAATCAAGGAAACACATCTGAACCTGCGTGAAGGCGTTGATGCCGAACTCTTAAACCAGGAGCGGAAGCTGGGAGACGAGCTCGATGCGAAAGCCGAGCGTATCGCGCAGGTGAAAGCCGCCGGCAAGAAGGATGAAGCCACCAAGCTTGGGGATGAACTCCGTAAATTAACGACGGACTATGACGAAGTCCGCGCACGAATAAAAGCAAAGAGTCCCCGCTATGCTTCACTTACTCAACCCGAGATTGTCACCGTCTCGGATGTGCAGCACCGATTGCTTGACGCGGACACAATGGTATTGGAATACCTGCTGAGCGATGAACGCAGTTATCTGTGGGCAATTACGCGTAACGATGCGGCCGTATTCGAATTGCCGGGGCGCCGTTCCATCGAGGAAGCTGCCAGGGTTTTTTATGAACTGCTGACGAAAAACCAACCAGTTTCCGGAGAAACGTTTGATCAACAACAAGCCCGCATCGAGGCTGCACAGGCTCAGCTCCCCGCCGCGGCGGCTGCACTCAGTGACCTTGTTCTTCGGCCAGTGGCCGATAAGCTTGGTAAGAAACGTCTATTGATAGTTGCCGACGGAGCTCTACAGTATGTTCCCTTTCAAGCGCTCATGATTCCGGCAAAAGCTGGAGGTGAATTTCAGCCGCTCTTGCTTGATCATGAAGTGATCAATGAGCCTTCTACTTCCGTACTTGCGCTGATGGTAGGCAACACTGCGCAGGGGCGTGTTGCGCCATATAGTGTCATGGTGTACGCAGATCCCGTTTTCGAAGCTCGGGATTCGCGTGTCAAGGCTCGTCCTGCGGCTCCGCCAGCAGAGCAGAACAAGCAGCTACAGCAAGCCTTCCGCGACATCGGATTCGCAGACGGTTCGCCGATTCCATCGCTTCCGGGCTCGCGCGAAGAGGCACAAGCGATCATTTCCATGGCGCCTTGGAGAAGCGGTTACCAGGCGCTAAACTTCGACGCTAACCGCGCCAGCGTTAATGACACTGATCTGAGCCAGTATCGCGTCATCCATTTCGCCACGCATGGTTTCGTTGATTATCAGCATCCCGAATTGTCGGGTCTGGTGCTTTCAATGGTTGACGAAAAAGGAAATCCGCAGGATGGCTTCCTGCGCATGCATGATATCTACAACTTAAAACTTCCCGTTGATTTGGTCGTGTTGAGCGCTTGTAACACCGGTCTGGGAAAGGAAGTCAAAGGCGAAGGATTGATCGGTCTGACGCGTGGGTTTATGTATGCCGGAGCACGTGGCGTAGTAGCATCTCTTTGGAAGGTGGATGATGATGCAACGGCAGAGCTAATGAAACAGTTCTACGCAGGGATGTTTCAGAAAGGGTTGACGCCAGCGGCAGCTCTGAGGGATGCACAACTCGCGTTGCGTTCGCATAAGCGTTGGGAGTCGCCGTATTATTGGGCTGCCTTCGTGATTCAGGGCGAGTACGATCAGAAACAACTCGATGGTGCGGCAAAGGTAAACCTTAAGGTTGTTATGTTTAGCGCTGGAATTCTCCTATTAGGTGCGGTGTTCCTGTTTCTTTGGAAACGAAGAAGGCCATCAGTAAAATAGCCCGTGAAGTAGTTAGACAATCGGTATCGTAACTTTATTAACACATTCAGTTTGAATGAAGAGAGAATGGATCCTGACAAAGGAGTCGTTTGATAGTTTGCTTGCGTGGCTCGACGCTAACCCGGATGCCGCTGCCCGCAAGTACGAACAGATTCGCACTCGGCTCATTAAGATATTTGTTTGTCGCGGCTGTCTTGAATCTGAAGATCTTGCCGACAAAACGATCGATCGCGTAGCTCGCCGACTGAATGACATCGAAGCAACTTTTACCGGCGATCCAGCGCGATATTTCTACGGCGTCGCGAACAAGATTCACTTTGAGTATCTGCGGCGAAAGCGCATGCCGGAGCCTCCAGTTTCTGTTAACGACACGGACCCGGATCCGGACACGGACCAGTGCGCGCGCGAATATGACTGTCTGGAGCGCTGCATTCAGCAGCTATCGCCCAAAAATCGTGAACTCGTGCTCGAGTATTACCAGGAAGAACGATGGGCAAAAATAGAGCACCGGAAGCGTTTGGCAGACCAGTTGGGAATTGCGCTGAATGCCCTCCGCATCCGCGCCTGTCGAATTCGGGCTTCGTTGCTGGAATGTGTCAGAAACTGTGTGCAAACCACAGCAGAATGAAATGGCTTTGCGGCAGACGGCATTATATTTGGGAGCCGTCGTGGGAATAATTGTAGTTTGAAATCGAATACTCAACAGTACCAAAGCATTCGCGAATATCAGCTCGGCCAGGCTGCGTCCGAAGACGCGGCGCGTCTTGAAGAGCAACTCTTGACAGACGATGAGCTTTACCAGGAGTTGCTCGTAGTCGAAGACGAACTGGTCGACCAATACCTCGCTGGTCAGCTAGCAGATTCAGAAAAAGAATCCTTCGAAACATATTTCTTAGCAACACCCGAGCGGCGCGAGAAGTTGCGCTTTGCGCGAAACCTGAAGAAATACGTCAGCGGCAATAAGGCTGGTGAGAACTCGTCTGCAGGCAATACCGACTTCGCTTCTGAGTCAACCGCATTTGCAGCCCGTGCCCTTCCGCAAAAACGATTCTGGCCGTGGTCAAACCCGGTCGTTTCCTATTCGCTAATAGCTGCAGTCGTGCTCGTGGTCACTATTACCACCGTCGTAATTCTGAGAAATCTAAATTCTCCGCCGAAAGGCGCCGGGAAGGTTTTGGTTGTCGAATTGACGCCAGGGCTGAGCCGTAGCAATCAGGAGACAAAGCAGATCATCGTGCCGGCAGATACCTCAAACGTGGAATTGCAGCTCAGAGTTTCAAACGTCGCCGCCTATCAGACCTATCGCGCAATTCTGCAAACGGCCGACGGCCGTGAAATTTCTTCGCAAGATGGTTTACATCCCGATCCTGCGTCGAACGATCGAATGATTTGTTCGGTACCAGCCAATCTCCTCACGCCAAGCGACTACAGCCTCAAACTTAGCGGTATCAATCAGCACGGTGAGTATGAAGATGTCGCTCGCTTTTATTTTCGCGTAACCAATTAATAACCTCAGCGCCACCATCAGAAGCAACCTCCAACTCCTTGAGGCGGCTCCCGTAGTTCTTCTCTTCGCGCCTTACAATGTCACCAATCAACTCCGCCTGCTCATCCTTGTAACAATATCAAGTGTCCTGTATTTGCAAATCAACATACATGAAATGTCTTGGCAGAGAACTGCATAATCATTGTTAGCCAACCGTAAGTTGACCGAAAGCGATTCACACTAAGCATACGTTCTAGGTGCATTTGAATCAGGTATTCAAGTTCCACAGGTATTGGTTCGTTTGTTCCAACATGTTCTTTAAACCTTGATTGATGCTCTGTGCAGAATGGCTATTAACAAGGAGAGCGTATGGCCGAAAAGAAATCTTCCTCAAAAAAGGAAAAATCAACAGCTAAGAAGAAATCTAGAAAGAAATCATTGGCCCAGGAGGAACAGACCGTTGAAGGGTCGGTGGCTGTGGTGACCATTGAAGAGGCAGTAGCAGGTGAATTTCAAATACCACCGGCTAGTAGTGGTCAGTGCATTCTATGGAGAGATGGGGATGTGCACAGGCGCATCCGTGCAGCGTTATCTGTGTGGTCAACCTTGTCACCTGATGTCATCACCTCCGCTGCCACTTTGGGCCAGTTGTCTGTAGGGACTGGCGTCCCGTGGAATGAAGGGAATCAAGGCAGATTAGTTCAGGCTACAAATGAGCAGAACGTTTTCTTCCCCTTTCCATCAAGAATGGATCCTCCCCCGCTACTGGTGCCATCAACAACGACAGTCGCCGAGTGGGAAAGGGTCGTCTGGAGAATGCAAACACCGGAGACGTTTTGTTTTGTCTTTGGGAGCTAAGCCACTGGAGCATACTTTCAATGAGATCAATTTGTTTCTTCTTCGCCGCCTTATTCTTCGTTTCTGTCGTCTCATCACGCGCCACCGCGCAAGTGCTGAGTACTGTTTACTCGCCGGACGCGAAGGA
>Ga0105238_10000708_pt1 | contig 34846 bp, 29 predicted proteins | sample KBSC34metaG_FD_81526 | JGI IMG/M metagenome (GOLD analysis project Ga0105238, IMG submission 81526) | Corn rhizosphere microbial communities from Kellogg Biological Station, Michigan, USA - KBS C3-4 metaG | ecosystem: Host-associated > Plants > Roots > Rhizosphere > Soil | place: Michigan, USA...
CACGCGCGACCGCTTCAGCGAGAACTACATCTTCCCGCCGCCTTTCGGGGGCGCCTGGTTCACCCAGCCCAGCGCGCGCCTCGACTTCAATTACGAGTTCGATTTCTGGGGCAGGAACCGCGCGGCGGTGCGCGCGGCGCTGGGCGAGGCGAAAGCCGCGGAGGTCGACGTCGCGGCCGCGCGCCTCGTGCTGTCGGTCGCGATCGCCCAGGCGTACCTCGAGCTCGAGCGCAACTATTCGCAGCGCGACGTGGGCCTGGCGACCCTGGACCAGCGCGTGAAGCTGCGCGACCTCACCGCGCAGCGCGTCGCGGCCGGGCTCGACTCGCAGCTCGAATTGAAGCAGGTCGAGACCTCGATACCCGAGACGCGCGAGCAGATGGCGCGCCTCGACGAGGCGATCGCGCTCACGCGCAACCGCATCGCGGCCCTGGTCGGCGCCGGACCCGACCGCGGCCTGGCGCTCACGCGTCCGCACACCCACGCCGTGCACGCGGGGCTGCCCTCCACGCTTCCCGCCGACCTCCTGGGCCGCCGTCCCGACATCGCGGCGCAGCGCCTGCGCATCGAGGCCGCGGGAGCGGACATCGACGTCGCGAAGGCCTCCTTCTATCCCAACGTGAGCCTCGCAGCCTACGTGGGCCTGCAAGCGCTCGGCCTCTCGCAGTTCCTCTCCGCCGGCAGCGCCATCGCCGGCGCCGGCCCCGCGCTCTCGCTGCCGATCTTCGAGGGCGGGCGGCTGCGCGCGAGCCTCGCCGGCAAGCAGGCCGACTACGACGTGGCCGTCGAGCAGTACAACGGCGCGATCGTCGAGGCGCTGCACCAGGTGGCCGACGAGCTCGCGTCGATGCGCGCGCTCGAGGTGCGCCGCAACGAGCAGCGCCAGGCGCTCGCGTCCGCGCAGGCGGCGTACGACCTGGCGCTCGTGCGCTACCGCGAGGGCCTCGGCAACTACCTGCAGGTCCTGTCGGCCGAGACGCCGCTCCTCGCGCAGAGGAGCCTCGGGGCCGACCTCGACGCGCGCGAGCGCGTCCTTTCCGTGAATCTCATCCGCGCCCTGGGCGGCGGCTACGAAGGAGCGAAGTCATGAGCGACATCCCGAACGACGACGGTACCCACGGCGACGGCACGCGGCCGAACGGCAAGCGCCGCAAGCTCGTGGCGGGCGTGCTCGCCGTCTTCCTCGTGGGCGGCATCGCGTACGGTGCCTGGTACATGCTCGTGGGCTCCAAGCAGGAGTTCACCGACAACGCCTACGTCGACGGCAACGTCGTGCTGATCACGCCGCAGGTCGCCGGCACGGTGATCGCCATCGGCGCGGACAATACCGACGCGGTGAAGGCGGGCCAGGTGCTCGTGCAGCTCGATCCCGCGGACGCGACGGTCGCGCTCGAAGGGGCCGAGGCCAACCTCGCGAAGACCGTGCGCCAGGTGCGCAATCTCTTCGCCACGTCCTCGGGCCAGCAGGCGAACGTGAAGCAGCGCGAGTCCGACGTAGCGCGCGCGAGGGAAGACCTCGAGCGGCGCGAGAAGCTCGCGTCCACCGGCGCCGTGTCCGGCGAGGAGATGAACCATGCGCGCGACGCGCTCGCCGCCGCGCAGGCGGCGCTCACCGCCGCGCGCGAGCAGGCCAACGCCAACCGCGCGCTGGTCGACCAGACCACGGTGCAGGACCACCCCGATGTCCGCGCGGCGGCCGCGAAGGTGCGTGAGGCTTACCTCGCCTACACGCGCACGCGCATCGTGGCTCCGGTGTCGGGGATCGTGAGCAAGAGGAGCACGCAGCTCGGGCAGCGCGTGAACCCCGGCGCGCCGCTCATGGCCGTGATTCCGGTCGACCAGATGTGGGTGAACGCGAATTTCAAGGAGCCGCAGCTCGCGAACATCCACATCGGCCAGCCGGTGAAGCTCACCGCCGACGTCTACGGCGGCAAGGTCGAGTACGACGGCAAGGTCGTGGGCCTCGACGCCGGCACGGGCGCCGCCTTCTCGATGCTGCCCGCGCAGAACGCGACCGGCAACTGGATCAAGGTGGTGCAGCGCGTTCCGGTGCGCGTGGCGATCGATGCCGCGCAGATGCGCGAGCATCCGCTGCGCATCGGCCTCTCGATGGAAGCGACGGTCGACATCCACGACAAGAGCGGCGCCGTGATCGCGACGGCGCCGCGCTCGGCGCCCGCGTACACGACGCCGGTCTTCGACACCGACCGGCACGACGCGCAGCAGCTCATCGACCGCATCGTGCGCACCAACACGAACGGTGCCGCCGCCGTCATCTCGACCCAGCGCCTCGCCGGGTCCAAGCCGGGCGCCGGTTTCCACCCCGCGAGCTTCACGATCCGCGCATCGCACTGATGAGCGCACCTGTCGTCCACCCGCCGCTCGAGGGCCTCGACCGGCTCTTCATGACCATCGCGCTCGCCGGCGCGAGCTTCATGGTGGTGCTGGACACCTCGATCGCCAACGTCTCGATTCCCGGGATCTCCGGCGAGCTCGGGGTCTCGCCCTCCCAGGGCACGTGGATCATCACCTCCTTCGCGGTGAGCAACGCGATCGCCGTCCCGCTCACCGGGTGGCTCGCGCGGCGCGTCGGCGAGGTGCGCCTCTTCGTGCTGTCGATGCTGCTCTTCTCGCTCGCCTCGCTCGGCTGCGGGCTTTCGCCCAGCATGCCGGTGCTCATCGCATTCCGTGTGATGCAGGGCGCCGTGGCGGGGCCGATGATGCCGTTGTCGCAGACGCTGCTCCTGTCGATCTACCCGCAGGACAGGCGCGCCATGGCGCTCGCGATCTGGTCGCTCACCACGCTGGTGGCCCCGGTCGCGGGCCCGATCCTGGGAGGCTGGATCACGGACAACCTCCACTGGCCGTGGATCTTCTACATCAACGTGCCGATCGGGATCTTCTGCATGTGGCTCATCTGGGGCCGCATGCGGGAGCGCGAGAGCAAGACGGTCAAGGTGCCGATCGACCGGGTGGGACTCGCGCTTCTCGTGATCGGCGTGGGCGCGCTGCAGATCATGCTGGACAAGGGCCAGGAGCTCGACTGGTTCAACTCCACCACGGTCGTCGGGCTCGCCATCGTGGCCGCCCTCTGCATCGCGCTCCTCGTCGTGTGGGAGCTCACCGAGGAGCACCCGATCATCGACCTGCACCTCTTCCAGGATCGCAACTTCACGGCGGCCGCGATAGCCGTGAGCACGGCATACGTGGTGTTCTTCGCGACGGTGGTGATCCTGCCGCTGTGGTTGCAGACGCAGATGGGCTACACGCCCACGTGGGCGGGGCTCGTCATGGCACCGACGGGCGTCCTCGCCATCGTGACGACACCCTTCATCGGCAAGAACATGAACCGGCTGGACCCGCGGATGCTGGCGACTTTCGGCTTCATCGTGTTCGCGCTCTGCGCCTTCCTGCGCGCGAAGTTCGAGCCGGGCGCCGACTTCCACACGCTCGCGATGCCGCAGTGGATCCAGGGGATCGCGGTGGCGTGCTTCTTCGTGCCGCTCACGACGATCGCGCTCTCGTCCATGCGCCCGCAGCAGATGGCGAGCGCCGCGGGGCTCTTCAATTTCCTGAGGATCCTCTCGGGCGGCGCGGGCACGTCGATCGCGACCACGATGTGGAACCGGCGCGAGGCGCTGCACCATGCGCAGCTCGTCGAGAACGTGACGGCCTTCAGCCCCGCGGCGTCGAGCTACCTGGGCCAGTTGCAGGCCGGGGGCAACGATCCCACGGCCGCTCTCGGCATCGTCGATCGCGTGATCAACGGCCAGGCCTATTCGATGGCGACCGCAGACCTGTCGTACCTCGCGGCGTGGATCTTCATCGCGCTGATCCCGCTGCTCTGGCTCGCACGGCCGCCCTTCGGGCACGGCGGCGCGCCGGTCGCGGCCGACTAGCTCAGGCGATGAGCCGGGTGGCCGCCGTCGCGGCCGCTGCGGCGACGCCCGCGCACGTGAGCGCGGTTCCGGCCATCCACTTGATGAGCCGGTGTGATTACGCCGCGCTCGAGGGCTCGCGGCGGCGGACGAGCCGCGGCGCGGCCGCGGGCACCGGCGAGGCGCGCGCGGAATTCGCCCTCTCGTCGGCGACGGTGAAATGCCCCACCGCTTCCTGGAGCGCTTCGGCGTCGCGCTGCAGGCGGTCCGACGTCGTCGCGACTTGCTGCGCCGAGGAAGCGTTGCGCTGCACGACGACGTCCATCTGTGTCACCGAAGTGGCGACCTGCGCGATGCCGCGCTCCTGCTCGACTGTCGCCGCGGCGATCTGCGCCATGATCTCGCTCACCTCCCGGACGTCGTCCACGAGGACGCCGATCGAGCGGGCCGCCTCCACCACCCGCGTCGAGCCGTCGGAGACGTGCGACACCGACGTGCCGATGAGCCCCTTGATCTCGGTCGCGGCATCGGCGCAGCGCTGCGAGAGCGACCGCACCTCCGAGGCCACGACGGCGAAGCCGCGCCCCTGCTCGCCCGCGCGCGCGGCCTCCACCGCGGCGTTCAGGGCCAGGATGTTCGTCTGGAAGGCGATCGAGTCGATGACGCCCACGATGTCGGCGATGCGGCGCGAGCTCGTGGTGATGAGGTCCATCGTCTCGATCACCCGCTGCACCGCCGCGCTCCCCGATTCGGCGGCCCCCGCGGCCTGGCGCGCGAGATCGTTCGCACGCCGCGCGTGCGTCGCGTTCTCGCGAACGGTGCTCGAGAGCTCCTCCATGCTCGCGGCCGCCTCCTCGAGGCTCGCCGCCTGCTCCTCGGAGCGCTGCGACAGCGCCGCGGTCTCCGTCGAGAGCGCATCCGAGGCCGTGGCGACCGATGCCGCGCGGGTGCGCACGGAGCGCACGATCGACGTGAGGTTCGCGTGCATCGCGCCCATCGCGGCGAGGAGCTGGCCCATCTCGTCGTGGCGCCCCGCGGCCTGCGCCAGGGTGCGGTCGAGGTGCCCTTCGGCGATCGCGTTGGCGGCACCGACCGAGAGCGCGATGGGATCCGTGATGCCACGCACGAGGCGGCGCAGCAGCCACATGGTGAGGGCGAGCACGATGAGCGCCGTGACACCCCCGGCGAGCATGAGCTCGCTGCGGCGGCGCTCGCTCTGCTGCTCCTGGTCCACCAGCGCGGTGAGCGACTGGCGCCGCCGCTCCGCCGACTCGTTGATCGCGGCGCGCAGCGACTGGATCTCGGAGCGCAGCGGCATGACGGCGGCGATGCCGGCATTGGCGGGGATCGCGCTCGCGACCGCGTCGAGGCGCTTCGCGATCGCCGCGTCCTCCGCGAAGGTCTCGCCGAGTGCCTGCTCGTCGGAGCGGGTGCGCTGCAGCGCCGCGATCGAATTGCCGCCGATGCGCCCGGTGTCGACGGCGTCGGCGACTCCGTCGACGAACTTGCCGAAGCCGTTCACCGCATCGAGCGAAAGATCGTAGGCGCGCAGCGCGACATTCACGCGCTCCGGCAGGTCGCTGCGCGCGACCGCCTGGTACACGACGAGCGCCACCAGCGGCAGGATCGCCACGCCGAACTGCAGGTATAACCGCTGCCGCAGGGCCACGGGATCAGTACTTGCGAACGACCGTGACGCCCGCCGCCGGGGCCGTGACATACCCCACGCCGCCGGGATTCGCCTTCACGTTCGCGACGACCTCGAGGTCGCTCGACTTCACGGCCGGCGCATTCAGCCCCTCGCGGAATCCCTTCTTGGTCCAGAGCGTGGAGTACTTCGCCGCATCCATGTGCAGCACCTTGGCGAGGAATTCGTTCTGCGCGGCGGAGTTGTCGAAGGGCGCGAGCTTCACGCCGCCCGCGAGCTGCTTCTCCCCGATGAAGACGTCGCGCGCATCGTCCGCCGAAAGCGTGAGCGATGGATTGCAGATGAGGTAGATGTCCGCGATGGCGGCCGCGGGCGCCATGAGCGACGCGCAGAGCACCACCGGGAAGAGGGAACGTTTCATGGCCGCCCCTCAGAACCGGATGGCGAGCACGGCGCGCAGCTCGGAGTACGACTTCTCCTCGCCGAGGATCTCGCGCGTGCGGTTGCCTTCCAGTTGCACGGACGTGTTCGGGTTCAGCAGGTAGCGGATGCCGAGCACGTGGCGCGTGTACGAGCGGCCGCTCTCCTGCGCCGCGAAGTACGGGTCCGCCTGGTCGAGCGCGGCCTTCTCCCATCGGTAATAGGGCGTCCACACGTCCGCGAGCGTGTAGCCAAGGTGCACGAAGGCGGCCCAGCTCGAGTGCGTGCCGGTGTCGCCGGAGAGGTCGGCGTTGCGGAAGCGGTAGTACTCGCCGATGCTCTCCCAGTTCTTCATGTCGAGGTAGTAGTACGCGCCTCCGAAGGCGAGGCGCGTGCGGCCGAGCTTCTCGCCGCCGCTGTAGATGTCGACTTCCTCGCGCAGCCCGTGGAGCCCGACGAGCAATCCATCGGCCGCGCCGCCGAAGCGATAGCCGAGGTTGCCGCCGACCGCGGTGTTGGTGTTGTCGTCGCGATAGGCGTTGAAGTCGAGGATGCCGTCGACGATCCGGCTGCCGTTGGCGAGCCACGCGTCGTATGTGAAGCGGCTGCCGTCGCCCGTGTTCACGTGGCCCACGCCCCAGAGGCCCACCGTGTGCGCCGGGAGGATGCCGCCCTTGTCCTCGAAATCGATGAAGCGCGGGCGCGTCGCCGAGGGCTGGATCTGGATGCCGTGGTGGAACGCGTTGTTCCAGTAGCCATACGGCGTGTGGAAGCGGCCCGCCCATCCGGTGAAGCTGTCGCTGAACGTGTAGCCGATCTGCAGGCGCTCGAGGTCGGTCGCGACCTCCCCGGTATCGGATTCGATCTCGAAGTTGAGCTCGCCCAGCATCTTCACGCGGCCGAACTCGGGCGTCATGAAGAAGTCGAGGTTGCCGAGCGCGAAGCCCGAGCGCCGGTTGTCGGGCCGGTCGAGCGTGGTGTGGTGGTATTCGACGTCGGCGAAGCCGTGCAGCGGAATGCCGGCGAGGGCGGTGCTGGCCTCGCGCCCCGACGACATCTGCGCCACGCTCCGCTCGAGGGTTTTGATGCGTTCTTCCTCGGCAGGCGGCATGGGTGCGCCCGGCGCCATCGGCGCGGGCGCGGCGGCCGCCGTCGTCGCGGCCGCGTTCTTCGATCTTTCGAGCTGCTCGACGCGCTTCTCGAGCTTGTCGATCACGCGCAGGCTCTGCTCGAGCTTGCGCTCCAGGTCACGGATGCGTTCGGCGTCGCTTTGGGCGAATGCGCTCGCCGGAATGCAGAGCAGCGCAGCCAGCGTCGCGATTGCGAGCGTGCGCCGGCCTCGGCGCTGTTCGTCGGGGGCTTCCATGCCGGACCTCCCTGGATCTTCAGCTTGTCAAGCCCACGCTACCCCCTTGAATTTATTAAGCCTGTGTCAAAACGCACAAAGTCGACAGGGGCGTCGATTACCGGCGTAATGGCGTGCCGGGGAATTTTCGACCGCCGAAACACGCGCGCGACTCGCGGGGACGGCTCGGTGACGGCAAAGTCCTAACCTCGCAAAATCGAGAGCACGTGCGAACCACAATGCGAACCGCGGCGCCGCGAGTCCCGGGCCACGCGGTCTTCTTTCCCGCCGCGGCGGCCTATGCCGCGGCCGTGCTTCCCGCTTCGGTGCTCGCGATGCTGGGGCACGCGCCCTTTCTTGCGGCACTCGCGTCGCCGGCCGCGCACGCGCACGAGATGCTCTTCGGCTTCACGCTCGCCGTGATCGCCGGCAACCAGCTCGGGCCGACGCCGCGTGCGCGCCTCGCGCTGCTCTTCGGGTGCTGGCTCGCCGCTCGCGCCGGATTCATCGCATGGCCCCACGCCATCGGCACGGCAGCGCTCCAGGGCGCCTTCGCGCTTCTGCTCGCGCGCGAGGTGGTGCCGCGCCTTTTCACGCGGGCGAAGAAGCTGCGCAACCGCGCGCAGCCGCTCGTGATCGCGGGCATCTCCGCGTGCAGCGTGGTGCTCTCCGCCGCATTTACCGTGAGTGCGCCCGCGGTGCAGCACCGCACCGCGTTCGTGAGCGTGCTGCTGCTCGCGCTCCTCATGCTCTTCATGGGCGGACGCATCATCGCACCGGCCGCGGCGGGCGCGCGCTACCGCCAAGGCGGCGACATGGGGCCCCGGGTGCAGCCACGGCTCGAAGGCGCGCTGATCGTGCTGATGCTCGGCGCGATCGTGGCGGCGGTGCTCACCGCGCTTGCCGCGACGCCGGACGTTGCAGCCGGGCTCCTGCTGCTTGCGGCCGGCGGCGTCGCCGCGGTCCGCGCGATGCGATGGAGGCTATGGCTCGTCCATGGACGCCCGGATCTCGTGTGCCTCGGGATCGGCTACGCCTGGCTCGTCGCGGGACTGTCCACACTAGGAGCGGCATTGATGGCCGGCGCCCATGCCGTCGAAGCGGTGCATGCGATCACGGTCGGCGCGCTCGGCACGCTCACGATCAACGTCATGGCGCTCACGCAGGCGCGGCTGGCGCGGCGCGATCCCGCGCGCGAAACGCTCCCCCTCGTGGCGACCGCCTTGGTGACGACGGCGGCGTTCGCGCGCATCGCGGCAGGCTTCCTGCCCGGCGCTGCCCATTCGCTGCTCGCGATCGCGGCTTGCGCGTGGAGCGCTGCGTACCTGGTGCTGCTTGCGTTCCTGCTGCGCACGCGGCGCGTGGTTCCCCCACTGAAACCGGGGACGCAGTCCGAATTCGAATGTTGAAATCCGGGACGCAGTCGCAATTGGGCCCCCAACTCGAAAGGCCTCCGCGCGGAGCGTATTACCCTGGAGATAGCATGAATCGCACGAAACCGTTCCTCGAGTGCTGCGTCGGAGCGGCAATGGGGCAACCCAGCAACGCGAAGTGAATTCGGACTGCGTCCCCGATTTCAGCATTCGAATTCCGACTGCGTCCCCGGTTTTGCCCCGGTTTTGTCTCCGCTTCCGGCGCGGCGTTCGCATTTCGCGAAGGCCTCCTTGCCCGAATTCCAATTCCTCGGGCCGAAACGCGCATGGTGTGATGCGGTCAACTGGGCATTGGAGGAGATCAAATGACCGCACGCAAAGTCCTGGTGTTCGGAGCATCGTACGGGTCGCTGATGGGCATGAAGCTCGCCCTCGCCGGCCACGACGCGGCCCTGGTGTGCCGTTCGCGCACCGCCGACCTGATCAACCGCGAAGGCATCACCGTTCGCATGCCGGTGAAGGGCCGCGAGGAGCTGGTCGACGTCAAGTCGCGCGAGCTGCCCGGGCGCGTGGATGCCACGACGACCGGCGCGGCGCGCCCGGATGAATACGACCTCGTGGTCCTCGCGATGCAGGAGCCGCAGTATTCGTCGCCGGGCGTGCGCGAGCTGCTGGAGGAAGTCGCCCTCTCCCGCGTGCCGTGCCTCTCGATCATGAACATGCCGCCGCCGCCCTACCTCGAGCGCGTCCCCGGCATCGACCCCGCGCTTTGCGAGGAGAGCTACACCGACGCGTCGGCGTGGCGCAGCTTCGACCCGGCGCGCATCACGCTCTGCAGTCCCGACCCCCAGGCATTCCGCCCGCCCGAATCCGAGGGCAACGTGCTGCAGGTGAGGCTGCCCACCAACTTCAAGGCGGCGCGCTTCGAGTCCGACGAGGACACCGCGCTCCTGCGCGGTCTGGCCGAGGACATCGAGCGCGCACGCTACACCTGCGACGGCGAGGCGCTCGACCTGCCGGTCAAGCTCAAGGTGCACGACTCGGTGTTCGTGCCGCTCGCGAAGTGGGCCATGCTGATGGCGGGCAACTATCGCTGCCTCATGGAAGAGAACATCCGGCCGATCCGCGATGCGGTGCATGCGGACCTCGAAGCCTCGCAGCACGTGTACGACTGGGTGGTGCGCCTGTGCTGCAAGCTCGGTGCCGGGGTGGAGGACATGGTGCCGTTCGACAAGTACGCCGCCGCGGCGCAATCGCTCAAGAGCCCATCTTCCGCCGCGCGGGCGCTCGCCGCCGGAGCGCCGAACATCGAACGCGTCGACCGGCTGGTGCACGCGATCGCCGCGCAGCATGGCATGCGCCATGCGGCGGTCGCGGAGACCGTCGAGCGCGTCGACGACTGGCTGGTGAGGAACCGGCTGAAGGGCTGAAGCTACTTGAGCTCCAGGTGCAGCTGGCGCCCGAGCTTCTCGTACGCCCGCACCTGGTCGCCCACGTAGCGGCGCGTCTCCTCCGGCGGCAGCACGCGGGGAATCGAGCCGATCCGCTCCTCGCCCGCGAGCCACGCGGGGTCCTTCGCCGCGCTCGCGAGCGCATCGGCCCAGCGCGCGACGACCTCGCGGGGCAATCGCGGCGGGCCGTACAGCGCGCTCCAGCCGATGATCGCCTCGAGCTCCGGGTAGCCTGCTTCCCGGGCAGTGGGCACATCGGGAATGTCCTTCACGCGCTCCGGCGTCGTCGTCACCAGCGCGCGCACCTTGCCGCCGCGGATGAGGCCCAATGTGGACGTGAGGTTGCCGCAGCTGAAGTCGACGTTCCTCGAGATCACCGCGAGAGCGGCCTCGGAACCGCCCTTGTACGCGACGTGCACGGCCGCGTCCTCGCCCAGCCCGAGCGACTGGAAGATCATGAGCGGGGCCAGGTGCAGGATCGTGCCCGCGCCGGACGAGCTGTAGTTGAGCTTGCCCGGATTCGCCTTGATCGCGCGGGTGAGATCCCCGAGCGACTTGTACGGCGAGTCCGCGTTCACGAAGCAGACGAAGGGATTCAGCTCGAGCAGCCCGAGGAAGGTGAAGTCGTCCCACTTCCAGCCGAGATCGGGCTTGAGCGCCGGCAGCACGGCGTTGGAGCCCACGCGCGCCACGAGGAGCGTGTAGCCATCCGGGGCCGCATCGCGCACGGCTTGCGAGCCGATCGCGCCGCTCGCGCCGGCCTTGTTCGCCACGACGACGGGCTGGCCCAGCAGGCGCTGCGCGACCGGCGCGAGGTTGCGCGCCGCGAGGTCCGCATCGCCGCCCGCGGCGAAGGGCACCACGAGCGTCACCGGGCGCTCGGGATAAGGCCCGGCCCAGGCGCTGGAAATGAACGCCGCGGCGGCCGCGGCCATGACGACGATGTTGCGCATGCGCATGCGACTCCCCGTGTGGTCGATCGCCGCGATCTTAAACAAAAAGGGGCCGCGTGGCCCCTTTTCCAACTCGCCGTGCCCGGGGCTCAGCGCACTTCGCGCTTCTCCTCGCGCATCTCGTGCTCGGCGTGCACGTTCGACTTGGCCGACTTGTAGTTGGCCTTGGCTTCCTTCATGCACGACTTCTTCTCGTCGCCCTTCATGGTCTTGCAGTTGGCCTTCGCCGCCTTGTAGTCGGCTTCGGCCTGGGCCTTGTCCGCCTTGTGCTCGGCGCGCTCGGTCGACTCGGCATGGGCCGCGAAAGTCGCCGCGCACAGGGCCGCGGCCGCCACTCCGATGATGCGTTTCATGGATCACTCCTCTCGTTGTTGATGGCGCTGGTTGGAGCGCGGCGGAGGCGCCGCGTTTCGGCCGGGCGGGGACCGGGTGGCGCAGGACGATGACCGTCTCGCGGCATCCGTGCTGTGGCGGCATGCGCCGTTTGAACCAAGCTTGCGGGGCACTGTCCCGCAATGGTCGCCATTGCGCCCCGCCATGATCGCCTGATGAACGCCCCCGACATCCGCATCGAAGCCGCCATCCGCGAGGGATCGCCGTATCCGCGCGGCGCCACCTGGGACGCGCACGGAGTCAATTTCGCCGTGTTCTCCGCCAACGCCACCAAGGTCGAGGTCTGCCTCTTCGACTCATACGGCAAGGAGTCCGCGCGCATCGCCCTGCCCGAGTACCAGGACGAGACGTGGCACGGCTACGTGCCGGAGCTTGCTCCCGGCCAGGTCTACGGCTATCGCGTGCACGGCCCGTTCGCGCCCGAGGAAGGCCATCGCTTCAACCCGAACAAGCTGGTGCTCGATCCGTATTCACGCGCCCACATCGGCGAGCTCAAGTGGGATCCGGCGGTCTTCGCGTACAAGTTCGACGACCCGGCGAAGGACCTCTCGTTCGACGAGCGCGACAGCGCCCCGTTCATGCCCAAGTGCGTCGTGGTCGACGCCAACTTCGACTGGGCGCGCGAAAGCCGGCGCAAGCGCATCCCCTGGGACCGCACCATCGTGTACGAGACGCACGTGAAGGGGTACACGAAGCTGCACCCGATCATCCCCGAGGGCGAGCGCGGCACGTATCGCGGACTCTCGCACCCCGAGGTCATCGCCTACGTGAAGTCTCTCGGCATCACGGCGATCGAGCTGCTGCCGGTGCACACCTTCATCAACGACAGCTTCCTGCTGGAGAAGAAGCTCACCAACTACTGGGGCTACAACTCCATCGGCTTCTTCGCGCCCGATCCGCGCTATGCCGCCGACAAGGCGCGCACGCTGCAGGAGTTCAAGGAGATGGTCGCGCGCTTCCACGACGCGGGCCTCGAGGTCATCATCGACGTCGTGTACAACCACACGGCCGAAGGCAACGAGCTGGGGCCCACGCTCTCGTTCAAGGGCATCGACAACGCGTCGTACTACCGCCTGATGCCCGACCAGAAGCGCTACTACATCAACGACACGGGCACGGGGAACACCGTCAACCTCTCGCACCCGCGCGTCATCCAGATGGTGTGCGACAGCCTGCGCTACTGGGCGCAGGAGATGCACGTCGACGGCTTCCGCTTCGACCTCGGCACGATCCTCGCGCGCGAGCCCGGCGGCTTCGATACGCACAACGGCTTCATGAAGGCGGTGATGCAGGACCCGGTGCTGGCGAACGTGAAGCTGATCGCCGAGCCCTGGGACTGCGGCCCCGGCGGCTACCAGGTGGGCGGCTTCCCGCCCGGCTGGGCCGAGTGGAACGACAAGTTCCGCGACACCGTGCGCGACTACTGGCGTGGCGAGGCGACACCCGCCGCGCTCGCACCGCGCCTCTGCGGCTCGCCCGATGCGTTCAACCGTCGCGGCCGCCAGCCCTGGGCGAGCGTGAACTTCATCACCGCGCACGACGGCTTCACGCTGCACGACACCGTCACGTACAACGAGAAGCACAACGAGGCGAACGGCGAGAACAACAACGACGGGCATTCGCACAACCGCTCGTGGAACCACGGCGCCGAGGGCGAGACCGGGGACGAGGCGATCAACGGCCTGCGCGAGCGGCAGATGAAGAACCTCCTCGGCACGCTGCTCCTCTCGCAGGGCACGCCGATGGTGCTCGCGGGCGACGAGTTCGGGCGCACCCAGAAGGGCAACAACAACGCCTACGCGCAGGACAACGAGATCTCCTGGGTGGACTGGAACCACGACGAGCGCGCGAAGCGGCTCATCGAGTTCACGAGGATGCTGGCCGAGCTGCGCCACAAATATCCGGTGCTGCGCCGTGTGCGCTGGCTCACCGGCGAGTACGACCCGGAGCTCGAGGTGAAGGACCTCACCTGGATCGATGCCAACGGCGCGGAGATCACGCAGGAGCAGTGGAACGACGGCAACATGCGCTGCTTCGGCATGCTGCTCGACGGGCGCGCGCGCGAGACCGGGATCCGCCGCCGCGGCGAGCTGGCCACGCTCCTCATGGTCTTCAACTCGTGGCAGGACGTGGTGGAGTTCAAGCTGCCGGATGCGAACGGCGGCGGCGCCTGGACCCTGGTCATGGACACGAACCTGCCGGATCATCCCGAGGGCAAGCGCTTCGAGGCCGGTCACGCATACCAGGTGACCGGGCGCTCGATGCTGCTGTTCCAGCTCGCGTGAGCGCGACAGGGACGAGCGCCGCGCCGCGTCCCTGCCTTACCTGACCGCGGACAGGCCCTTCACGCCGTTGCGCTCGATCGACCGCGCGATGAAGCCCGTCGCGACCCTCTCCTGGACGAATGCCTTCAGGTATTCGGCACCGGCTGCCCTGCCCAGGGGGATGGCCATCCCGTGGTTGACGATCATGAAGTTGCCTTCGAGCAGCCGCGCACGGGGCGTCTTCTGCCTGCCCTCCAGCAGCGCGGGCCTCAGTCCCGCCAGGGCGTCCACCTTGCGATGGTTGAAGAGCTCCATGGCTTCGGCGAGATTCTTCGTGCTGACGAGCTCGGCGTGGCCGAGCGTGCGCGCAAGATAGAGCTCATAACCCGCCTTCGCCGGGGCGGCAATGCGAATGCCGGCGGTATCGACCTGCCCCACCGACGTGAGCCTGGAGTCTTCGGGTACCAGGTAGGTCGCTTCGATCTGCGTCATCGCGGGCGAAAAGCTGATCGTCTTCGCGCGCGCGGGCTCGATGGCCAGGATCGCCACGTCCCACGCGCCCTGGCCGACCGCGTCCGCCACCTGGCCGGGCGTGCCGTACATGACGAACTCGACCGGAACTCCCAGGCGCGACGCCAGCTCGCGCATGAGGTCGACGCTCACCCCGCGCAGCTCGCCCGTCGCGGCGTCCTTCGTCGTGAAGAGCGCGTTGCCGAGGTTCATGCCGGCCCGCAGCTTGCCTGTCGGCGCGAGATCGGCCCGCGCGGCGTCGGGGGCCGCGGAATGGCTCGTCGCGCACCCGGCGGCGAGAAGGACAAGTGTCGCGGTCATTTCCCGAAGCATGATGATTCTCCCGTCGCGTCTGGTTGCAAGATCATCGGTCGACGGCGAGGACGAAGAGGCCGTCTCGACCGGTTGAATCGAGCTCTTTCACCGCATACTGCCGGCTCAACCTCGAAGCGACCGGGAAGCTCAGCCAGATCCCGCCACCCGCGGCCTGACACGCCGCTTGCACCGAAGATGCCGCGGTCGTGGCTTTCAAGATCGCGCCCTCGCGTGATTCCGTGTAGATGGCATCCGCAATGCCGATCGCGGCTTCGAAGGATTGCGACGATGTCCAATCCGATTCCCTCGACAATTCGCGAGCACGGCGCGAAATCGCCAGGGCAGCATCAGCTGCCTCCCGTGGCTGGTCGGGCCACCCTGCGACCAGCGCGTCACCGGCAAACCGAAGGACGGTACCGCCACGCGACTCCACCTCGGACTGCGCCGCATGCTGGACGACGGCGATCTGGTCGATCAGCCCCTGGATTTCTCTCCCGGTCACGGCCTGGAATGCAGTGAGTCCGGCCGCGAGCACGGTCACGCGATGAAGCGCCGTCGAGGGACGCCAACCCGGATCGAGATGGTCCATCGCTTCGGCCAGGGGCCTCAGCAGGCACGGATCGTCCGCGACATAGGCGGAGAAGAAGTCGAGGACCACCCACCTCTGCTGCTCGGTAAGCAGGCTCACCAGCCGCCGCGCGTCAGGCCGCCCGAACTTTGCGAGGAGCACATCCGGAATGATGTCGGCTGTTTCCCTGGCCTCGACGGTCGCCATCATGAAGGCCGGCAGGTAATAGACGAATGCACCCGGCGTGAAGAACGAGAGCGCCGCACTTTGCGCGCGCAATTCCCTCGCGGTGAAAGCGGTCCACGGACGCCCGAGGAATGTCGGGATGATGTTCTCATCGTCGTGGGTTTCGATGAGCGGCTCGCCGGGGACAGGCGCCAGGGGAAATGCCGCGCGAATGCGAGGAACGAGCTCCTCCAGCGCCATGACACCTCGCGATGCCATCTTCCCCTCCTGTTCTTGAGGCCGGGAGGATAAACGATCGGCCGCGCGAAAGCTAAGCCTCAGGCCGTCACCGCGGCCGGGAAGCGATAATCCTTGAATTGCTGCCTGAGCGTCATCTTCGAGAGCTTCCCCGTCGCCGTGTGCGGCAGTTGCTCGACGAACTGCACGTCGTCGGGAATCCACCACTTCGCGACCCGGTCCTCGTAGAAGGCGAGGAGCTCGTCGCGCGTGACCTGCGCGCCCGGCTTCTTCACGACGACGAGCAGTGGCCGCTCCGTCCACTTCGGATGCTGGACGCCGATGACCGCCGCCTCGGCCACCGCGGGATGGCCCATGATCACGTTCTCGAGCTCGATCGAGCCGATCCATTCGCCGCCGGACTTGATCACGTCCTTCGAGCGATCGGTGATCTGCAGGTAGCCGTCGGGATCGATGGTGCCCACGTCGCCGGTGGGAAACCAGCCGTCGCGCAGCGGATCGCCGCCCTCGCCCTTGAAGTACTGCTTCACGATCCACGGCCCCTGGACCAGCAGGTCGCCGAACGCGACGCCGTCGCGCGGCAGCTCCCTGCCCTCGCCGTCCACGATCTTCATCTTCACGCCGTAGAGCGGACGGCCCTGCTTGAGCGCGAGCGCGCGGGCCTCGGCCTTGCCCAGGCTCGCGTGCTTCGCCTTCTGCGTGTTCACCGTGCCGACCGGGCTCATCTCCGTCATGCCCCAGCCGTGCTTCACCTTCACGCCCAGCTCGTCCTCGAGCGTGCGCACCATCGCCTCGGGCACCGCCGCGCCGCCGATGATCGTGGTCTCGAGCGTCGAGAAGCGCAGGTGGTTCTGCTTCATGTAGTTGATGAGGCCGAGCCACACCGTCGGCACGCCGGAGGAGCGGTTCACCTTCTCCTTCTCGAAAAGCTCGTACAGGCTGGCGCCGTCGAGACCGGGCCCGGGGAACACCAGCTTCGCGCCGACGAGCGGACCGGCATACGGAATGCCCCAGGCATTGACGTGGAACATGGGCACGATGGGCAGCACGACGCTGCGCGACGAATAGTCGGAGGCGTCGGGCAGCGAGATGGCATAGGCATGCAGCACGCTCGAGCGGTGGCTGTAGAGCACGCCCTTGGGATTGCCCGTCGTCCCGGACGTGTAGCAGAGGCCGCAGGCGTCGTTCTCGTCGAAGCGCGGCCAGGCGAAGTCGTCCTGCCCGGCGGCGAGAAGATCCTCGTAGCAGAGGAGGTTCGGGATCGACGCCCTGGGCATGTGCGCGGCGTCGGTCATCGCGATCCAGCCCTTCACCTGCGTGCAGGTCGCGGCGAGCTTCTCCACGAGCGGCGCGAAGGTCAGGTCGAACGCCACGTACCTGTCCTCGGCGTGCGCCACGATGTAGGCGATCTGCTCGGGGAAGAGGCGCGGGTTGATCGTGTGGATCACCGCCCCCATTCCGGAAACCGCGTAATACAGCTCGAAATGGCGGTACCCGTTCCATGCGAGGGTGCCCACCCGCTCGGACGGGCGCACACCCGACCCCGTAAGGGCGTTGGCGAGACGCCTGGCGCGCGCGTGGGCGTCGCGGTAGGTGTAGCGGTGAATCGTCCCCTCGCAGGTGCGCGAGACGATCTCGGTATCGCCATGGTTCAGGGCCGCATGCTCGAGCAACGACGAGACGAGCAGCGGTTCGTCCATCATCAGGCCTTGCATATCCCCTCCGTCGCGCTTGTATTCGGCGCCCGGCGCCGCTAGCATCCGCCGGGAGTCCGGGCTCCGACCCAGACCGCACACCGGAGGAGAGACCATGCGCGTTTGGCTCCATCGTATCGGAACGGGCGGGCTTGCGGTTGCCCTCCTGGCGTTCGCCGGCCTGGCCGGCGCCCAGTTCAAGATGGCGTACATCGATCCGCTTTCGGGCGGCGCGGCGAGCGCCGGCGTGAACTCCCAGAAGCACGTCGTCTTCTTCGCCGACCGCATCAACGCGGCGGGCGGCCTCAACGGCGAGAAGATCGAGATCCTCTCGTACGACAACAAGGTGAGCCCGCAGGAGTCGCTCATCGCGCTCAAGAAGGCGATCGACGAGGGCGCCCGCATCATCGTGCAGGGCAACGGCAGCTCGGTCGCGCTCGCGATCACCGACGCGGTGCTCAAGCACAACGAGCGCAACCCGGGCAAGGAAGTGCTCTTCTTCAACTACGCGGCGATCGACCCCGCGCTCACCAACGACAAGTGCAACTTCTGGCACTTCCGCTTCGATGCGGACGTCGACATGAAGATGGCCGCCTTCGGCGACGCCATGGTGAACGACAAGTCGATCCGCAAGGTGTACCTCATCAACCAGGACTACTCCTTCGGCAAGGCGGTCGCCGCGGCGGCGCACAAGATGCTCGCGCAGAAGCGTCCCGACGTGCAGATCGTCGGCGAGGAGCTGCACCCGCTGCAGAAGGTGCAGGACTTCTCCCCGTACGTGGCGAAGATCAAGGCCTCGGGCGCGGATACGGTGATCACCGGCAACTGGAGCAACGACATGCTGCTCCTGGTGAAGGCCGGCAAGGACGCCGACCTCAAGGTCAAGTGGTTCACGTATTACGGCGGCGGCCTGGGAAGCGTCCCGGCGATCGGCCGCGACGGCGTGGGCACGCTGAAGCAGGTGACCGAGCATCACAAGAACGTGCTTCCCACGCTGCTGCCCGAGGAAGAGGCGTTCCACAAGCGCTACACCGACAAGTCGGACGAGCTCTACTACTGGCGCATCCGCAACATGTTCGCGATGCTCGACGCGGCGGCGAAGAAGGCGAAGTCGAACGATCCCATCAAGCTCGCCCGCGCCCTCGAGGGCCTGCAGCTCGACACCCCCCTGGGCCCGATGCAGATGCGCGCCGACAACCACCAGTTGCTGCAGCCGCTTTTCGTCTCGACGCTCTCGGACAAGGCCAGGTTCGACGTCGAGCACACGGGGCTCGGGTTCGTCACGGACGAGAAGATCGACGCCGCAAAGACGGCACTCCCGACCACCTGCAAGATGCAGCGGCCTTCCTGAGCGCAAGGCGGCGATGAAGGAGATCGTCGCCTTCTCGCTCCTGAACGGCGCCGTCTACGGGCTGCTGCTGTTCATGCTGTCGAGCGGCCTCACGCTCATCTTCAGCCTGATGGGCGTGTTGAATTTCGCCCATGCCAGTGTCTTCATGCTGGGCGCGTACTTCTCATGGCAGATCTCGCGCTGGGTCGGGTTCTGGCCCGCGCTCGTGGTGGCGCCCCTGCTGTGCGCGATGGTGGGCGCGGCGATCGAGCGCTTCGGCCTGAGACGCGTGCACCGGCAGGGGCACGTGGCGGAAATCCTCTTCACCTTCGGGCTCGCCTACGTGATCGGCGAGCTCGTCATCATGGCGTGGGGCCGCAACCCCATCGAGAACCACGTGCCGGCGGTGATCGACTTCGCCGCCTTCCGCGTCTTCGGCACGAGTTACCCGTTCTACAAGGTGCTCATGATGGGCATCTCGGTCGCGATGTTCGCGTTCCTCTACGTCGCCTTCAAGCGCACGCGCCTGGGCCTCATCATCCAGGCCGCGCTCACGCATCCGCAGATGGTCGGCGCCCTGGGCCACGACGTCCCGCGCCTCTTCGTGCTCGTCTTCGCGATCGGCAGCGCGCTCGCGGGGTTGGCCGGAGTGATCGGCGGCTTCGCGCTCCTCACCGAGCCCAACATGGCCGCGAACCTCGGCCCCATCGTCTTCGTGGTCGTCGTCGTGGGCGGCCTGGGCTCGATTCCGGGCGCCTTCGTGGCATCGATGCTCATCGGCCTGTTGCAGACCTTCGCGGTGGCGATCGACTACTCGTGGCTCGACCTCTTCCGGGCGCTCGGCTGGAAGGTCGCGCCCGGCTCGATGTTGCGCGAAGTGTGGTCCGTGAAGCTCTCGCAGGCGGCACCCATCCTGCCGTACGTGCTCCTCGTGCTGATGCTCATCGTGCGGCCGCGGGGATTCATGGGCACGCGGGAGACCTGATGCGGGCGTCCTCGCGGATATGGCTCGCCGCGGCGGTGATGCTCGCGCTGCTGCCGTGGGTTCCCGGACTGCAGAGCGACTCGGCGCGCTCGCTCCTGACACAGATGGGCATCGCATCCGTCTTCGCGCTCTCGTACAACCTGCTGCTGGGACAAACGGGCCTGCTCTCCTTCGGGCACGCGTTGTACTTCGGCCTCGGCGGCTACGCGTCGATCCATTTCCTGCGCGCGATCAACGCCGGGCTTCCGATTCCCACGCCGTTCGTCCCGCTCGCGGGCGCGGCCGCCGGCCTCGCGTTCGGCGTCGTCTTCGGCGCGCTCACCACGCGGCGCGGCGGCACGGTGTTCGCGCTCATCTCGCTCGGGCTCGGCGAATGGGTGTACGCGTCGACCCTCATGCTGCCATCGTTCTCCGGAGGGGAGTCGGGCATCACGGCGAGCCGCACGAAGGCGCCGCATTGGCTGGGCCTCGATTTCGGCTCGCAGCTCCAGGTTTATTACGTGACGGCCTTCTGGCTGCTCGCCTCGGCGGTCCTCCTGCATGCGTTCATGCGCACGCCCGTGGGGCGCCTCGCCAATGCCGTGCGCGACAACGCCGAGCGCGTCGAATTCATCGGCTACAACCCGCAGCGCGTCCGCTTCATCGTCTTCAGCGTCTCGGCCGCCTTCGCCGGGCTCGCCGGCGGGCTGCACGCGATCAATTACGAGATCGTGGCCGCCGAGGCGCTCTCGGCCACGCGCTCGGGAGCGGTGCTGCTCATGGTCTACATCGGCGGCGTGCACCATTTCGTGGGCGCGATCCTCGGCGCGATCGCCATCACGTGGCTGCAGGTGAGCCTCTCCGACTACACGACGGCGTGGCTGCTCTACCTGGGCCTGCTCTTCATGGGCATCGTGGCGTTCGTGCCCGGCGGCCTCGCCGGGCTCGCGATGATGCATCTCGCGGCGCTTCGCACGCATGCCCTCCCGGCGATCGCGCGCTCCTACCTCGTGGCGCTGCCCTTCGCGCTCGTCGCGTCGATCGGCGCGGTCACCCTGATCGAGATCGCATACCGCCGCGCGACGCAGCCCGAAGCCGGCACGCTGATGAAGCTTTTCTGGATTCCCATGGACACCGCGAAGCCGTGGCCCTGGATCGGCGCGGCACTCCTGGCCGCCGCGGGCGCGTTCGCGCTCTATCGCGCATGGCCGCGCGTCGCGTCCGCCTGGGCCGAGGCCGGCGAGGAAATGCATGCACGAGCCTGAGACCGCGCAGCCGCCCATCGCGCTCGAGCTCGCCGACGTGCACAAGAGCTTCGGTGCCACGCCGGTCATCCGCGGGGTATCGCTCGCGATCCCGCGCGGCGAGCGCCACGCGATCATCGGCCCCAATGGCGCCGGCAAGTCCACGCTCTTCAACCTCATGAGCGGCCGGCTCGCCCCCACGCGCGGGCGCATCCGGCTGCAAGGCGAGGAGATCGCCGGCAAGCGACCGTTCCGCATCGCGCGCCGCGGCCTTTCGCGCAGCTTCCAGGTCACCAACATCTTCGCGCGCATGACCGTGCGCGAGAACGTGCGCTGCAGCGTGCTGTGGTCGCTCGGTTACCGCTACTCCTTCCTGCGCTCCATCGACAAGCTGCGCGATGCCAACGAGCGCACCGACGAGACGCTCGAGCGCATCGGCCTCGCCTCGCGCCGCGATGCGCTGGCGGGTGTCCTCACCTACGCGGAGCAGCGCGCGCTCGAGATCGGCGTCACGATCGCCGGCGGCGCCAAAGTGATCCTCCTCGACGAGCCCACGGCCGGCATGAGCCGCCCCGAGACCGAAGCCGCGGTCGAGCTCATCCGTTCCGTCTCGCACGACCGCACGCTGGTCATGGTCGAGCACGACATGAGCGTGGTGTTCGGGCTCGCCGATCGGGTCTCGGTGCTGGTCTACGGCGAGATCGTGGCGAGCGATACGCCCGAGCGCATCCGCGCGCACGACGCGGTGCGCTCCGCCTATCTCGGGGCCTCCGATGCTTGAGGTCGAAGGCCTGCACGCCTACTACGGCAAGAGCCACATCCTGCAGGGCGTGAGCTTCGCGGTGCGCGAGGGCGAGATCGTGAGCCTGCTGGGACGCAACGGCGCCGGCCGCTCGACCACGCTCAAGACCATCATGGGAGAGGTGGCGCCGGCCGGCTCGATCCGCTTCAAGGGTGAGCGCATCGACGGCCTCAAGGCGCACGAGGTGGCCCGGCGCGGCCTCGGCTACGTGCCCGAGAATCGCGAGATCTTTCCCACGCTCACCGTGCGCGAGAACCTGCTCCTCGGCATGAAGAACGGCCGCGCGAAGGGGCGCTGGAAGATGGACGACATGTTCGGGCTCTTCCCGATTCTCCGGGAGCGCGCCGACGCACCCGGCGGCGTGCTCTCGGGCGGCGAGCAGCAGATGCTCACGATCTGCCGGACCCTCATGGGGGACCCCGACCTCATCATGGTCGACGAGCCGACCGAGGGTCTCGCGCCGCGCCTGGTGGGACTCGTGCGCGAGCTGCTCGAACGCATCGCGGCGAAGGGAGTCGCCATCCTGCTGGTCGAGCAGAAGCTCACCATCGCGCTCGCGATCTCCCATCGCCTGTACGTCATGGGCCACGGGAAGATCGTCTTCGAAGGAACGCCCGCGCAGCTGAGGGACGATTCCGCGGCGCGCCGCGAGTGGCTGGAGGTGTGAAAACCCGCGCCCGCGCGGCGGGGCGGCTCAGGCGCCTACCGGGTCCCGCGCGAGCGCGCGTTCGTCGGCGGCGAGGCGATAGAAGTAGTTGTCGCCGATGAAGTCGTGCTCGCCCGTCACGTGGCGCAGCCCTCCCAGCTCGAGCAGGCCCTGCCCCAGGGCCTCGGCGGCGCCGAAGGGCAGACGCTCCCGGCGCATGATCCACTCCACCGCCTCGAGCCCGACGAAGCAGCGCGGGAAAGTGCGCCCATGCCAGGTGCGGTCGGCGATCGCGAGACCTCCCGCCTCGCCCAGGGCGCGCTCGAGCCGCGCCAGGTCGACGCGCGCGAGCTGCTCGCGCGAGCCCGCGAAACGGAAGAAGAGGTAATCGTCCGCGAAGCTCGCATCGCGCAGGACGTGGTGGATGCGCCCGGTCCGCCACAGGAAGCGGCACGCCGTCTCCGCCATCGCGCGGCGGATGCCGTAGCGCCGCTCGATCCATCCGATCGCCTCGGACGCCACGAAGCATCGCGGGTAGGTCTTGCCGCGGAACGCGCGATCCTCGACCGGCACACCTCCCGGCTGCTGCATCGCCTCGTGGAGGGCGAGCGGGTCGATGTCCTGCGTCCTGAGCACGTAGGCGTCGGCGTAAATGTCCTTCGACGAAGACGGCCGCGGCTCCACGCCGCGCCTCACCAGCTCGCGCACGTGGCGCTCGAGCGCCCGCACATCGATCCGCGGCAAGCCGGCGGAGGCCAGGATGCGCTCGGTCATGGGCTTGATCGATTCGTCCCAGGCCGCCACGGTGCCGCCGGGCAGCAGCGAATCGATGCCGCAGGCCCGGGCCCACTCGCGCTCGGCCACGGTGAATCCCGCACGCCCGGGCACGCGCACCAGAAGGCTCACGCCGGGATGGGACTCGTGCATCCAGCGTGCCGCATCTGGCGGCGACATGCCGCGCTGCGCGAGGGCGGCGACGTCGGCCACGAGCGCGGCGCAGCCGGCGAGATCCGCCTCCGCCCTGACCGCGACCACGCCCTGCGAATCGAGGATGCCCCGCCAGAGCGACTCGTCCCCGGGGTCGGAAAAGGCCAGTGCGATGTTCGCGTGCAGCGACATGTCCATGGCCCTAACGATGACGGCCGCACGCGCATCCGGCTGTGATGCGCCTCACACTATTGGCGCGGCTTGTCGGCGGGAATAAAGCGCGAGGCGGCGCGGTCGCGCAAACGGCGCAAACGGCGCAACCGGCCAAGAACATCAGCCCCTGCGACGAAGGAAGACGTGCATCGCACGCTCGCCGGCCACGTGCTTGTAGCACTCGTATCCCGCGGCGCGCCAGTCGAGGCCGGCGAAGAGCGGTTCGCCTTCACCGAGGAGCATCGGCCGAACCGCGAGGTGCAGCTCGTCGACCAATCCCGCCTGCACGTACTGGCGGACCGTGGAGGCGCCCCCGCCGATGCGGATGTCGCGCGCCCCGGCTGCCGCCTTCGCCCGCTCGAGCGCGGCGTGGATGCCATCGGTCACGAAATGGAACGTCGTCCCGCCCTTCATCTCGAGCGGCTTGCGCGCATGGTGCGTGAGCACGAACGTGGGCACGTGATACGGCGGCTCCTCGCCCCACCAGCCTTTCCAGCTCTCGTCGGGCCAGGGACCGCGAACGGGCCCGAACATGTTGCGCCCGAGGATCCAGGCACCGATGTTCTCGAAGCCTTGCTTGGCGATGTCGTTGTCGACGGCCTTTTCGCCCTCGCCCAGTCCCTGCATCTTCTTCCAGACGTCGGTGTGCATGAACCACTGCATCATCTCCGGACCGCGCTCGCCGAGCGGATTCTGCAGCGACTGGCGGGGGCCGGCACTGAAGCCGTCGAGGGACACTGCGAAGCTCAGGACGCGGACTCGGGACATGTCGGTATCGTCGGCGGAGGCAAAGGCGCGAGTCTAGCAACGGTGCCTCATGCGTGCCCAGCGACTTTCTCGCGGAAGAGCCGCGCCATCACGTCGATGAACCGGCTCACCACCGCGGAGCGCGGGCGGTGCGCGGGCAGCACCATCGAGAACTCGAACGGGATCGCGGGGACGAGGCGCCGGCGCACCAGCCCTTCACCGGCCCAATGCGCGGCGGTGAAAGGATCGACGATCGCGATGCCGAGGCCGCCCGCGGCGAGCCCGCAGGCGGAAAAGCCGAGCGAGGTCTCGATCGGGCGCTCGCACTGGACCTTGGCGCTCGCGAGCGCGAGGTCGACGCGGGTGCGCAGCGGGCTGTTGCGCCCGAGGGTGATGACGCTCTGCCCCTCCAGGTCCCGCAGCCGGACCGCGGCCTTGCGCGCGAGCGCATGCCGCGCCGGCACCATCACGGCCGCGTGGAGGTTCGGCACGGGGATCACGTCGAGTCCCGGATAGTCGCCGCCGAGCTGCAGGAAGCCGATGTCGACCTGGTGTGTCGAGGCCGCCTGCAGGACCGAGCGCGAGTTGAGCGCCTCGAGGGATATCTCGACTTCCGCGTGATCCGCGCGGAAGCGCCGCAGGCCGTCGGTCATGTACGTGAGCGCGAGCGCGGTCATCGAGGCGATGCGCAGCGACCCGGCGCGCGCGCTCTTCAGGTCGCGCGCGACCCGAGCCATGCGCTCCATCCCGACGTGGAAGCGGTCCACCTCCGCGAAGAGGATCTGCGCCTCGCGGCCCGCGATGAGCCGGTTGCCCTCGCGGCGGAAGAGGCGCATGCCGACCGCGGTCTCCAGGTCCTTGACGAGGCGGCTCACGGCGGGCTGCGAGACCTTCAGCATCTCGGCCGCGACGGTCATGCTGCCGCCGATCATGACGAGCCGGAACGCCTCGAGCTGGCGCGGGTTGAGGTCCATGGCGCTACCATAACATTTCCTTATGCGCGTCCAACCCGCGAGCGGTTGAGTTATGGGCGCCGCCGACGCATGATCGTCGGGTCCCGGAGGCGAGGAGCGGCGCCCGATGCTGCGTTATGCGTTGAGACGGCTGGCGTGGCTGGTCCCGATGCTCTTCGGCGTCTCGATCGCGATCTTCCTCATCCTGCATTTCATCCCGGGCGATCCCGCACGCATGGCCGCGGGGCCCGACGCCTCCGAGGAAGACGTCCAGCAGATCCGCGCCAACTACGGCCTCGATCGCCCGCTCTACGTCCAGTACGCGATCTACGCGCGCAAGGTGCTGCACGGCGACCTCGGCGACTCGTTCGCGACGCTGGCCCCGGTGAGCGAGGGCATCGCCCGCACGCTGCCGGCGACACTGGAGCTCACCACGGCGGCGCTTCTCCTCGCCGTCTGCCTCGGCGTGCCCATCGGCATCTTCGCGGCGCTGCATCCACGGAGCGCCGCCGACAGCGCCCTCACCTCGCTCGCGGTGCTCGGCATCTCGATGCCGGGCTTCTTCCTCGGCCTCCTCCTCATGCTGCTCTTCGCGGGCACGCTCGGCTGGCTCCCGCCCACGGGCCGCGGCACGTGGCGCCAGCTCATCCTGCCGGCCGTGACCCTGGGCCTTCCTTACGTCGCTTCGTTCGCGCGGCTCGTGCGGGCGAGCATGCTCGACGTGCTGAGCGAGGACTACATCCGCACCGCCCGCGCGAAAGGGCTCCCGGTGCGGCGTGTCGTCTACAAGCACGCGCTCGCGAACGCGGCGATCCCCACCGTGACCACGTTCGGCATGGACTTCGGCCGGCTGCTGGGCGGCGCCGTCATCGTGGAGACCGTGTTCGCGTGGCCCGGCATGGGGCGCTACCTCATCGAGGCCATCATGGCGCGCGACTTCTACGTGGTGCAGGGCACGATCCTGGTCTTCGCGGCGCTGGTGATCGTGGTGAATCTCGCGGCCGATGTCGTCAATGGCTTCCTCGATCCCCGCATCCAGTATTCCTGACGGCGCGGCGCGCGCGCGCCCCGGCTTCGCGGCGTACCTGCTGCGCGAAGGACGCTGGCTCGCCTCGATCGCCGCGCTGGCGCTCGTCCTCTTCGCGCTCGCGGCCGTCGTCGCGCCCTGGCTCTACAGCTGGGAGACGGCCACGCGCGTGCAGCTGGGATCGGCGCTCCTCGCGCCGTCGCCGGCTCACTGGCTCGGCACCGACGAGCTCGGGCGCGATCTCGTGGCCCGCGTCGTGTGGGGCGCGCGCATCACGCTCGTGGTCGCGGTGAGCAGCGTCGCCATCGCGCTCGTCGCGGGCGTGGCGCTGGGCGCCGTGTGCGGCTTCTATCCGGGGCGCGCGAGCTCGCTCGGCATGGGGCTCGTCGATTTCATGCTGGCGTTCCCGCGAACCCTCTTCGCCATCATGCTCGTCACGGTCGCCGGCAACAGCATCCTGAGCCTCGTGCTCGCCATCGGCATCTCCACGATCCCGGTGTACGCACGGCTTTTCTATGCGCCGGTCATGGCGATGCGGCGGCGCGAATTCGTGCTCGCCTCGCGCGCGATCGGGGCGAGCGACACCCGGCTGCTGCTCGCGCACATCCTGCCCAACCTGCTCTCGCTCCTGATCGTGCAGTCCACGCTCTCGCTGGCCGAGGCGATCCTGATCGGCTCGGGGCTGAGCTTCCTGGGCCTGGGTCCTCCGCCGCCGACCCCCGAGTGGGGCGTCATGATCGCGGGCTCCCGCGCCCACATCGTGGCGCACCCGCACGTGATCCTGGCACCCGGCTGCGCCCTGTTCCTCGTCATCCTGAGCTTCAACCTCGTCGGCGACGCGCTGCGAGACTACGTCGACCCGCGCTCGCGCGGCCGCCCTTGACCCTGGAGAAACCCGCGATGTCCGTTCGTTCGTTCCCCGCAATCGCATGGCGCGCCGGCCGCGCGCTCGCCCTGGCGGCGCTCGCCGCGCTGCCGCTCGCCCTCCCCGCGCAGACGTTGCGCTTCGTGCAGGGCACCGACCTCGATACGCTCGACCCGGCGGTCACGCGCAGCACGCCCTCGCACATCGTGCTGCGCCACGTCTTCAATCGCCTCGTCGCGTGGGACGGCCCGAAGCTGCAGAAGATCGTGCCGGAGCTCGCCGACTCGTGGACGCTCTCCGCGGACGGCAAGACGTGGACCTTCAGGCTGCATCACGGCGTGAAGTTCCACGACGGCACGCCCTTCAACGCGGCCGCGGTGAAGGCGAACCTCGACCGGCTGCGCGACCCCGCCCTCGGCTCGCCCAACCGCTCGCACTACGGGCCGATCGAATCCGTGAGCACGCCCTCCGATGACACGGTCGTCGTGGCGACCTCGCAGCCGATGCCGACGCTGCTCGAGGTGCTCGCCGAGCCGTGGTCGTCGATCAACAGCCCGGCGGCGATCGAGAAGTACGGCAAGGCGTATGGCCGGCATCCGGTGGGCACCGGCCCATATGGCTTCAAGAGCTGGGTGCAGAACGAGAAGGTCGTGATCGAGCGCAATCCCGACTACTACGGCAAGCCCGGCAAGCCGCAATCGATCGAGTTCCGGCCGGTGCCCGAAGGCTCGGCGCGCGTGATCGAGCTCGAGACGGGGAACGCCGACGTGGTGACGCACCTGCCGCCCGAGTCCGCCGACGAGATCCGCAAGTCCGGCAAGGCGGAGCTGCAGGTCGTGCCGAGCTCCTACCAGGTGTTCTTCGAGCTCAACACCGCGAAGGCGCCGTTCGACGACGTGCGCATGCGCAAGGCGGTGAACCTCGCGATCGATCGCAAGGCGATCGTGGAGAAGATCCTGAACGGCTACGGCAAGGTGCCGCAGAGCCTCATCCCGCCCGGCGTGCAGGCGAGCCAGAGCTTCGCGCCTTACGCGTTCGATCCGAAGCAGGCACGCAAGCTCATCCACGAGGTTTATCCCAGGGGCTTCGACGGGACGCTCGTGCTGTGGACCTCGTCGGGCCGCTACGAGAAGGATCGCGCGGTCGCCGAGGCCGTGCAGGGTTACCTCAACGACGTGGGGCTCAAGACCGAGTTCAAGGTGTGGGAATGGGCCGCGTACCAGAAGACGCTCTATCGCGCGCAACCCGGCGGCACCGGCAAGGGCAGCAACGACGCGAACCTCTGGCTCCTCGGCACCGGCATCACCGACGCGGACACGCGGCTGCGCCGCAAGCTCGTCGCCGGCGACTCGTCCAACCTCACCGGCTACAACAACCCGAAGGTGGAGGCGCTGATGAAGGAGGCCTCGAGCGAGATGAGCTACGACAAGCGCATCGCCAAGTACGGCGAGGTGCAGCGCATCGTGTGGCAGGACGCGCCCTACTCCATCCCGCTCTTCGACCAGGTGCAACTCGTCGGCGTGCGCAAGGGCGTGAAAGGCATCGTGATCTATCCCGACGAGGTCGTCGACATGACCGGAGCGACGCTGCCATGACCGTCGAGCACAAGGAGCTCGCCCTCGCCGAGGGGCGGCTGAGCGCCCCGCCCGCGGAGCGCATGGTGAAGTACCACGACTGGCCCCAGCTCGAGCGCGAGAAACGCATGTTCCGCGAGTTCCTCGCCGTGGACCTCGCCCACACGGCGATGCTGGTGGAGCAAGGCATCCTCTCGCGCGAGACGGGTGCCGCCATCCTCGGTCAGCTCGTGAAGCTCGAGCACGTCGAGGCCGCGGACTTCCCGATCGACGTGTCGCGCGGCAGCTTCCTGCTGCAGGTGGAGGCCTATCTCTTTCGCCTGATCGGCGAGGACGTCGGGGGCCAGATGCACACCGGCCGCAGCCGCATCGACCAGGGCGCGACGGTGCGCCGCCTCTACAAGCGCAATCGCATCCTGGAGGTGCTCGGGCGCATCCTCGAGCTGCAGGCGGTGATCCTGAAGGTCGCGGGCACGCATTCGCGCACCATCATGCCGGGCTACACGCACATGCAGCACGCGCAGACGTGGGTGTTCGGGCACTACCTGCTCAGCTTCTCCACGCGCTTCCACGACGCCTTCGAGCGGCTGTCGCAGGCGTACCTGCGCGTGAACCGCAACCCGCTCGGCGCGGTGGGCCTCGCCGGCACCTCCTGGCCCCTCGACCGGCAGCGCACGACGCACCTGCTCGGCTTCTCGGCGGTGCTGGAGAACTCGAAGCTCGGGCGCGAGGCCTATTACGCGGCGGACGCGATCAGCGCGCTCTCGTTCGTGATGGCCGACCTCAACGACCTCGCGACCGACCTGCACGTGTGGTCGAGCTTCGAGTTCGGCATGGTCGAGACGCACGACGCCTACTGCGGCACGAGCAGCATCTTCCCGCAGAAGAAGAATCCGACCGCGCTCGAGACGATCAAGAAGGCGGCGGGCAACGCCGTCACGTGGGGCGCCACGGCGCTCGCCATGTTCCGCGCCGAGGGCACGGGCGACCAGGCCGTGCGCGAGCTGCCCTTGATCGACGAGGCGCTCGCCTCGACGGCCGCGATGGTGGACCTCATGGCCGGCGTGCTCGAGACGCTCACCGTGCACGACAAGCGCATGCAGGCGGCCCTGGCGGGAAGCTGGTGCACCGCGTCGAACCTCGCCGACGAGATCGTGCGCGCGAAGGGACTCTCGTTCCGGCAGGTCCACCACGTGGTCGCGCGGCTCGTCCGCAACTGCGTGGAGCGCGAGATGGGGCCCCGGCACGCCACCGCCGCGCAGCTCGACGAGGCCGGCCTCGAGACGATCGGGCGCGCCATCGGCTTTACCGACACGCAGGTGCGCGAGGCGCTCGACCCTCAGCGATTCGTGGAGACCCGCGTGACGCTCGGCAGCGTGGCGCCGGCGGAAGTCGATCGCCTCCTCGCCGCGGCGCGTGCCGAGGTCGAGCGCGACACCTGCTGGCTGATGGACGAGCGCCGCCGCATCGCCGGATCGGCGCGCGACCTCGAGGCCTCGGTGGGCGCGATCCTGGGACGGAGCTTGTAGGCAACTTCTTACATCTTCCTGGGATTCGGGCGCCTAGACTTGCTCCAGGCTTTCCAGCAAGGCGCTCTCCGATGTCCACCGTGACGCCTCCCGTCGCCGCCGCGCGCGACCATTTCGTGCATTTCTACGAGGAAGACGACGTCCTCGTCGACGAGGTCGCGCGCTTCCTGCGCACGGGCCTCGAGTCCGGCTGCGGCGCCATCATGATCGCGACGCAAGCGCATCGCGACGCCGTGCTCGCGCAATGGCGAGCAGGCGGGTTCGATCCGCTCCCGGCGCTCCAGCGCGAGCAGCTGGTCCTCCTGGACGCCCGCGAGACGCTCGTGGCGTTGTGCCGCGACGGCGAGCCCGACGAGGGCCGCTTCGATCGCATCGTGGGCGACATGGTTCGCGCCAGCCTGCGGCGCTGCGGCGACGTGGTGGCTTTCGGCGAGATGGTCTCGCTCATGTGGGCCGATGGCAAGCGCAAGTCCGCGATCAGGCTCGAGAACCTGTGGAACGGCCTCGCGGCGAATCATCGCTTCACGCTCTACTGCGCCTATTCGATGCGCGACGTCGGCGTGGCGGACGCGGCCGACTCGTTCCGCGAAGTCTGCCAGGCGCACAGCCATGTCGTGCCGCCGAAGCCGGCGTTCGGCCGCGCCACCGAGGCCGACCAGCTGCGGCTCTTCGCGGAGCTCGCGCAGAAGGCGGCCGCCCTCGAGCACGAGCTCGCGCTGCGCAAGCAGGCCGAGGCCCAGCTGGCGGAGCGCGAGGCCGATCTCTCGGACTTCTTCGAGAACGCACCGATGGCGCTGCACCGGGTGGCGGCCGACGGCACCATCGCATGGGCCAACCGCGCCGAGCTGCGCCTGCTCGGGTACGAGCGCGGCGAGTATGTGGGGCACCACATCTCCGAATTCCACGCGGACAAGGTGCAGATCGCGCGCATGCTGCGAACGCTTTCGTCGGGCGCGCCGCTGAAGGACGAGGCATGCAGGCTCATCTGCAAGGACGGCTCCTTCCGGCACGTGCTGGTGAGCTCGAATGCGCAGATGCAGGGCGCCCAGTTCATCTCCACGCGCTGCTTCACGCGCGACGTGACCGACCGCTGGCTCGCGCAGGAGGCGCTGCGCGAGCGCGCCGCGGTGCTGCACCTGGCGCTGCAGGGCTCGAAGATGGGCTACTGGATCGGCGAGCCGGAGAGCAGCACGGTCCGGCTGAGCGCGGAGCTCGCCGAGCTGATGGGCGTCTCGGCGACCGACGACTGGTCCGTCGAGAGCTTCATGGAGCTCATGCATCCCGAGGACCGCGCGGCCTTCCGCTCGGCGTTGGCGGATGCCATCGCGCAACGCATCAAGCTGCGCGCCGAGTTCCGCATCCATGGCGCGGGCGGGGGGTGGCGCCGCTTCGAGGCGCGCGGCGAGGCCGTCTACGGTCAGGACGGTCGCGCCAGCCGCTTCTACGGCATCTGCGCCGACATCACCGAACGGCCCGCGCGGGCGGCGGGCGCATAGCGGTCGGGCTCAGAGCTTCACCAGCTGCTTGCCGAAGTTCCTCCCCGCGAGGAGATCGATCAGGCCCTGCGGCGCATTGTCCAGCCCCTCGACGATCGACTCGCGGTACTTGAGCTGCTTCGTCGCCACGCGCGAGCCCAGGTCCGCGAGCGCCTCGCCGTAGCGCTCCTTCCAGTCGAAGACGATCATGCCCTGCATGCGGATGCGGTTCACGAGGATCGAGCGCATCGCCTTGTAGCCGTAGGGCTCGGTCGCGTTGTACTCGGCGATGAGGCCGCAGATCGTGACGCGGCCGAAGAGGTTCATCTGCCTGAGCACCGTGTCGAGCACGCCGCCGCCGACGTTCTCGAAGTCCACGTCGACCCCCTTCGGGCACGCCTCCTTCAGGTCTTCGTATAACCGTCCCGCCTTGTAGTCGACACAGGCATCGAAGCCGAGCTCACGCACCGCGTAGTCGCACTTCTCGCGCCCGCCCGCGATGCCGACCGCGCGGCAGCCCTTCGCCTTCGCGAGCTGTCCCACGACACTGCCCACCGCGCCCGTGGCCGCGGAGACCACGACGGTCTCGCCCGCCTTCGGCTTCGCGAGCTCGAGCAACCCGAACCAGGCGGTGAGGCCCGGCATGCCGAGGATGCCGAGGTAATACGACGCGGGCACGTGCGTCGCGTCGACGATGGTGAGCTCCGGTCCCTTCGCGACGCCGTGCGATTGCCAGCCGAGCTGGGTGAGCACCTTGTCGCCCTTGTGGAAACCGGGGTGGCGCGAGTCGACGACCTCGCCCACGGTCTGCCCCACCATCACCTCGCCCACCTGCACGGGCTTCACGTACGACTTGGCGTCGCTCATGCGCCCGCGCATGTACGGGTCGAGCGAGAGCCACTCGTTGCGCACGAGCACCTCGCCCTCGCCAGGCCTGGGCATCGGCACCTCGACGATGCGGAAGTTGTCGCGCGTCACGGCCCCCGTCGGGCGATTGTCCAGCAGGACCTGGCGGTTGGCGGCCATCGGGCATCTCCGGGGCGAAGGAAAGGCGCCATTCTGACGTGTTTGACCTGCGCCCGTCGCGGCGTAAACTGCGCGCACGCGTTCGGCCGTACGAGACGCCCGCAGGGGAACGGCAATGAAAGCGAAAGTGCTCCTGGCATTGGCCGCTTCCCTTGTTTGCGGCCCGGGTCGCGCGGAAGTGGTCGTCTACGGCATGGGCATCCAGCACTTCTTCTGATCGAGGTCGAGATCGAGATGGAGGCGATCCTCCGCATGCGCAAACGCCAGCTCCTGCTGGCCGGGCTCTGCTCGGCCTTTGTCGCCGCGACCCCCGCGTGGCCGCAGCAAAGGCCCACGAAGCCGATCCGGTGGATCGTGCCTTACACGCCCGGCGGCATCACGGACAACGTCACGCGCTACGTGACGCAGCAGCTCTCGGAGAGGCTGGGGCAGACGATCATCGTCGAGAACAAGCCGGGGGCGAACAGCATCCTCGCCGCCGACTACGTGGCGAAGAGCGCGCCTGACGGCTATGTGATCCTCACGGTGATCGCGGCGCACGCGGCGAACGCGACGCTCTACAAGGGCAAGCTCAACTTCGATCCCGTGAAGAGCTTCGCACCCATCTCGCTCGCGGCGGTGGCGCCGCTCATGGTCTCGGTGAACCCGAGCTTCCCGGCGAAGGACATGAAGGAGCTGATCGCGTACGCGAAGGCGAACCCCGGAAAGGTGTCGTTCGGCTCGAGCGGCATCGGCTCGGCCACGCACCTCACGATGGAGCTGCTCAAGCAGACGGCCGGCATCGACATGGTGCACATCCCGTTCAAGGGCACGGCACCGGGGATCGCGGCCGCCGTGGCCGGCGACATCCAGGTCGAGGGCGACGTGCCCTCCGCGCTCATGCCGCACGTGCGTGCGGGCAGGCTGCGCGCGATCTGCGTCTACTCGAAGAGCCGCGTGGCCGGAGCGCCCGAAGTGCCGACCATCGTCGAGGCGGGCGGCCCGCCGATCGAGGGCTCGACGTGGGTCATGTTCCTCGCCCCCGCCGGCACGCCGCAATCGATCGTCAACCGGCTGTCGGAAGAGACCGCGAGGATCGTCAACGACCCCGCGATGAAGAAGCGGCTCGAGGACCTCGGCATCGACCCCGCCGGCACCACGCCCGCGGAGACATCGAAATTCCTGCAGGACGAGATCGCCAAGTGGGGCAAGGTGATCGAGGTCGCCGGAGTGAAGCCCGAGGCATGAGCCTCAAGGCGCTGCTGGAGCTCAAGGGCCGCGCCGCGCTCGTGACGGGCGGATCGCGCGGGCTCGGGCTGCAGATCGCCGAAGGGCTGGGCGAGATGGGCGCGCGCGTGGCGCTCACGGCGCGCAAGCTCGAGGAGCTCGAGGACGCCTGCCGCCACCTGCACAAGGTCGGCGTCGAAGCCGTCGGCATTCCCTGCGACATGCAGGACGCCCAGGCGATTCCCGCGATGGTGCAGGAGGCGATCGACACCCTCGGACCCATCGACATCCTCGTGAACAACGCCGGCACCACGTGGGGCGCGGACCTCGTCGACCATCCGCTGGAGGCGTGGCTCAAGGTGATGAACCTGAACCTCACCGCGATGTTCGTGACGACCCAGGAGGTCGGCCGGCGCTGCATGGTGCCGCGGCAGCGCGGCAAGATCGTCAACATCGCGTCCATCCTCGGCTACATCGCGGGCGCCGAGCGCGAGCGGCCCGGGACCATCGGGTACAACACGAGCAAGGGCGGCGTCATCAGCTTTACCCGCACGGTGGCCGCCGAGTGGGCGCGGTACAACATCAACGTGAACGCGATCGCGCCGGGGTTTTTCCCGACCAGGATGACCAAAGGGCTCATGGAGATCCTCGGCGAGAAGGCGGCGAGCAAGGCGCCGCTCAATCGCGTGGGCGGCCCCGAGGACCTGAAGGGCCTCGCGGTGCTCCTCGCCTCCGACGCCGGGTCCTTCATCACGGGCCAGACCATCGTCGTCGACGGGGGCGCCACCATCGTCTGAGGGCGCGAGCGCGTGGGTTAAAGTGGCGCCATGACCGACTTCACCGCCTACGTCGGAACCCGTCCGGTCGCCGAGGCGCACCGCTTCGACGTGGACTCGCTCGAGCGCTTCATGCGCGCGAACGTGGAGGGCTTCTCCGGCGCCCTCGAGGTCGAGCAGTTCAAGGGCGGCCAGTCGAATCCCACGTATCGCCTCTGCGCCGGCGGCAAGCACTACGTGATGCGCCGCAAGCCGCCGGGCAAGCTGCTGCCCTCCGCGCACGCCGTCGACCGCGAGTATCGCGTGA
>Ga0105238_10000709_pt1 | contig 34827 bp, 23 predicted proteins | sample KBSC34metaG_FD_81526 | JGI IMG/M metagenome (GOLD analysis project Ga0105238, IMG submission 81526) | Corn rhizosphere microbial communities from Kellogg Biological Station, Michigan, USA - KBS C3-4 metaG | ecosystem: Host-associated > Plants > Roots > Rhizosphere > Soil | place: Michigan, USA...
GAATGGCAATGAGTTACGACGAAGTCCAGTTTGAGACTAAGGTGTTCACGTTTTCCTGCGCTTCCGGGTTGGTGGCACCCCTGCCAGGGGGCTGGGGCTTTTCGGATCGGTGTCCGGGGGTATCCCGGCGCGCCGGGAAACCGCCCGGCTTATCAATGTAGTCCCTCCGGGACAAAGACTAGAACGTCCTCAGGGACTCCAAGACAGTGGGATACAGAAGTCGAGAAAGAATGTGCGCAGGTTGAGCATCTACTTGCGCACCCATTTGAGCGCCTATTTCACATGGAATGGCAATGAGTTACGGCGATCGCAGATTGGTGCTCGTCGTTAGGTTACGGATTTCAAGGAGACGGTGCCCGCGCCGGAGCCAATCCCAGAAAGCTCGAAGACGGCTCAACAGGAGTTTCGCCCTCCCGTCAGATGGCGACGAAAAACTCCAAGACGGAGAACGGAAGTCGCCACGGACGATCCGGGGAATGCGGAGTAAAGCACTGGCGGAGCACAGTGGCTCACAAGACCGAGGACGTACGGGCTCAACTTGAGCACGTACTTGAACACCAACTTTTTCGCACGTCGAGTCTGCCATCCCGTTTCCAACGCGCGAGCGGTATAACTATTCTCAACCCGACTCAATCGCGAATCCCGCGGCCGAAGACAGCAGAGAGTTGAACGTAGAGCAGTCGGTCAGAAGGACACGACGGAGTCGCAGACTCCAAAGTCATCGCACACAACGCGTGATGCGCAGGTTAAACAGCGGACGGCACTCGGAGAGTGCCTGCCACTTTAATAGCCCTCAACGCGCAAGCAGTATCGCCATTTTGAACCCAACGAGATCGAGAACCCCGCCGACCCGCGGCCGGGTCACTACGAAGGTTGCGGTATGTGGAACATTGGCCATTCTCAGTTGCGAACGTGCCAGGGCGTCTCTCGACGTCATTTCTTGCAGGTTGCTGGCATTGATTTGATGGGTTTGTCGTTGGCCGGTGCGTTGCGCGGGCCGTCGCAAGCCAATGCTACCGCCGGGCCGTCGCGCGAAATGTCGTGTATCTTTTTGTGGCTCGATGGCGGTCCCAGCCATTTTGAGACCTTCGATCCCAAGCCGAATACGCCCGACTCCATTCGCGGACCGTATGGTGCGATCAGTACGTCGGTACCGGGAGTGCAGTTCTGTGAACTGATGCCGCGGATGGCCGAACGGATGCACCGCGTCGCGGTCATTCGATCGATGAATCACACTGTGGACGCTCACGCGCCGATTCCCATGATGACCGGAATCCCTGGTGAAACGACATCGCACGGGGCTGTGATCACCAAACTTAAGGGCTTTACCGAGACGATGCCTCCCTACGTGCACATTGGATCGCGACTCGGTGTCGGGGCTGGCGGATTGGGTGCGCCATACAATCCCGTCGAGATCCCTGATCCCACAGGTGCCAAGATTCAGTTACCCGACTTTTCGCTGCAAGCGGATATTCGGGCGGATCGATTTCTGGATCGGCGCGAGTTGCTCAGTTCGATCGATCGAAGCCGCGCCGGCACTCTGGAGAGTCGGTCGGTCGAAAAGATGGACGCCTTCTATCAGGCCGCCGCGAACATGCTGACGTCCGAAAAAGTGCGCGCGGCATTCGACCTCGCGCCCGAGTCAGAATCCATGCGTGATACCTATGGATCGAACTTTTTCGGACAAGCCTGTCTGATGGCTCGCCGACTGGTCGAAGCCGGTACGCGATTTGTCCAGATCAAGTGGTACGACGGTCCCGCGTGGGACGGCTGGGACGTTCACGGTGCTGACTTGGGCGGCATGGAACGGATGGAGCATCATCTGTGTCCGCGGCTCGATCAGGGATTGGCAGCATTACTGGACGACCTGGATCAACGCGGGTTACTCAGCACGACGCTGGTGGTGGCCGTGGGAGAATTTGGACGAACACCGACGATCAACAAATTTGCTGCCCGGGACCATTGGCCACATTGTTTTTCGGCACTGCTGGCGGGAGCTGGCACACCTGGGGGGACGATCGTGGGTGCCAGTGACCGAACGGGTGCCTATCCGTCGCGGCGACCCGTTTCGCCACTGGAATTCTCTGCCACGATCTACCGAAAATTGGGGATCGAAACAGTCACCGATTCGCGCATCCGACCATTCATCCGAGATGCAGTCGCCGTCAGCGAACTCTTCTGACCTGGCTGCAGGTCGGCGGGATGCGCGATTGAGTTGGGTTCAAAATGGCGATACTGCTCGCGCGTTGAGGGCTATCAATGTAGCAGGCACTCTCCGAGTGACCTGCGCTTCTGGCGGTGTGTGCCATGACTCTGGAGTCTGCAACTCAGTCGTGTCGTCCTGTCCGTCTACTGCTTCGCGGCTCCGCTCTCAACTGCCTGCCGTCTTCGGCTGCGGAGGTCGCAAGGTCGCCGAAATTCTCGAGGAAGTCGGACTAATAAGCATCGCAGTCGGGCGGCCTGTGAGTTGGAAACGGGCCCGCTCACAAGGACAGTCATCCTCATTCGGTTGGTCGTTGACGCCCATCGCGAGAAGAACTCACCAATTCGAAAACCCGTTGTGCGACGCGCATCCCGACGACCCGCGGCCGGGTTCTAATCCGATTTTTAAGGTTAAATTAAGAAATACTGGCACGTATCGACGATCATTGTTATCATATTCGGACATCCATCGATTTCAGGCTGTTGTGAGTCCATTCGCGAATCAACGTCAGACGCATTTTTGTCTGCCGAATTCATTTTTTGTTTATTTTCTTAACAATCCCATCGGTTTGAGAATTCTCGATTCAGGTTCTGCGGAGCCAGATCGGGGTGAGGGCCATTCGATGCGCGGGATTTCTCGGAGAGACGTCTTAAAGGCGGGGCTGGGCCTGTCGTTGACCCCTGCATTCCTGTCGATTTCCGAATCATCGGCATGGGCTTCGGACCCGTATGAGGGCGCGAAACTGGTTGACGGTGAGCCTGCATTGCCAACGTCGGGAGCATTCACCGTCGTCGTGTTGCCGGATACTCAGTATTACAGTGAGAGTTTCCCCGAGACGTTCCGAGCACAGACGAGTTGGATCGTCGAAAATCAGGCTAGGCGGAATATCGCCAGTGTGATTCACCTGGGTGATGTCACGAATCGTAACACTCCGAAAGAGTGGGAAAATGCCTCGAAAGCATTGAGCGTTCTCGACGGAAAGGTGCCCTATTTCCTGACCTTGGGCAATCATGACTATAGTGAAGGCGGTTCGTGCAGGGATCGCAAAACGCGACTGAATGACTACTTCCCGGTTGCTCGGTATCGCGATCTGCCATCGTTCGGTGGCGTTTACGATCAAGAACCAGATCGTTTGGACAATAGTTACCATCTCTTCAGCGCGATGGGTCGCCAGTTTATGGTGCTGGCACTCGAGTTCGGGCCGCGGAAGGACGTCGTCCGCTGGGCGAACAGTGTCGTGGGTCAACATCGTGACAAGGAAGTCATCCTGGTGACGCACGCATACACATACTATGACAGCACGCGCTATGATTGGAAGCGCCGTGGTGCTCGGCAGCATTGGAATCCGCACTCGTATGCCATGGCCAAAACGACTGAACATGACATGTCGGATGGCGAAGAATTGTGGAACAAACTGATCACGCGCCACGAGAATTTCGTGATGACGTTGAATGGTCACGTGCTGGGTGATGGCTTGGGACGATTGGTCTCGGCAACCCCGTCAGGTCGTAAGATTCAGCAAGTCCTGGCCAATTTTCAGATGAAGCCGCAGGGTGGCGACGGTTGGCTACGGTTGATGGAATTCCAACCGGATGGCTCGAACGTGCAAGTCTACGACTATTCACCCACGCGCGACCAACGCAACGAATCGCCCAGAAACCAGTTCAAGATGCAATTAGCCTCCATCGCCACAGCCTGAGACCCGGCCGCGGGTCGGTGGGGTGCGCGTCGCATGACGGGTTGCGAATAGGTGAGTTGTTCGCGCGTTGCGGGCTAGCTCGGTGGCCCGCCAAATGCGCGTGGCGTGAGGGGTTTCGAATAGGATTGTCGCTTGCGCGTTGTTGCCTGGAAGACAAAAGATGCAACTCGAACGGTGAATTCGGGGCAGTCGATTGCGGTACCAGGGCGCCCGTGACGCTTTACTCAAACCGTGGCGCGATCTTTTCGACGATCAGTTTTCCGACATTCAATGATGCCGTCGCTGCCGGTGACGGGGCGTTGCAGACGTTGACCACCAATTCGTTTTCCAGAATCAGGAAGTCGTCGACCAGATTGCCTTCTCGAGTCAACGCTTGTGCTCGCACACCTGCTGGAGCGGGTACGAGGTCATCGGATTTCACATCGGGGACTAACCGCTGCAACGCGGCAACGAAGGCGGACTTGTTGAACGATCGATACATCTCGTTCCAGCCCGCTCGCCAGTGCTTCCAGGCCAATCGCAAAAAGCCCGGATAGGTCAGCGATTCGAGCGTGTCGAACAGGTTGAAACTGGTTTTGTAGTAGCCTTCGCGTGCCAGCGCGAACACGGCGTTCGGACCGCACTCGACGCCGCCATGAATCATCCGGGTGAAGTGGACGCCGAGGAACGGAAAATCAGGATCGGGCACCGGGTAAATCAGGCCACGACACAGATGCTGAGCCGACGGCTTCAGTTCGAAATACTCGCCTCGGAACGGAATGATCTGCGCATCAGGTCGCGATCCCGACAACCATGCAAGTCGATCGCTGTGCAGGCCGCCACAATTGACGACTAGCCTGGCCTCCAATTCGCCTGCTTCGCTTTGGACGATCATTTTCTGTTCGTGACGAAACATGCCCGTCACTTTGGCACTCATCTTCAGTTCGCCACCCGCGTCCTTGATCCGCTCGGCCAATCGTTCAGCGACCTGCCGGTAATCAATAATGCCGGCTTCGGGAACATGGATCGCTTCGACGCCGCGAACATGCGGTTCGATCTCTTTTAACCGTTCCGGACCGATCCGTTCGCAACGAATGTCGTTTGCCAGTCCGCGTTCATGAATCCGCTGAAGCTGAGGGATCTCGTCGGACGTTACCGCGACGATCACTTTGCCGCATCGGTTAAAGGGAATGTTCTCTTTCTGGCAGAACTCTTCCATCGCCAGTTTGCCATCCCGGCAATTGATCGCACGCAGCGACCCCGGACGGTAATAGATGCCCGAATGCAGCACGCCCGAGTTGTGGCCGGTCTGATGCTGAGCGACCTCGCGTTCCTTTTCGAGGACCATGACCTTGCGGCCGGGAAACCGTTCCAGCAACCGGTACGCCGTCGCCAACCCAACAATCCCGCCACCAATAATTGCGACATCTGTCTGCAGCATAAGTCATCCTGAAGTATGTCACCTTGCGCACAGACGCCTACCCAGCCGCCGAGTGCTGACTCAGTATAGATGACCCGGTTTCGCGAAAATACCCAGTCACCGCTGAGGTTAAGGGATGCGCAGTTTTGTTCAACGGGTTGGATTTGGAATCACGACCGAAACGGGTCCTCGCCTCGCGAATGCAATTGGCGTAAGTGGATATAAACCGTGAGCGCGTCGTCTTTACCCCCAGAACGTTGCCGCATCCGTTCTCGTCTCTGTCCGGCTCGTCGCCGACGGCGGTCGCGGTCACTCGGTTTCTCGTAGCACCCGATGCGCGACTTGTAGAATTGGCGACGATAGGACTGATTCACTGATTTTTGAAATCGCTTGAGCGCAGTTGTCAGCGACTCGCCTTCGCGGACAATGGTCTTTGCTGCCATCAAAAGCGTCTTGATCGGCTAACGCGAAGCCGGCAAGTGCGGGTAAATTCCCCGACCTGCAAAAATCTAATTGGGCTCGGTATGTTGAGAGTGTCTCTTGCTGCCGCGTGTGTTTCACGCGTTCGCCGATCACGCGTGTCATTTGCCGCAGTCTGTTGTCACCAAGTGACCGTTAAAACACAGTTACCCGGGAAAGCAGCTTGAGGACACATGACGATGATCTCGATTTGCGCGGCCATGTTGGCCGCGCAAATCGAGGGTCTCAGTGCTTGTACACTTTGTGCTGTGGCCGGCCGGACAGGATCTGTTCTTTGCCCCAATTTGTGACGGCGCGAAAGGCGTCGCTGCGGATGAAGTCCTGAAACGCGGTCTCATCTGACCATTCGCTGGTGATCAGATACGACGCGTCATCAGCAACGTCTTTCCACAATGTCGAACTCGTATGTCCCGGCGCCGCTCTCAACGCGTCGATGACGCCGGCGAATTTGTCCTCAAAGTCTTTTTGCTTGCCTGCAATAACGTGGTAATTCATTCCGACTGTGATCATTGAACTGTATCCTTGTCTGATTCTCTGGTGCTGTACGCGTTCGATGGCTGACACTGATGTCGAGGTGGTCCCGGAATCGGCCGACGAGCCAAATAGTGCCATCCACCCATAGTGCTCATATCGAGTCACAATTGTCGTCTGTGACGTGGCCACGTGCAAACTCAAACGGACGAAGTGGTGCCTCTTCCGCAGGAGCGACTTGCGTCGCTCCTGCAGCGGGCGGCGATCGGAGTTAGCGACAAAGGCGTCCGGGCTGGTGTTGGGTTCGCAGCTCAATTCTCATTGTTCGCTACGCCCCTTGGTCCGCCGCCAAATGAAGTCGGTTGATCAGTCTTCCAGACGCAATCCGGCGGCCTCCGTCAGTCGGTCGAAGAAGGCGGCTTGAGTTGTCTGATAGACGACTTCTGCGACCTGCTTGTCACTGAAGAGCTTTCGCATCCGTTCGAAATCATCATCGGCGATCAACGCGGGATCAACGGTGATCATCCTGGCGAACTTGACGACTTCGGAATCGACAGGTGACGTGAGCTTTTCGGGCTGATCGAGTGCCATGATCTGATCTTCTGTAAAGCCGAGTCCGCGTAATCGTTTGATCGCGTGGCCCAGTGCGTACCAGGCATGATCTTGTCGAGCGCCAACATAAGCAATGATCGCCTTAGTCCGTGGCTCGAGCGTCCCTTTGGTCCAGACGGCCTCATACGATGTGACTCGCTCGGCGCCGGACTTTGGATTTGCTGCGAGCAACTGCTGCCATTGCAATGGTGCCGGGCCTCCGTCGTATTTCAGCAATTCCCTGGTGGACGCCTGATCTGCAAGTTTAAGACGCGCCGTCCGCTGTCGAGCGACATTGAGCGCCGATTCAACTTCGGAACGCGATTCCAATGGCGGTCGTTTTCGTGACATCGGTAAGGCGATTCCTTTGTCGCCCGCCGTGACGCTCAGAGGGGCAATGCGGCTGACACTCGTGAGATAGTTTGCTGACGTGGGTCGCGTGAATTGAAACAGAACATCCTGCTTGATGCGTAATGGTCCCGTCCATCGATTCGTTGAGTTGAAACCAGCGACGACCTGGACGATCTCGGCAAGTTGTGACGCATCGTAGTATTTGCCGAGCCCGATCAAATCGGAATCATTGATCGCATACGGTTCGAACGACAACTTGGAAGCGAACGCGAACGCCGCTCGCTTCGGCTCGTCGAATTCGGACCAGTCGCCGTCGAGGGCCGCTAGTTGATCGTCGGACACTCCACGTGACGCGAGGCTGGACTCCTGGTGTCCCAGGCAATAGATACAGTTATTGCCGCGTGAGACGATCCAGAAGAGCATCGTCCGCAAATCGGCATCCAATCCGGAATCGTTATTCCGATTTGTAGCGGCGCGGGTTCGGGTGATATCTGTGGAATTCTTGAAGCCGTAATCCGCAAGGTAATAAGCCCTCATTCGTCCGTTGTTGGCCAGTCCGATCCGTCGGGGCTTTTCGCCACCTTGTGCCAACTGTGCCTTCTGCTCTTCAATTAAGACCTTTTCTTCCTCTGTCAGGGGTGGCAATGGCAATCTGGGAATCGATTCCTTGGAAGCGTCGAGCACCCGCTTCATGTCGTTACGTGTCAACGGAACCGATTCGGGTGCGGCCTTTCCCGTGGGTTCACTTGCCAGTGACAAGCCGGCGCAACTGAGACCCAGCGCAAACGCACACAGGATCTCTAACTTTCGAGTCATTCGATTCGTCCTTCGCGTGAGTGAGATTCATGATCCGAGTTTTGACGTTCATCGGACGCACACGTCGTGCGCGGTTGATGAACGTCAACTCAATGAGTTGGCCGACGGAGGCCAGACTGATATCAGAGTTCGTGTTGCACACATGTGTCGCGTTGAAACATGGGTTAGACGCCATGTATCTAGGTTCGCGAGACATCACACTTAAATTGGATGCGATCAAGAACATTCGGCGTGGCGCCCGAATTCAACGGGACGAGATCCGCAGGAAGAATTCTGGTGTCAACGTGTACCGAATCTCGTCACCGGGAGAGTGATCCGTCTTTGGGCGGACGATACAACCGAAAGGTGATCGTCGGCGAAGCAGCCGGATCGTCGGCTCGAGCCACAAATGAGACGCGATTAGGTGCGGGAACCAGCGAGGTGATGATCAGTGCCCATCGATCTTGTGGTGGAACCGAAACAACCGGCGTCGAAAGTGGTTTCTCAATCGGCGCCTGCCTGCACGAAGGGGTATGAGTGGGGCTGTGGGACGCAATGTCCTTTGCTGAAACATCACGTGACGACAGCCGCCGCTGAACCACAGAATCGTGAGCCAGATAATCGCCGCACGTTGCCTCGACACTGGCGGCATTGATGAAGAGACAACCGAGAACGGCGACAATCGACAACAGTTCGATCGCCAACCGCTTGCGACGCGGACCAACCGGCTCGGATCTCGTCAGGGATCGATGCAAGAGAACTTTCGGAACGGAGTGCCGTGTCTGACTTCAATTTAAAAAATGAAGTCCGACGCAAGCGACGCTTAAATCTGTGCGACCATCTTGACGTGACGCGAGTTCGTCCGCCAGTCCCGTTTATCGAGATGCTGCGACACGTGATCCATCTTCAATGCCGTTATTCCGCGAAATCATTCCAAAGCCGAATGCCGTCGACTTTGGCCGCAGTGGTCACCTTCACCACTCCGTCCTCCACGATCATGCCCAAGGCTAACGGCTCAAGGGAGAGCTTAAAAATGCTTCTCACTGTCACGCCGCTGAGCTTCAGATTGACCTGCTGATCTAATTTGAATCCCGCGTCTGAGATGGCCTTTTCGTCAAACCAGATTTCGAAATGGTGCTTGTCGCCGAGAGATTTCAGTGCTTGCTTGACAGGGATCTCGTCAAAGTCGACAGCACACGGCGAACCCAGTTCATTCAGGATGCGTCGATCTTTTTCGTCGCGGTTGGGCGGTTGGTTGACATCGGATTGTCTCGCCTTTGCCGGCCAGCCCAAGCGGACAGCGATGGGGGAATCGAGCCATGATTGCAGCGTCATGATTGGCGTTCCTCCAGTTGATCGAGCATCTGTCGGATCTCGGCGATTCCTTCGCGGCTGATTTGATTCGATTGCACGGCATGCATAATCAGCTTGCGGGCCGATCCGTCGAAGACCTTATGAATCAGGTCGCCCACGATCTTCTTTTGCGTTTTCGACTCGGGAACTGCAGATGAGTACAATTGGGGGCGTTGGCTGTCGTCCCGAACCAATATTCCCTTTTCGCACATCACCTGCATCATCTTCAGCGTGCTGGTGTGCCCGGCTTTTCGTTCGCTCTGCAGCGCTTCATGCACCTCGCGGACGGTACATTTCTTCAGTTTCCAGACAACTCGCAGTATGGCGAGTTCCACATCATTCGGCTGGCTGGACGGACTACGTGACATCAGGTCGCTCCTCAATGACGAATATGTTCGTACGTCAGTTTAACGAACATGTTCGTATTTCGACTGGGAAACTGAAATTCTTTTCGCGTCGAGGTGACAGATGCGACGCAACCCGGCATGTTGTTGAAGTCGCCTGCCGACAAAACAAAACTTGTTGCGATTGGCCGCTCAATCCGATATGACACACAAGCGACTATTGATTTGTTGCCCCGCCGAGATTCCGCCATGCGTCACGCCGCACATGATTTCATTCATCCTCAAATTGATCGCAGAACTGCCTTGCAAGCCGGCGGAATCGGCTTGCTGGGACTGGGCATGAATCATATCGAGGATCTGCGCGCAGCCGATGTGGCGACTTATCGAGGAAAGTCGACCGCGAAGTCGGTGATCTACATCTTTTTGTCAGGCGGTCTGGGGCAGCATGACAGCTTCGACATGAAGCCCGATGCGCCGGACAATATTCGTGGCGAATTCCAGCCGATTGCGACTCGGACGCCAGGACTGGATATCTGCGAACACTTGCCATTGTTGGCACAACGCAGTCATCTGTGGTCGCTGTGTCGATCGTTGACGCACCCGACGAACGACCATTCGGCCGGGCACGCAATCATGCTGACCGGCAAAACGACGCAGGCACCGGGCTTTGATCCAAATGGACCAAAGCACACTGATTGGCCGTCGATTGCGGCCGTGGCGCGGGCGGTCACTCGGCCGCGAAATAACCTGCCTCCCGCGGCTGTGTTGCCTGAGCGACTGATCCACACGACTCGACGAGTGATTCCCGGTCAATTTGCAGGGTTGTTGGGAGCGCATCGCGATCCCTGGTTCATTGAAGCCGCTCCGTATGCAGCCACCTGCTATGGTGCCTATCCTGATTGGGCCTTCGATCATCAGGATCGACCTGGAATGGTTCCGGCCGATCGCAAGTTTCAGGTACCTGATCTGGTGCTGCCATCCGATCTGTCGTTCGATCGGTTCGATCGACGCGTCGAGTTGCTGCAGTCGATCGAACATCAACGACAAGACCTCGAACGTGCCGCCGTCAATGAAACATTTGGCCGATCACGCGAACGCGCGATCTCGTTGTTGACCGATCCCAAGATCAAACAGATTCTGGATGTGACGCGCGAGCGCCCCGAAGTGCTCGATCGCTACGGTCGCAACTCGTTCGGGTGGTCGCTGCTGATGGCTCGCAATCTGATCGAGGCCGGCGTCAATCTGGTGCAAGTGAACCTCGGCAATAATGAAACTTGGGACACGCATGGCGAGGCGTTCCCTCACCTGAAAGACAAGCTGTTCCCGCCGACCGATCGGGCTTTGTCCGCGCTGCTCGACGATCTGCGGGACCGCAGCATGCTCGACGACACCTTGATTGTGATGGCAGGTGAGTTCGGTCGCACGCCGAAGGTCAGTCATCTGCCTCAACATTACAAGCTGCCAGGCCGCGATCACTGGGGTGCGGTGCAGACCGTGTTCTTCGCCGGCGGTGGGACTGTGGGAGGACGAGTCGTTGGTTCTTCGGATAAGATCGGGGCGTATCCGGCATCGGATGCTCAAAAGCCCGAGAATCTGGCGGCGACGATTTATACTGCTCTAGGCCTTCCTGACACGGCCGCGTGGTATGATGACACGAATCGGCCGACACATATCTTCGAAGGAGCGCCGATCACCGGGCTATTCTGATGTGCAAAGCCTGTTCTGATCTACCTCAAGGAATCGACGATGAGCGCCATCCGCGTGATGTTAGACTGCATGGAGTTGAATCGAGTTCGCACCCTGGCCACGCTGGACGACATCGCCAAGCAGTCCAATTCCGCAGCCGTACTGGGCTGGCGACCCGGACCCGGTCGAGCTCATATCGGCTGGCAACTCACCCATATCGGAATCACCGAAGAGCTGACGGCGACGGAACGGATGCATGGCGCTGCGCCGATGTATCCGGATCTGGTTCCGCGGTTCAAATTTGGTAGCGTTCCGGACGATGATATCCCCTCGCTAGATTTGATCCGTCAGGTTTTGACCGATTCACGCAAGCATGTGCATGAATGTTTCACGAAATTGAGCGACAGTGATCTGGAAACGATCCCCGCGTGGTATAAAGAGCGCGGTTGGGATATTCGCCGGATTCTGCAGATTCTGTGCTGGCACGAAGGCCATCATCAGGGCCAAGCACATATCACGCTGAATCTTTGGAAAGCAGCGCAATCGAAAAGTTGACGATTCGGTATGATGCGTCGATCTGACGGATGACACTCGATCGAATTCTCGACGCGCATGTCAAACATTCGCCTTGCACTGCTGCCGGACTTGGGATCGATCTCATGTGGAACCGATGCTCACTGCTGCTGGTGATGATTTTGCTGACATGGGCAGACTGCGCAACGGCCGACACATTCACGGTGAAAGAAGACGACGGCAACGAGGTCATCGTCGAAGCTCGATTTGCCGGAGAAAGTCGCGGCCTGGTTCTGTTGGAAAGACGCAACGGCCAACTTCAATTCATCCCCCAGGAACAGATTCTGAAGCGAGTTGCGGGGCTCGATCCCGAGCCGTGCTCGACCGCTGAGATGATTGCTGAACTGACCGAGAAATTCGGTGCCGACAAATTTCGGGCTCATTCCGAAGGTCAATACGTTGTGGGATTAGTGCTCTCGGAACCCCTGCCCAAGGTGTACGAATCGAAGGCGGCGACCTGCTTGAAAAAGAGCACGGCGTTCATGAAAACGGTCGAAAAGGTGTTTCTTGATTTCGTCAATGATCTGCGGATCGACACCGAAAAGCCTCGTTTTCCACTGGTGCTGCTGATCTTTGAGACGGACGACGACTTTGTGCGGTTTAGCGCTGAAGAAACGGGAGGGAAAGGATTAGCCGCGGAATCGATGAAAGGCTTCTACAACGGCTTGACCAATCGGCTGGTGATTCGGATGAGTGAGTGCCACACGTTCATGACGCCGCTGCACGAAGCGATTCACCAACAGGTTCACAATCGTGGCTTGCTGAACAGATTGGCACCCGTTCCAGTCTGGTTCAATGAAGGAATTGCGACCGGCTTTGAAGGGAACGGAGAAAAGATCAGCGGTGGTCCCACTCGGATCAATGTGCAGTATGCCAAAGCGGCTTTGCAGGCGAAGATTGTCAATTGGGATGACGTCGTCGCCGATGACAAAGCATTCCGCGGTAGCGATCTGGCGGGCGAAGCATACGCTCATGCATGGTCGATCCACTGGTTCCTGGTCACCAAATATCGCAAGCAATATGTCGAGTACCTGCAACTGGTCGGGCAAAAATCGACATTGCAACAGGACAGCGGCGAAACACGCGTACGCGACTTCGAGCAGGTCTTCGGCAAACGAGCTGGCGAAGTGCAGCAAGAATTTCGTCCCTGGTTGGAGCAGGCCGCGAAAAAACAGCACGTCTCATTCAAGGATCATTCACGAGTCGGCCATTCGATCTGCCAATCGAATCTGGCGGAAGTCGAAATCGCTGCCAATCTGGATAAAGCCAGCGGAACCGCCGAGGTAGAAGGCGAAATGCGCAACATGTCACTGATTCGGCCAATGTCATTTCTGATCACGGTCGAGACATCGTCGGGGTCGTATGTCGAGTGGCATGTGCCGAATGTCGGAGCTTCGAAGTCGGTCAAGTTAAGCAAAAAATTTACTCTCAAAAAGATGAAGGGTGCTCCTGCGGCGGATCAAGAACAGGGAGCCCCTCCGATGAAATTCTGGGTGAAAGTGAAAGCCGTTGTTCCCGAGAGCGAAGCGGCCAAATCGTGGCTGCGCGGCGAGTTGCCAGTTCCGGAGTTTCGCGACAATTAAGCCGCTTTCGATGGATTGTCGCGCGATCGAATCCGTCGCGGCAGGTCGTCGGGCTGTGGTGTTCGTCACCAGCGTGTCAGGCCGCCTTTCCGCTACAGTTGAGTAACTCGTCGACCGATACTCATTCGCCGAGTGATCGGTTCGGTGAGCTCGACCTCGTGTCGTCTCATCCCAATTCGTGCATACCGCTCATTGCGTGATTCGGTTGCGCGGATCTGGAAGCGAAGTGCGTTTTTGACAGGTCAGATTCGAGAACAGGTCGGAACCTTAAGACCCAAAACTGAGAATTCTCAGGGTCTGAAATCCCCTGCTTTGACATCAGAAATGACCGTGGCTACGATTCCTGATCCCTGAACGAACCGTAATACTTTTCGAGTCGAGTTATGGCCAACAGCGACGATGATCGCGATGGACGTAACCCGATGGCTCGTGGATATGTGCTTGCTTCTCGAGCGACCTCGATCGGGATGCAAATGGCGTTGCCCCCCTTAATTGGGTGGTGGGCCGACAGCAAACTCCACAGCGAGCCGTGGTGTCTGGTAGTGGGTGCAGTCCTCGGATTTGGCATCTCGATGCTGGAAATCATGCGGCTCGCAAAGGACAGTAATGATTCTCGGGGCGAGTAGGGTGTCGCGATGCGATCGGTGGCTCGTCAGCAGGTCGTGTTCACGGCGGGGATGCTGATTGTTGGGTGTATGGAAGCGGCAATCGCATTCGGTCTGGCTGGGTTGAAGGGGATTGAAGGAGTTGGGTACTCGGTACTGTTGTGCCTGGTTCCTGGGTGGTTGACGATTTTTGCCGGTGATCTGCTTCGGCATAAGAATCTGGCCGTCTATGCGGTGTTGCTGGGTACCGGTCTGCGAGTTGTCTTCGTCTTGTTGGGTATGTTTGTCATCAACGCACTTCGCAGTGATCTGGGCTTTCGCGAATTCACTGTGTGGTTGATCTCGGGATACTTAGTGGCGCTGGCGCTGGAAACGTGGATGGTCTTGACGCCACCCGCCGACAAAGCGGCTAGTTGAATTGGAACTTCAAAGTGCTGTTCGCCGCCGATCCTTTTCATCATGTGCGCGACAACGAAGTTTGGGAGCTTCCCAAGTTCGTCCTGGACGCGCTCGGCCGCACAACTCACATTTCTCTTCCCTATCCGTTAACCAAATATATGGTGCTGCAGCTTTTAGCTGTGGTTCTGGTGTTCGTAATCTTCCGCGGCCTGGCGAAGCGTGTTGCCTCCGGCCAGCCCGTGAGTGGTGGCTGGTGGAATTTTTGGGAAACGCTGGCCGTCTTTATTCGTGATGAAGTTGTGCGGCCTTCGATTGGCTATCCACATCACGGTCATCACGATCACGGTCATCACGACGATCATGGGCATGGCGATCATGCCGATGGCCACGGTCATCATGCTGAACCAACTCCAGTAGTCGTGACTCATGGTGCGCCCCCCGTTGAGGTCGGCCATCCTGCGGACAAGTATTTGCCTTATGTGTGGAGCGTCTTCTTCTATATTCTGTTCTGTAATCTGCTGGGCGCGATCCCGCTGCTGGGTTCGCCGACCGCGAATATCAATGTCACTGGCGTGTTGGCTGTCGTGACATTTCTGCACGTCTGCTATTACGGCTCGCAGCTTTCCGGCTTTAGCGGCTTTCTAAAGGCGCTCGTGCCAACAATGGATCTGCCCGGGCCTTTGGCAATTCTCCTGATCCCCATGATTTGGGTGATTGAGGCCGGTGGGTTGTTGATCAAGCATGGTGTGCTGGCGATTCGTTTGTTCGCCAACATCATGGCTGGTCACACCGTACTGAGCGTTTTCCTTGGATTCATTGCACTGGATGTTGGAAATCTGTGGGGCATCGTGATGCCCGCCAGCATTCTGGCGCAAGTGGGTATCGGATTGTTGGAATTGTTCGTTGCGTTCCTGCAGGCGTATGTGTTTGCCTTGCTAACGTCGCTATTCATCAGTGCGGCTGTAAACCCTCACTGATTTTAGGTGGACCGATTGTCTAACGGGGTTCTCCCCCAAGTTTCCGAGTTAGGAGAGTTCAAGTGAGTCAGAATTTGCGAGTGTTTTTCTACGGCGTCGGATTGGTCTTCGCCTTCGCAGCCCCAGCGATGGCCGCTGATGGCGGAAGCGGTGGAGTGCACTTCTCCGCTGCAATCGGTGCCGCATTGACGATCTGTGGTGCTGAATACGGTATCGGTCGTATCGGTCAGGCCGCCGTCGAAGGCATGGCTCGTCAGCCCGAAGTTGCCGCCCAGATCCAGACGGCGATGATCATCGCCGCCGCGCTGATCGAAGGTGCGACATTCTTCGCACTGATCGTCTGTATGGGCAGCAACGGGAACTACAAGCCGTTCGCTACAGGCCAGTGATTCGCCAATCGTTGAGTGACGGACTTCGTTTCATTTGGGTGATTGGCCATGTTGCTTTCACGACTACTTGCTGTGATGTTACTGTGCTTCGCGCTGCAGGTGTCAACCACGGCGTTCGCTGCCGATCCGCATGCTGCTGACAAAGAGCATGCTCAGGCTCATGGCGTGCACGAAGAAGGTCTGCCAATGGACTGGAAACAGGACTTGGCGCTCTTTTCGTTGATCACATTCGTGGTCTACGTGTTTGTGCTGAAAGTGGGTGCGTGGGGTCCACTGACTGCTGGTCTGGATGCGCGTGAACGTGGTATTCGCCAGAATATCGCGGACGCGGAAGCCAACCGCATCAAGTCAGAAGCCTTGCTGAAGGATTACGAACAGAAGCTTGCCAAGGCGCAGGAAGAAGTTCGCGACATTCTGGCTGAGGCTCGCCGGGATTCGGAGCATACCAAGCAGGAAATCATCGCTACGGCTCAAAAAGAAGCCGATGCGACCAAGCAACGGTCGATTGCTGAAATCGAACGAGCACGTGATGTGGCGCTGACGGAATTGTTCGACTTTGTGTCGAACAATGTGGTCAACGCAACCGAGCAAGTGATCGGACGAAGTCTGACAGGTGCGGATCAGGATCGCCTGGTCAATGACGCACTGGCTCAATTGAATATCCGGCGAAACTAAGGGGCACGCTGACGTGGATTCGCCAGACAACAGCACTCACCTTCCTTCCGTGATGGAAGACCCTAGCGCTCGCTCGATCGCAAAGGTCTACTCCCAGGCATTCCTGGATTCCGCCGGTGATGGCATTGCCGGAGCCTTGGAAGAATTCGAGTCGTTCCTGAAGGATGTGCTGGCTGCGAATCCGCAATTCGATCGAATGCTGCGAACCCAGGGGTTAAATGTCGAAGCCAAGTTGCAACTGCTCCAAAAGACGATTGTCCCTCGAGCAACTCCGCAGTTTGGGAACTTCCTGCAAGTTGTGGCTCACCACGATCGACTGGACTTACTCCCACAGATTTATGACCTGACTGTTCGAGAAGTCGAGCAGCGCAAGGGTCAGCGACGCGTGCAGGTGACGAGTGCGTCCGAGTTGTCTTCGCAGACGCTCGACTCTATTCGGAACTCGCTCGCAAACGCATTGTCAACACAGCCGATTCTGGAAACGCGGGTCGATCCTTCGCTGTTAGGCGGATTGACGATTCGCGTTGGCGATACCGTCTATGACGGTTCCTTGAAAACTCAAGTAAAACAACTTCGCGCTCGTTTGCGCGAGAGGTGTCTGAATGAAATTCAACGCGGGCGAGATCGCTTCCGTCATCAAGACGGAAATTGAAGGCTTTCGCGGACAGATTCAAACCAGTGACGTCGGACGAGTTGTCGAGGTCGGTGACGGCATCGCGCGCGTCTACGGCTTGGCGACTGCCATGGCCGGTGAAATGGTTGAATTCACCAACAGTGGTGTTCGCGGCCAGGTATTCAACCTGGAAGAGAATTCGGTCGGGGTGATCATCCTTGGTGATTATCTGAAAATCACCGAAGGCGAAGAAGTTCGCACGACCGGCGCGCTGCTGTCGATTCCCGTCGGGGACGAGCTGATCGGGCGCGTCGTCGATCCCCTGGGCAATCCGCTGGACGGCAAAGGTCCGGTGATGTCGACGCAAACGCGTCCCCTGGAAACCACGGCACCAGGCGTTTCAGGACGTCAGCCGGTGAAGCAGCCACTGCAAACGGGGATCAAGGCCGTCGATGCGATGACGCCGGTCGGTCGCGGACAGCGCGAATTGATCATCGGCGACCGCAAGACCGGTAAAACGGCTGTTGCAGTCGATGCCATCATCAACCAAAAGGGTGGCGACGTCATCTGCGTGTATGTCTCGTGCGGTCAGCGAGCCAGTACAACCGCCGGTGTCGTTGAAGCCCTCACCAAGGCCGGTGCGATGGATTACACTATCGTCGTCAGCGCCTCGGCCAGTGATCCGGCTCCGCTGCAATACATCGCACCATACGCTGGTGCTTCGATCGCCGAATACTTCATGTATCAGGGTAAGCACACGCTGGTCGTGTACGATGACCTGACTCGACAAGCCACCGCGTATCGTCAGTTGTCACTATTGATGCGACGTCCGCCAGGCCGTGAAGCCTATCCTGGTGACGTGTTCTACTGCCACAGCCGTCTGCTCGAACGAGCAGCCAAGCTGAGCGACGAACTGGGTGGTGGATCGATGACCGCTCTGCCGATCATCGAAACTCTGGAAGGTGAAGTTTCGGCCTATATTCCGACCAACGTGATTTCGATCACGGACGGTCAGATCTACCTTGAGCCGGACTTGTTCTTCAAGGGGGTTCGTCCGGCCATTAACGTCGGTATCTCGGTGTCGCGCGTGGGCGGTAACGCTCAGACCAAGGCGATGAAAAAAGTCGCCGGTAGTTTGCGACTGGACTTGGCGGCCTTCCGCGAACTGGAAGCATTTGCTCAGTTGGGTACCGAACTGGATAAGGCGACTCAGCAGCAACTCGACCGCGGCTACCGGATGGTCGAATTGCTGAAGCAGCCTCAGTTCCAACCGCTCGCTGTCGCGGATCAGGTGATGAGTATTTATGCCGGTTCGAAAGGTTACTTCGACAAGGTGCCGGTGCCGCGCGTGCAGGAAGCCGAACAGAACATGCTGCGGTTCATGCGTGAAGAAAAGAGTGAAGTGCGCGACGCCTTGGTTAAAAACGGTGTGTTGGATGACGCCACTGAAAGCGGACTGAAGGCAGGGCTGGAAGAGTGGCGCAATCGTTGGCAGGCCACTGACGGCAAGTAACAAGACGACTGCTGACGTCGGCAACCGCCTGAACGTCGGCTTGATTGAGTAGCGAAAGAATTAAAGACGCCCCATTGGGTCGAAGTGAGCCATGGCAAAAGCACGCGCGATTATTAAACGGTTGAAGGCCGTTCGCAACGTCCGCAAGATCACGCGGACGATGGAACTGGTGGCGACCGCGCGCTTCAAGAAGGCGATGGATCGAGCGACTCAAGCTGCGGCGTACACCCGCAAAATCTCCGAGATCGTAGCCGACCTCAGCAATACGATGGCCGAGGGATCATCCTCTTTCACTCATCCATTGCTCCAGCAGCGTGAGACGGAAAAGAAGAGCATCCTGTTGGTCATCACGTCGAACCGAGGATTGTGCGGCGGTTACAATGGTGGCGTTCTGCGGCATGCCCAGGCACGCCTCCGCCAGACCAGAACTGATCAGGTCGAATTGGATATCGAAGTTTCGGGAAAGCGGGGGATCGGGTACTTCAAATTCCAAAAGATTCCGACCACGGTCAGCTATACGCACTTCGAAGACAAACCTACTTATGATCAGGTGGATGTACTCGCCAAGCGATACATTGACCTGTTCGTGAAAGGCGAGATCGATCGTCTGGATGTGGCCTACACGCGATTCGAAACGATGTCGCGGCAAAAGTCGGTCATCGAGACGCTGTTGCCCATCGGTGAGTTGACCTCGGCTGAACCCGCAGCGGTCAAATCAAAAGTCGAATACGATTTTCTTCCTTCCCCCAAAGAGATCCTGGAAGAAATCGTTCCCGCATCGTTCAAGGCACGCTTGTTCAAGTGCTTCCTGGATGCGGCGGTCAGCGAACAAATTGCCCGTATGGTTGCCATGAAGAGTGCAATCGACAACGCCGACGAAATGATCCGCAGCATTCGAGCTCAGTACAACCGGGCTCGACAGTCGCAGATCACGTCGGAACTGAGCGAAATTATTGGCGGTGCCGCCGCGCTGGAATAACGCGGTCGACGTTGCACGACAAAGTTAAAGTTCGATTTTGTTGGATCAGTTTTGTTGGATAGAGTGGCGTCCGAGACCATTCGAGAATAGAGACCACAGATATGACCGGCAGTAACATTGGCCACGTCACACAGATCATCGGTTCGACATTTGACGCCGAGTTTTCGGAAAGTCATTTGCCCGGAATTTATAACGCGGTCAAGATCGAGACCGACGTCAAGGGTCTGAAGCTGAAGGTGACCGGCGAGGTGCAGCAGCACCTGGGTGGTGGGCGTGTCCGCTGCGTGGCGCTCGGTTCCACCGACGGGATGGTTCGAGGGATGGACGTGCTCGATACCGGTGCGCCGGTCAGTGTTCCCGTTGGGAAGGCAACGCTGGGACGCGTCTTCAACGTGCTGGGCGACCCGATCGATGGCCGTGGTGATGTGCCGTGTGAAGAACGCTGGGCCATCCACCGCGATCCTCCTAAACTGGCCGACCTCAGTTCGAAAACCGAGTTGTTCGAAACAGGCATCAAGGTTATTGATTTGCTGGTGCCTTTCGTCCGCGGTGGTAAGGCCGGTTTGTTCGGTGGTGCCGGTCTCGGCAAGACTGTTATTCTGACCGAGTTGATCGCTCGTATCGCGGCGGCACACGGAGGTTACTCGGTATTCGCCGGGGTGGGCGAGCGAACTCGTGAAGGAAACGACTTGTGGCTGGAAATGCAGGAAGCCGAAATCGGCAGCACCGGGCGCCACGTTATTGACCAGACGGCGATGGTGTTCGGTCAGATGAACGAACCGCCTGGTGCCCGTCTTCGCGTTGCCTTGACAGCGCTGACGATGGCCGAGTGGTTCCGCGATGCAACGGGGGCAGACACTTTGCTGTTCGTCGATAACATCTTCCGGTTCTCGCAAGCCGGGTCTGAAGTGTCCGCGCTGCTGGGTCGTATGCCCAGTGCCGTAGGTTACCAGCCAACCCTGGGTACCGAACTGGGTGCCCTGCAAGAGCGAATCACGTCGACGAACCGCGGGGCTATTACCTCGGTGCAGGCCGTGTACGTTCCTGCTGACGATCCGACCGACCCCGCACCTGCGACCGCGTTCGCGCACTTGGATGCGTTCCTGTACCTCGAACGTCGCATCGCCGAAAAAGGTTTGTATCCCGCGATCGATCCGCTGTCGTCGTCGTCTCGAATTCTCGATCCGCTGGTCGTGGGCGAACGTCACTACAAGATCGCTCGACGCGTGCAGCAGATTCTGCAGCGATATCGTGAATTGCAGGACATCATCGCAATTCTGGGTATCGATGAATTGAGCGAAGAGGACAAACTGGTCGTGCATCGTGCTCGCCGCATCGAGCGATTCCTGTCGCAGCCGTTCCTGGTCGCCGAGCCGTTTACCGGCAAGAAGGGTAAGATTACTCCTCGCGACGAAACGATCGAAAGCTTCGAAGAATTGTGCGATGGCAAGTGGGACCATCTGCCTGAAGCCGCCTTCACCTACGTGGGGGGCATCAGTGAAGCGGCCGAACAAGCCGAGAAGATGGCGAAGGCCTGATCGTCGACTGACGAAGATTGAGACAGGACAACGGCCGATGCGTTGTCAGCCAGGTAAAGTTCAAGCCGCCAGATGACCCGGCCGCGGGTCGGCGGGATTCGCGAATGCGTCGGGTTCAGAATAGTTATACCGCTCGCGCGATGTCGGGTGACGCGGTGGTGAGGTCAACATGGCTGGTGGTGACAATCTGCGACTGATCGTCGTGACGCCCGAGCGAACGTTGCTCGACGAGCCTGTTGCCGCGTTGCGCTTTCCTCTGTACGACGGCGACATCGGCATCCTGCCCGGCCGTTTGCCGTTGATCGGCCGTCTGGGAGCGGGCGAACTGCACATTCAATCGTCGGCCGGAACCTCGAACTACTTCGTCGACGGTGGCTTCGTGCAGGTGCTGGGCGCAAATGTGACGCTGCTGACCGACCGAGCGATCCCGGCTAAGGAGTTGTCGGCTCAAGAGGCCGAAAAGCAACTGGCTGCCGCGATCGCCAAGGTTGCGAAGACCGACGAGGAAATTGACGCCAAATTCGCCGAACAGCAGCGTGCTCGAAAGATGCTGCACATGGCGATTCATTCTCACTGATCGCGCCTGCCGGATTAAACATTTGCACTCAAGCCGGCGTGGCGACTCGAAGACACTGGCATAGCCAGTGGCACACAAGAGTGAAGATTGCGCGACGACAATCTCGTCTTTTGCGGAGCGCAGTTGCTACACCGCACCAGTCTCATCTTACCGATGCAGATCTTGCGTCCCACCGAACGTGCCTTGACCGGTGTTACATCCCGGCTCGAATGTCGTTGAATGTCGCGGCACAGCCTTTCATGGTGTATTCAAAGTCACCGCCCGCCTGAAGCCATTGGACGCCGCAGTCGATCAAGACTCGAGCAAATTCCCGGTTGGCACCCAACCCAGCGCCAATGAACTTACCAGCGGCTTTCGCCTTTGAAGCGATCATACGCATTGTCGCCACGACATCGGGATGCGTTGTCTCACCGAGTCGGCCCATAGAACCCGACAGATCTTGCGGTCCCAGAACCAGTGAATCCAGTCCTTCGATCTTCAGGACGTCATCCAGCTCAGCCACCAGCTCTTTGGTCTCAACCTGCGCCACCACGAATAGATCGCGGTTCGCCTGCTTCAAATAATCCTGCTGAGGCAAACGTCCGTACTGCATCGGTCGACGCGGACCGAAGCCGCGAGTGCCCATCGGCGGGTAGCGGCAGGCGGAGACGAATGCCGCCACTTCGCTGGCTGAATAGGCGCGCGGCAGAATGATGCCCTCGGCGCCTGAATCGAGGACTCGTTTGATCCACGCCACGTCACCGCTGGGAATCCGTACGATCGATGCGGCCCCGCCAGCGCGCGCGGCGATCAGATGTCCGAGCATCGACTCGGTCGTCATCGCATTGTGTTCGAGATCGATCCAGAAGAAGTCGACCAGTGGTGCCAGCGCTTCGGTGACAGTCAGGTCACACAGTGAGATGCCCGCGCCCAACACGATTTCGCCCGCGCGCAATTTCTCTCGCATGCGATTAATATGTGTACTGATCATGGATGCTTTTCCCGTTGTCGTCGATGTCTATTGAATGGCGAGGGGATTACCTGGCGATCCGGTTGCACCTTTCAGTCGCAGGGGGCTGAAGACAAAGCAGAATTCCTGCGTTCCCGATGCCGCCAGTTCTTCCAGATCCAGGTTCTCGAGGTGGTAGACCCCGTTCTTCGTGATATTCCATTGATGGATGGGAAAAACCGTTTCCTTGTCTTCGTGCGGCACGACTTCGATCCCCCAGTTGTCGGATCCGATCAAGACGACTTTGTGGTCGGTCAAGAACCTGGCCGCCGCCAGTCCCAATCCCGGTTCACCGACACCGTAAGTCTGGTTGTCGGTCATCCATAATTTGCCATGTCCCGTACGGACGACGACAACATCCCCGGACTGCAATTGCAGCTTAGCCCGTTCAAGACAGGCCGAGAGGTCATCGGGAGTGATCACATAGCCGACCGGTAACCGGTCGTTCCCGCGCAGGCTGCAGACATCCAGCAAGACTCCGCGTGTCACGAACGCTCCCGCATTTTCGACACCCAGTTTCTTCAAGCCGTAAGTATCACCGAACTCGCGCAGCTTGTTGCCATTGTAGAAGACGTCTTCTCCATTCAGGTGGACGCCGATGTGGCCGAGCCCATCGAACTGAGTCCCCACCTGACCGATCTCGGCGCTGACCATTTCGTCGTTGTAGACCAGATGGTTGACTCCTGAGTCGGGACCGGTTGGCAGGCCAGGAATCGTCAAGCTGAAGTGACGCTTGCCTGGCATCGGCATTCCGTGTTCGTACAGCCGACCAAGCTGAATGACACGTCCGGATTTGACGAGTTTCGTCGCTTGAACCACTCGCTCTGGCGTCAGTCGATTTGCCGCGCCACGTTGATCATCGGGACCAAATTCCGTCGGCCAGAACTTTTCACCAATCGGATTTCGCGTTGATGGAGTCGATTGCGAATCACCTTTAGTTAGCGGGGTCATGCCGAAGACGACAGCACCCAGCACGAAACCAAGGAGACCTTTCCACCAACTTCGAACGCACGACATGGTCGAACTCCAGTCACCACAGTCAATCAGATTCGTGATCAGGGACTCGATCGCGTGACGATCACCGCATGACACTCATCAGTGTCATGATTCTTCTGAATCGGCCAGTCAGACACAAGCGAACCACTCTGGCTAGCAGACGGATTCGGCAGGCGGGCGTCTCGATCTTTGGAGTCCTCGACAAAGTCGTGTCTTCACTCGAATCCGGGTTCTGTCGTAGATCGATATTGATCCGAAAATCGGGTCAATCACAGCATGGCTGATCCGACCAGTTCCCAAACGAAGAACACGGCCTTGCACACGCTCCAATAGCGAAGCTTGATCACCACTCCATACGGCATTCCATTGGTGGGCCACAGCAATACGAGTGGTGTCGAGACAGCCAAAGCGATCGGCAACAACGCCACGGTCAACAGCAGAACAACGAACTGCAACATCGCAACGACGAGGTCCGCCACACTTGACCCTCTATCAATTCGAACTCGTACGCTATTCTTTCGTCTTCAGAATGAATTCCGTCAGGACAAGTTCGCCGGTCGATGCTGGCGTTTCTGCTCTTAATCCGAAGTTGCCACCTTTCAAAGGAGCAGTACCAACTGGTCCCTGATAGAGCGTGGTCCAGGACTTGTCGTCCGGCTTTGCGAATAAATAGTAAGCTGTTTCACCTTTGCGGACGATCCTAAACCGACCCGACGTTTCCTGAGATTCACGGGTACTGTTCTTCCATTGATAGTCCTCGCCGACATGGATGCGGTTGCCCACATACAGTGACAGTTTGCCGCTTGACTCACGACGCAGCCCACCCTGCAGGACATTGGTATTGCTGCTGTCGTTCCAACCTCCTCCGATATCGAACTGGGCTTCGATTCGAGGGATCTGCCAGTCCTGTTGGTCGGTCTTTGATTCGAATTCGCGAAAGCCTATCGTTGCTTCGAAGTCGCCTTTGACGTCGGTGTTCCAGAGGAAGCCCAACAGGATGGCATCCTTTGGTGACTTTTCGCCGCGTACCAGTTTGAGTCCGTCTGACAAAGTCTCCATGCGATTGGGCTTCACGGCACCGGATAGCTTCAGGAAGCCGGGTTTCGGACCCATGAAGTCCCATTTCAACTTGGTCTTCAGTTCGCCTTCGCTGAATGTATATGGCGGCGGACCCTTCGGACCGACTCGTTCTTCTCGAGTTTTGACAGTAAAGTCCGAGAAGATTACTTCGCCCGAAGAGGTCGGCATTTCGGCCCGCAGACAGAAATTGCCGCCTTTCAATGGTGCTCGACTGATCGGCCCCTTGTTGAGCAGAATCCATTCTTCCGTATCGTCCTTGGCGAACAGGAAGTAGACCGTCGTATCGACTCGCACGACGCGCAAACGTCCTGCTGATGCCTTGGTGTCCTGTTGCGAGAACTTCCAATCGTATTTCTCACCGACGTGAAGCCCTAAACCGGAATAAACGGTTAACTTACTGTTCGGCTGACGGCGCAGACCGATTTGCAACATATGCGTATTGTCAGGACTTCCCCAATTACTGCCGATATCGAGGTACGCCTCGATGCGTGGGATCTGCCAATCGGTCTGTTCCGTTTTCGATTCGAAGCTGTGGAACTTCAAAGTCAGTTCAAAATCGCCTTTGATGTCGCCGGCCCATTGGAAACCGCAAGGGATCGCTTCTTGTCCGGCTTGTTCGCCGCGGACGACTTTCAGTCCGCCAGGAACGGTGTCCATCTGATTCGGCTTGAATCCACCCCAGACGGTCAGAGCTTCCGGTTTGGCGCCTTGGAAGTCCCAACTGAGTTGCGTCTTCAGATCGCTTTCGTCGAATTCAAACGGCTGCCCTCCTAAGCCAGACAGTTCCTGTTCCTTCAATGCCGGCAGTGTCTTCGGCCAGTCACCCTTGTAGACGACGTTCTTCACGCGGACGGCTGTCTGATCCGCGTAATGGAATAGTCCCAATCGTCGCTGGTTCGACAGATCGACTGGCGCCTCGTAGATGTCGACGTTGTTCAACGCCAGTTTGACAGTGTCGCCGGCGAGAGTCATCCGCAGGTGATTCCATTCGCTGGGCTTCAGCGGCAGAGCCGGCGGACCACGGCGGCATGACTGTTCGACCGATTTGTTGTCCGGCCCGATCCCTGATCGATCCCACTGTGCATCGGTCAGCCAGTGGAGGTTGACACCGTCAGTCTCAAGCAGAAATGCCATCCGTCCCAACACCGGGTGTACGTGAGTCTGGTCCGGTTCATAGTAGAAATCGTAGTCAACTACGGAATCTTCGATTAGCGGACGATGGTAGCGCAACAAACTTTGTCTCATTCGGCCTGTCGCCGCTTCGAATTTTTTGCCGACGATTTCGCCGTCGGTCTTCGTCCAGGCCGCGGACTGATCGTTCCCCATCGGATCGTGGTAGTAATGCGCCGTCCAACCGGTCAAGTCATTGCGAGAGTCAAGCAGCAACTGAACTGGAATCTCGGGTTGACCACTGATGCGAATCGTTCGTGCGCCGCCACACAGATTGCCCCACGTCATCAGCGCGATCCAGGGGTCAGGCTGCTCAGGCAGACTGACTTCGTGAACTTTGCGTTCATTGATGAGGTAGGTTGCTTTACCCGGCTCAGTCACCACCTTCAGATGACACCAATCTTCAAAATCGACGGGCGGATCGATCTTTGGGGCATTCCAACTACTGGTCAGATTGCCAAGGTCGATCGTCGTCCTGGTGTATTGCGCACCGGCCCACAAACAGTGATACATCAGCCGAGTCTCACGCCAGCCATACGTCGCGACTTCGGCATCGACGTTGAACGAACCCCGCAGCGGTGACTGGTAGTACAAATAATCGTGAGCGTCGCCACCCAGATGCATGACTCCTTGATCCGCGTATTGCCAGCGCACCAGCGGTCCGCGACCCTGTGAATCGGACCAATCCATGCGAACCTGCGACCACTGGCCTTTGGGTGAAGACCCACCAGCAATCGGATACTGTTCGGTTTCGACGAGTGCCTTGCAGTGCTCTCGCAGTCCCGTCACATAGCTGGCCCACACGTCGCCCTGACCTTTTTGTCGTTGCAGGTCGACGACACGCGTCAGAATCTGCAGAGCCGCTCGGCGCAGTTCTGGATGCAAGGCCGCTTCGTCCCCGGCCAGAACTTCGGGCCAGCGTTCCAGGACCGGCGTGTCTTCGTGCATGACGGTACACAGATTGAACAGTTCGCTCAGTTCGTCGTTCGCTTTGCCAAGGTTCTTCTGTGCGATGTTCAGCAGGATCTGCAGTGCCAATCGGGATCGATTGGCGAACGGAGTGTCTCCCTTTGAATCCGCGACGGCTGCCGACAATTCATCCAGTCGATTCAGCTTCTTTGCCAGCGCGATCAGATCGAGAGCGGGAGCATACAGGTCTCCGCCTGACATCTGCCGACGGACTCGTTTTGCCACCTTGTCGACTTCGCGATCGAGGCGTGCGGGAGACAGTTGCCTGGGACCGGGAATCGCGCCTTCCACAGTGAAGCCACCATACAGGCGGAAAGCCGCATGATCGTCGTTGGGCAAAACCCATTTCTTCAGGAACTCATACTGCTGGTCTGCCGGCAACAGTCTCGTTTGAACCAGCAAATGATCCAGTTCGTTGCCGTGAAACTTTTCATCGAGTGCCTCACCCAATCCGCGCCGCTCTGCTGGTGTTGGATCTTTCACCGGCGCCAGCAGATTGTTTGCGAGTTGAGGCGAGAATGATTCTGGCCAGTCGCCGCCCGAAAGCACGACGTTGCGTACCTGTACGGAGGTCGCATTTTTGTCGTGATAGAAACCGAACTGACAACTATTGTCTGGTTCCAGTTTGCGAGTGCAGACGATCGTACCGTTCAAAGTGATGATGACCTGCTGGTTTTTGAGCGACATTTCGGCAGAATTCCAGTCGCGCTCTTTCAGGGCTACGGTTCCTTTCTGGATCGTCGGATCGACCAGAATATTTTCTGGCGCCAGGCCGCCGTACGCGTCTTCCGGAGCGCTGCCGTCGGTCATCCAGTGCAGTTTCACTCCGGCGGGCAAAAGCAGAAAGGCAAGACGGTCCAGAGCGGGCGACACATGGCTTCCAGCGGGCCCCGATTCGTACCAGAATTCGTAACGCACTTTTTCGCCGTCCAGCAGCGGTCGATCATAATGCAATCGGCTTTGCAGGACGGATGTTTTGCCCAACCCTGACGAAGTCACGATGCGACCATGAATCACGCCCTCTTTGGCTTGCCAGTCAAAGTCGGCGGTACCTTGATCTCCTTCCGGGTTTTCAACGCGATTTGATTCTCGATTCGGCTGAGTCTCGCCATAGAAGTCAGTGACCCAACCCAGCAGGGAACTTCGGTCGTTCAAGGCGACTTCGCGGGGAATCGTGGGTTTGCCTGTGATCTGCAAATTGCGAATCGTGGTGTACCAGACTCGATTGCAGTGCATGAACAGCCAGGGTGAGACCGAGGTCGGTCGAGGTTCTTCGTGAATGAATGTTTCATTGACGAAATAGCGAACTTTGTTCTGACGGATTTCCAAACGCACGCGGTTGTAATGTTCGCGAATGTCAGGTGGGTCGGGCTTGTGCAGCGAGTCGCGACGGTTGCCTGCCGACAGGATTTGAGTGTCGCTACCCAGGTTCAATCCGTTGTAGACGATACCACCATAGCCAAAGTCATTCTCGCCCCAACCGCCCAGCCACGAATCAAAACTGACATCAAAGTCTCCTGTGAGTGGGTACTTCAAATACAGATGACTGTCGTCAGGGCCGCACAAATGTGCGATCAAGCCTTCGTGCGCAATCCACCACATCGGAACCGCACCCGCAGCTTCGGTTCGCGCGGGGACCACAGCACCCGCCGTCCAGTGCTTCAGTCCTGTATTCCAGGGTTGCGAGTTCATTCGATCGGCGGCCTCGGTGCCAACAACCGGCGCGAAATACTCCCGCCGTCCCAGCGTCATCAGCAGGTGGTCCTGCAATCGCGACGCGTGGGTGACGAATTGATTCGCCAGTTGCCGTCCCATGTTCCGCAGTTTGGGGTCGGCGATTGCCGCGCGGGCGACGCTGATGTCTGCCAATTGAGGTGGATTCTGGTTGACATTCTGCGACGCCCCGATGGCTTTCCGTTCGTCGATGAATTGTTGCAGTGCGGTCACAATATCTTTGTCGTTTCGACTGGCGATCCTGGTCAGTAACAGCAGGAACCTGGCGTACTCGACATTTTGTTCGGCATGCGGCTGCAGCTCTTTTTTCAAGGCATCCAGTTGTCCGGCTTCGACAGCCGCAGCCACCAGCAAGTCGGCGGTGCTTTGCACCAGCGGTTCCCGTGGGCCGCGCGGGGCGGCACCGCGTAAGGCGTCAAAGCCTGCCGGAGCGTTGTCGCCGGGAATCAGTGCACCGATCATCCGCACCGATTTTCGATCGGCCGTTGGCAGCGTCCAGTTCTTCAACAGTTCATATCGTTCTGCGGCCGGCAGCGATGCGAGACCAGACAGAATTGTGGCGGTCGCCCGGCCGGAACCTTCCTGGCCATAGTTCCGATTCACGGGCAAATCGGCGTACCGTGCGAGACTTTCCAAGGCGTCGGCACGCTGGCCAGCACGCGCGTACTCGGCGGCGACCTTCATCAATTCAATGCGCCGCCGATACTGTCCGTAGTCGCCTCCGTATCGTGCGTAAATCGGCACCAGGTAATTCAAATATTCTTCCAGGTGCTTCTTACCGGCATCGGGATTGTTCTGCTGGTAGTAAATGCGAGCCAGTGCGAAGCGGAAGGACCGCATCGGTTCTTCTTGAGGGTTTCCGCGATTTTGAGCCTGGGCGGCATTCTGAGCGAAATGGCCGATCGCGCGTTCCAACAGCCCGACGGCTGCCGGAGGCAGGTCGGGCAGGCTGAGAGCGGGGATGGCCACATGGCACGCCAACTCGTTTGAATACTGCAATGAATCCTGCTGCAGCCGCTTGCTCAACAATTCCATCTGTTCCGAGGCCAGTTCGTTATCGCGCGTGGCCAGCGCCAACTGAGCCAACAGGACGCGACCCGACAGTTCTCCCAAAGGCTGTTTCAAACGAGGCTCAAGCAGTTGTTTCAGTTCGTCGACTTTCTTTGCCTGCGTTGCCGCTTTGACCAGCAACGATCCAACACTTTGAGGAGTCTGGTTTGGAGTAACGGCGAGCGGTCGAGGATACAGAAACACTTCAAAGGGCCGCGACTCAGGCAAGACAGCCAGCTTCAGCACGTTGTAAACGACGTCGTCGGAAAACCGCTTCTGTCGCCACAACTGTTCGATGACGGCGATCCGCTCTTCGATCTTTTGTGCCAACTGTGATTGATCGTTGGTGGGGTTGTTTCGCGCGGCGGGGAACGGCTGATTAATGTCGATCGACTGAATGGCTTCGATCGGCGGACCGAATTGCAGTGCTTGAGTCATGGCCTTCACAGACAGATCATTCAGTCCATTCTCGGCTGCCAGGCGAGCGATCTGTGATGCTTGTTCAAACTGTGCCACCGTCACGACACCATTCTTCGCAGCGCTGGGTGCAGGTGCGGCTTTCGCCCTCGGAGCACTTGGCGCGGGCACTGCCGCTTGTCCCACAAGCGCTGGTGCAATCATCGCTTCCCAGCGCGACAGACCTCTTGTGCGTTCTCGAGCCGGATTGCGGGTTGCCAAGTCCGTATCGCGAGCTGTCGTTCCACGCGACTTATTATGGTTCGCTGGAACGAGTTTTGGGTCGCGGTGAGCAACCGGATTCGGATTGATTCTGTCTCGAGAACTTGTTTTGGCCTCTTCTCCCTTCTTGGGTTTATCGATGGACTTTGGAATGATGACATCCAGCATGGCCGACCAGCGGCTTTCGGCGGTTGCCTTGTCACCGGTTTCCAGCGCCAACTGACCCCACTCGCGCAGAATCGCCAGCGTATAACCATTGTCCGACTGGCGCAGGGCGGCTTCGAGGGCGCGTTCGCCCAGCTTGCGCCCAGCGTCACGTTGTGATTCCTGCTTCAGGCAATTGCGGGCGACCAGCCAGAGACCCAACTGCTGCATTGCCGCTTCACGTTGCTTGTTTGTGTACCCGCCTTTGGCAGGTTGCGGTTCCAATGGGTTCTGGTCGACCAGTTGTCCCAACTCTTGGACAAGCTTCGCGGCCTGAACATCATCCTTCACGTTTTGAGCGAGCTGTGCCTGCAGGATCAGTATCGCAAAATCGTTGGGTTGCTTCGCGCGGAAACCGGCCAGCGCTTCCTGCGTTTTGGCGACCATTTCTGGCTTTTTCTGCAGACCATCGATCAGCTTGCCGAGCGCGCTGCTCATCGTGGTCTTGTTCAACTCGCGCGTTTCCAGCAACAGCAACAGATTGACCGATGATTCAGTCGATCCGGCGACATCCGCGGTGCCTGTCGCCTTCGTTGACTTGTAACCCTCGAGCAAATCGGGCAACAGTTCGGGCTTCAACTCTTTGATTGCTGCCTGGAACGCTGTCTGGATCTGCTTCTTACTACGCTCGGCCTGTTGGCTGCCGTTCGCACCGCCGCCATACCATTGCGCAATCTGCACGTAATCATCTGCGCGATCCAATTGTTCCTGGCAGATGCGCAAGGCATCCACGGGGTATCCGAGAGTCCTCATTTCGTTGGTGACGTACGCGACGTTTTCGATACGTCGATAGGCTTCGTATCCCTCGTTGCCTCGGTATCGTGACGGTTGAACGCGACTGGCTTCAAGCAACAGACGACGCATGTCCTCTTTACGGCCGCGTTGCTTGTACAGGCCCGCCAACGATCTTCCCGGTGAAAGTTGGAAACCGTTCATTGTCATCGCGTCAGGTTGTTTGCAGGCGTATTCGTAATACTGAATCGCCAAATCGGCGCACTTTTCATGCGCCATCAGTTCCTGGCCGACTTCCCATCCGACATAAGTTTGCTGTTGCGAGTCTTTTAACGTCGGCAATAATTTCTCGAGTACAGCTTTCGCATCATCCACCTGACCTCGTCGCAGATTGACCATCGCGAGCAACGCCGTACCACCATCCCACTTCTTCACCTTCTTCTGAGCCGCATCGACCTCACCGGCCAATTCATCCAGACGCTTGTTATTCGCAGCGATGGTCAAGGTTCGATTCAGCATCGTCGTGATCTTGCCGTCTCCACCGTAGCTTTGAATCTGGCCAAAACCGATCCAACCGCCGTTTTGCAGGACTGATGTTTCGGTGGGAATCAGACCTTGTCGTGCGTAGTCGTAGATTTCCGGCATCTGCCAGAAGACTTCGCTATTGGCATATTGGAGTAGTTGCTGCCGTTGATCGGGCAACTCTTTCCAGGCTCGTTTGAACAACGAGACCGCGCGCTCCTTGGATTTGTCTCGGTTCGCGAGGTTGCTGATCGTGTTGAACAATTCCCAAGGGTTTTGACGAAATGCTTTCATGTCCACTTCGTCCATGATCGTCATCAGATCATCCAGTTTGTCGGCATTCTGGAAGGCGTTCATGACCTGCCAGAAATTGTTGCGAACCAGCTTCGAATCCTTTTTCAGCGCGATCTTGAAATGATCAACCGCCTCTTTGAACTTGCTCTGGTTCATCAATTGCTGAGCCAGGTTGAAGTGGAACTGCGGGTCATCCTGTTTCGATTCGGCCAGCTTCGCCGTCAGTTCCGCAGCCTGCTTGTCGTTCCCGTTGGCGGTGTAGTATTCGAGCAACGTTTCCAGCAGTCGCTGTGACTTGGGCGAGTTGGCCAATTGCGCTTCGATTTTCTTAATCATCTCGGGAAGCTTGCCCGATCGTTTCAGCACGGTTAACGCCTGTTGGCGCAAGTCGCCATCACCACCGCGCATGACACGGCCACCCGCTGTCGGCGTCGGACTTCCCGATCGCCGCAACAGTTGATGTGCGATCTGTGTGGCGACTTCGTTCTTGCCTTGCGACTGGTACTGCTGCATCAGATTCTGCAGGACATCGGTGCGGTTACCTGCCTGTCGGCCTGCACGTGCGAGGACGGCTTCTGCCTGTTCGTGCATCCCGAGTTGATGCATCTGTTGAGACAGTTGGATCTGCAGATTCGAATCCAGTCGCAAACCAAACAGTCGTTCGGCCGCGGTGCGAGCACGGTCGATATTGCCGCTGTTGACAGCCATGCGTAACGCGGTGATCTCGCGTTTCTGCATCGTTTGTTGATCCGTGGCGGGAAGTGAATCGATCATCTGCAAAGCCAGATCATGCTCGCCGCGTTTCTCGTGCAGTCGCGCGAGTTCGAACTTCAACATTTGATCATCTGGCACCAGTTCGACTGCCGCCGTCAATTCGCGCAGCGCGTCGTCCTTCTCGTCCATCCACCAGTCCAGGTAGCCCAGGCCGAATTGCCACAGCAGCTTTTGGCTGCCAGTGGTCTTCGAGTCGGCGATTTTTTGCTGGAAATGTTCGACCAGCGTCCGAGTTGCATTCGCATCCTTATAGATGACGAAGGCCTGGCGCAGGATCTGAATCGATGGCTGGTCATAGATGTCGTTGGGGACGGGGAAGTCGAGTGGTTCGTACTGCTGATTGTTTCCGCGCCAGATATAGACGTACGCTTGTTGCTGGGTCTGACCCATCTGTTGTTGTTGTCGCCGCCGCTGCGCCGCCGATATCGTCTTCTGCTGGTCCTGGTGAGAGGCCGCCGATTTCAAGAACCGGTCCCACAGTTCCAGCACATCAGACAACGTACCCTTTTGGGCGCGTTTGGCCATCATCTGCGACAGGATCTGCGACTGGTAGGACGGTGTCGAGACGTATTGAGCGTAGTTGAACCCGTAGGCGTTCTGGCTTTGTGCGGCAGTATCGTTCTTGAGTTCGGCCAGACGATCGAGCAGCTTGATGGCAGTTTCGTAATCGTCACGCTGCACGACACTCGACAACTGCACGGCGATTTGGCCGGCGTCCTTGGCCGCCTCCAATGCGTCCTGCAGCATCTTGTTGGCTTCGTCCTTGCGGCCAACGCGTTTCAGCTCCATCGCGACGATCTGCAGCAGCGACTCGCCGAAATTGATCATAGTGGTGTCGTCGCCAATGGATTTGTAACACGCCAGCACATGTTCCATTTCGTCTTTGTCGAGTGGCGTCAGCTTCGGAATCGACGGATCGTCGTCCGTCGCCGCTGCCTCTTGGCCGGCCTCGAACCCGCGATTGGCCAGTGAAGCGAGGTACATCGACTTGATGCCCACGTCCGCATCCGATCGTTTCGACAATTTCTTGAGAGTTACGTGCGCCTCTTTTGCGTTGTTCATCATTGATGACAGGTAGTACCAGTCGATCAGGTCGCGACGATCGGTTGATTTCTCACCAATTTCGCGGCGCGACTGGATGTACTCGTCTTCTTTGCCTTCATTGCGAGCCAGCAATTGCAGCCACGCAAAGCTGGCCATGCGGGCTGTGCCAAAATCGTGAGGCGTCCATAATGGCTGCTGCTGTTGCCCGTAATAGTTCTGTTCGTCGAGACCAACAGCTTGTCGAATCTGCCACGTGTATTGGACACGCTGCATCGTCTGGTTCATTTGACCGAACTGTGCCGTCGGTCGATTCCGACCCTGTGACTGCGCCTTCTTCATTTGGTTTTTGGCAGCCAGCGTCATTTCATCGTCAGAAATCCTCAGTGCCAGGATCGCTTCGAAAATCGCTTTGGTTTCAGCCGCCTTTTCTTTCTCTTTCGATTTAGCCAGCGCGAGTCCTTCACGGTATCGAAGTTCCCAATTCTCCGGCTGGTCACGAACCAGTTTCTCAGAAACCGAATAGGCCTGTGCATAGTTTCCCTGGTTCAGCATGGAATCCAGCGACTTCAGCACGGCTTCGGGATCTTTCTCGTCCAGAGTGATCCGATTCATCATGGCATTGGCTTCGTCAGTGTCGCCCGACTTGGTGAGCAATTGAGCCAACCGCACGGTCGCGTCTTTTCCGGGATTGACCTTCGATAACTGCTGCTGGAATTTGACCGCGGCTTCCAGGTCGCCATCGGCTTCGCACAGCTTCACGAGTTGCGTCAGCAACTGCGTGTCGCGCGTGTCTTCGGTC